>Ga0207649_10000536_pt1 | contig 26302 bp, 30 predicted proteins | sample KBSC43metaG_FD_184317 | JGI IMG/M metagenome (GOLD analysis project Ga0207649, IMG submission 184317) | Corn rhizosphere microbial communities from Kellogg Biological Station, Michigan, USA - KBS C4-3 metaG (SPAdes) (version 2) | ecosystem: Host-associated > Plants > Roots > Rhizosphere > Soil ... | reverse complement strand
GCTAGGCATCGCTGCCGGCGGGGCTCTTTACGCGCAGATGGAGAGCGGCGACCGCGGAATCCTGCCGCTCGACACCTCGAACATTCTCGAAGTCGACGGGATCCACGTCGATGTCGGTGCGAAGGATGGCGAAACCGCTCGGCTTGAGGGTTGGCGGATTGCACAGCGTGAGGGTTTCAAGAAGCTGTGGGCGCAAAGCCACGGCGCTCCCGAAAGCCAAGCGCCCAACGTCTCCGATTCGACTCTGGACGGGATAGTCAGCTCCATCGTGGTCCAGCACGAACAGATCGGCCCCAACCGCTATATCGCCGACCTTGGGGTTCAATTCGATCAGTCCCGCGCCTCCGATCTGCTCGGAGTCGGCGGAATCACGCAGCGCTCCCAGCCCATGCTTCTCATCCCGGTGATGATCACCGGCGGTACGGAAACCACCGTCGAGTTGCGCAACGCGTGGCAGCGCGCGTGGGCCGAGTTCAAGACCTCCCAGACACCGATCAACTATGTGCGGGTGAGCGGGCTCGGCCCCGATCCTATGTTAATCAACGCCGGGCAGGCGATTCGACCAGGCCGCGGCTGGTGGCGCAACCTGCTGGACAGTTACGGCGCCAACGACATCCTGATCGCCGAGGCGATAGTTCATCGTTCCTATCCGGGCGGCCCGGCGACTGCGACCTTCGTCGCGCGCCATGGTCCCGATGGGCAGGTGGTCGGGTCGTTCCAGCTTTCGGGCGCCGATCTTCAGTCGCTGATGAACGCAGGCGTCCAACGGATGGACCAGCTGTTTGCCGGGGCGTTCGATGCAGGAGCCCTCGAACGCGATTCGACTCTCAACCAGCCGCCACCGCAGCCGCCTCCGCCCGCGCCCGAACAGCCAGCCCAGCCGCAGGCGGCAATGACCCTGAACGTGCAGGTCGTGTCGCCAAATGCGCTGACCTACAATTATGCCTTGGCTCACCTGCGAACGATTCCGGGAGTGGACAGCGTCCAGCAGGTGAACATCGCGATCGGAGACGTCAGCAACTTCATCGTCAGCTATCACGGCACACCCGCTTCACTTCGAGCAATCCTGATTGCGCGCGGCTGGGCAGCGGAGGTCAATGGAAATAGCGTGCGGATGTTCGTTCGGCCGGTCAAACCTGCGGCGCCGCAGCAGCCTGCAGCGGCGGGGCCGACCAATGCAGTGGCGCCCGCGGCAGCGCCGAAAGGGCCCCCGCAGTGAATGGACGGGGGGGCGACCAGATTGCGCTTCCGCTCGATTGGCCGCAGTCCCAGGGGGAATCGCGGCTGATCATCTCCGACGCGAACCGAGCGGCATTCGAGCATTTCCGAAAATGGAGCCTGTGGCCGGTCAAGGCGACTTTGCTTGCTGGTCCACGGCGGTCAGGCCGCACGCTTCTCGCCAGAAGCTTCGCCGACCGGGTGAGCGGGCGGGTGATCGACCGGGCCGACGATGCGGACGAGGAGGAGGTCTTCCACGCCTGGAACGCGGCGCAGGACAGCGGCCGTCCTCTGGTGCTGATCGTCGATCGAGCGCCCCCGGATTGGGAGATCGCGCTGCCGGATCTCCGCACCCGGATCGCGGTGACTCCCGTCGCGACGATCGCCGAACCCGACGACTCGCTCTTCCAGGACCTGATCGACCTTCATTTCGCGGACCGCGGGCTGCACCTTCCGCGCGAGGCGCTGAAGTTCATGACGGAGCGGCTGCACCGCGATTATTGGACCATCGAGCGGGCGGTGGAAACGGTCGACCGGTTCGCGATCTCGGAGCGTGCTCGCCTTAGCCTTCCGACGATCAGGCGGGCGCTGATTGAAGCAGGGATGATCGACGCTTAGCTGCAGCTAAGCCGTTCGACCTTGTTTTGCGCATCGAGGAAAACGGTGAGACGATCGAATCGGAAGTCCATCGTCACCGCGGTGCCCTGCGGCACCCACCGAACGGTGGCGGCGCCAGTAACCTGAAGCATCCGCGATTCGAGATCCGCGCTTCGAACCTGCCCCACGAACTGCTGCAAATTGCTGCTGCTGCAGGTGTGGCCGGGCGTCACCCCATGGATTGGCGTCGGATCGGCGGCAGGCGGCGGAGCGACCTTGGCGCAGCCGGCGAGCGCGAGGACGGCGAAAGCTATCGCAAGTCTCATGCCTGGTGAATCGCTTTGACCACCTGATAGGTTTCAAGCCCTTCCTTGCCGCCTTCGCTCCCGAAGCCGGATTCCTTGACTCCGCCGAATGGCGCGTCGGCGATTGAGATGGCAAAGGTGTTGATCCCGATCATCCCGGCTTCGATGGCGTCGCCGAGGATGTTGGCGCGCCGACCGTTCTCGGTGAAAGCGAATGCCGCCAGTCCGAATGGCAGGCGGTTCGCCTGTTCGATCGCCTCGTCTATCGTTTCGAACGGCCGCATAAGCGCCAGCGGACCGAACGGCTCCTGGCTCATCACGTCGGCTTCCAGGGGCACGTCGGCGAGCACGGTCGGCTTGTAGAAATAGCCGCCGTCGCCCGGCTCACCACCGGCGAGCACCTTGGCGCCTTTCGCGCGGGCGTCCTCGACGAGCTTTGAGATCGCCGGCACCCGCCGCTCATTCGCGAGCGGCCCCATGCGCGTATTCGGTTCGAGACCGTTGCCGACCTCCACCTTCTCGGCCCGTTCGGCGAAGCCCTTCGCGAAGGCTTCGTAGATGCCGCTCTGCACGTAGAAGCGGGTCGGCGAGACGCAGACCTGTCCGGCGTTGCGGAATTTCTGCGGGACAAGCTTGTCGAGAGTGGCTTCGAGATCGCAATCGTCGAACACCAGAACCGGCGCGTGCCCGCCGAGCTCCAGCGTGATCTTGGTCACATTGTCGGCGGCGAGCTTCATCAGATGCCTGCCGACCGGAGTGGAGCCGGTGAAGCTCACCTTCCGGATGATCGGCGAGCCGATCAGGTGCCGGCTCACCATGTCGGGCACGCCGTGCACCAGCTGAAACACGCCCTTGGGCAATCCAGCGTCTTCCAGCGCCTTTGCCAGAGCATGCGCGGAGCCCGGAGTTTCCTCGGCGGGCTTGGAAACAACCGAGCAACCGGCGGCCAGCGCCGCGGCCACCTTCTTGGCGAGCAGGTAGATCGGGAAATTCCACGGAGTGAAGGTCGCAACCGGCCCGACCGGCTCATGCATGACTCGCGAGAGCTGCCCAGCTGGACGCACGAGAACGCGGCCGTAATCGCGCTTGATCTCCTCCGCATACCAGTCGAACAGCGACGCGGAGCCCAGCACTTCGCCTTTCGCCTCAGCGAGCGGCTTGCCCTGCTCCTGAGTCATCACCCGGCCGATGTCCTCGGCGCGCTCCTTCAGCAGCTTGGCCGCGCGATGGAGAATCGCCGCGCGCTTGTCGACGTCGGTGGCTCGCCATTCGGGGTAAGCGCGCTTCGCAGCCTCCAGCGCTTCGTCGAGATCGGCTGGCGTGGCGAGCGGAAGCTCGGCGATCGTCTCGGCGGTTGCCGGGTTGCGGACCGGGAACAGGTCGCGGTCTTCCCCCGCACGCCAGCTCCCATCGATGAACAGTTGCAGATCGGTGTCGTAGCTCATCGCTTGGAGATGGTGGTTGCTTGATGCCCTCGCAATGGGCGGGTAGCAGCGCGGACATGACCAAGCAGGAACTCGCTGCAAAGATGCAGGCGCACCAGGCATGGGTCACCGGCAAGCGAATCAAGCTGGATTTTCGCGATCAGGGCGTTGTGCTGCTGGATGGCCAGAGCGGCCAGGTGACTGAGCAGGACGCGCCAGCGGACACGACGATCTCCACAAGCTGGGCCGATTTTGAACGGCTCGAGGCCGGACAAATGGACCCGATGAGCGCGTTCATGACCGGAAAGCTTCGGATCGAGGGCGACATGGCCAACGCGATGCAGCTCGCAACCCTGCTGTCGAAGCTGAGGAGCTAGAATGGCGCAGAAAATTTATCCCGACGCGAAGGCCGCGCTCGACGGCCTGCTGTTCGATGGAATGACGATCGCTGCCGGCGGATTTGGCCTCTGCGGAATTCCCGAGCGGCTGATCGATGCGATCGTCGAAAGCGGGGTCAAGAACCTGACGGTCGCGTCCAATAATTGCGGCATCGACAATGTCGCGCTCGGCAAGCTGCTTCGGACCCGCCAGATCAGCAAGATGATCAGCTCCTATGTCGGCGAGAACAAGGAGTTCGAGCGGCAATTCCTGGCCGGCGAAGTCGAGGTCGAGTTCACGCCGCAGGGCACGCTTGCGGAGCGCATGCGCGCGGGCGGGGCGGGGATCGCCGGCTTTTACACCAAGACCGGGGTCGGCACCGTCGTCGCCGAGGGCAAGGAACTGAAGGAGTTCGACGGCGAAACTTACGTGCTCGAACGCGGCATCCGGGCCGACGTCAGCATCGTAAAGGGCTACAGGGCGGACGAAATGGGCAACCTCATCTTCCGCAAGACCGCCCGCAACTTCAACCTGCCTGCCGCGACCTGCGGCAAAGTCTGCATCGCCGAGGTGGAGGAGATCGTTCCGGTCGGCGCATTGGACCACGATTGCATCCATTTGCCGTCGATCTTCGTGAACCGGCTGATCTGCGGCGCGCCTTACGAGAAGCAGATCGAGTTTCGAACCGTTCGCCAGCGGGAGGCGGCGTGATGGGCTGGACCCGCGATGAGATGGCGGCGCGCGCGGCGAAGGAGCTTCGCGACGGCTATTACGTGAACCTCGGCATCGGAATCCCGACCCTCGTTGCCAATCACGTTCCCTCGGGCATGACGGTGACTCTCCAGAGCGAGAACGGGATGCTCGGAATCGGCCCATTTCCGTACGACGACGACGTCGACGCCGACCTCATCAATGCGGGCAAGCAGACGGTCAGCGAACTACCGCAAACCGCATACTTCGACAGCGCCACCAGCTTCGCCATGATCCGAGGCGGGCACATTGATCTCGCCGTGCTCGGGGCAATGGAGGTGGCGGAGAATGGCGACATCGCCAACTGGATGATCCCCGGTAAAATGATCAAGGGCATGGGCGGAGCGATGGACCTCGTCGCCGGCGTCAAGAAGATCATCGTGGTGATGGAGCACACGTCCAAGAACGGTGATCCCAAGTTCATACCCGAATGCACGCTACCGCTGACCGGCAAGAACGTGATCGACATGATCATTACCGATCTCGCGGTGTTCCAGCGCCCCGATCACAATTCGCCATTCAAGCTGATCGAACTTGCGCCGGAAGTCACGAAAGAGGAAGTTCGAGCGAAGACAACCGCTTCCTACGAGGATTAGATGAGCGATCTCCCCCATCCGGCATCGGCGCTGGTCGAGCGGTGGGGGAGCTATTTGGCTCACGACCGGCGGCGATCTCCGCACACCGTGCGCGCCTATCAGGCGACAGCGCACCGGCTGATCGACTTCCTCGGGAGCTATCGCGGGGAGGCCATCGAACCGGACGATCTGACGGATCTCGCGGCACCAGACCTCCGCGCCTTTCTGGCGAATCGGCGATCATCCGGTCTTGGCGCTTCGTCGGCGGCGCGGGAGCTGTCGGGAGCCCGTGCGTTCCTCACCTGGGCTGCGACACAACAGGGGAAGGCGCCGCATATACCGCGAACGCGCGCACCGCGCCGTCCCAAGACCCTGCCGCGACCAGCCGCGCCCGATGAAGTGGTAGCCCTGGCGGAGGACGCCGGCGCCTACGGCTCCGAACCCTGGATCGGCGCTCGCGACCTTGCGATCCTGCTCCTGCTCTACGGGGCAGGGCTCCGCGTGTCGGAGGCGCTGTCGCTCACCGCCCGCGACCTTCCGATCGGGCGAGTGATCCGCGTCACCGGCAAAAGATCCAAGACTCGCATGGTGCCGATCGTTCCGGCCGTGAAGGAAGCGATTGAAGGCTATCTCAAAGAGTGTCCCTATCCGGTGACCGGCGACACGCCGCTGTTCCTCGGGGCTCGCGGCGGGCGGCTTAGCGCCGATCTGGTGCGCCGGTCGGTCCGCGCCGCGCGAAAGCGGCTGGGGCTAGCCGATACCCTCACGCCGCACGCTCTTCGCCACAGCTTCGCGACTCACCTGCTGGCGCGGGGTGCGGACTTAAGATCGCTCCAGGAATTGCTGGGCCATGCCAGCCTCTCGTCGACCCAGATCTACACCAAGGTTGACGCTGCGCATCTGCTCGACGTCTACCGCCACGCGCATCCGAGAGCTTGAAGGAAGGTAGCCGCGGCGGCGAAGATGACGTGGGGACGTGATCGCCCGCCAGTGGGGTGAACGGGCTTTCCCGCCGCGGCAAGAGGAGCATTGCGCTTCCGCCGGTAAAACAAGTCGGTAACTTGCAACCGAACTGGAGCTATCTCAGCGCCGCTCCGCCAGCTTGCGTTCGATCGCAGCCCAGATCAGGCCCGGTGTATCGGTGCCGTTGAATGCGTCGATCGAGACGATTCCGGTGGGCGAGGTGACGTTGATTTCCGTCAGCCATTTCCCTCCGATCACGTCGATCCCGACGAACAGCAGCCCGCGCTTTTTGAGCTCGGGCCCGAGGGCGTCGCAGATCCGCTTTTCGCCGTCGGTGAGCCCGGTCTTCGCGGCCTTCCCGCCTACTGCCAAATTGGATCGAATTTCTCCCTCACCGGGCACGCGATTGACCGCGCCAGCGACCTCGCCGTCCACGAGGACGATTCGTTTGTCGCCCTCGGTAATCTCGGGAATGAACTTCTGGAGGATGTGCGGCTCGCGGTAGGTGCGGTTGAAGAGCTCCATCAGCGAGGCGAGGTTGAGGCCGTCCGGGCCGATCCGGAACACTGATCCGCCGGCGAATCCGTGCAGCGGCTTGATCACCATATCGCCGTGTTCGGCCAGGAACTTGCGGGCAAGCCCCAGCGAGCGGGTGATCGCCGTCGGCGGCATGAATTGGTCGAAATCGAGCACCCACACTTTTTCCGGCACGTTGCGGACGCTCGCCGGATCGTTGACGACCAGAGTCTCGTCCTTGATCCGCTCCAGCAGATGCGTGGCGGTGATGTAGCCGAGGTCAAACGGCGGATCCTGCCGCATCAGCACCACATCCACATCGCGTCCGAGGTCGAGGATCCTGGGTTCGCCGAACTTGTAATGATCGCCGGTGACGCGTTGGACCGTGACCGGATAGCCCATCGTCCACAGCCGGTTTTCGGCCCAGCTCAAATCTTCCGCCGCATAATAGTAGAGCTCGTGCCCCAGTTCCTGCGCCTTCAGCATGATCGCGAAGGTGGAATCGCCGGCGATATTGATCCGCTCCAGCGGGTCCATCTGAACGGCAATGCGCAAGCTCATGAGCCGCGCCTAATTTGGGACAGAGGTTTTGTCACCCTTGCCAGACATTCGGAAGGTGACGCGGGAGCCGTCCGGGGACGACGAACAGGGCGTCGATCCGGATGTCGTCACCGTCGCGCATGTAGCGCGGAGCGAGCCGCTCGGCAGCGACAGCGACACGGCGCAGGCGATAGCGGTCGAGTGACCAGGCTGCGGCGTCTTCGGTTGCTCGCGCTTTCACTTCCACAAAGGCCAAGGTCCGGCCGCGCCGTGCGACGATGTCAACCTCGCCGCCGGTGACCCGCGCTCGCCGCGCCAGAATCCGCCAGCCTTTGAGGCGAAGGTACCAGCAGGCGAGGGTTTCGGCGCCGCGCCCGCGTCTCTCCGCCTCCTGTCGCTTCATTTCGAGAGCTCGAGCGCGCGGGCATAAGCGCGCTTCTTGGGGACTCCGAGCCGCTGCGCGACTTCGGCTGCGGCGCGAGAGGGTGAAAGGCGGCCGAGCGCCTCGCTGAGTGCCGAATCGAGTACCGCCTGCGTTGTCTCCGGCTGCTCGGGCGGCGGCCCCACGACGATCACGATCTCCCCCTTGGGCGGCGCATCGGCAAAGCGGTCGGCGAGGTCGCTGAGCGAACCGGTGACACATTCCTCGTGCAGCTTGGTGATCTCGCGGGCGACCGCCGACTCGCGATTTCCAAGTCCATCGGCAAGGGCCGTTAGGGAGTCTGCAAGCCGGGGTCCACTCTCGTAGAAAACCAGAGTCGCCCGGATTGGTGCGATCTCGGCAATGGCATCCGCCCGAGCCTTGGCCTTCGAAGGCAGAAATCCGGCAAACAGGAAGCGATCCGTCGGCAGTCCCGCCAGCGTTAGCGCCGCAACCGCAGCACAGGGACCGGGCACGGTGTGCACCGGCTGACCGGCCAGGCGCGCCGCTCGGACCAGCTTGTAGCCGGGGTCCGAAATCAGCGGAGTCCCTGCGTCGCTGACCAGTGCCACTGCCTCGTTGCCCAATCGCGCCACGATCTCCGCCCGGTCCCGATCGGTCGAGTGATCGTCGTAGCGGCGCATCGGCACCTTGGCTCCGGCATGGGCGAGCAGCCGCGCCGTTACTCGCGTGTCCTCTGCAAGCACCAGCGACGCATTGGCGAGGGTTTCTGCGGCGCGCGGGGAGAGGTCGCCGAGGTTTCCGATAGGCGTTGCGACCACATAGAGACCGGGCGCGAGGGGTTTGTGCATCCGGCCGACATGGCACCTTGGACGTAGCATCCGCAAGCGAGGGCGACAGCCCGACTAAGTACGAATACCTAAGCCCTTGTAACGCGAATGGAAAAGAGTCACTCTTCCCACTCGTCATCAGTTGCAGAGGGGAGTCGCCTGATGATTACGATTGTCATTGCAGCCATGCTTGGCGCAGCTGGTGCAGAAACCGATCTTCGCCACAATTTCGTTCAGTGCCTGAAGACCAGTGTCGAGCAGGCGAAGACCCAGAAAGTTGCGATCGACGGCTACGTCGCATTTGCGCGCAGCACCTGTGCAGCTTCTGAAACTCCGTTCAAGGCAGCGCTGGTCGGTGCCGACATCCAGCACGGAATGTCGCACAAGGACTCGGTTTCGGATGCAGATTCGCAGCTCGATGATTATTTTTCCGAGTGGCTCGATCACTATAAGTCGGACGTCGATCGTAGTGGTACTGAAACCGCTGCCGCGCCGCCAGCGCCAGCGCCGAAGGTGACTCCGCCGCCGACTCCGGCTGCTCAGCCGAAGTAATCACGCCGCGATCTCGGCAAGGATGCGGTCGAGCACCAGCCGCCCTGCCGCTGTGGTGCTCAGCCGGTCCCCATCGATCATGAGGTGACCCGAGCCGACCAAGCGCTCCGCAGCTGTTCGGTCGATCAGCGGAACTCCGAACCGCTGTTCCAGCGAAGTCATGTCGATTCCCTCCGCAAGTCGAAGGCCCATTACCAGTGCCTCGTCGGCGGCTTCGCGGGCGGTGAGCGGGGCTTCCTCGGCGATTGCGTGGCCATTGCGCGAAAGGGCGGAGAGGAAATTCTCCGGCTTCTTGTGGCGAACGGTCCGGCTGCCGAGGCGGCGGCCATGCGCGCCTGGGCCAATCCCCGCATAATCGCCGTACCGCCAATAGGTGAGATTGTGGCGGCTTTCGTGGCCCGGCGCGGCGTGATTGCTGATTTCGTACGCCGGAAGGCCCGCGGCAGCGGTTCTGTCCTGCGTGAGTTCGAAGAGCTCGGCGGCGATGTCGGCGTCGAGCGGATCGAACTCATGCTTTGAGACCATGCTGGCGAAGCGAGTGCCCGGCTCGATGGTCAGCTGGTAGAGCGACAGGTGAGTCGTCCCGAGGGATAGCGCCCGGTCCAGCGCTGCCGACCAGCGGGCCTCGGTATCGCCCGGGACCGCATAGATCAGGTCGAAGCTGACTCGCTCGAAATGTTTCTGCGCGATTTCCAGCGCCGCCAGTCCTTCGGCTGCCGAATGGGCGCGGCCGAGGAAGCGGAGCGACTCATCGTCAAAGCTCTGCAGGCCGAGCGACAGGCGGTTCACCCCGGCAGAAGCAAGGTCGGCGAACCGCGCCGCCTCGACAGAGTTGGGATTGGCTTCGAGGGTGATCTCGATGTCCTCGGCCGCGCTCCAATGCTCACGGACCGCTTCGATCAGGGCAGACACGGTCGCGGGCTCCATCAGCGACGGAGTCCCGCCGCCGAAAAAGATCGAGGTCAGCTTTCTGCCGGGAAGGAGCCGTGCCTCGTGCGCAAGGTCGGCGAGCAGAGCCTCGCGCCACGCGTCCTGATCGATTTGCGACCGAACATGGCTGTTGAAATCGCAATAGGGGCATTTGGAAACGCAAAAAGGCCAATGGATGTAGAGGGCGAGCGCTTCAGAGGGCTCCTGAAAGTTCACAAAGTTCAGAGCCTCACGCGTGCGCGCTCCCGCCTGCGCGCGAGGAGCGGCGGTAATCGCTAATGTTGGGGAGAGCGCGTCGGCAGCCATTCGGCGCCCGTAGCGCACAAACCAATGTGTAGGACAGCCTAGCCCAGCGCCGCCACCAGCTTGCGGAAGGCGTCGGCCCGATGGCTGATGCTGTGCTTCTTCCCTGGATCCATCTCGCCGAAGGTCACGTCGTGGCCGGCAGGAACGAACATCGGATCGTAGCCGAAGCCCTTTTCCCCGCGCGGGGGCCAGGTGAGCGTGCCGTCAACGCGGCCTTCGAAATTCTCCGTCTGCCCATCGTTCGGCCACGCAATCGCAAGAGCGCAGGCGAAATGGGCTGCCGGCGGCGCATCGGGCTCGGTCGCCTGCGCCTCCGTCCAGACCCGCTCCATCGCCCGCATCCAGTCGCGATTGCCGTCGGCGTCTTCCGCCCAGCGCGCCGAGAAAATTCCAGGACGTCCATGGAGCGCGTCCACGCACAGCCCGCTGTCGTCGGAGAGGGCCGGAAGGCCGGAGAGGTCCGCCGCCTCGCGGGCTTTCAAATCGGCATTGTCGGCGAAGGTAACTCCAATCTCCTCCGGCTCCGGAAGCCCGAGCTCACCGGCGCTGACGCATTCGATCCCTAGCGGCTCGATCAAGGCCGCAATCTCGCGCAGCTTGCCCGCGTTATGGGTGGCGATGACCAGCTTGCCGCCGATGTCCCTCACCGGCCCACTGCCTTGCATTGTGCTTCGAAAATCTCGCCGCAGCCGATGCGCGCCAACCGGAGCAGCCGGAGCAGAAGCTCCTCATCGAAGCATTCGCCCTCGGCGGTCAGCTGGGTCTCCACCAGAGCGCCATCGGCGGTGAGGACGAAATTGCCGTCGCATCCAGCCTTGCTGTCTTCGTCATAATCCAGATCGAGGACCGGTGTGCCGCTGAACACGCCGCAGCTGACCGCCGCGACCTGCGTGTGGATCGGATCCTCCTTCAGGCTCTTGTCGGCCAGCAGCTTGTCGATCGCAATCCGGAGCGCGACCCAGCCGCCGGAGATGGCTGCGGTTCGAGTGCCGCCGTCGGCCTGGATCACGTCGCAATCGACGGTGATCTGCCGCTCGCCGAGCTTGGGCAAATCGACTACTGCGCGGAGCGACCGGCCGATCAGCCGCTGGATTTCCTGGGTCCGGCCCGATTGCTTGCCCTTCGCCGCCTCGCGGTTGCCGCGCGTATGGGTGGCGCGGGGCAGCATTCCATATTCGGCCGTCACCCAACCTTGCCCCTTGCCGCGGAGGAAAGGCGGCACTTTCTCCTCCACCGAGGCGGTGCACAGAACGCGCGTGTCGCCGAAGCTGACGAGGCACGACCCTTCGGCATGGCGGGTGAAATTGGGCTCGAAGCCGATGACGCGCATCTGATCGGGCGCGCGGCCGGAAGGGCGCATGGAAACTCCTTTGGTCCTGATACTGGTTCGGTGGCGTCCCTAGACCGGCGAGGGCGCCAATCCTAGATGAATGTCATGCCCCAGCCGATCAGCGAGATGAGCGACCGGATGCGCGAGATCTTCGGCCTTGTGGTCGAAGCCTATCTCGAGCGCGGCTCGCCGGTTGGGTCCAAGACCCTGACCGGGAGCGTCAGCCTCTCGCCCGCTTCGATCCGTGGCGTGATGCAGGAGCTGGAAGAGCGCGGGCTGCTGACCCATCCGCATACGTCCGCGGGCCGAATCCCGACCGAGATCGGGCTTCGGCTGTTCGTCGACGGGATCATGCAGGCCTCCGCGCCCGATCCGCGCGAACGGGCGGAGATCGAGCGGCAGATCGGCCGCGACCAGCCGATCGAGGATGCGCTCGCCGCAGTTTCGGCGGCGCTATCCGGCCTTTCGTCGGCGGCAGGCGTGATTCTCGCACCGAAACAGGAGCTCCGGCTTCGCCAGCTCAATCTGGTGCCGCTGTCGCCCGAGCGGGCGCTGGCGGTGCTGGTCGGCGCCGACGGAACCGTCGAGAATCGCGTGGTGGCGCTGGAGCGGGGCGCCGATGCCGATGCGCTGACGGAAGTCACCAATTTCATCAACGCGCGCCTCTCCGGCCTCACTTTGACCGAGGCGGAAGCGCGGCTTCGGCAGGAAATCCGCGAGCGGCGCGAGGCGCTGGATGTCGCCGCAGCCGAGCTGATCGCGTCGGGCCTCGCGGCGTGGAGCGTCGACAATGAACGGCGGCCGGTGCTGATCGTGCGCGGCCAGGCGAACCTGATCGACGAAGAGGCCGCGGCCGATCTCGACCGGGTGCGAAAGCTGCTCGACGAGCTCGAGAACCGGCAGGAAATCGCCCGGCTTCTGGAAGGCGCTCGCGATGCGCCGGGCTGCCGGATCTTCATCGGCAGCGAGAACCGGATGTTCGCGCTTTCCGGCTCCTCGGTCATCGCCGCGCCATACCGCGGGAGCCGCGGCGAGGTGGTGGGCGTTGTCGGGGTTATCGGGCCCACGAGGTTGAACTATGCGCGTGTGGTACCCATGGTGGATTTCACTGCAAAAGCGCTCACGAGATTGATGGGATGATGGACAGCACCAAAGAGCACGATCTTCACGAAGAGGCCGAGGACATCCGCAAGGAAACGGCCGAGGATTCGCCCGAAGTCGCCGAGCACGATCTTGTCGCCGATCTTCAGAAGGCGCTGGAGGAAGCGAACAGCAAGGCGCTCTACGCGGCCGCCGAAATGCAGAATGTGCGCCGGCGGCTGGAGCAGGAGAAGAGCCAGGCGGCGGCCTATGCCTCGTCCGCGTTCGCCCGCGACATGCTGGCGATCAAGGACCATCTCGACCGCGCGCTTGCGGCGGTGACCGATGAGCTTCGAGCCGACAAGGTGGCCGGCAATTTCCTCGCCGGGATCGAATCGACCGCGCGCGAGCTCGACGCGGTGTTCAACCGCAACGGAGTGACCCGGATCGAGTCGAAGGGACAGAAACTCGATCCTAACAAGCACCAGGCGATGATGGAGATTCCGAGCGAGGATGCGGAACCCGGCACGATCGTCGAGGAGATGCAGCCCGGCTACATGCTCAAGGACCGGCTGCTGAGGCCGGCCCTGGTCGCAGTGGCGAAGAAGCCAGACTGAAGGGCAGAAGTTTCTCCAGCTCCTCCAGCGGCGGCACATTCTCCAGCCGGTAGCCGCGACGGAGAAGGAAGGCGCGGCGAACGATCTCCGCTTGCTGCTCTAGCCCATAGCGGGCGAACCGCCGCCCCGGCACGATCGTATAGCGGTAGCGGCTGAATGGCTGGCGCATCAACGGCAGGTAGAATCGTCCGTAGCGCTGCGCCTGCCAGACGTGGGTCATCTCGTGGATGAAGAAGCCCTGCAGCCACAGCGGCTCGCGGCTGAAATCTTCCGACCAGAGCGTCCCTTGCGGATGGAAATGGATGTTGCCGCACGGCGCCATCGCTGCATTCTTCGGCTGAAACGGCCACCATTTGCGGCGGACCAGCCGCACTCGCCCGTAATCGATGGCATCGCCGAAGACCGAGCGGACCAAGCCAATCTCCCCAAATGTAAGAGCCCGCTCGTCCGTCATTGCGAGGAGCACAACGTGCGACGAAGCAATCCAGGAGCGCAGTGGATTGCCGCGCCGCTTTCGCGGCTCGCAATGACGTTCAGCCGCACTTGCGAGCATCCAATCACGCCGCTAGGCAGCAGCAAACGCAAAAAGGGAAGGAAAGCCCCCAATGAGCGATACTGCTGAACGGGTGAAGAAGATCGTCGTCGAGCATCTCGGAGTCGAAGCCGACAAGGTGACTCCGGAAGCGAGTTTCATCGATGATCTGGGCGCCGACAGCCTCGACATCGTCGAGCTCGTCATGGCGTTCGAGGAAGAATTCAACGTCGAAATTCCCGACGATGCTGCCGAGAAGATCACGACCGTCAAGGACGCGATCGACTATATCGACCAGCACAAGGGCTGATTTCACAACCGCTCGCCCTGAGCTTGTCGAAGGGCTGCCTTTTTCCGATGGCGGAGCGTTAAGGCAAGACAGGGCTTCGACAGGCTCAGCCCGAACGGGACTGGGCCTGTAATTCTGTTGGAGAAGCACGCATGCGCCGTGTTGTAGTGACGGGTCTGGGCCTGGTGACGCCGCTCGGCGGCGATGTCGAAACCAGCTGGCGCAATATCATCGCCAGCAAGAGCGGCGCGGGCACGATCACCCGTTTCGATCCAAGCGATCAGAAATGCCGGATCGCCTGCGAGGTGAAGCCGGCGGACCACGAATATGGGTTCGATCCGAACAAGCGGGTCGATCACAAGGTGCAGCGGCAGGTCGATCCCTTTATCGTCTACGGGATCGACGCGGCCGGCCAGGCGATCGAGGACGCTGGCCTCGTTGATGCCGACGAGGAGACGCGGCTTCGAACCGGAGTCTCGATCGGCTCCGGGATCGGCGGCCTTCCGGGAATCGAAAGCGAGAGCATCGTCCTTCATGAGCGCGGGCCCGGGCGCGTGTCGCCGCACTTCGTCCACGGGCGGCTGATCAACCTGGTCTCGGGCCAGGTTTCGATCAAATACGGGCTGATGGGGCCGAATCATGCGGTCGTCACCGCCTGCTCGACCGGCGCTCACTCGATCGGCGACGCCGCCCGGATGATCAAGGACGACGACGCAGATATCATGCTTGCCGGAGGGACGGAGTCTGCTCTCTGCCCACTCGGGATTGCAGGGTTCGCCCAGGCGCGGGCGCTGTCCACCAACTTCAATGACGAGCCGGAAAAGGCGAGCCGCCCGTGGGATCGCGATCGCGACGGCTTCGTGATGGGTGAGGGCGCGGGTGTCGTGGTGCTCGAGGAATATGAGCATGCGAAGAAGCGCGGCGCGAAAATTTACGCCGAAGTGGTGGGCTATGGCCTTTCCGGCGACGCCTATCACGTGACCGCCCCCCATCCGGAAGGTTCGGGGGCTTATCGCTCGATGGAGATGGCGCTTCGCAAGTCGGGCCTGCAGCCGTCCGATATCGACTATATCAACGCTCACGGCACCTCGACTCCGCTCGGCGACGAGCTGGAGCTTGGCGCCGTCCGGCGACTGTTCGGCAATGCGATCGGATCCTTGTCGATGAGCTCGACCAAGTCGGCGATCGGCCACCTGCTCGGCGGCGCCGGAGCGGTCGAGAGCATCTTCTGCATCCTCGCGCTCCGCGACCAGATCGTCCCGCCGACGCTCAACCTCGACAATCCTGGTGAGGGCACCGAGGGCGTCGATCTCGTCCCGCACAAGGCGAAGGAGCGGCAGGTCCGCGCGGTGCTCAACAACAGCTTCGGCTTCGGCGGCACTAACGCCAGCCTCATCATGCGGGCTGTGTGAGCCGACGCCTCGCGATGACCGCCGCGGGGCTGATCGCCCTCGGCTATGCGCTGATCATCTTCCTGTGGTGGAGCCCCGGCCCCAAGCGCGGACCGCATGTTCTGATGGTTCACGAAGGCTCGACCGTCGCGACTGTCGCCCGCCAGCTCGCCCGCGAAGGCGCGATCCCCGGTAACGCGCTCACCTTCCGCGCGATGGCGCGATTGTTCGGCCCGCACGATCCGATCCAGGCCGGCGAGTTCGAGATCCCGAACGGGATGAGCGCGGCGCGGATCCTGGAGCTTCTGGAGCATGGGAAGCCGGTGCTCCGGTTAGTGACAGTTCCCGAGGGAATGCCGTCGATCGAGGTGCAGGCGAAGCTCGCGGCGATCCCCTACCTTACCGGACCGTCACCGCTGGCGCCCGACGGGTCACTGCTCCCGGACACCTACGGCTATCAGCGCGGTGAGGCTCGAGCCGCGATCATCCAGCGGATGCAGCAGGCGATGACCAGCTTCATCAACTCGGTCTGGCCGCAGAAGAAGGGCGATTGCCCGATCTCCTCGAAGCAGGATGCGCTGACGCTCGCTTCGATCGTCGAGAAGGAGACCGCCAAGCCCGCCGAGCGCCCGCTGGTCGCCGGTGTCTATTGCAACCGGCTGAAGATCGGCATGGCGCTGGATGCCGATCCGACTGTCATTTACCCGATCACAAGGGGCAAGCCGCTGGGCCGGCGGATCAAGGAGTCGGAGCTTCACTCGACCGATCCGTACAACACCTACACGCATCCGGGTCTCCCGCCGGGGCCGATTACCAATCCCGGCCGCGCAAGCATCCTGGCGGTGCTCAATCCTGCGCAGACCAAGGCGCTCTACTTCGTCGCCGATGGCACCGGCGGTCATGTGTTCGCCGACACGCTCGCCGAGCAGAACGCCAATGTGCAGAAATGGTATGCGATCCGGCGGGCGCGCGGACAGATGTGACCGCGCACGAGTTCCGCGGAGCGGATCACGGTTAATTTGCGCTGTAACAGCGATCGGGTTCATAACTGAGATCAAGTTGTGATCGAACGAGCCGGACGAGGAGAGAGGCAAATGAACTCATTGGTGCGGATCGCAGCGGTGGGACTGCTCACGCTGGCAAGCGGAAGCGCATTCGCCCAGGCCATGCCCGGCGCGAACCCCTACGGGTCCAAGCAACCCGGGACCGCGATGGGCGACGAACAGCAGGACAAGGGACTCGACCGCGTGAACGAGGGCCTTGAAGGGCCGTTCCTCGGAAAATCCAACGGACGTGCCACCAAACCGACGGCCGCGGACTTCACTGTCGGGGCACGGATTCGGGACGTCAACGGTCAGCCGGCTGGAACGATCGATGCGGTCGCTGCTGACGCGGTTGTCGTCGACAACGGCCGGGCGAAGGTGAGGCTGCCTCTAACGTCCTTTTGGAAGGACAATTCGGGGCTGCTGATTGGAATCACTGCCGCCAAATTCAATGAAATTGTCGCCAAGGCCTATGCAGCAAATCCGCCTGCTGCGCCCGCAAAGAGAGGACCTCGCCCCGCAACCGCAGCCGATCTGGTTGCCGGTGCGCCGCTCCGCGACGTGAATGGCCAGCCAATTGGCAAAATTACGGCGGTGGCGGCTGATGGAGCGACTGTCGATATCGGGAAAACGACGGTGAAGCTGCCGCTCGAATCCTTCGGCGTGGACAGCTCCGGTCTTCTGATCCCGATCACCGCGCAGAAGCTGAACCAGCTTGCAGCTCAGTCAGGGTCGTCCGCCAACAACAAATAGGCCGGCGGCAGATCCAATTCCCTAGGCGGCGGTCACAGCCTCGCTTCGCACGTAGCCGACGCGCCTTTCGCTTCCGGCATAGCCCCAGGCCCAGCCGACGCTATCGTCCAGCATCTCGAACCTCTCCCCACTGGCAAGCTCACACAGAACCTCGGCCTCGCCCGAAGGACCAGCAAGAAGCGCAGTAGGCTGGGCGATCGTTCGGTGCAGCGGCTCCGCATAGTGGGAGGCGATCACCCGCCCAGCCAAAGCGATATCGGCAAGGTCCTTGCGATAGGCGTTGAACGCCGGATCGGGAGGGTCTGAGTGCCCGGACAGTATGAGGACGGACGAGAGAATCTCAGCGGTGGTGGGCGAAGGCGGCTTCGGATTGGCCGATGATCGGGCGGTGGCCGCTGGAGGCACGGTCGCTGTCGCGGAGGTTGCGCCTGAAGTCTTCAAGAAATTCCGCCCCATTATCCGTGCGGACGACAAATACATTGCGGCGGTCGTCCTGATCGCGTTCGCGCCGCAGATAGCCGAGTGCGCCGAGCGTGTTCAAGGCGCGAGTGACGACCGGCTTCGAGACGCCCAGCACCTTCGCCAGACCGCGAACAGTGTGCGGCCCCGGAGTGAGGTAGACGAGCATCAAGAGCGCCATCTGGCGGTTTGTCAGATCGGGCTGACCTGACCGGACGTAGGCGATCAACGCCCGCATCCAGGCAGACAAGGAGTCGTCGGCCATAGGTGCACCCATTTTACGCGCATTGCGCACTTGCCTCCTAAAACCGAAAAGGAAGCGAAATGTTGCAGGTGTTTAACCGAATTCGGCCGGGAAAGTGGTTTCGGTACCGAAACTTACGGTGATGGGTACCGCTCCCTTAGCGAGGCAAACACCGCCCTCAGGCCAAGTGCCTCACCCCCCTTGGGGCGGCCGGCTTTGGCAGTTTCCCGCCACGCGAATGTGTCCAGATGCGCCCACGGGAGACCATCGGGAACGAAGCGCTTGAGGAACATCGCGGCGACCACCGCGCCGGCCATCGACGAGGGCGCGGAGTTCACCAGATCGGCAACATCGCTCTTCAACATTTCGTCGTACGGCTTCCACAGCGGCATCCGCCAGACGGGGTCTTCGACCTCCTGAGCGGCCGAAGCGATCGTGGCCGCGAGACTGTCGTCGCTGACGAACAGGGCGGGCAGGTCGGGGCCGAGCGCTACCCGCGCCGCGCCCGTCAGGGTCGCGAAATCGACGATCAGCTCCGGCTCTGACTCTGCCGCCTTGGTCAGGGCATCGGCGAGGATCAGCCGCCCTTCGGCATCGGTGTTGTCGATTTCCACCTGCAGCCCCTTGCGCGAGCGGATGATGTCGCCCGGCCGGTAGGAGCCGCCGGAAACCGCATTTTCGACCGCGGGGATCAACAGGTGGAGGCGCACCGGAAGCCGCTCGCCAGCAATGAGCGCGGCCAGGGCGAGGGCATGCGCTGCGCCGCCCATGTCCTTCTTCATCAGCCGCATTCCGCTCGCGCCCTTGATGTCGAGCCCGCCGGAATCGAAGCACACGCCCTTGCCGACGATCGCGATTCGCGGATGATCGGGATTGCCACATTCGGCCTCGATCAGCCGCGGCGAGCGCTGCGGACTCGCTCCCGCGCCGACCGCGGCGATCAGCGGATAGCCCTCGCGCAACTCATCGCCGCTGGTGACTCGAATGTCGGCGCCCGTCGTGGCGAGCCGCTCGCGCACCGCCTGCTCGAGCTCTGCCGGGCCAAGATCGATCGCGGGCGTGTTGACGAGATCGCGGACCAGCGCCGTCGCCTCCGCCAGGCGAACGACGGAATCGATCGCGGCCGGCTCGCTCGTGACGAGAACTCGCGGCCCGCGTTCGTCCTCCGGCTTCTTCGACCGGTAGGAATCGAACCGGTGCTGCGCCAGTAGCCAGCCGAGCGCCGCCTGCCCCGGTGAAGCGTCGGCAAGGCGGTAAGTTCCCTCGGGAAGAACGTCGGGAAGCTTCGCCAGCGACCACGGGCCCAGCGCGCCAGCGTCGGTCACGGTCGTGACCACCTCGAAGTCCGGCCCGCGCGGGAGCAGAACGGATGCTCCCTCGCTCTTGCCGTCGAACCGGTGCGCCTTAAGCAGCGCGCGGTCCTCGCCCGGCCGGCGCTTCACCCAATCCTCGAAGCTCGTCTTGTCGACCAGGTGGATGGTGCGGGCCTGCTGCCCGCGATCGGCGGCGATGAGGGTGGTGAAGTCGGTCATTCCCACGCCATTAGCGGAGCAATGGCCCGCTCGACAGAGGTTAGCCAATTGTCACGTGCATGGCCGGTTCAATTCGGCCATGGGCCGCCCGTGCCGAAGTTACCGGAAATGCTGTTCAAATATCAGCGTGCTGCGCAGCCCTTGTTCTGGGCGGCGGCAATTTTCGCCCTGGTGATGGCGGCGCTTCCGCACCCGCCGGACATCCCGGGCAACCCTTCGGACAAGATCCAGCACATGGCCGCGTTCATCACACTGTCGCTGTTGGGCGCGTGGGCCTTTCCGGGGCTTTCGCTGATCCAGCTGCTGCTAAGATTGTCGCTGTTCGGAGCGTCTATCGAGCTGGTGCAAGCGATTCCCGTCCTCCACCGCGACAGCGATCCGCTCGATTGGATTGCCGATACGATCGCCTGCATCATTGTGCTGGGTGTGATCGCCTGGTGGCGGGCGCGACCGCGCTACCGCTGACGCGGCGCGACGATCAGGACCCGAAAGGTGCCGGGCTTCGCTTGCGGGCGCTGGCCCGGTTCGGCGGGAAGCATATCGGCAGCCGGGAGGTAGGCTCGGCCCGTCGAGGTATCGAGCGCGATGGTGCGGGCACTCTTCGCGGTCGGGATTTTCTGGATGACGACCGGCACATCGGTGGCGCTGAGCACATAAAGCATGCCCTCGCTGCCCGATGGGATCAGGATCAGCTTGCGGTGCGGATCGTAGGCAGCGCCGTCCGGATGGGGTCCGATCGTCACCGAAGCCACCGCGCGGCCGTCGGCGGTTAGCACATCGGCCACTCCGTTACCGCAGGCGGAGACCGTTTCCTTCGAACCGGGCAGGTAGATGATCCCCGTCGGGCCGTCGCAGCCGGGGAGCGGGTATCGGGCGATCACCGCGCGCTTCACGGTGTCGATCACCGCGACCTGGTTCTTGTCTTCGACGGTAACGTAGAGCTTGCCCTTGCCGTCGGCCGCCCCGAACTCGAGCGAGCCGCCCACCGGAACAGTCGCGATCGCGCGGGCCGAGACTGGATCGACGACCGTGATCGACCCGTCGCCCGGGTTCATGACCCAGACGGTGTTGGTCGCCGGATCCCATGCCGCTCCGTCGGGCCGCTTGCCGGTCGGGATCGTGGCTCGAATGGCGCCAGTCGCGCCGTCGACGATCATCGCCGTGTCGGCGGCTCCGTCGGTGACGAGTATCTCGCCCGTGTTGGGCATCGCCAGAGCCGAATGCGCGCGCTGGGCGGGCACGAGGCTGTCGACGGATTCGTCCGTCTCCAGATCGACCGCCATGACGCCGTCGCCTCGGGCGACATAGAGCCGGTGCGTGTCGGGATCGACGCTGAGCAGATCCCAGCCGCCGTCGGCGCCGCGATATTGGCCGACGACCGAATAATGGGGCGCCGCTGCGGCAGGAATGGCGGCAAGCACGGCCAGGCTGGCGATGATCTTTAGCATCGCGTCAGCCTAGCCGCGCCACTTGCGCCGTCGAGTTACAAATTATGCAGAGACGAACGGTTTTTCGCCCAGCGGAACCACGGACCGGCCAAAGGTCGCATTGGTGACGATGCCGAAGCTTCCGTAGATTGCCAGCGCTCCGCAGAGAATGCCGAGATAGCCACCCGCCTGTCCGAGTCCGGCGCTGCCGTTGATTGCGCCGAGGCCGAGCAGGCCAAACGTGATCCACAGCGTCAGGAAGATCAGGAACACGATCTTCGACAGCCGGAAGCTCGCGATCCATAGGTAAAGGGTCAGCAGACCCCAGAGCAGAAGCGCCACGCCGATGGTCGGACCGGCCGCCGAAATGTCGATCCACCCGTTGTGCGAGAACAGCAGGAGGAAGGCGAACCACCACCAGAAGGCGCCGTAGCTCAAAAACGCGGTCATGCCGAAGGTATTGCCGAGCTTGAACTCGAACGCTCCGGCGATGAGCTGGATCAGGCCCCCATAGGCAAGCGCCAGCGGGATCACCACGCCTTCGCCGCCCTTTGGCAAAATGCCGGCATTCACCAGGCTCAACAACACGGTCGTCAATCCGAATCCGACCAGCCCAAGCGCCGCCGGGTTCGCGGTCGGCACCACAACCACTGCTTCGTCTGCCATCATTTCCCTCCCGTTTGATTGGCGGTGGGAAGGTTGCACTAATCAAGCGAATTGGCCAATCCCCAACAAGCTGTGCTGGGGAGCAGAGCGGGAAAAGCGGAATGAACGAAGAACGGCTCGCCGGCCGCGTGGATCGAATCGCGATTCTGGACGGCTATCGCGCGCTCGCGATCGTCGCGGTGATGGCGTTCCATTACACCATTCGATGGACCGCTCCCCACGACGTTCCTGCCCACATCCGCGCGGCATCGCTCTTCGTGGGCTTCGTCCCGTTCGAATATGGCTGGATGGGCGTCGAGCTCTTCTTCGTGATCTCGGGATTCGTGATCTTGATGACTTTGAAGCGATGCTCGGGCCCGGCCGATTTCGCCCGCCGCCGGTTTGCCCGGCTGTGGCCGGCGCTGATTGTCGGGGCTGCGCTCACCGGCATCGTCGTCAACTGGATTGGCCCGCCCGACTGGAAGATTAAACTCGTCGACTATTTGACGAGCCTGACTCTGATTAACCCGAGGCTTTTCGACTTTACCGGACTGAATGCGAATTGGGTCGACGGAGCGTACTGGTCGCTGTGGGTGGAGCTGCGGTTCTATTTCCTCATCGCCGCGCTCTTCTTCCCAGCGAAGCGGCACTTCCTGAAGTCCTGGCTCGCGGTTCAGTTTTCAGCGGCGCTGGTTTGGCTGGCGTTGCCTGCCGTCCGGCACAAGGTCACGTTTTTCGACTTCCTGCCTTACTTCACCGTCGGCATTTGCGCGTTCGAGCTCTGGTCGAAAAGCAGGGAGCGTCAGCTTGCGCTCGCCGGAACAGCGCTTGCAGCGGGACTGATCCTTTATGCTGCGGCGGCGGGTCGCGGAGTTTTTGCGGGCTGCGACCCCACGGCTGCCGTCGCCGCAAATCTGCTGATTTTCCTTCTGTTTGCACTCCTGTTGCGGGGAAGTCCGCTGCTCAGGCCATTTGCGTGGCCGCCCGTGGTAGCCCTCGGGGAAGCCTCCTATTCGCTCTACCTGTTTCATGAAGCTATTGGCGTGAGCTTGCTTCAGCGCTTCTCCGGCTTGCCATTCCTGCTGGCCCTGGCGCTGACCGTCGCAATTTGCATAGCGGCGGCTCTCGCCATGCGCGGTTGGGTTGAAGTGCCGGCGAAGGCGTGGCTCACCGAAAGTAGATCCGGAAACGGACTCAGCGTTCTGCAGGAAACGCTGGACTCGCCCGAAGAGCTAGACCGCGATCCCGTAGAGATCGTGCGCGTCTGAGTCTTCAACATGGACCGCGACGATCTGGCCGGCACTAAGGTGGCCAGCGTCTCGAAGATGGACTTCGCCGTCGATCTCAGGAGCATCCGCCTTGGAGCGGCCGGTCGCGCCGCCGCTTTCAGGGTCCACCGCATCGATCAGCACATCCATCGTGCTTCCGATTTTCGCCGCCAGCTTTTCGGCCGAGATTCGCGCCGAGAGCGCCATCACGCGCTCGAACCGCTCCGCCTTCACCTCGTCCGGCACCTGATCGTCCATCGAGGTCGCGGGCGCCCCCTCGACCGGCTCGAAACGGAAGCAGCCGACCCGGTCGAGCTGCGCTTCCTCGAGCCAGTTCAGAAGATACTCGAAATCCTCTTCGGTTTCGCCAGGGAAGCCGACGACGAAGGACGAGCGGATCGCAAGGTCTGGAACCTGCCTCCGCCACTCGCGGATCCGCTGCAGCACCTTGGCGTCATTGGCCGGCCGCTTCATCGCCCGAAGCACCTTTGGTGAGGCGTGCTGGAAGGGAATGTCGAGATAGGGGAGCACCAGCCCCTCCGCCATCAGCGGAATGACGCTGTCGACGTGCGGATAGGGGTAGACGTAGTGAAGCCGCACCCACGCGCCCAGCGAGCCGAGCTCGCGGGCGAGGTCGGTCATGTGCGCACGCACCTCACGGCCCTTCCAGTTCCAGGCCGCGTGCTTGAGATCGAGACCGTAGGCCGAGGTGTCCTGGCTGATCACCAGAAGCTCTTTGGTTCCGGCTTCGACCAGCTTCTCCGCCTCGCGAAGGATCGCGTCGGGGCGGCGGCTGACGAGGTCGCCGCGAAGGTGCGGAATGATGCAGAAGGCGCAGCGGTGATTGCAGCCCTCGGAAATTTTCAGATAGCTGTAGTGGCGAGGAGTGAGCTTGAGGCCGGCCTCCGGCACCAGGTCGATGAAGGGCGAGGCGGAAGGCGGCGCGGCTTCATGCACCGCGGCCACCACCTCCTCATATTGCTGCGGCCCGGTGACGGCGAGCACGTCGGGGAAGCGTTCGCGAATGACGTCCGCCTCCTTGCCCATGCAGCCGGTGACGACGACGCGCCCGTTCTCGGCGATCGCTTCGCCGATGGCTTCAAGGCTCTCGGCCTTGGCTGAATCGAGGAAGCCGCACGTGTTGACCAGCACGACGTCCGCGCCCGCATAATCGGGCGACATCTGATAGCCGTCGCCGCGCAGCTTGGTGATGATCCGCTCGCTATCCACCAAAGCCTTGGGACAGCCGAGCGAAACCAGGCCCACGCGCGGGGGTCGAGGAAGAGTTGTCGTCTTCATGGAAAGTGCGCCCCTTAATCGAAAAGCGCAGCTGAATCGAGCCTGAAGTCATTCGCTTACAGCGCGAAACGACTCGCAAGCTTGTTCATTGTGCGGGGCAGCGGCTAAAGGCGGCAGTCCACGAGCTCGGGAGTTTGATTTGCGTATTGCCATGATCGGAACCGGCTACGTCGGGCTCGTTTCGGGGGCCTGCTTTGCCGATTTCGGCCACGAGGTCGCTTGCATCGATAAGGACGCTTCCAAGATCGAGGCGCTGAATGCGGGCCGGATTCCGATCTGGGAACCGGGTCTCGAATCCCTGGTGAAGGACAATGCCGCGCGGGGAAGGCTGACCTTCACCACCGATCTCGCCAAAGGAGTCGAGGGCGCGGAGGCAGTCTTCATTGCGGTCGGCACTCCGGCTCGGCGCGGCGACGGGCACGCCGATCTTACTTACGTTTTCGACGCGGTCCGCGAGCTCGCCCGAGCGCTCACGCATCCGATCGTCGTCATCACCAAATCCACGGTTCCCGTCGGGACCGGCGACAGGATTGCGCAAATCCTGCGTGAGGAGGGCGCACCCGGCGGGACCAGCGTCGCATCCAACCCGGAATTCCTTCGCGAGGGCGCGGCGATCGCCGACTTCAAGCATCCCGACCGCATCGTGGTGGGAGCCGAGGATGAGCGGGCGCGCGAAGTGCTCCGCGAAATCTACCGGCCGCTGTTCCTCAACAAGGCTCCGATCCTGTTCACCGGCCGCCGGACCGCCGAGCTCACCAAATATGCGGCCAATGCCTTCCTGGCAGTGAAGATCAGCTTCATCAACGAGATCGCCGACCTGTGCGAGGCGGTGGGCGCCGACGTGCAGGAGGTTGCGCGCGGCATCGGCCTCGACAACCGCATCGGCGCGAAATTCCTTCATGCCGGCCCCGGCTACGGCGGAAGCTGCTTCCCCAAGGACACGCTGGCGCTTCTCCAGACCGCAGCCGAAGCCGGGGTCGAGCAGCGGATCGTCGATACGACAGTCAAGGTGAACGATGCCCGCAAGGGAGCCATGGCGGGGCGCGTGGCACAGGCGATGGGCGGTTCGGTCAGCGGCAAGCGCGTCGGCGTGCTCGGGCTCGCGTTCAAGCCGAACACCGACGACATGCGCGATGCGCCGTCGATCCCGCTGGTGCGCACGCTTCTGGAGCAGGGGGCGGAGGTGGTCGCCTTCGATCCCGTGGCGATGGAAAATGCTTCACCGCTGTTCCCCGGGCTCAAGGCTGCGGACGATGCCTATGCGGTCGCAGAGGGCGCGGATGCCCTGGTGATCGTCACCGAGTGGGACGAGTTCCGGGCCCTCGACCTGGTGAAGCTCGCCAGCCGGATGCGCGGAAATCTGCTCGTCGACCTGCGCAACGTCTACGATCCTGACGAGGCGGAGCGCGCCGGATTGAACTATCGCGGACTGGGGCGCGCGGGCTCGCGAACGCCGCCACTACGGGCGGCAGCCGAATAAATGGCCGGAAGCGGGGACGAGCGTATCGTCGTCCTTGGGCTTGGCTATGTCGGCCTGCCGCTTGCGATTGCGCTGGCGCGGAAATTCGAGGTCACCGGCTTCGATGTCGATCCGCAGCGCATCGAGGAACTCCGCTCCGCCCACGACCGCACACGCGAGCTAAGCGAGGATCAGCTTCGAGCGAGCACGATCCGTTTGACCTCCAATGCCGCCGACTGCCGAGCGGCCGACGTCTATATCGTCGCCGTCCCGACTCCGGTGGACAGCCATAACCGGCCGGATCTCTCGGCGCTACTCGCCGCAACTCGCACGGTGGCGGGGATGCTGGATGCATCGAGGCGGCCCACCGTCGTCTTTGAAAGCACGGTCTATCCCGGAGTCACCGAGGAAGTCTGCGGGCCCGAGATCGAGCGCGTTTCCGGCCTGAAGCGCGGAGTCGATTTCCGGCTTGGCTATAGCCCGGAACGGATCAATCCCGGCGACTGCGAGCACAGCATCGACAGGATCACCAAGGTCGTCGCGGGCGAAGACGGAGAAGTCGCCTCGCAGCTCGAACGGATCTACGGAGCGATCACCAGCGGCGGCACCTTCCGTGCGGCATCCATCAAGGCGGCGGAAGCTGCGAAGGCGATCGAGAACGCCCAGCG
>Ga0207649_10000527_pt1 | contig 26665 bp, 24 predicted proteins | sample KBSC43metaG_FD_184317 | JGI IMG/M metagenome (GOLD analysis project Ga0207649, IMG submission 184317) | Corn rhizosphere microbial communities from Kellogg Biological Station, Michigan, USA - KBS C4-3 metaG (SPAdes) (version 2) | ecosystem: Host-associated > Plants > Roots > Rhizosphere > Soil ... | reverse complement strand
CACGTCTGTTGGGCTCGACGCGGATGGCTACATTCGGGTCGAGGAGATCGCGGCGGCCCTGGCTCGCGCCAATGATTTCGGCGCGAAGCTGCTGGTGGCGGTGCATCTGGTCAACAACGAGACGGGCGTCATCCAGCCGGTCGAGCGGATTGAGGCCCTCGTTGGACCGTCGCCACATTTCCTCTTCGTCGATGCCGTGCAGGCGTTCGGCAAGATGGAGCTGGAATTTGCGAGCCGTGCACCCGACATGATGGCGGTGAGTGCGCACAAGATCGGCGGACCGCAGGGTGTCGGCGCCTTGCTGATGAAAGGACACGCCGACCAGGTGCGGCTGATCCCGGGCGGCGGGCAGGAAACGGGACGCCGCGGCGGCACGGAAGCTGCAGCGCTGATAGCGGGCTTCGGCGCGGCGGCAGAGGCCTTTCCGGACAAATTCTACCGGGCCAATATGAGCGAACTGATCCGCACGGCGGAGGAGGGGATGCGTAATATGGCACCCGACCTCGTCTTGTTCGGTGAGCGGGCCGAGCGGATCGGCAACACCAGCAATTTCGCGGTGCCGGGTCTCAAGAATTCGGTGGCGATGATGGGGCTCGACCTGGCGGGAATCTCGGTGTCATCCGGATCCGCCTGTTCATCGGGCAAGGTCGGGCCAAGCCATGTGCTCAAAGCCATGGGCGTGCCCGCTGAGCTCAGCGAATGTGCCATGCGTCTGAGCGTGGGCTGGAATTCGACCGAGGCGGATATCGCGCGGTTCCTTGAAGGGTTTAGTCAGGTGCTGGGCCGGCACCGCAGGCATAAGGCAGCATAGTTCGATGGCAGACGTGAACTACAAGGACGCCATTCCAACGCTGAAGGACGAGATCGAAGCTGACACCGTCGAGAAGGTGCTCGCGCTCGATGTCGACAAGTACAAATACGGCTTCGAGACCGCGATCGAGACCGAGCGCGCGCCGATCGGACTGAGCGAAGAGACGATCCGCTTCATCTCTGCCAAGAAGGACGAGCCGGAGTGGATGCTCGAGTGGCGGCTCGACGCCTATCGCCGCTGGCTGACCATGACCGAGCCCAACTGGGCGCGCGTGCACTACCCCAAGATCGACTTCCAGGACATGTATTATTACGCGGCGCCGAAGAATGCGCCTCGTCCGAAGTCGCTCGCCGACGTCGATCCGGCCTTGCTCGACATGTACGAAAAGCTCGGCGTGCCGCTCAAGGAGCGCGAAATACTCGCCGGTGTTGAGCAGCCGAAGGTGGCTGTCGATGCGGTGATCGACTCCGTATCGGTCGCGACGACCTTCCGCGACGAGCTCAACAAGATGGGTATCATCTTCTGCTCGATCAGCGAGGCGATCCGCGAGTACCCCGAGCTGGTGAAGCAATATCTGGGCTCGGTCGTGCCGGTGAGCGACAATTTCTACGCGACGCTCAACTCGGCCGTCTTCACCGACGGATCATTCTGCTACGTGCCCAAGGGTGTGCGCTGCCCGATGGAGCTCAGCACCTATTTCCGCATCAACGAGGCCAAGACCGGCCAGTTCGAGCGCACGCTGCTGATCGCCGACGAAGGCGCCTATGTCAGCTACCTCGAAGGCTGCACGGCCCCGGCGCGGGCGCAGCATCAGCTCCACGCTGCGGTGGTCGAGCTGGTCGCGCTCAAGGATGCCGAGATCAAGTACTCGACGGTCCAGAACTGGTATCCCGGCGACAAGGACGGCAAGGGCGGCGTTTACAATTTCGTCACCAAGCGCGGCGATTGCCGCGGCGACAACTCAAAGATCAGCTGGACGCAGGTCGAGACCGGCTCCGCGATCACCTGGAAATATCCGAGCTGCATTTTGCGCGGAGACAACTCCAGAGGAGAGTTCTACTCGATCGCGATCTCGAACGGCTACCAGCAGGTCGACAGCGGCACCAAGATGACCCATCTCGGCAAGAATACCACGAGCCGGATCATCTCGAAGGGCATCGCTGCTGGGTTCTCGGACAACACCTATCGGGGCCAGGTGTTCGCGCACCAGAAAGCCAAGGGTGCACGCAATTTCACCCAGTGCGATAGCCTGCTCATCGGCGACAAGTGCGGCGCGCATACGGTGCCCTATATCGAGAGCCGCAATGCCTCGACCGTGTTCGAACACGAAGCGACGACCTCAAAGATCTCTGACGACCAGATGTTCTACTGCCAGCAGCGGGGCCTCAGCGAGGAGGAGGCCGTGGGCCTCATCGTCAACGGCTTTGTCCGCGACGTGCTGCAGCATCTGCCGATGGAATTCGCGGTCGAAGCGCAGAAGCTGATTGCGGTGAGCCTCGAGGGCAGCGTCGGATGAGCAAGCCGCTCTACAACATCCACGATGCGCCGCTGGAAGCCTGGCGCCAGGGCAGCTTCTTTGCCGGCGCCGACGTCCGCATCGGGCCCAAGATCGGGGTGAAGGACCTCGGCATTTCGTATTCGGAAGTGCCGCCGGGCAAGTCCGGGTGCCCTTTCCATAACCATCATGTCGAGGATGAGATCTTCATCATCCTCGATGGCGAGGGAACGTATCGCTTCGGCAAGGAGAGCTATCCGGTCAAGGCCGGCGATGTGCTCGGCGCGCCGGCGGGCGGGCAGGAGACGGCGCACAACCTCATCAACACCGGCACGGTGCCGCTGCGCTACTACAGCATCTCGACGATGGCGACGACGGAAGTCTGCGAGTACCCGGACTCCGGCAAGTTCCTCGTGTCGAGCCGGACGACGCGCAACGCTTACGACCGCGCAACGCTGCGGCACCTGCAGTTCCTCGACAATCCAGGCGTCGATTATTGGCTCGATGAGCCAGGCGCAGAAAGCAAAGACTGATGACCACCCCAATGCTCGAGATCCGCAATCTGCACGCGCGCATCGAGGACCGCGAGATACTCAAGGGCGTGAACCTGATCGTGCCGGCCGGGCAGGTGCATGCCGTGATGGGCCGCAACGGCTCCGGCAAATCGACGCTGAGCTATGTGCTCGCGGGCAAGGAAGACTACGCGGTCACCGAGGGCGAGGTGCTGCTCGACGGCGAGGACATCCTCGGGCTCGATCCGAGCGAGCGCGCAGCCAAGGGCCTGTTCCTCGCATTCCAGTATCCGGTGGAAGTGCCGGGCGTCGCGACGATGACGTTCCTCAAGGCCGCTATCAATTCGCAGCGCAAGGCACGCGGCGAGTCCGAGATGACAACGCCCGACTTCATGCGCGCCGTGAAGGATGCGGGCCGTGACCTTCATATCGACAGCGACATGCTGAAGCGTGCTCTCAATGTCGGTTTCTCCGGCGGCGAGAAGAAGCGCGCCGAGATTTTGCAGATGGCGCTGCTGAAGCCCAAGATGTGCGTGCTCGACGAGACCGACTCCGGGCTTGATATCGATGCGCTGAAGGTCGTGTCCGAAGGCGTCAACGCGCTTCGCGATCCCTATCGCTCGATGCTGGTGATCACCCACTATCAGCGGCTGTTGAACCACATCGTGCCCGACGTCGTGCACGTGTTCTCCGATGGACGCGTGGTCGAGAGCGGCGGAAAGGAGTTGGCACTGGAGCTCGAGGCCAAGGGCTATGCCGGATTCGACGAGGCTGCAGCTTGAGCGTCCACGTTCCCGTTCGCATCGGCCCTGCCGAGCAGGCGCTGATCGGCCAGTTGCAGTCCGCCGGCGCAAGTGCTGCGGCTGAGCGGCTGCAGGCGGCCGGCCTGCCGACCCGCAAGGTCGAGAGCTATCATTACACTGACCTCAAGATGCTGCTGCGCGCGGTGCCTGACCTCGCGGTCTCGACCGAGGCGACCAGCGAGCCGGCGTTCCGCGTGCCGGGCGCGCACCGCATCCCGATGACCAATGGCGGGGCGGACATTTCCGGTCAGATGCCGGCCGGAATGGTGGCGACGATCGCCAAGGGTTCGGCGCTGACGGAGCGCGACGACGTGCTGGTGCGGCTCAATTCGGCTCTGGCGAAAGAGACACTGAAGCTCGAAATCCGCAGCCGCGCGACGCAAATCGTCCACGTCGACCGTCGGACCGAAGGTGGTCCGAGCCATGTCAATGACAGCGTGCATCTGTTCGTCGCCGATGGCAGCAAGGCGACGATCATCGAGACCTTTTCGGGCACTGACGAAGCGCATGTCAGCAATCACGCGAGCTATGTCGCGGTCGGCGAGGGCGCCGAGCTGACCCACATCCTGCTCGACCTGAGCGGCGGCAACGCCACGAATTTCGCGACGGCCGAGTACCATATCGGCGCCGGCGCGAAGCTTCGGACCATCGCGATCCATATCGGGGCCGGCCTCAGCCGCTTCAATCTCTTCACGCGCCACGAGGGCGAGGGCGCGCATGGCGATTTCACCGGGCTGAACCTCACGACCGAAGGCCAGCATTCGGACATCACGCTCGAGGTGACGCACGCGGTGCCGCGCTGCTCATCCAAGCCGCTGTTCAAGCAGATTGCCCGGGGCCGCTCGACCGCTGCGTTCCAGGGTAAGATCGTCGTGGCGCGCGATGCGCAGAAGACCGACGCCAAGCTAATGATGCAGGGCCTGATGCTGTCCGACGAGGCGCAGATCTATTCCAAGCCCGAGCTTGAGATTTTCGCGGATGACGTGGTGTGCGGCCATGGCTCGACCACCGGCGCGCTCGACGAGGACTCGATGTTCTACCTGATGAGCCGTGGCATTCCGCAGACGATCGCCGAGAGCATGCTGGTGCGCGGCTTCATCGAAGAGATCATCGACCCCGTCGAAGATGAGGCGCTGCATCTCGCGCTTGAGGGCGTGGTGGAGAGATGGCTCAACCCGTGACCTTCGACCTCGCAAAGGTCCGCGCCGACTTCCCCATCCTCAAGGAAGAAATCTTCGGCAAGCGGCTGGTCTATCTCGACTCCGGTGCCTCGGCGCAGAAGCCGAAGGCCGTGCTCGACAAGATGGACTGGGCGTACGAGCACGCCTACGCCAACGTGCACCGCGGCCTGCACACGCTCGCGAACCGCGCGACCGAGGCCTACGAGGAGGGTCGCAAGGCCGCCGCGCGGCTGCTGAATGCATTCCGGCCGGAGGAGATCGTCCTCACCAAGGGTTCGACCGAAGCGATCAATCTTGTCGCGTCATCGTTCCTCGAGCCGCGGATCAAGGAAGGCGACGAGATCGTTGTCTCGATCCTCGAACACCATTCCAACATCGTGCCGTGGCATTTCCTGCGCGAGCGCCATGGAGCGGTGCTGAAATTCGTCGATTGCCTCGACGATGGCAGTTTCGATCTCGATGCCTTCGAGCAGACGCTGTCGCCGAGAACGAAGATGGTCGCGATCACGCACATGTCGAACGTGACCGGCACCATCGTGCCGATCGCCGACGTGATTGCTCGCGCCCATGCCCGGAAGATCCCGGTGCTGGTCGACGGCAGCCAGGGCGCGGTGCACCTTAAGGTCGACGTGCAGGCGCTCGATGTCGATTTCTATGCCTTCACCGGCCACAAGCTCTACGGCCCGACGGGCATCGGCGTGCTCTACGGCAAATACGAGCATCTGAGCGCCATGCGCCCCTACCAGGGCGGCGGCGAGATGATCGATGTCGTGACGCTGGACAAGGTGACCTATAACGACCCGCCGCATCGCTTCGAAGCGGGCACCCCGCCGATCGTTCAATCGGTCGGTCTCGGCGCCGCCATCGACTATGTGAACGGCCTCGGTCGCGACGCGATTGCTGCCCATGAGCATGAGGTCGCCGCCTATGCCCGAGACCGGCTGGGCCGGATCAATTCGCTTCGGCTGATCGGCGACGCGCCCGGCAAGGGCGGCATATTCTCGTTCGAACTCAAGGGCGCCCACGCTCACGACGTGGCGACCATCCTCGACCGCTACGGCATCGCGGTGCGGGCCGGCACCCACTGCGCCATGCCGCTGCTAAGGCGCTTCGGTGTAACCTCTACCTGCCGCGCCTCGCTCGCCCTATATTCGGGCAAGGACGACATCGATGCCCTGGTGGAGGGGATCGAAAAGGCCGTAAAGCTCCTCGCATGACCGACGAAGTCGCTGAAAAGACTGAAGATATCGCAACCCCCGTGACCGAGACCACGGAGGGCAACCGCATCGTGCCGACCATGTCGGCAGCGATTCCGCCCGAAGAGGTGGCACGGATCACGGCTGACCTGATCGGCGTGCTGAAGACCGTCTATGACCCCGAAATCCCGGTCGACATCTACGAGTTGGGCCTCATCTACAAGGTCGAGCTCGACGACAACCGGCACTTGACCATCGACATGACGCTGACCGCGCCGGGCTGCCCGGTGGCCGGCGAAATGCCTGGCTGGGTTGAAAACGCGGCGCTTTCAGTTGAGGGCATCGCGGGGGTGACCGTGAACATGGTCTATGACCCCCCCTGGGACCAGTCGCGCATGTCCGAGGAAGCGCAGGTTGCGCTGAACTGGTGGTAGGCGTATATCGTCAACTAACGATATAGGACTTGAGATGCCCCTTCCGATCATGAGCCTGACCGATGCCGCCGCCGAGCGTGTGCGCGAGATCATGGCCGGGTCCGACAAGCCCGTGATGGGTGTGCGCGTGGGCATCAAGGATGCCGGCTGTGCAGGGCAGTCCTACACGCTCGATTACGTCAGCGAGCCGATAAAGGGTGACGACCACATCGTCGACAAGGGCGTCGACGTCTTTGTCGAGCCCAAGGCGACGCTCTACCTGCTCGGGACGGTGATGGATTTCGAAGAGGACATGCTGAAGTCCGGCTTCACCTTCAAGAATCCGAACCAGACCGGCGAGTGCGGCTGTGGCGAGAGCGTCACGCTCAAGGCCGCCGACCTCAAGGCGCTCGCCGAAGCGCGCGCGACCGCACACTAGCCCTTGCCGCGCTACGTCGTCCTCCTCCGCGGGATCAATGTCGGGGGCAAGAATCCCGTTTCGATGACTTCGCTGAAGGAGCATCTCGGCGCCCTCGGCTACAAGAACGTCTCGAGCTACATCGCCAGCGGCAACGTGATCGTCGAGTCGACCAAGAGCGCAGCGGCGATCGCGTCGGAGATCGAGGCGATACTGCCGGCAAAATTCAAGCTTCACAGCGAACTTGTGCGCGTGCTCGTGTTGAGCGGCAAGCAATTGCGCGCCATGATCGATGCCCGCCCGAAGGGCTTTGGCGATCAGCCCGGCAAGTATCATAGCGACGCGATCTTCCTGATGGGGATCACCGCAGCCGAGGCGATGAAGGTCTTCATGCCACGCGAAGGAGTCGACGTCGTGTGGCCGGGCAAAGGGGTGATCTATTCGCAACGCCTTAGCGCCCAGCGGACCAAGAGCCGGCTCAACAAGATTGTCGGCACGCCGGTGTATGCGTCGATGACGATCCGCAATTGGGCCACGACGACGAAGCTGCTGGAACTGGTCGAGGGTTAGAGACCGAGGACTCCCACTCCCTCCCCCAGAAAGGGGGAGGGTCGGGGTGGGGGTTGACGCTCTGACCTCACCTGAGTGGGTCAACCCCCTCCTATCCTCCCCCTTTCTGGGGGAGGGCCCCGACTGCGAGTCGTCAGCCCGCCCTTATCAACGGCAGTGCAAGGTCCTTGCGGAACAGATAGAGCAGCGTTCGGATCGCTTCGCCTTCGGGACCGCTAAGGCCAGGGTTGTGCGACAGGACGGCCTTGGCGTCCTGATGCGCGTATTCGAGAAGGTGCCGGTGCACGTCGGGCACAGCGAGATGATAGCCGGGCATACCGGATTGGCGCGTCCCGAGGAGGTCGCCCTGTCCGCGCAACTCGAGATCGCGCTCGGCGATCTCAAAGCCGTCATCGGTTGATTTTATGGTTTCGAGGCGGGCCTGAGCGGTTTCGCTCAAGGGCTCCTTGTAGAGCAGCAGACAGGCCGAACGCTCGGAGCCACGCCCGACGCGGCCGCGGAGCTGGTGGAGTTGGGCGAGGCCGAAGCGTTCGGCATGCTCGATGATCATGATGGTAGCGTTGGGCACATCGACGCCGACTTCGATCACCGTGGTGGCGACGAGGATCGTCACTTCGTTGCGCTGGAAGCGGCCCATCACCTCGTCTTTGGCCGACGCGGACATACGGCCGTGGACGAGGGCGACCTGGTCGCCGAACACCTGCTTCAGTGCCGCGAAGCGATCTTCGGCCGAGACCACGTCGAGCACCTCGCTTTCCTCGACCAGTGGGGTGACCCAAAAGGCCTGCGCGCCTTCGGCGATGCGCGCCTGCAGCCGGCCGATGACGCGGTCGTATTCGGCGATCGAGAGTACGGCCGTGTCGATCTTTTGCCGGCCAGCCGGCTTCTCGCGCAGGACGCTCGAGGCCATATCGCCGAAATGCGTGAGGACCAGCGAGCGCGGGATCGGCGTCGCCGTCATCACCAGGAGGTCGGCGTGCTTGCCTTTGTCGGAAAGCGCGAGTCGCTGCTCGACGCCGAAGCGATGCTGCTCGTCGACGACGGTAAGCCCCAGATTGTGGAACTCGACCTGTGACTGGAACAGCGCGTGTGTGCCAATGACGATCGGGATCGAGCCATCGGCAATACCTGCCAGGATTGGCCGACGCTCGGCAGCGGTCAGCTTGCCGGTCAACAATGCCACGCCGAGCCCGGCCGCCTCGGCGATCGGCTTAATGGTGCGATAGTGCTGCGCCGCAAGCAGCTCGGTGGGTGACATCAGTGCCGACTGCGCACGGCTCTCGGCGACGGCGGCCATCGCCATCAGCGCCACGACAGTCTTGCCGGAGCCCACATCGCCCTGCAGCAGCCGTGACATGCGCAGCGGCGCCGCAAGGTCGTCGCGGATGGATGCCAGAGCGAGCTTCTGGCCCTCGGTCAGCGTGAAGGGCAGGGCGGCCTCGACGCGCCTCGTAACGTCGCCGGTGAACGCGCGCGCGACGCCACGCGGCGTCGTGAGCGTCGACCTGACGATCATTAGAGCCAGCTGACCCGCGAAATACTCGTCATAGGCGAGCCGCGTGCGCGGCACGCTGAACGGCTCGACCGCGAGTGGATCGGTGGGTGCATGAACCGCGCGCATCGATTCCGAAAAGCGAGGCCAGCGGAACTGCGCGAGGCGCTCGGCGGTGATCCACTCGGGCAGGTCGGGCAGGGACTCGACGACCGAATGGATCAGCTTGTTGAGCGCCTTGAGGTTAAGGCCCTGGGTCAATGGATAGACTGGCTCGACCATCGGCACCGAGTCGGCCTTTTCGACCTCAACCACGTAGTCGGGGTGGCTGATCTGCTTCATGCCCTGGAAGAAGCCGATGGTGCCCGAGACCATCCGCTCCTCGCCAATCGGCAGCAGCTTTTCGACCCAGCCACCATGATTGCCGAAGTAGACGAGCTGGATCTCGCCGGTCTCGTCATGGGCAAAGACGCGATGCGGCTGCTTACCGCCGCGTGGCGGCGCGACGTGTCGGTCGACATGAACCTTCAGCGTCGCGACATGCCCGACGAACGTGCCGGCAATTGTCGTCACCCTGCGGCGATCCACGACGCCGACCGGCATGTGCATCAAGAGGTCGAGCGCGACCGCGTCCTGACCCTCGCTACCGAAGAAGCGGTTAAGCAGCGCGCCCAGCTGTGGCCCCACGCCCTTGAACGAGCGGAGCGAACGGAACAGCGGGTCGAGGATGGGCGGCCGGGACATCGTGCCCTTTTATAGGCAATGGCCCGGTCATATGGACAGCGGGTTAGCGCCGCGGCTCAGGCACCTTCGGCGATGATCTGCGAGATGCGCAGAGCCATCTTGCTCCAGCCCTCACTCATGGCATCATATCCGGCGTCGTTCTGCGGCGAGCGGAAGCCGTCGTGGACGAGGCGCAAGCGTGTCCCGCCCTCGACGGGCGATAATGTCAGCGTGAGGGTGCTGTCGAGGACAGGCGCCGCGCGATTGCCTGCGGCGCCGCCGACCCAGCTGTAGACCAGACGCCGCGGCGGCTCGCATTCGAGGACCTGGCACTCGACCACGCCGTTCCAGTCGCCCATCGGACGGGCCTGGAATTTGAAGCGATGGCCCACCTGAGGGACGAAGTCGTTCTGCATGAGCCAGCGGGCGATCAATTCCGGCGTCGTGATGGCGCGCCAGACCGCTTCGACGCCGTGCGGGAGATGCTCCTCTATGACGATGGCGCGGGTGGCAGGGAGGGTGGAGGCTAAAGCAGTCATTTCGGATCGATCTCCTTGAGCAGAATTCTGAGGGCGGTCATTCGGTCGCGCCAGAACACGGCGTAGTGGTCGAGCCAGTCGACCAGTGGCGCGAGGCCAGCCGGATTGGGCCCGTAATAGGTGTTGCGGCCGGCGCGCCGTTCGCTGACGAGGCCGGCCGCGCGCAGAGCCTTGAGGTGCTGCGAGACAGCCGGCTGCGATACTCCCGCGCTGCGGGTGATCTCGACGACGCTGGCTTCGCCGCTTCGGGCGAGGCGCTCATAGACGGCGCGACGGGTGGGGTCGCCAAGGGCTCGCATGACGGCGCCGCCGGCGTCGGATCTCAGAACCTGCGATTTGTGCGGCATGGCCATTCCCATAAGCGTGTGCTTATTCGTAATGCATAAGCGTCCACTTATGCGTAGTCAAGTGGATGTGCGGCAGCGGCGGATGACAGGGCTCGCACAGGGGCGTAAGAGGGACCTCACATTCCCCGAGACCCTTCGCATCATGGCGCCCCAAAAAGCAGCCGGTGAAGATTTATCTATGCGCCGTCGCCGCTTGCGCTATCGCGCCTGGCATCGCGGCACAAAGGAACTCGACCTCGTTCTGGGGCCATTCGCCGACGCGCATTTGGAGAGATTCAGCACCCCGGAACTGGACCGGCTCGAGGCCCTTATGGATGAGGAGGACACCGATCTCCTCAAATGGGTCATGGGGCAGGAGCCCATCCCTTCGGGCAGCGACGCGCCCCTGCTCAAGATCATCATCGACTTCCGACTGAAGACCGCTCAATGACCGAACTCACCCGCCCCATTCGCACCATTGTCAACGTGCCCGACGGCATGCAGCCGCTCGTGCTCGCGCGGCTTGTCGAGGAGCGGCTGAAGGCCGCGCCGGATGCAGCGGTAGCGACGGTGTTCGTTGCGCGCGACGGCCGTCGCCTGCAGCGCATGGAAGACGTGCTGCGCGCCATGCTGCCCGGCCATACGATCCTGACTCTGCCGGCATGGGACTGCCTGCCTTACGATCGCGTGTCGCCCAACGGCGTCACGATCGCCTCGCGCATGACGACGCTCTCGGCGCTGACGTCCGAGGGCACGAAGGGTGCGATCGTCCTTACGGCCGTCAATGCGCTGATCCAAAGGCTGCCGCCGCGCGACCTCGTCGCGACCATGAGCTTTGCCGCGAAGACCGGACAGGTGGTCGACAGCGAAAGGCTGATCCACTGGGCCTCGGTCAACGGCTATCTGCGCGTGCCGACGGTGCGCGAGCAGGGCGAGTTCGCCGTGCGCGGCGGGCTGGTCGATCTCTTCCCGGCGAGCATGGAGACGCCGCTGCGCTTCGACTTCTTCGGCAAGTCACTCGAGACGATCCGTACCTTTGATCCGAGCACGCAGCGGACCACCGGCAATTTGACGTCGATCGCACTGGCTCCGATGAGCGAAGTGCTGCTGAACGACGAGACCATCAAGCGCTTCCGCGCGCGCTACACGGCGGCGTTCGGCGGCAACACGGTGGATGATCCGCTCTATGGCGCGATCAGCTCGGGCCAGCGCTTCCCAGGCTATGAGCACTGGCTCGCCTTCTACTATGATCATCTCGATCGGCTAAGTGACTACACCGGCGACGCGCCCTTCATCTTCGACGACCAGGCGCGCGAGGCATTTGCCGACCGGCAGGAGCAAATCCGGGACTACTACGCTGCTCGCGAGGCGGCACGGACCGACAAGAAGCTCGCGGTTGCGGGCGCGCCCTACAATCCGGTGCCGCCGGAACAGCTCTACGAATTGGGCGCACATCCGTTCGGGCTGTCGGCGGGAACGGCTGTCCAGCTCTCGGTCTTTGCGCATCCGGATGAAAAACGCACCGAGGACGCCGGCGGCCATCTCGTCCACAGTTTCGCTGCCGAACGGCAGGCACAGGACGTCAATCTGTTCGAGGCGGTCGTTACTCTGCTGCAGCGAGAGAGCCGCAAGCAGCGCCACACCATCATCGCCTGCTGGTCCGATGGTTCGCGCGATCGCATGGCGCAGTTGCTGAAGGATCACGGCCTCACCAATCCGCGCATCGCCGAGAACTGGCAGGATGCCGTAACGACCTCTCCGGCGGTGAGTGCCCTGGTCATCCTCCCGCTCGAGAACGGCTTTGAGACCGGCGACCTCGTCGTGCTCTCAGAGCAGGATATCCTGGGCGAGCGGTTGCTCCGCCCGCAGCGGCGCAAGAAAGCGTCCGATGCACTCACGGAAGCGACGAGTCTCTCTGCGGGCGATCTAGTGGTCCACGTCGATCACGGCATCGGCCGTTTCCTCGGCTTGAAGCAGATCGAGGCGATGGGGGCGCCGCATGATTGCGTCGAGATCCAATATGCCGGTGACACCAAGCTTTATCTGCCGGTCGAGAACATTGAGCTCCTGTCACGCTACGGCTCCGACACGGAGCACATCGAACTCGACAAGCTCGGTGGCGTCGCGTGGCAGGCGCGCAAGGCCAAACTCAAGAAGCGCATCCGCGACATGGCGGAACAGCTCATCAAGATCGCGGCGCAGCGACTGATGACCCGCGCCGAGCCGGTCGACCTCAACTCAGGCGCTTACGACGAATTCGCTGCACGGTTCCCCTACGAGGAGACCGAGGACCAGCTCACGGCGATCTCGGCGGTGTTCGACGACATCACCACAGGCAAGGTCATGGACCGGCTGGTTTGCGGCGACGTGGGCTTCGGCAAGACCGAGGTCGCGCTGCGCGCGGCGTTCGCGGTTGCGATGGCGGGCAAGCAGGTTGCGGTCGTGGTGCCGACGACGTTGCTCAGCCGGCAGCACTTCAAGACCTTCACTGAGCGCTTCGCCGGCCTGCCGGTGAAGATCGCCCAAGCCAGCCGGCTGGTGCCGGCCGCCGATCTCAAGGCCACCAAGGAAGGCCTCGCCTCGGGCCAGATCGATATCGTCGTCGGCACGCACGCGCTCCTGGGCAAGTCGATCGAGTTCAAAAATCTTGGACTCCTGGTCGTCGACGAGGAGCAGCATTTCGGTGTCGCACATAAAGAGCGGCTCAAGGAGCTGCGCGGCAACGTGCATGTCCTGACCCTGACCGCGACACCGATCCCGCGCACGTTGCAACTCGCATTGACGGGAGTGCGCGACCTCTCGCTGCTGGCAACGCCGCCGGTGGACCGACTTGCGGTGCGCACCTTCATTTCGCCCTTCGATCCGGTGTCGATCCGCGAGGCTCTGCTGCGCGAGAAGTATCGTGGCGGGCAGGCGTTCTATGTGGTGCCACGCATCAAGGATCAGCCGGACATCGCGGAATTCCTGCGCGAGCAGGTGCCGGAGGTGTCGTTCGTGGTCGCCAACGGTCAGATGCCGCCGACCGAACTCGATGACATCATGAACAATTTCTACGACGGAAAATTCGATGTGCTGCTGGCGACGACCATTGTCGAGAGCGGGCTCGATATCCCGAACGCCAACACGCTGATCGTCCATCATGCGGACCGCTTCGGGCTGGCGCAGCTCTACCAGATCCGCGGCCGCATCGGCCGGTCCAAGCAGCGGGCCTATGCTCTGTTCACCGTTCCGGCGCAGCGCAAGCTGACGGACACGGCGGAGCGGCGACTCAATGTGTTGCAATCACTCGAAAGCCTGGGTGCGGGTTTCCAGCTCGCGAGCCACGATCTCGATATCCGCGGAGCGGGCAATCTGCTCGGCGAGGAACAGTCCGGCCACATCAAGGAAGTCGGCTTCGAGCTCTACCAGGCGATGCTGGAGGAAGCGGTCGCGGCGCTCAAGCAGGGCGATGCGTCGTACGAGGATGCCAGCGAATGGAGCCCGCAGATCTCGCTCGGGATGCCGGTGATGATCCCGGAGCATTATGTGCCGGACCTGCAGGTTCGCATGCAGCTCTACCGCCAGCTCGGCGATCTCAAGGACGCCGGAGAAATCGATGCGGCCGGCGCCGAGTTGATCGACCGCTTCGGGCCACTGCCGGACGAGGTAGAGGCGTTGCTCAAGGTCATCCTGGTGAAAGCGCTCTGCCGGGCGGCCAATGTCGAGAAGGTGGAGGCCGGACCCAAGGGCGCGGTGGTCACCCTGCGCAACAACGAATTTCCCAACCCCGTCGGGCTTGTCAAAATGGTATCCGACGTCGGCATGGCCGTACGGCTAAAGCCCGACCAGAAGCTGGTGTTCAGCCGCGACTGGCCAAACGCCGCCTCACGCCTCAAGGGTACCGCCGCAATCCTGAGCCGTATGGCAAAGCTGGCGGAAGCGCCCGCCGAGGCGCCCCAATTTGCCCGCGCCGGGTCAAACTGACGCCCCGAAGGGCAGGCACGGTCCGTCCATTCACCACCAACCGAGCGATTCCATGCAGCGGAGCCACAACCCGCCCGAGAAAGCTTTGGAAAGCCTACCCGGCCATGTTATTGCCCGAATTCGCCAATTGAAGGCGGCCAGTTACCAGCCGGCCGCCACGAGCCGGGGAGCGCTCGGGGAACACCAAGGACAATCAATGAATATAAAATCGCTTCTTGCCGCCGGCATCGCGTCCGTTGCGCTGGCGCTAAGCATTACTGTGACCCTTGCCCAGGATGCGAGCGCGCCTACTCCTGCGCCCGCTCCGGCTCAGCCCGCGGCCGCGTCAGCGGCCCCTGCAGCGGGAGCACCGGCAGCGGGAACGCCGAACCAGAACTGGCTCAAGATCTGCGACCCCATCAAGGATGGTCAGCGCGCGTGCATCATGCGCCAGGTGGTCGTGACCGCCAACAACCAGTTCCTTGGCTCGTTCCTGCTTCGCGACGATCCGGGCCAGCAGAGCCGGCTCCTCGCCGTCGCGGCCGTGCCCCTCGGCGTGCTTCTGCCGTTCGGCGTCACCTGGCAGATCGACAACGGCAAGCCGATCCGCGTGCCGTACATGCTCTGCGATCCGCAGAGCTGCGCCACGCAGCTGGTCATCAACGAGGCCTACCTCGCGAGCCTGCGTAAAGGCAGTAAGCTCATCCTGACCGCCAAGAACCGCAAGAATGAAGACCTTGTTGTGACGATCAACCTCCAGGGCTTTACCACCGTCTATGACGGCGACGCGGCGCTCACGTTCGACGAGTACAACAAGAACGCATCCGGCGAAGCGGCGCTGGAAAAGATCCTCGCCGATCGCGCCGAAGCGGCGCGCCAGCAACTCGAAAGCAGCTCGGCGCCGGCGCAATAGGCGGGCCGAACAGCAGAATTGAAAAAGGGCGCAAAGAGCGCCCTTTTTTGTTGTCTATCGAACGCCCATCCCGACATCGAAAGCGGCCTTGCGAAGCGGAGGCGCGACCTTCAGCGCCCAAAGCCCGCCAGCCCGAAGGGCTTGCGCCGGCAGGAAATCCGCGAGGAGCGACCGGAACAGCGTGTCAACCATCGTTCCAGTACGGGCGAGGTCCGCACCGCGCCGCTGCGCATAGTCTTCGCTCAGCCCCACCGCGAAGCCGGGCTGGGTGACGTCCGTTGCCGCGAGGGCCGCGGATAGATCGGCAACGTCCCGCAGGCCGAGGTTCAGCCCCTGCGCCCCGATCGGCGGGAAGGCGTGCGCAGCCTCGCCCGCGAGCACCACGCCGTCCTTGCCGGCGATATCGACCGTCAGCGTCGACAGCAGGAACATATGGGCTGGCGTCAGCAATTCGATCTTGCCGAAGAGCCGCCGCGACTTCTTGGCGAATAAGGCAGCCAGCCCTTCCTTGCCACTCTCCTGCGCCGACTTCAGCGTGTCCCGATCATCGATCCAGACGAGGTTCGCTCGATTGCCGCCTGCTGGGACGAGCGTGAACGGCCCGTTCTCGTAGTGGAACTCGATCGAAGCCCCACCGATCGGCCGCTCCAGCGCCAGGTCGCAGACAAGTGCGGCCTGCCGGAAGCCGTTCTCGCGGGCGCGAAAATCGGCAGTCTCACGCACACGGGATTTCTTTCCGTCGGCGCCAACGACCAGCTCCGCGTCGAGGGTGTCGCCATTGCTGAGCTTGAGCGCCCAGCCCGATGGTGTGCGCTCAAGTGCATCCAGCGTCGTCTCGATCGTTCGCAGATTGGAAAGACCCGAACGCGCTGCCTCGAAGCTCTCGCTGAGCTTCACATTAGGGAAGTTCCAGCCAAAGGCCGATAGCCCGATCTCGGCAGCGTCGAACAGCGTCTCCGGCGCGCGGATCAGCCTCTTCGTCGCGTCGATGATGCGGATCTGGGTGAGGGGATTTGCGATCGACGCCGCGTCGTCCACAAGGCCCGCAGTCTTGAGGTAATCGACGGACGGCTGCATCAACGCCGAGGTGCGTCGATCGGGCGGCCCCTTCGGCACGAGATGAATCGTATCGAGCCCTGCCTTCGCGACAGCGACGGCGGCCGCGAGGCCGACGAGACCGCCGCCAACGACCGCCGCGCGCGTCATCGAGCGAGCGCCAGGCGCCTCTCGCTGTTGCTGGGCATCAGCAGCGTTCCCGAATAGGAACCGACGAACAGCGCAAAGAGGTAGACCAGGATATTCGGTGGCCAGAACGCGATGAGCGAGATGGCGGGGCCGGGGCAGATGCCCGACATGCCCCAGCCAAGACCGAAGATCGCCGAGCCGAGGAGCAGCCTGCCATCGATCTGCTTGTAGCTGGGCTCGTGGAACGCCGAGTCGAAGAGCGGCTTTTGCATGCGCCTGCCGATCTGCAGCGCGACGGACATCACGACAAGGCCGACGGCCATCACGAAAGCAAGACTCGGGTCCCATTGACCTGTCGGAATCGCCTTGAAATCGAGGAAATGGAGGACCTTCAGCGGATCGACCATCTGCGAGACATAGAGGCCAACTCCGAAGATCGCCCCACCGATGGCGGCGGTCGCGAGATAGCGGAGGTCGAGATGCGTTTCCATCACACGACACCCGTGAGTGTGACGACGCCGATAGCGACCACGAAGAACACGGCGACCGCTGCGAACGAGCGCTTGCTGAGGCGCGCCAGCCCGACGATGCCATGGCCGGAGGTGCACCCATTGCCGATCTTGGTGCCGAACCCGGTCAAGAGGCCCGAGGCCGCGACCCAGACAATCGTACCGGGACTGAACCAAGACGGGGCCGTCACGAGCGCCGCCGGACGACCGGCCGGCCCGCCTACCCCGAGGCCGGGTATCACATAGGATGCCGCAAGCGTGCCGAGGACGAGAAAGACCAGGAATGTCAGCCGCCACACGACCGCACTCTGAGGCGGCAGGAGCTGGCCGAAGATACCGGAGATGCCGGCGATCCGACCATTGGCGAGCCACAGGATCGCGCAGGAAAGCCCGATCAGTGCGCCGCCGATGGACGCAGATATTGGTGAGAAATGTTCCATGGGAAAACTCCACGAGTTTGTCGAAGTTTACCACTCCGACCTTCGCTCAACCAGCGGAGGGATAAGGTCTTTTTTGCCCGCGCGACGACGGAAGTGAAATCGATATCTGCCGATTTGGCCCCCGGCGTCACTTCCAACGTAGCGGGCCGCAACCTAGATTGGCCGGGCGCCCCTTCCGGAGACCTCGATGCTCGATCTTCTCGCCGACCCCAGCACGTGGATCGCGTTCGCAACGCTCACCGTGATGGAGGTGGTCCTCGGCATCGACAATGTCATCTTTATCTCGGTGCTCGTCTCCAAGCTGCCTAAGGAGCAGGCGGATCGGGCCAGGGTGATCGGCATTGGTCTGGCCCTCCTTTTCCGCGTGGCCCTGCTGCTTGTGCTAAGCTGGATCATCGCGCTCAGCGAACCGGTGTTTACCGTGTTCGGACATGGCTTCTCCTGGCGTGACATCATCCTTTTGGCGGGCGGACTCTTCCTCATCTACAAGGCGGTGACGGAGATGCATTCCGAAATCGAGGGACCGGGACATGACGACCTGACGCAGCGCGCCAAGGCAGCGCTCTCGGTCATCGTCATGCAGATCATTCTCTTGGACCTGGTCTTTTCGATCGACTCCATCATCACCGCGATCGGCATGGCCCAGCATGTCGAGGTGATGATCGCAGCGGTGGCCGTGGCCGTTGGCCTGATGTTCTGGGCTTCCGGGCCGATCTCAGCCTTCGTCTCCCGGCACCCGACCACAAAGATGCTCGCCTTGGCCTTCCTGGTCCTCATCGGGGTGACCCTCGCGGCCGATGGCCTCGGGTTCCATATCGACAAGGGCTACATCTATGCCGCGATGGCGTTCGCCGTGCTGGTCGAGGCGATCAACATCTTTTCGCGTCAGCGCAAGCTCGCGACCAACGCACCAGCGGCGCAGGCGCACTCGTTGGCCGCCGATGCTACGCCGGCCGCGACCCGGGCCAAGCCAAAGGGACGATCGCAGGCGGGTCCGAAATCCGCTCGACGCAAGAAATCATGAGCCGCGCGGTCGTCGTCCACCGCACAGGCGGACCCGAAGTCCTCTCGATCGAGGATCGCAAGCTTGGCGCTCCCGGACCGGGCGAGCTGCTCATCCGCAATCGCGCGATCGGTCTCAACTTCATCGACGTCTATCAGCGCACCGGCTTTTATGCCCTGCCCTTGCCGTTCGTTGCGGGCAATGAAGGGGCAGGTGAGGTGCTCGCTATCGGGGAGGGCGTCCGCGACTTCGCGACCGGAGATCGGGTCGCCTACATGGGCCCGGTCGGCGCCTACGCCGATGAGCGCCTGCTCCCTGCGGACAATGCGGTCAAGCTTCCGGATGCCGTGAGCTACGAGCAGGGCGCGGCGCTGATGATGAAGGGTGGTACTGCCTATTATCTTCTCCATGACACGTGGGCGTTGCGCATGGGCGAGACGGTCCTCGTGCACGCCGCGGCCGGCGGGGTGGGATCGCTGCTGGCGCAGTGGGCAACGGCGATCCGGGCGCGCGTGATCGGGACGGCCGGCTCCTCCGAAAAGCGCGCGCGCGCGCGCGATAATGGGTGTATCGCCGTGATCGACTACGCAGAGCCGGACTGGCCCGCTCAGGTGAAGGAAGCGGCCGGGGGGCAGGGAGTAGACGTGATCTATGACGGCGTGGGCGGCGCGGTCTTCGAGGGCAACATCGATTGCCTCCGCCCGCGTGGACTGCTCGCGAGCTATGGCAGCGCCTCGGGCGCCGTATCGATTCCCAATCTGGGCGTCCTCGCCAACAAGGGCTCGCTCTACGTGACGCGACCGACCTCGCGGCACTACCTCGGCAGCCCCCAGACATTGCGGAAAGCGATGGCGTCAGTGTTTGAAGCCCTGGCTAATGGCAAGATCAGGGCTGCCATCGACCAGAGCTTTCCGCTTGCCCAAGTGGCAGAAGCCCACCGTGCGCTCGAGGCTCGCGAAACGACCGGAATGACCGTCCTGATCCCCTGAAACTGGACTTCCCGAGGCCACAAAGCTACATCCGCGCCACGGGCAGGTGGCAGAGCGGTTGATTGCTCCGGTCTTGAAAACCGGCGAACGTGCAAGCGTTCCGGGGGTTCGAATCCCTCCCTGCCCGCCACCCTTCGCCCTCAGGCTTCGGGTGGCAAACCACTGTTCCAAAACTGAGGGCCGACCATGCACGGTACGCCGACCCCCACACTGATGCCATTGGGCGACAGCGCGTTGCTCGTTCGCTTTTCCGACACTCTTTCCGATGAGGCGAACAGGGCGGCGATTGCGCTCTCGCGGGTGCTCGACGCCGATCCGCCGGACGGCATTGCAGAAATTGCTCCCGGCCTTGTCTCGGTCCTGCTCCGCACCGTGCCCGGCGCCGATCTCGCAAGATTGCGCGGTGAAGTTATGTTGCGGATGGGGGAGGTCGACGGCGCAGTTGCTCCGGCTAACCACACCATCGAGGTCAGCTTTGATGGCGAGGATCTTGGAGAAGTCTCGCACATGCTCAACGTCACGCCGGACGAGTTCATTGCCAGCCACAACGAGATCCCGGTGCGCGTTTTGGCCACCGGCTTCGCGCCGGGCTTCGTTTATTGCGGCTTCCATGACCGGCACATGGTGGTGCCGCGCCGCGAACATGTTCGTCCGATAGTGGTTGCTGGGACAGTCCTATTCGCTGCTGGACAGACCGCCATCGCCGCAACGCCGATCCGGACGGGCTGGCACGTGATCGGTCGAACGCGATTCCAGAATTTCGACGCCGCCTCCGATCCTCCAACGATCCTCCAGCCGGGTGACGTCGTGCAATTCGCGGCGGTCCAATGACGAGCCTCACGATTGTTCGCTGCGGTCCGCTCACGACGCTGCAGGATGCGGGTCGTTTCGGCATGCTGAGGCACGGCATTAGTGCCTCCGGTCCGATGGACCGGCGCGCCTATGATCAGGCCGGCGTGCTGCTGGCCAGAACCGGCGAAACGGCGATCGAGTACACCCAGGGCCTCGAGATCGAGACGGACGGCACGCTCGAAATCGCCTGGACCGAAGCACGGACCCTGCTGGCGGGTGAGAGGCTGGTTATCCCCCCGGCAGCAGCAAACTACGGCTATCTGCGGTTCTCTCACGAACTGGACGTGCCCGCGCTCCTCGGCAGCCGGTCGACCAACGTCACTGTCGGTCTTGGGGGATATAAGGGCAGGGCGCTCAAGGCAGGCGACCGCCTTACACTTGGCCCCCCGGGAACCGCTCTGAGTGGAGGAGCTTCCCCGCACAAGGACGGACCCATCCGGGTGCTGTGGGGGATGCACGCCGATCTCTTCGACGGCGCCGTGCGCCGCCGCTTCGCCGAGGCCCCTTTCCAGGTGACCACGAGTCTCGATCGCATGGGGGTGAAGCTTGCCGATCTGCTCGGGGTGTTCGCAGGCCTGCATCATCTCTCGCTGGTGTCGGATGCAATCGTCCCCGGCGACATCCAGATCCTCGGCGACCATTCGCCAATCGTGCTCATGCGCGACCATCAGCCCACCGGCGGCTATCCGCGGATCGCGACGGTGGTGAGCGCCGATCTCGACCGCTTCGCCCAGCTCCGGCCCGGCGCGGAGGTTCGCTTCCAGCCGGTGACGCTGGAGCATGCGAGGTGATCAGCCTCGATCTCAATGCCGATCTCGGGGAGGGGATCGGCAACGACGAGGCCATGCTCGAGATCGTGTCCTCCGCCAGCATCGCCTGTGGCGGTCACGCCGGCGACGAGACCTCGATGCGGTCGGCCCTGCGCGCCGCTAAGGCGCGTGGCGTCACGGTCGGTGCACACCCCGGATTTCCGGACCGCGAGAATTTCGGGCGCAAACGGATGGTCCTGCCGCCCGACGAGCTCGATGCCTCGATCCGGGCGCAGGTGCGCATGCTCGTTGAGCTCGGCGAAGAAGAGGGCTGGCCTGTTCGCTATGTGAAGCTTCACGGCGCGCTCGCCAACATGGCCGCCGAGGAGCCCGCAGTGGCCGCGCTGTGCTTCGCCGCTGTGGAAGGTTTGGTCGAGGACATGGCCATCCTCGCCATCGACAATTCCGCGCAGGCGGAAGTCGCGGAAGCACTGGGGTTTCCGGTGATCCGCGAGGCCTACGCCGATCGCGCCTACCAGGCGAATGGACTCCTCGTTCCGCGACAAATGCCCGGAGCGGTGCTGCATGACGAGGCGGCGATTGCGGCACGCGCCGTCGGGCTGGCCCTCAAAGGGGAGATCGTCGCTGCCGACGGCTCGGCAATCCGAACGACCGCCCGCTCGCTCTGTATCCACGGCGATACCCCGGGCGCGGTGGCCATTGCGCGAGCCGTCAAGGCTGCCCTCCTGCCGGCAGGGGTTGAGGTTCGCCCCGCGCTGTGAAATAGCGCGCCCATGACAGCTCAGATCATCGACGGAAAGACCTTCGCAGCCGGACTCCGTGAGCGCATCGCGGGCCATGTCGCGCGCTTGAAGGCCGAGCACGGGATCACGCCCGGCCTCGCGGTGGTCATTGTGGGTCACGATCCGGCCAGCGAGATCTATGTTTCCAACAAAGCCAAGCAGACCGTCGAAGTTGGCATGCACTCCGAAAAGTACGAGCTGCCCGAAACGGCGAGTGAAGACGAAGTGCTCGGCCTCATCCGCAAGCTCAATGCCGATCCGAAGATCCACGGCATTCTCGTTCAGCTTCCCGTCCCCAAGCAGGTCGACCCGAACAAGATTCTATTAACCATCTCGCCGAGCAAGGATGTGGATTGTTTCACGCCCGAAAGCGTCGGCCGGCTGCAGATCGGGCTGCCCGGCCCAGTAAGCTGCACGCCGCTCGGCTGCCTCATGCTGCTCCGCGATTTCGTTGGCAACCTTGCCGGCAGGCACGCGGTGATCGTGGGCCGTTCCAATCTCGTGGGCAAACCGATAGCGCAATTGCTGCTGCGCGAGAACTGCACGGTTACGATTGCGCATTCGCGCACGGCGGACCTGCCGGGCATCGTGCGACAAGCCGATATCGTCGTCGCTGCTGTTGGCCGTCCGCTGATGATCAAGGGCGAGTGGATCAAGCCGGGCGCCGCGGTGATCGACGTGGGCATCAATCGCGTGCCGGCGCCCGACAAGGGTGAGGGCAAGACGCGCACGGTAGGCGACGTGGACTATGCGGGCGCGCTCCCGGTGGCGGGTTGGATCACGCCGGTCCCGGGCGGCGTCGGACCGATGACGATCGCGTGCTTGCTTGCCAACACGGTGACAACGGCGAGCCTGATCAATGGGCTCCTGCCGCCGAAGGATTTGACGCCCTAGACAACCTTCGCCAGGTGGAAGCTCCGCGCGACTGTATGATCGCGCAGCCCAAATGCGGCGACCTTGCCGCGCTCCAACCGGTCGATCACGGGCTGCGCGTCCTTCAGGTCCGTCGCGTCGACCAGCACTGAGGTCAACGGCCGCAGATCGCTGCGCGAAGCCTGCATCAGGTCGAAGAGCATCGCGCGGATGTCGCCGCGCGCGGCGCAGGCAACGCACTCGTCGCCCGGCTCGTGCTCGTGCAGCGCGGCCTCGAGATGAATGACACGATCACCGCTCGCTGCGGCGACAGGACCATGCGTGACGACCGTCACCGGCACAGAGGCGGGCAGGGGATCGAACGGACTGCTCATGATGCCGCCTTCTCGCTCGCCGGCGTGTAGTTGAGCACCGGCCCAAGCCAGCGTTCGACCTCGCGCACGGCCATTCCTTTGCGCGTCGCATAGTCCTCGACCTGGTCGCGCTCGACCTTGGCGACGCCGAAATAGTAGGCGCCGGGGTGGCTGAGATAAAGCCCGCTCACCGACGAGCCCGGCCACATCGCATAGCTCTCTGTCAGCTCGACACCGATCCGTTGCTTGGTATTGAGCAGGCGGAACAACGTGGTCTTCTCGGTGTGATCGGGCTGTGCCGGATAGCCCGGGGCAGGACGGATGCCGCGGTATTTCTCCTGCAGCAGATCGTCCGGCGTCGCGTGCTCGTCGGCCGCGTAACCCCAAAACTCCTTGCGCACGCGCTCGTGGAGTCGCTCGGCGAACGCTTCGGCGAAGCGGTCGCCCAATGCCTTGATGAGGATCGCCGAATAATCGTCGTTCTTGCGCTCGAAGCGCTCGGCGATGAGCTGCTCTTCGAGCCCGGCGGTGACGACGAAGGCGCCGATATAGTCCGGCGTTCCGACCGGCGCGACGAAGTCGGCGAGCGCGAGGTTGGGCTTGTCCTTCTGCTTGCTGAGCTGCTGGCGCAGAGTGAAGAATTTCGCCAGCTCCTCGCTCCGACTTTCATCGGTGAAGAGCTCGATATCGTCGCCCACGGCGTTGGCGGGCCAGAAGCCGATCACGGCCTTTGGCCGGAACCAGTTCTTCTGGAGAACCTCCGCGAGGAGCTTCTGCGCATCGTCCCAGAGCTGGCGCGCCGCCAGTCCCTGCTCCTTGTCGTCGAGCAGCGCGGGGTAGCGGCCCTTCATCTCCCAGGCCTGGAAGAACGGCGTCCAGTCGATATAGCGCGCGAGCTCGTGCAAATCGTAGTTCTCGAATATGCGCGTGCCGAGGAAGCTCGGCTTGGGCGGCGCATAATTGGCCCAGTCGGTCTTGAAGCTGTTCTCGCGCGCGACGGCGAGCGGCAGGCGCTGCTTGGCCTCCTCGCTCTGCCGATGCTTCTCGGCGACCTTCTCGTACTCGGCCTTCACGTCGGCGACGTAAGCCGGCCGCTGCTCCTTGCTGAGCAACGCCGACACGACGCCGACCGCGCGGCTCGCGTCATGGACGTGCACCGTCGGTCCATGCGTGTACTGCGGATGGATTTTGACCGCGGTGTGGACGCGCGACGTCGTCGCCCCACCGATGAGGAGGGGAATGTCGAAGCCTTCGCGCTCCATTTCCGAGGCGACGTGGACCATCTCGTCTAGCGAGGGCGTGATGAGACCGCTGAGCCCGATCACGTCGACGTTCTCGGCCCTGGCCGTCTCGAGAATCTTGGCCGTCGGCACCATCACCCCGAGATCGATGATCTCGTAGTTGTTGCAGCTCAAGACGACACCCACGATGTTCTTGCCGATGTCGTGGACATCGCCCTTCACGGTCGCCATCAGGATCTTGCCGGCCGACTTCACGCCCTGCGCTTGGCCCGTGGCGTCCTTTTCCGCCTCCATGTAGGGGAGGAGGTGGGCCACGGCCTGCTTCATGACGCGAGCGGATTTGACCACCTGCGGCAGGAACATCTTGCCTGAGCCGAAGAGATCGCCGACGACGCTCATGCCGGCCATCAGCGGGCCCTCGATTACGTGCAGTGGGCGAGCGGCTTCGAGCCGCGCCGCCTCGGTGTCCTCATCGATGAACTCGGTGATGCCGTTGACCAGCGCGTGCGAAATCCGCTCGGCGACGGGCTTTTCCCGCCAGCTCAAATCCTTGGCCTTGCTCTCAGCCGCTGCGCCGCCTTTGTAGCGTTCAGCAAGCTCGAGCAGCCGTTCGGTCGCGTCCTCGCGGCGATTAAGGATCACGTCTTCGCAGGCCTCGCGCAGCTCCGGATCGAGCGTGTCGTAAACCGCAAGCTGGCCCGCGTTGACGATGCCCATGTCCATGCCCGCCTTGATGGCGTGGTAGAGAAACACCGAGTGCATCGCCTCGCGCACCGGCTCGTTTCCGCGGAACGAGAAGCTCAGATTGCTCACGCCGCCCGAGATTTGGACGTGGGGCAGGGTTTCCTTGATGCGACGCGTGGCGTTGATGAAATCGACGCCGTAATTGCGGTGCTCGTCGATGCCGGTTGCGACGGCAAAGATGTTGGGGTCGAAGACGATATCCTCGGGCGGAAAGCCGACCTCTTCGGTCAGGAGCTTGTAGGCCCTTGTGCAGATCTCGACCTTGCGCGCTTCGGTGTCGGCCTGGCCCTGCTCGTCGAACGCCATGACGACGACGGCGGCGCCATAGCTGCGCACCAGCCGGGCAGTCTCGAGGAACTTCTCGACGCCTTCCTTCATGGAGATCGAATTGACCAGCGGCTTACCCTGAACGCATTTGAGGCCGGCCTCGATCACCGCGAATTTGGAGCTGTCAATCATCACCGGCACGCGCGCGATATCGGGCTCGGCTGCGAGGAGGTTGAGGAACTCGACCATCACCTTCTCGGAGTCGATCAGGCCCTCGTCCATGTTGATATCGATCACCTGCGCGCCGTTCTGCACCTGGTCGCGTGCGACCTCGAGCGCAGCGGTGTAGTCGCCGGCGGTAATCAGCTTGCGGAAACGGGCGGAGCCGGTGACGTTCGTCCGCTCGCCGATGTTGACGAATGGAATCTCGGGCGTGAGCGTGAAGGGCTCAAGCCCGGAAAGCCGCAGTTGCGTTGCGACCGTCGGCACCTTGCGCGGCTTGTGACGCGCGGCGACTTCGGCGAAGGCGCGCGTGTGATCGGGCGTCGTGCCGCAGCATCCGCCGATGATGTTGACCAGCCCTTCGCGGGCGAACACATCGAGCTGCCGCGCCATGAATTCCGGGCTCTCGTCATAACCGCCGAATTCGTTTGGTAACCCCGCATTGGGGTAGGCCATGATGAAGGTGTCGGCCACATCGCTGAGCTCGGCGATATGCGGCCGCATGGCATTGGCACCGAGTGCGCAGTTGAGCCCGATCGTGAACGGCTTTGCGTGTCGCACCGAATACCAGAACGCACTCGGCGTCTGGCCGCTCAGGGTGCGACCGGAGAGATCGGTGATGGTGCCCGAGATGAGGATCGGCAGATCGAACCCGCGCGCCTCGAACACGCGCTGCGCGGCAAAGATGCCGGCCTTGGTATTGAGCGTGTCGGTGATCGTCTCGAACAGCAGCAAATCCGCGCCGCCATCGATCAGCCCGTTGATCGCCTCGCCGTACGAGGACGCGATCTGGTCGAAGGTGATGTTGCGCGCGCCTGGATTATTAACGTCCGTCGACATGGACGCAGTCTTGTTGAGCGGCCCGAGCGCGCCTGCAACAAATCGGCGGCGGCCATCCTTGTCCTGGGCTAGCTGGGCCGCTTCCCGCGCCAGCTTTGCGCCCTCGAAGTTCAGCTCATAGGCCAGCGCCTCCATGCCGTAGTCGGCCTGGACGATGGAGGTCGACGAGAAGGTGTTGGTCTCGACGATATCGGCACCGGCGAGGAAATAGCGCAGATGTATGTCGCGGATCGCGTCCGGCCGCGTGAGCACCAGCAGGTC
>Ga0207649_10000521_pt1 | contig 26965 bp, 30 predicted proteins | sample KBSC43metaG_FD_184317 | JGI IMG/M metagenome (GOLD analysis project Ga0207649, IMG submission 184317) | Corn rhizosphere microbial communities from Kellogg Biological Station, Michigan, USA - KBS C4-3 metaG (SPAdes) (version 2) | ecosystem: Host-associated > Plants > Roots > Rhizosphere > Soil ... | reverse complement strand
TCGGGCTGGCGAAGCCCGCCGAGGGGTCGACGACGCCGTCCAGCAGGTAGAGCGCTCCGCCGCCGCTACCGCTTGCGCCGGAGTCGGTGTTGTCCGCGAAAATTCCCTTTGACGCCTTGGACATGACAATCCCCTCTCACCGCCGCTTCGGCGGCTTCAAAAATTCGGAAAATGGAAAATGGAAAAAGCTTGGCCGGGCGCTTGCCGGCTCGGAGCGAGGCGCTGACGCGCCGCAGATTTGGAACGGTTCCCGCCCAGGCCGCGATCGCCCCGGGGCGCCGTCATGCCGTGTTTCCGTCGGCGGCGGCCGAGGCCGAAGGGGCGGCGCGCGCCGGCGAGGCCGGCGCATGCGCCAAGGCCCGGGTCGCGTCTTGCCGACCGAATGATGGGCCGATTGGCCGCATGTCTTCCCCCCACGGCTCCGCGGAGCCAGCTTTGCCAGGGGAGAACGGGCCGCGCGCATGACATAGAAGATCAGCCGCCCGTCATCGAGCGGCTGGCCATGACAAGGCGGATTTTCCCTCCCCAGCGGCGACGCGAGCCTGAGTCTCCCGAGTCGCCCCGCCTAACTCTCTGGTCTGATTAATATTCTGTCAAGGAATTTAATCCGTTTTGGAGGGGACTCGGCGCTCATCGCGGGACGGACGCGGACCCGCGGAGGCGCCGGCCGGCCGCTCTAAAATCCCGCAAATCCGCGAAAAACGAGTCCATGCCGATCCGCCCCCGCAACGATTCCCGCCGCCGATACCGTAGAATAAGATTCGCTTTGGTGGGAAATCGGGTCCGCTCCCGGCCTTTCGCCGGCCGAAAAAGAACAAGGTTTTGAAGGCCTTCGCAGCGCGGAAGATCTCGGCGGGCGAATGAGGAAGTGGCGGAGCGGGAGGGATTCGAACCCTCGATACGGTTTTGCCGTATACTCACTTTCCAGGCGAGCGCCTTCGACCACTCGGCCACCGCTCCGCATGCTCTGGAAGCCGAGCCCTCTAGTCGGGCCCGGTCAGGAGGGCAAGCCGGCAGCCAGGTCGATCGTCCGCGCGAGGTCGAAATCGCGGGCGGTCACTCCGCCTTCGCTGTGGGTGGTGAGCGCGACGTCGACCCGGTTCCAGCTGTTCGACCAGTCCGGGTGATGATCCGCCGCCTCGGCCGCCTCGGCGACCCGGGTCATGAAGGCGAAGGCCTGGGCGAAATCGGCGAAGACGAAGCGCCTCCGGATCGCAGCCGCCGCTTCGTCGTAGGTCCAGCCCGGCAGCCCCTCCAGCGCCGATCTCCGTTCCGCTTCGCCCAGCCGGCCCGCTTCCACCCGCATTGTCACCTCCGCCCTTCAGCCTCTATGTCGCAGACCCGATGACCGAGCGTCAAACCTTCGCCCCCGACGCCGCCGAGATCGAGCGGCTGGCCGACTCCGCCATCGCCCGACTCCCGGAGCTGTTCCGCCGCCATCTGGACGGGGTGGCGCTCCGGGTCGACGAGTTCGCCGACGACGAGGTGCTCGACCAGTTCGGGATAGAGGATCCGTTCGAGCTGTCCGGCCTCTACACCGGCCGCCCGGTCGGCGAGCGGGCCTCGATGCGGCCGGGCGAGCTGATGCCGGTCATCCACCTCTACCGCCGGCCCCTCCTCGACGAGTGGGTCGAGACCGGAGTGAGCCTCGAGGCGCTCGTCACCCACGTCATCGTCCACGAGGTCGGCCATCATTTCGGCTTCTCCGACGAGGATATGCACGCCATCGAAGGGGAAGCCGGGTGAGCGGCGCCCTGCTCACCTTCGACAAGGCCGGCTGCGTCCGGGGCGGAAGGACTCTGTTCGCCCAGCTCGACCTCCGGCTCGAGGCGGGCGGAGCGCTGCTGGTGACGGGGCCGAACGGCGCCGGCAAATCGAGCCTCATCCGGCTCGCCGCGGGGCTTCTCCGGCCGGCGGCGGGCCGGGTCGAGCGCTCCGCCGCCGCCGCCCTCGCCGACGAATCGCCGGCGCTCGATCCGCGCGCGCCGCTCGGCCGGGCGCTCGGCTTCTGGGCCGGCCTCGACGGCTCGGACGCGCGGGCCGGGCTGGCGGCGTTCGGCCTGGAGCGGCTTCGGGAGGTCCCGGTTCGGATGCTCTCGACCGGGCAGCGCAAGCGGGCCGTGCTCGCCCGGGTGGCGGCGAGCGGAGCGCCGCTCTGGCTGCTCGACGAGCCCGCCAACGGTCTCGACGAGGCGGGGCTGGACTGCCTCGCCGCGGCGGTCTCGGCGCACCGGGCGGGCGGAGGCGCCGTTCTCGCCGCCTCGCACCAGCCGCTTCCGCTCGGCGGCGCCCAGCGTCTGGCGCTGGCGTGACCGCCCTTCTCCTGCGCGAGCTTCGCCTCGCCGCCGCCTCGGGCGACGCGATCCTTCCGTTGATCTTCTTCCTCCTCGTAGCGACCCTCTTCCCCTTCGCCGTCGGGCCCGACGCGCCGCTTCTCGCCCGCACCGGCGGCGGCGCGCTGTGGATGGCGGCCCTGCTCGCCGCCTTGCTTCCCGTCGACCGGCTGATCGAGCCCGACCGAGCCTCCGGAACCCTCGATCAGCTGACGGTTCGCGGCATTTCGGAGGAATCGGTCGCCACCGCCAAGCTCGCCGGGCACTGGCTAAGCTTCGGTCCGCCGCTGATGCTCGCCGCCCTCCCCGCGGCGGCGCTGATGAAGCTTCCCTCCGACCTCCTCCTCCGCCTCGAGCTCGGCCTTCTCGCCGGCACCCCTGGCCTCGCCGCTCTGACCCTGATCGTCGCGGCACTGACCGCCGGCCTTCGAAGCACCGGCGCCCTGGCCGGGCTTCTCCTCCTCCCGCTGGCGGTGCCGCTGCTCATCTTCGGAGCCGCGATGACGGCTCGGGACGGCGGGATGGGGGCCGCCAAGCTCCTCGCCGCCGCCTCCCTCCTCCTCGTCGCCATCGCCCCCTTCGCTGCCGGAGCCGCGATCCGCGCGACTCGGGACTGAAATCCTCCCCAAGCGGAGCCGGGGGAGGACCTTCAGCGGCTCCACCGGGCGAAGATCGCCGTGGGCAGAAGCAGTCCCCGCGCTTCCTCGCGAACCGCCATGTCGCCGCACTCCACCCGTCCGCCGAGGTCCGCGAGCGCCTGGCTCAGCAGCTCGCCGATCGCCAAGGCGGACATTCGGACGGCATAGACGGTGAGGACGAGGAAGCGGCTGTCGGCATCGAGCAGCCGCCGGCAGTCGGCGATCAGACCCGGTAGCCCCTCCTCGAGCCGCCACACCTCGCCGGTCGGGCCTCGGCCATATTTGGGCGGATCGAGGATGATCCCGTCGTAGCGGCGGCCGCGGCGGACCTCGCGGGCGACGAACTTTGCGGCGTCGTCGACCATCCAGCGGATCGGCCGCTCGGCCAATCCCGACAGGCGGGCATTCTCCTTGCCGGCCTCGACCGACTTCTTCGACGCGTCGACATGGACCAGCCGCGCCCCCGCCGAAGCCATCGCCAACGTCCCGACGCCGGTATAGCCGAACAGGTTGAGCGCCTCCGAATCAGGGCCGAGCCGCTCCCGCATCCACGCCCATTGCGGCGCCATGTCGGGGAAGAAGGCGAGATGGCGGAAGGGGGTCGCCTGCGCCCGGAACCGCACCCCTTCCCAGCCCAGCTCCCAGCCGTCCCGAGGCACCGGCCGTTCGAACTGCCAGCGGCCGCCGCCTTCCTCGTCGGAGCCGGGGATGAACGCCCCGTCGGCGTCCCAGCTGTCGAGCGCCGGAGCCCACATCGCCTGCGGCTCGGGCCGGATGAAGCTGTACGGCCCGTAGCGCTCGAGCTTGCGGCCGTGGCCGCAATCCATCAGCGCATAGTCGGCCCAGGGCTCCGCCACCAGGACGCCCGGCCGCTCGGCGGCGGTCAAGCCGCCCTCGCGGCCGGAATCCCGATCGTCGCCCGCGCGCTCGGCCCGGAAAGCATCTTCCGCCCCGCCTCGCGGACCTCGTCGAGAGTCACCGAGTCGATTTCGGCGATCACCTCGGAAGGCTCGACCAGCCGGCCGTGGACGGCGAGCTGGCGCGCCACGTAGTGCGCCTGCCCCCACGGGCTCTCGAGCGACATCAGCAGGGCGGCACGCGACTGGGTCCGAACCCGCTCAAGCTCGCGCGGGGTGACCGTCTCCACCGCTCCGGCGATGACCTCCTCGATCAGCCGGGCGGCCGAAGCCGACTGGCGCCGCGACGTCGCCGCGTAGACGTAGAAGATGCCGGCATCCGAATAAGGCTGGAGCGCGGCGTAGACCGAATAAGCGAGGCCCCGGTCCTCGCGCACCTGCTGGAACAGCCGCGACGACATTCCCCCGCCGACCGCGTCGGCGAACAGCTTGGCGGCGAAATAATCCGGATCGCGCTGCGCCGGCGCCGGAAAGGCGAGGGTGAGATGGGCCTGCTCGCTCGCCGCCCGGCTGACCCGGGCCCCGCCGGTGAACCGGCCCGGCTCCGGCGCTTCGATCTCGCCGGGCGCGAGGCCGGCGAAATGCTCCTCAGCAAGGGCGACCAGAGCCTCGTGCTCGACCTTGCCGGCCGCGACCAAAGCGAGGCCGGACGCGGGGAAGCGGGCGCTTCGCCACTCGGCGAGATCCGCCGCGCCGATCGCCGCCAGCGACGCCTCGTTGCCGAGCACCGGCCGGCCGAGCGGCTGGTCCTCGAAGGCGGCCGACCACAGCTCGTCGAAGATGATGTCCGACGGCGTGTCGCGCGCCTCGCCGAGCTCCTGGAGGACGACGTCCTTCTCCCGCTCCAGCTCGCCCTCGGCGAGGTGCGGGCGGAGCACGAGGTCCGAGAGCAATTCCACTCCCAGCGGAATGTGCTCGGCCATCACCGAAGCGGTGAAGCTGGTCCCGTCGCGGTCGGTGGCGGCATTGAGGTCGCCGCCGACATCCTCGATCGCCTCGCTTATCTCGCGCGCCGAGCGGCCGCCCGCGCCCTTGAACACCATATGCTCGAAAAGGTGGGCGATCCCGTTCAGCCGGGCCGGCTCGTGCCGCGATCCGGCGTCGGCGTAGAGGCCGACGGCGGCGGTCTCGAGGCCGGGCATCTCGCGGCTTGCGACCTTGAGGCCGTTGGGGAGGGTGGTGAGCTTCATGTGGGCGACCGAGGTAGTGACTGGCGGCGGGCGCGGCAACCGGCCGATGGGCGGGCCTACGCCGCCTTTCCATCATCGTCCTTCGACGCGGGCTTCCGCCGGCGAAGGGCGATCAGGTAGATGATCGCCGCGGTGGCGGCGAAGAAGAACCATTGGAAGGCGTAGCCGAAGCTGTTGTTGACGATCCCGTCCGGCGAGGGCCTCTGGCTCGGCTCGAGCCCCGGCGCGGCTCTTGCGGAAACGATCATCGGCCGGGAGGGGGGCGCCTGGCGGGTGATCCGCGCCCACAGGCCGGCCCGGGAGGGCTCCGGCACGACCGGTCCCGTCACCGCCCCGCCCTTCCAGGCCGGCGCGGCCTTGGGATCGGGCGACACGCCCATGTCGGCGGCGAATCCGGGGCCTTCGGCGCCGGTTCGGCATGAGGCGATGAACCGGGTGCCGCCCTTGCCGGAGGCGGACTGGCCGCCGGTCTTTCGCCATTCGGTCACCTGCAGGCAGAAGGCGGTGGCGGTCCGGAACAGCAGCTTGTCGTCGACCGCGGCGGCGGCCGGCAGGGCCATGGGCGGAAGCGCCGCGTTGCGGGCGATCCGCGCCTTCACCCCCTCCTTCTCCTCGGACCGGTGGAGCTGCCAGAAGCCGAGCGCCACCATCGCCGCGACGGCAAGCGAGACCAGGATCGTTGGCAGGACGGGCAGCTTCATCGATCCTCTCCCGCGATCCGCCCCTCGCCGGCCTTCTGCCGATATTCGAGCGCCAGCAACAGGCCCTTCGCGATCCGCAGCGACGCGACCACCGCGACGGCGGTCAGCGGCACCCAGAGCAGGACGTGGACCCAGAAAGGCGGGCTCGCGCCGAGTTCGAGCAGGATTGCGAGGGTCGTGATCAGCGCCCCGACGATCAGGATCAGGAACGCCGCGGGCCCGTCTCCGACATTGAACTGGGAATAATCCAGCCCGCAGGCGCGGCAGGAAGGCGAAAAGGTGGCGAGGCCGGTGAACAAAGTCCTCGCGCCGCAGCGGGGACAAAGTCCGCGAAGCGCGACTCGCACCGGCGACGGCGCCGTCGTCCCGGCGGAGGCGGGGACCTCAGGTTGTAAAGGCACGGCCTTCCTCCATGAGATCCCCGCATGCGCCGGGATGACGAGTGGGCGGATCACCCCGCGTAGGTCGCGCCCCAGCCGCCCCAGACGTAGATGCAGATGAACAGGAACAGCCAGACCACGTCGACGAAGTGCCAGTACCAGGCCGCCGCCTCGAAGCCGAAATGCTGGCGCGGGGTGAAATCGCCCCGGTAGGAGCGGATCAGGCAGACGATCAGGAAGAGCGTTCCGATGATGACGTGGAAGCCGTGGAAGCCGGTCGCCATGAAGAAGACCGAGCTGTAGATATTCTCTTTGAAGGCGAACGGCGCGTGGGCATATTCCCACGCCTGGATGCTGGTGAACAGAAGGCCCAGGCCGATCGTGCACCACAGGCCGCGGATCAGGCCCTGGCGGTCGCCGTGGATCAGCGAATGGTGGGCCCAGGTCACCGTCGTTCCCGAACAGAGCAGGATCAGGGTGTTGAGGAGCGGGAAGCCGAACGGATCGAGCACCTCCATGCCCTTGGGCGGCCAGGTGCCGCCGACCGCGTCGACTCCCGACGGGAACAGCGACGCGTCGAAATAGGCCCAGAACCAGGCGACGAAGAACATCACCTCGGACGCGATGAACAGGATCATCCCGTAGCGCAGGTGGAGCTGGACGATCGGGGTGTGGTCGCCGGCATGCGCCTCGCGAATCACGTCCGACCACCACGACAGCATGGTGAAGAGCACGCCCAGCAGGCCCGCGATCATCACCGGAACGCCGCCGGCATATTCGTGCATCCACAGGACCAGCCCGCCGAACAGGGCAAGCGCCGAGAAGCTGCCGATCAGCGGCCACGGGCTCGGGCTAAGGATGTGGTACTGGTGGTTCTTCGCTCCGGCCATTCTCTCTTCCCTTGTTCCCCGGCGAAGGCCGGGGCCCACCCGGCGCGACTCTGGGCCCCGGCTTTCGCCGGGGAGCGGGTGATCCTCTAACTCCGCCCCTCCGCCTCGTCCACGGGGTAAAAGGTATAGGAGAGGGTGATTTCGCTGATGTCGGCCGTGTCCGGGTCCTTTCCGAACTTCGGGTCGACGTAGAAGATGACCGGCATCCGCACCTCCTCGCCGGGCTTCAAGGTCTGCTCGGTGAAGCAGAAGCATTGTATCTTGGTGAAATATTTGCCGGCCTGGACCGGCGACACGTTGAACGTCGCCCGTCCGGTGATCGGCCGCGCCGACAGGTTCTTGGCGCTGAAGAAGGCCATTTCGCGCTCGCCCAGGGTCACCGTCTCGGTCGTCTGCTCGGGCTTGAAGCGCCACGGCAGGGTCAGGGCGGTGTTGGCGTCGAAGCGGACGGAGACGCTCTCGCCCTTCACCGCTCCGGGCGCCGCCTTGCCCTCGGCGCGCTGGGTGGTGCCGTCGAAGCCGGTCGCCTGGCAGAAGGCGCGGTAGAGCGGGACGCTGGCGAAGGCCAGAGCGGCCATCGCCGCAACCACGAGCGCGGCGATCCCCGCCGTGCGCTGGTTGCGGCGGGCCTGGGCGGTCACCGGTTGACGCTCATCTTGGCGATGGTGATCGCGTAGACGAGGATCACGAACGCGGCGAGCAGGAGGCCCATGAGCAGCGCGCGCGAACGCTGGCGGCGGCGAATCTCCTCGGTCGAAGGCGGCGGAAGGTCGCTCATCCAACCAGCCATCGGTCGGCGACCAGGGCTCCGAACACCCCGAACAGGTAGAGGATCGAGTAGGCGAACAGCCGCTTCTCGGGCTTCATCCCGGCGGGCTCCGTCGCCCGGTTGAGAAGCACCTGGACCGCGAGGACCGCGAAGCCGAGGCTAAGCGCGCTCGCCGCCGCGCCGTAGACGAAGCCGGCGAGTCCGAGCGGCCAGGGCGCGATCGCCGCGGCGATCATCGGCACGGTGTAGAGGAGGATGTGGCGACGGGTCGTCTTCGCCCCCGCCACGACCGGAAGCATCGGAACCCCCGCCGCCGCGTAATCGGATCGGACGAAGAGCGAGAGCGCCCAGAAATGGGGCGGGGTCCACAGGAAGACGAGCATGAACAGGAGGATCGGCAGGAGCGTGACGTCGCCGGTCGCCGCGGCCCAGCCGATCACCGGCGGAAAGGCGCCGGCGGCGCCGCCGATGACGATGTTCTGGGGAGTGCGCCGCTTCAGCCACACCGTGTAGACGAGGACGTAGAACAGGATCGACGTGGCGAGGATCGACGCGGCGATCCGGTTGGTGGCGAGCTCCATCAGGATGACGGAGAAGAAGGCGAGGCCCACTCCGAAGTGAAGCGCCGACTGGCGGTCCATCCGGCCCGCCGGAATCGGCCGGCCGGCGGTCCGCGCCATCTTCGAGTCGAGATCGGCCTCGTACCACATGTTGAGCGCCGCCGCCGCGCCGGCGCCGAGCGCGATGCACAGGATCGCGGTGAAGCCGAGCACCGGATGGATCGGCGCCGGCGCGGCGAGCAGGCCGCACAGGGCGGTGAAGACGACGAGGCTCATCACCCGCGGCTTGGTCAGCGCGAAGAAGTCCCGCCAGTCGGCGGGGTAGGCGGTGTCGGCGGTGGCGGTCACGCTGTTCATATAAGGCCTAATCGTCGCCCCGGCGAAGGCCGGGGCCTCGTGGGGTGTGGAATGCCGCGCCCTTCGCCCCACGAGATCCCGGCTTCGCCGGGATGACGTGAGCGTTTAGTCGATCCGCGGCAGCGTCTCGAACTGGTGGAAGGGCGGCGGGCTGGAGAGCGTCCATTCCAGGGTCGTCGCGCCTTCGCCCCAATAATTGCCCTCGGCCTTCCGTCCGGCGAGCAGCGAGACGACGATGTTGACGAAGAACACGATCATCCCGGCGGCCATCAGCATGAAGCCGTAGGAGGCGACCTTGTTCCAGTCGGCGAAGGCGTCGGCATAGTCCGGAACGCGGCGCTGCATTCCGTCCATCCCGAGGAAGTGCATCGGGAAGAACAGGACGTTGACGCCGATGAAGAACAGCCAGAAGTGAAGCTGGCCGAGCAGCTCGTTGTACATCCGCCCGGACATCTTGCCGAACCAATAGTAGAAGCCGGCGAAGAGGCTGAACACGGCGCCGAGCGACAGCACGTAGTGGAAATGCGCGACCACGTAATAGGTGTCGTGCATCTCGTTATCGATGCCGCCGTTGGCGAGGACGACGCCGGTGACGCCTCCGACCGTGAACATGAAGATGAAGCCCAGGGCCCACATCATCGGGGTCTCGAAGGTCAGCGAGCCGCCCCACATCGTCGCGATCCACGAGAAGATCTTGATGCCCGTCGGGACCGCGATGACCATCGTCGCGGCGGTGAAGTACATCTTGGTGTTCACGTCCATTCCGACGGTGAACATGTGGTGCGCCCAGACGACGAAGCCGATCACACCGATCGCGACCATGGCATAGGCCATTCCGAGATAGCCGAAGACCGGCTTGCGGCTGAAGGTCGCGACGACCTGGCTGACCATTCCGAAGCCCGGAAGGATCATGATGTACACCTCCGGGTGGCCGAAGAACCAGAAGAGGTGCTGGTAGAGGACCGGATCGCCGCCGCCCTGCGCGTCGAAGAAGTGGGTGCCGAAATTGCGGTCGGTCAGGAGCATGGTGATCGCCCCGGCGAGCACCGGAAGGGCGAGCAGGAGCAGGAAGGCGGTGACCAGCACCGACCAGACGAACAAAGGCATCTTGTGCAGGGTCATGCCCGGCGCGCGCATGTTGAAGATGGTGGTGATGAAGTTGATCGCGCCGAGGATCGACGAGGCGCCCGCGAGGTGGAGCGCGAAGATCGCCATGTCGACCGCCGGACCCGAGGAGCCGGAGGTGGAGAGCGGCGCGTAGACGGTCCAGCCGGTTCCGGCGCCGTTGCCGGTTCCGCCCGGGACCAGGGTCGAGCCGAGCAGCAGCAGGAAGGCGGGGACGAGAAGCCAGAAGCTGATGTTGTTCATCCGCGGGAAGGCCATGTCCGGAGCGCCGATCATCAGCGGCACGAACCAGTTGCCGAAGCCGCCGATCATCGCCGGCATGACCATGAAGAAGACCATGATGAGGCCGTGGGCGGTGATGAGGACGTTCCACAAGTGGGTCGCCTCGTCCATCGTCTTGCCCTGGCCGACCCAGGTGGTGAGGTGCTGGATGCCCGGCTCGGCCAGCTCCCAGCGCATCAGGCCGGAGATGGTGCCGCCGATGATCCCCGCGACGATCGCGAAGATCAGATAGAGCGTGCCGATGTCCTTGTGGTTCGTCGACATGAACCAGCGCGCGAAGAAGCCGGGCTTGTGATCGGCGTCATGGTGCGCGTCATGCGCTTCGTGCGCATGGAAGTGGCTAGCGTTGGCAGTCGTGTCGGTCATGTCAGTTTCCGCGCTTGGATTCGGCCGCACCCTGGCTCGAGACCGGCGGGGTCGCCGTTCCGGCAGAGATGTTGCTGGGTTCGGGGCTGGTCTCGGTGGCGCTTCCGCCGGCCGTGTTCTGGGTCGTCGCGGCCGCCGCGGCGCCCGGATTTTCGACCGGCGAATTCTGCGTCGCGTCGGGCGACTTGGGCTTGGCCGCGCCCGGCATGGTTCCGCCCTTGGAGGCGATCCAGGCGCGGAACTGCGCCGGGCTCACCACCTCGACCGCGATCGGCATGAACGCGTGCCGGGCTCCGCACAGCTCGACGCACTGGCCGTAATAGAGGCCCGGGCGGTCGACCTTGAACCAGGTCTCGTTCAGCCGTCCGGGGACGGCGTCCATCTTCACCCAGAAGGCGGGGACTCCCCAGCTGTGGATCACGTCGGCGGCGGTGACGATCACCTTCACCGTCGCTCCGGCGGGCACCACCATCCGCTCGTCGACCCCGAGCAGCCGCGGCTCGCCGCGCTTCTTGGCGTCCTCGGCGGACAGCATGTTCGAGACGATCTCGAAGCCGCCATTGTCGGGATAGGTGTAGGTCCAATACCATTGGTTGCCGGTCACCTTCACCGTCAGGTCGGCGCGGGGCGGCGAATATTGATGGGCGAGAAGCCGGATGGAGGGGATCGCGATCGCCACCAGGATCAGCACCGGAACCAGCGTCCAGACGATCTCGAGCGTCGTATTGTGGGTGTTGCGCGACGGAACCGGATTGGCGCCGCGGCGAAAGCGCACGATCACGTAGAGGAGCAGGACCAGGACGAAGAGCGTGATGATCGAGATGATCGGCATCAGGATCTTGTTGTGGAACCAGGCGGCTTCCTTGCCGATCGGAGTGACCTGGTCCTGGAGTCCGGCGCGGCCGTCGGGCTGGCCGATCCCGGGAGTCGGAGTGGCCCGGCTCGCCATCGTCGACGCCGCCACCGAGGCGTTGGACGGCGCCTCGCCGGTCTGCATGCCGTCGGACGACACCTGCTGGGGCTGGGCGGGGGACGCCTGGCTGGCGGCGCTGATCGCGTCGCGCGGCGCCTGGCCGGGAGTCGTCGCGGAGCCGGGGGCGGCCGGGGCCGGAGCCGAGGCCGCGGGGCCCGGAGCCCCGCTCGACGGCGCCGGAGCCTGCGCCAGCGCCGCTGCGGCGGGCACCATTCCGAACGCGGCGGCGACGGCGAAAAGCTTGTGCAGAGTCTTCATCTAAACCCCTTGGAACCTCCGGTCGGAGCGGGACGGATTCGGGCCGGCGGGCGGCGGATTGGCGCGGCTTATAGGCAAGCGGCCCTCCCGTCTCAACCTCTCTTCTCCAAGCCTTTTTTCGGGGCGCTTGCCCGGGTCGGGCGGCGCGCTTATCTGGCGGCGACGCGCAGCCGGAGGCGGGCAAGGCCATGACCCAGGACGAGATCCTCGCCGAGTTCCGGGCGGCCGACGCCCTGCTCGAGGGCCATTTCGTGCTTTCCTCCGGCCTTCACAGCCCGCGCTACCTGCAATGCGCGCGGGTTCTGATGGACCCGGCGCGCGCTTCGCGCCTCGCCTCCGCCCTCGCCCACGGCCTCCCCATGGAGGTCAGGGCGCAGGTCTCGCTGGTCGTCTCGCCGGCGATGGGCGGGATCATCATCGGCCACGAGCTCGGCCGCTCGCTGGGCCTCGAGGCGATCTTCCTCGAGCGGCCGGCCGGCACGTTCGAGGCGCGGCGAGGCTTCCGAATCGCGCCGGGGCAGAAGGTTCTCCTGGTCGAGGACGTCGTCACCACCGGCCTAAGCTCGCGCGAGGCGATCGCCGCCGTGGAGTCGGCGGGAGGAAAGGTGGTGGCCGCCGCCGCCCTGGTCGACCGGTCGAACGGCCTCGCCGACCTCGGTGTCCCTTTCTATCCCCTCATCGCGCTCGACGTTCCGGTCTACGAGCCGCAGGCGCTTCCGCCCGAGCTCGCCGCCCTCCCGGCCGAGAAGCCGGGAAGCCGCAAGGCTCCCGCCGGGTGACGGACCGCCTGCGCCTCGGAGTGAATATCGACCATGTCGCGACGATCCGGAACGCGCGCGGCGGCGATCACCCGAATCCGGTCGAAGCCGCGCTGGCCGCGGCGAAGGGCGGCGCCGACGGGATCACCGCCCACCTTCGCGAGGACCGCCGCCATATCCGCGACGAGGATATCGCGGCGCTGATGGCGGAGCTCGCCATTCCACTGAACCTCGAAATGGCCGCGACCGAGGAGATGCTCGAGATCGCCCTGCGCCACCGCCCGAACGCCGCCTGCATCGTTCCGGAGAAGCGCGAGGAGCGCACCACCGAGGGCGGGCTCGACGCCGCCGGCCAGGACAATCACCTGCTGCCCTTCATCGAGCGGCTGTCCGGGGCCAACATCCGGGTCAGCCTGTTCATCGAGCCCGACCCGCGCCAGGTCGAGGCGGCGATCCGCCTCAAGGCGCCGGTCGTCGAATTCCATACCGGCCGCTACGCCCATCTGGAGGGGGAGGAACGCGCGGTCGAGCTTCGCCGAATCGCCGACGCCGCCGCGCTCGCCGCCAAGAACGGCATCGAGCCGCACGCCGGCCACGGCCTGACCTTCGGGAACGTCCAGCCGATCGCCGCCATCCCCCAGCTCAAGGAGCTCAACATCGGCCATTTCCTGATCGGCGAGGCGATCTTCTGCGGGCTGGAGGACAGCGTCCGTCACATGCGCGAGCTGATGGACGAGGCGCGGTGATTAAGGGGCGGAAGAAGACCCTCACCCAACCCTCTCCCGCGGGCGGGAGAGGGGAAGAAGGGAGGCGCCGGCGGGCCCCTTCTCCCGCCTGCGGGAGAAGGCTGGGATGAGGGTCTTCCTTCCATGATCCTCGGCACCGGCTCCGACCTCTGCAACATCGAGCGGATCCAGGCCTCGCTCGACCGCTTCGGCGAGCGCTTCATCGCCCGGGTCTTCACCGACACCGAGCGCTCGAAGGCGGAGCGCCGTCCATTCACCCGCGCCGGGACCTACGCCAAGCGCTTCGCCGCCAAGGAGGCCTTTTCCAAGGCGGTCGGGACCGGGTTTCGGCAGGGCGTCTTCATGAAGGACATCGGAGTCGTCAACGCCGCGTCCGGCGCGCCCACCCTCGCGCTCACCGGCGGAGCGAAGGCAAGGCTTGACGCCATCACACCGGCGGGCCACTCCGCCGAGGTGCATCTGACGATGACCGACGATCACCCCTTCGCCCTCGCGTTCGTGGTGATCTGCGCCGTACCCCTGAACAGGAGCCCGGGGTGAGCCCAAGCGATCCCGCCATTGCCATGACAGATACTTTGCCATGACGGACACCACTCCGATCGCCGAAACCCCCGCCGAATCCGGCGCCTCCGCGCCTGTCGAGGCGAAGGGGACCGACTGGTGGGCGGAGCTGAAGGCGATCTTCTGGCTGGTCCTCGCGGTCCTCGCCTTCCACACCTTCGTCGCCAAGCCCTTCTACATCCCCTCCGAGTCGATGATGCCGGTGCTGCTCAAGGGAGATCGGCTGGTCGTCACCAAATATCCCTACGGCTGGTCGTGGGTGAGCCCGAGCTTCCATGTCCTCCCCCCGATGGAGGGGCGGCTGTTCGGCCGCTATCCCAAGCAGGGCGACGTCGTCATCGTCACGCCTCCCGGGCGCCAGTCCGAGGACTGGATCAAGCGCGTCATCGGCCTTCCCGGCGACACGATCGCCATGGTCCACGGCCAGCTCGTCATCAACGGCCGCCCGGTGAAGCGGGAGCCTCGGCCGGACGCGATGATCAAGATCGACATGAACATCGAATGCCCCAACGACCAGTTCGGCGACCACCGGGTCGCCCGGCCGGACGGCGACTGGTGCCGACTCCCGGTGGTCCGCGAGACCCTTCCCAACGGCCGCACCTACGACACGATCGACGAAGGCTATGTGCCCGAGGTCGACGATTTCGGCCCGGTCCGGGTCCCCGACGGCCACGTCTTCCTGATGGGCGACAATCGCGACAAGTCGGCCGACAGCCGGGTGAGCCTTCCGGAAGGCCTGGGCGGCCCGGTCCCGTGGGGCAATCTCGGCGGCCGCGCCGAATTCATCACCTTCTCGTTCGACGGGAGCGCGAGCTACCTCAATCCGGTGAGCTGGTTCTCGGCGCTTCGGAGCGGCCGCGCCGGCACCTCGCTCCACCCGCGGGAGCCCGGGCGCCGGTGAGCGGGCCCGATTCGGCTCCCGAACCGGCTCATGTCGAGGAGGTCGGACCGACCGAGGTCAGCGATCCGCTCGTCCGCCAGGAGCTGAAGCGCGCCGCCGTCTGGTACGGAATGGCGCTCCTCATCCTGGGCGTGATCTTCCTCGCCCAGCCGCTGCTCCTGATCTTCGCGGGGATCGTCCTCGCCTCGATGCTCGACGGCGGCACCCGGCTGCTCGGGCGGGTCTTGAAGATCGGCCGCGGCTGGCGCCTCGCCATCGTCACCCTGGCGGCGGTCGGCTTCGTCGCCTGGGCCTTCTACTTCGCCGGCTCGACGCTCGTCGGCCAGGCCGAGGTGCTCCGGGCCGCGGTGACCGCGCAGCTCAACCGGGTCCTCGCCTGGGGCAACCAGCTCGGGATCGTCCAGGGCGGCGCAGGGGTCGGCCAGCTCGGCGGACAGCTGATGGGCACGCTCGGCCGGCTCGGCTCCGCGGTGTCGAGCGCGATCGGAGTGGTCAGCAGCGTCGTCATGATCCTCGTCATCGGCATCTTCTTCGCGACCGAGCCCAGGCTCTACCGCCGCGGAGTGGCCTGGATGCTCCCGATGCGCCGCCGCGAAGGCTTTTACGACACCTTGTCCGCGATGGGCTTCACCCTTCGCCGGCTGATGGCCGGACGCCTGGTCGGGATGGCCGTGGAAGGGGTCGGAACCTGGATCCTGCTCTGGGCCGGCGGAGTCCCGATGGCGACCCTGCTCGGGATCCTCACCGGCCTGCTCGCCTTCATCCCCAATATCGGCGCGATCGTCTCGGGAGTCCTGATCGTCCTCGCCGGCTTCAGCGTCAGCACCCATGCCGGCCTTTGGGCGATCGCCGTCTACTTCATCGTACAGAGCGTCGACGGCTATCTGATCGTTCCCTATGTCGCCCGCCGCACCGTCGACCTCGCCCCCGCCCTCGTGCTCGGGGCCCAGCTCCTGTTCGGCGCCCTGTTCGGGCTGATGGGCCTGATGCTCGCCGATCCGATCGTCGCGATGATCAAGGTGGCGCTGGAGGAACGGTCGAAGGGCGAGACCGGGAAGCGGGCGGCGAGGGCGCCCTGACGCGCCCGAGGCTCATCGGGTCCCGGTAGAGCCCCCGATCCCCGGCGAAAGCCGGGGCCCGGTCCCACCGCTCCTGCCGCTGGGCCCCGGCCTTCGCCGGGGAACAGGAAAGAGGACAGTCTCTGGCGGGGGCGAGAGCGGGAAGCGCGCGCCACCTGACCCCCCTCCCTGCACGCAGGGAGGGGCTGAGGGTGGGCGCTTATCCGAAAGAGTCGCGGCGGGTGAAACGGACCATCACCCTCCCCTCCCTATATTCAGGGAGGAAAGAGCTGTTAGCGCGTCGGCGGGCCCTGCGGGGCACCGCCCTCGGGGCCGCCCGGAACCTCGGCGCCTGGCGCGCCCGGAGCCCCGGCGCCGCCCTGCTGCTGCTGCATCATCTGCTGCTGAAGCATCTGCTGCTGCATGGCGCGGACCGTCGCCTCGGGCATGAAATCCATCATCGCGACGTCGAACTCGAGGGTCTCGTTCGGCGGGATGGCCGGCGGATTGCCGCGCTCGCCATAGCCGAGCTTGGGCGGGATCCGGAGGCGGTAGACTCCGCCCTTGCGCATCATCTTCAGCCCCTCGGCGAAGCCGGGGATGGTCGCGCCCGGAGCCAGCGGCATCGGAGCGCCCTGCGCGTTCTGGTCGAATACCCGGCCGTTCTGGAGCCGGCCGGTATATTGGACGAGCGCGATGTCGCTCTCGGTCGGATGAGGCCCCTCGCCATCCTTCAGGACCCGGAAGCCGAGGCCGGACGGAGTGGTCTGGTAGACGTGGCGCGACGTTCCGATCCAGGCGACGCCCACGGCGAGCAGCGCCAGGAAGGCGAGGCCAAGCCAGAGCTTCATGACCGAGCCCTTGCGAATCGGACGGACCGGAACGGCGGTGACGGACATGGGCGACCCCTAAATGTGAAAAGGGGACAGTTACTTTTCCGTCCCTCGGCGTGAGGACTAGACCCACGAGGCGGAAAAGTAACTGTCCCCACTCTGGCGCCGACGCAATAGCGGCGGTGCCGATCGCCCTTAGCGAGTCGCGCCGCCGTCACGCTCGGCGCGCTTGCGCTCCAGCTTGCGGGCCCGGCGAATCGCCGCCGCGCGCTCGCGGGCGCGCTTCTCGGACGGCTTCTCGTAGTGGCGGCGGAGCTTCATCTCGCGATAGACGCCCTCGCGCTGCAGCTTCTTCTTGAGCGCGCGCAGCGCCTGGTCGACATTATTGTCGCGAACGATGATTTGCATAAGGTCTCGCCACTCTCCGGTTCGAAAGGCTTTGCGCGGCGGGGTCTCTCCCACCTCGATGCGCGCGCCGATAGCACAGAATAAGGTTCGCCGCGAGCCGATACCCGCGCCGTCACGGCGGGGCCGATAGCAAAGCGGTCCGCTTGATTCAAGCGTCGAGGTCCTTGAACTGCGGCTTCCCCTTCGACAGCCTTGCCTGCACCGCCGCGGTGAGGTCGGCGCTGACCAGGGCGCCGGCGTTCCACATCGCGACGTGGCGAAGGCCCTCCTCGACGGTCCGGCCGCGGCTGTAGTTGAGGCTCATCTTGGCGCCGGCGACCGCGAGCGGCGACTTGGCGGCGATCGTGCGGGCGAGGTCGAGCCCCGCCGCCACGGCGGATTCGCGATCCGGCTCGATCCGGTTGACCAGCCCGAGGCGGAGCGCCTCCTCGGCCTCCATCCGCCGCCCGGTATAAGCGAGCTCGCGAACCACGCCTTCCGGGATGAGGCGGGTCAGGCGCTGGAGGGTTCCGAGATCGGCGGTGATCGCGACGTCGACCTCCGCCACCTGGAAATAGGCGCCGGCGGCGGCGAGACGGATGTCGCAGGCGGTGGCGAGATCGACTCCAGCGCCGATGCAGCCGCCGTGGATGACGGCGATCACCGGCGGCCGCGCCTCCTCGGCCGCGCTGAAGCAGTCCTGGAGCCAGTGGATGTGGCGGAGCCGCGATTCGGCCGCCCGTCCGGGATCGTCGCTCGGCGGGAACTGGCTCGCCGCATAATGGAGGTCGAGCCCGGCGGTGAAGTGCTTGCCGCGCCCCGAAAGCAGGATCGCTCGGACCGAGGGGTCGGCGCCGAGCGCCTTGAAGGCCTCGCCGATCGCGGCGAACATGTCGCCGTCCATCGCGTTCATCCGGTCCTCGCGAGCGAGTTCGACATGGGCGACCCCGCCCTCGCGGCTGACTTCGATCCGCCCGCTTCCCATCCGCGCCTTCCTCCCTCTAAGGAAAAACCACCATGACCCGCTTTACCGTCAACGGCCAGCCGGTCCACTACCGGCTCGATCCGGCCACGCCCTTGCTTTGGGCGCTCCGCGACGCGTCCAACCTCACCGGCACCAAATATGGCTGCGGAGCGGGGCAGTGCGGCGCCTGCACGGTCCATGTCGACGGACGGGCCGAGCGGTCGTGCCAGGTGGCGATCGGAGCGCTCGAGGGCCGGGTCGTCACCACCATCGAGGCTTTGTCGCCCGACCGGTCCCATCCCGTCCAGAAGGCCTGGGTCGCCCATGGCGTCCCGCAATGCGGCTATTGCCAGCCCGGCATGATCATGGCCGCCGCCGCCCTGCTCGCTTCGGCGCCGGATCCGAGCGATCCCGAGATCGACGCCGCGATCACCAACATCTGCCGCTGCGGCACCTATCCCCGCATCCGCGAGGCGATCCGAAGCGCCGCCCGGGCGGGCCGGGGCGAGGAGTCGATCGCCGCCCCGCCGCCGCCGCACATCGACCCGGTCGACGCCGCCCGCGCCGTGCCGGCGCTCCGCCCGACCGCCGGACCCCGGCCGCGCTGATTCCTTTCCGGCGGCTGACCGCGCAGTTCAGCCACGGCTCATCCTTCGCGTGGCACATCCCGTCGCGATCGGAGGCGGCCCTCAACGCGCCGGCCGGGGAGAAGGAGTGTTCGATGCGTAAGGCTTTGATCGGAATTTTGATGGCGGCGACGGTCGCGACCCCGCTCGCCGCCCAGGACAATGGCTGGCGCGGCCGCTACGAGCGGGCCGGCGAGCGCAACGCGGCGCGCGCCGAGCGTCAGGAGCAGCGCCAGGAGCGGCAGGAGGCACGGCCGCAGCGCGCCGAGCGCCAGCAGCGCTTCGAGCAGCAGGCCCAGCCGGCGCCGGCGCAGGTTCAGCAGCAGCAGGTCCAGCAGCAGCAGACCTACGTCCGCACCCGTTCCGACGGGCAGCGTTCGTGGAACGGCGGCTCGGGCGGCGAGTGGCAGCGCGGCGACCGCAACGGCGGCGAGCGCGCCGAGATGCAGCGCCGGATCGAAGCGAGCCGCGACGCCTCGCAGGCCAGCCAGCAGGGCCTTTCCGGCCATTATCGCGACCAGGCGCAGCGCAACCAGCAGCGTTACGAGCAGCAGGTCCGCCAGGACTATCGCCGCGGCGGCGGCGACTGGCGGCGCGACGGCCGGAGTGACCGCGGCGGCTATACCGGCGACCGCTACGGCCGTAACGGCAGCTATGGCGGCGACCGCTACGGCGGCAACGGCGGCTGGAATCGCGGCTGGCGCAACGACAATCGCTACGACTGGCAGCGCTACCGCACCTCCAACCGCAGCCTGTTCCATTCGGGCCGCTATTACGCGCCCTATCGGAACTACAATTACAACCGGCTGTCGATCGGGCTCTTCCTCGACTCGCTCTTCTATTCGCAGAATTACTGGATCGGAGATCCCTGGCAGTACCGCCTTCCGCCGGCGCCCTACGGCACCCAGTGGGTCCGCTATTATGACGACGTCGTCCTCGTCGACGTCTACAATGGCGAGGTGATCGACGTGATCTACGACTTCTTCTGGTAAAAACTGCCGTCGTCCCAGCGAAGGCTGGGACCCCAGGGGGTGAAAAGCGCCGAGTTTTTCACCCGCCGAGGCCCCAGCCTTCGCTGGGGCGACGAGACAAGCCCGGGGCGCCCACAGCGCTCCGGGCTTTTCGCTTGCGCGCGCCGCGGCGCAATCGCATGAGACGGGCGGTCTTCGCCTTCAGGGGTAACCGATGCGCCGCCTCCTCTCCCTCCTCGGACTCGCCGCCCTCGCCTTATCGGCACCGGCCGCCGCCGACACCGTCGTCGTCCACGCCGGCCATCTCATCGCCGACGCGTCCAGACCCGCTTCGGGCCCCTCGACGATCACGATCACCGACGGCCGGATCGTCGGCATCGCGCCCGGCCTCAACCCGCCGCCGCCCGGCGCGCGAGTCGTGGACCTCTCCACCAAGACCGTCCTCCCCGGCCTGATCGACGCCCATGTCCACCTCACCGGCGATCCGGGCGAGCCGTTCTGGAAGGAGGCGACCGAGTCGGAGGAGTGGAACACCCTCGTCGGCGCCAAGAACGCTCTCCTTACCGCGCGCGCCGGCTTCACCACGGTGCGCGACCTCGGCTCCGGCCGGCTGAACGGCTTCGCGCTTCGCCGGGCGCTCGAGGAGGGGCTGATCCCCGGCCCGCGCATGCTCGCCGCCGGCCAGGCCCTTTCGACCATCGGCGGCCATGGCGACATCTCGGGCTTCCGCCCCGAGGTCGCCGCCGCGCTCGACGGTCACAATACCTGCACCGGCCCGGACGAATGCGCCGCCAAGGTGCGCGAGGCGGCCAAGCTCGGCGCCGACGTGATCAAGTTCCACGCCACGGGCGGCGTTCTTAGCCAGGGCGACAAGGGCCTCGGCCAGGCCTTCAGCGACGCCGAGATGAAGGCGATCTGCGACACCGCCCACAATCTCGGCCTCAAGGTCGCCGCCCATGCCCATGCCGACGCGGGAATCGCCGCCGCGGTCCGCGCCGGAGTCGATTCGATCGAGCACGGCACCTTCGCAAGCGCCGCCACGATCCGTCTGATGAAGGAGCGGGGGACCAGCTTCGTCCCGACCTTGATGGCCTTCACCGGGATCCGCGAGCGGCTCGGCAAGAACATCTACACGCCGGTCGTCGAGGAGAAGGTGAGGATGACGCTGGGCGAGGTCGGCAAGGCGGCCCGGCTCGCCCGCCAGGCCGGGGTCCCGATCGTCTTCGGAACCGATGCCGGCGTATACGAGCACGGCCGCAACGCCGGCGAGTTCGCGCTTCTCGTCGACCTGGTCGGGATGAGCCCGTCCGAGGCGCTCGCCTCCGCGACGACCGGCGCCGCGCGGCTTCTCGGCCTCGAGCGCGAGATCGGCCGGATCGCCCCCGGCTATTCCGCCGACCTGATCGCGGTCTCCGGCGATCCCCTCCGCGACGTCCGCGTCCTCGAGCATGTCGACTATGTCATGGTGAAGGGGCGGCCGATCCCGTGAGCAGCTCGATCGGCGATCCCGGCGCCTTGTACCGGATGAGCGTCGGCGAGTTCGTCAAGAACCGCCTGCTGCGCACGCCGGGCGCCTTCAAGGTTCCCGCCCAGGGCCTCGACATCTTCATCGTCCGCGACTTCCTCACCCCGGCGGAGTGCGCCCAGGTGATCGAGCTGATCGACAAGGACCGCGTGCCCTCGGGCCTTCTCGCCGACACGCCGGACCCGGAATTCCGGACCAGCGAGAGCTGCAACCTTCGCCTGACCGATCCGATCAACATCCTCGTCGAGCGCAAGATCAACGCCCTCACCGGGATCGAGCCGAGCCACGGCGAGACCATCCAGGGGCAGCGCTACGCCAAGGGGCAGCAGTTCAAGGAGCATCACGACTTCTTCTACACCAGCGAGCCCTATTGGCCGGAGCAGGACCGGCAGGGCGGCCAGCGCACCTGGACCGCGATGATCTTCCTGAACGAGCCGGAAGGCGGCGGCCAGACCCACTTCCCCAAGGCCAATGTCAGGGTCACCCCGCGCACCGGCAACCTCCTCGCCTGGAACAATCTCGATTCGTTCGGGCAGCCCAACACCTTCTCGCTTCACACCGGCTGCCCGGTCGATGCCGGGGTCAAATACGTCATCACCAAATGGTACCGGGAGCGGCCGTGGGGCTGGTACGCCACCCACGGCTACCCCCTCCCCGCCTGACCGATCGGAATTCGCACCATGAACAAGCTTCTGCTCCTCCTCGCGGCGAGCACCCTTTCGACGCCCGCCCTGGCCGCCCCCGCAGCGCCCGCTCCGGCCGCCGCGCGCACGGCGGAGGGCGAGAAGCTCGCGCGATTGTTCAAGGACAGCGACGAGGCCGCGCTGCGCCGCAATCCGATCCAGGCGCTGTTCCGCGGCGACCCGCGCTACGCCGACCAGTTCGGCGACTACATCACCGATCAATATCTGGCCGGAGAGAAGGCGGCCGCTCAGGCCGACCTCGCCGCCCTCGCCCGGATCGACCGTTCCCGCCTCACCGCCGACGAGCGTATCTCCTACGACGTCTTCAAATGGCAGACCGGCCTCACCCTGCGCGGCTTCACGCCCGAGCTGACCCGGGCGACGATCGAGCGGCCGATCGACCATTTCAGCGGCTTCCAGGTCTTCGTGCCCGATTTGAGCTCGGGCGAGGGCGCGGCCCCGTTCAAGACCGTCGCCGACTATGACAACAATCTGAAGCGCCTCGACGGCTATGTCGCCTATCTCGACCGGGCGATCGGCCGGATGCGGCAGGGCCTCGCAGACGGGGTCGTTCAGCCCAAGCTGGTCATGCGCAACGTCGTCGGGCAACTCGACGCGATAATCGGCGACAGCGTCGAAAGCTCGACCTTCTACAAGCCGGTCACCAAATTCCCCGACACCGTTCCGGCGGCGGACCAGGCCCGGCTCAAGGCGCGCTATGCCGCCTTCATCCGCGACCGCTTGAATCCCGCCCACGCCCGTCTGCGCGACTTCATCAAGAACGAATATCTCCCCAAGGCGCGCGATTCGGTCGGGCTCGGCCAGATGAAGGGCGGGCCGGCGCTCTACCGCTATCTCGTCGAAGCGAACACGACGACCAACATGACTCCCGAGGAGATCCACCAGCTCGGCCTCCGCGAGGTCGATCGGATCCACGGCGAGATGGAGAAGGCCAAGGCGCGCGCCGGTTTTACCGGAACGCTCCAGGAATTCGCCAACTTCCTTCGCACCGACAAGCGCTTCGCCCCGGCGTCCGCGGCGGCGATGCGGCAGGCTTTCTTCGACATCGACCGGCGCGTCGGCCTGGTCGTCGGCCGCGACTTCGACACGATACCCAAATCGCCGCTCGAGATCCGCGCCGACCCGCCCTATCGCGAGAAGACCGCGGCGGGCGGCGAATATCAGCAGGGCACTCCCGACGGCTCGCGCCCCGGCGTGTTCTTCTACAACAGCTACGATCTGCCCTCGCGCTACACCTGGGGCTACGAGACGCTCTTCCTTCACGAAGGGCGGCCGGGCCACCATTTCCAGATCAGCCTTGCGCAGGAGAACACGTCCCTGCCGCCGTTCCAGCGCTTCGGCGGCAACACCGCCTTCGTCGAAGGCTGGGCGCTCTACGCCGAGAGCCTGGGCTACGAGCTCGGTTTCTTCACCGATCCCTACCAGGACTACGGCCATTTGAACGACGAGATCCTGCGCGCCATGCGGCTCGTCGTCGACACCGGCCTCCACGCCAAGGGCTGGGGCCGCGACCAGGCGATCAAGTACATGCTCGACAACAGCGCGATGAGCCCGACCGACGCCACCGCCGAGGTCGAGCGCTACATCGCCATTCCCGGCCAGGCGCTCGCCTACAAGGTCGGCCAGCTCACCATCCGCCGCCTCCGCACCCGCGCCGAACAGGCGCTGGGCCCGAAATTCGACGTGCGCGCGTTCCATGCCCAGGTGCTGATGTCGGGGGCGCTTCCGATGAAGGTGCTCGAGGAAAAGATCGACGCCTGGATCGCCGCGAAGAAGCGGGGGTAGCCGGAGCGGCTCCCCCCTCCCTGCACGCGGGGAGGGGCCGGGGGTGGGTGCGTATCCGAAAAAGCCGCCGCGCGCGCGAACCGGCCCACACCCGGCTCCTCCCTGCACGCAGGGAGCGGGGCACGGGCGCGTCGAGCGGAAAGTGACTGTTGCCTCGAAAAAAGGTAAGGGAAGGGCCATGCCCAACTCTCCCTGGCCCGAACTCTCGGCGGTTCGCGACGGCCCGACGATCGCCACCCTTCATCTCGCCAGCCAGATCGTCGGCAAGGCGGCGGTCGCGCTTCTGCCGTGGCGCAACCATGGCTGGCACACCGCCCTCCACCTCCACCCGAGGGGCCTTCGGACCGAGCCGCTGCACAGCCCGGAGGGCCCGTTCGAGCTCGGCCTCGACCTCGTCGACCACGCCTTCACCTTCACCGATTCGTCGGGGACCCGGCAGGTGCCGCTCCGCCCGGGGACGATCGCGGGGTTTCACGGCGAGGTGACGGCGCTCCTCGGCGAGACTCGGCGCGGCCTGCGCCTCGATCCCGCGCCCAACGAGATCGAGCCGGCCGTTCCCTTCGCGCAGGACCGGGCCGAGCGCGCCTACGACCGCGACAGCGCCGAGCGCCTGCTCAAGGTCCTTCTCCAGGTCGATCGGGTGCTCCGGCTGTTCCGCTCCGGCTTCCTCGGCAAGGTCAGCCCGGTCCACTTCTTCTGGGGAAGCTTCGACCTCGCGGTTACCCGCTTCTCCGGCCGGGGGGCGCCCCGCCACCCTGGCGGAGTGCCCCATCTGCCCGATTCGGTAACCCGCGAGGCCTATAGCCACGAAGTATCGAGCGCCGGCTTCTGGCCGGGCGGCGCCGGTCCGGGCGGTGGACCCTTCTTTTACGCTTATGCCTGGCCGGCGCCCGAAGGCTTCGCCGCCGCCCGGGTGGAGCCGCGCCAGGCGCGCTTCGACGAAGGCTATGGCGAGTTCCTGCTCGACTATGACGTCGTTCGCTGCGCGCCCGATCCCGATGCGACTCTGCTGGCCTTCCTCGACTCCACCTACGCCGCCGCCGCCGACCTCGCCCGTTGGGACCGCGCCGCGCTGGAATGCGAACGGGGCCGCCCGAGGATGCCGCGCGCCGTCTAACCCCCCTCCCTGCACGCGGGGAGGGGTAGGGGTGGGTACGTCGATGAAGCGTGCCGGCTCGTCCGGAAACGCACCTAACCCGCGGCCCCTCCCTGCGTCAGGGAGGCGGGCACGCAGCTCAATAATCCCGCAGCTTCGCCTTCCGGAAGGCCGCGTCCCGAGCCTCCGAACACTTCATCGAAGCGGCCATGAGCTCGGCATCGTCCCACATCGCCTTTCCGCCCTCCTCCATCGCCGCGGCGAAATCGCGGAGCGGATAGGCCGACAGGATCCGGTCGAGCTCGGCCTGGTCCGCGGCGGAACGCGCTCCGCCGGCCGCGCCGATCCGGTCGAAGGCCTTGAGGTCGGCGCCTTCATAGAAAGCGATCATCCGGTCGAGCTTCTCCGGGCCGAGCCGGTCGGCGACTCGGCGCATCATGCGCAGCACCGAATCCCGGCCGAGCGGGGCCGAGCATTCGGCGTCGGTCCGCAGCAAAGCGAGGATGTCGCGCTCCCGCCCGGGATTGAGCTTGGCCAGCCGCGCCGCCTCGAGAGGATCGGGGGCCGGCGGCGCCGAGGCCGAGTCCGGCGAATCGGGAAGCACGCGAATGAAGTGCCGGAAGCGGGCTTCGTCGACCGGAACGGCGGCGGGCGCGGCGGGCTGCGGCGGGGCCGGGGTCGGCGGCGCGAGCGCCAGCAAGGAGAGGAGGAGCGATATCATGACGCCACCTTATCCTCCGACGAACGGATAAGGCGAGATGGTCTTTCGGATTTCGTTGAGCGCCAGGGTTCGGCCCGCCGGGGCGGCGGCGCGCTGGGGACAGCGGACCCGCGGGCAGATGCTGCAGGCGGGGCCGATCGGGGTGACCAGCGGCTTCGCCAGATCGAGCCCGTCGGCATAGACGATCCTTGCCGCATGCCTCGCGTCGCAGCCGAGGCCGATGGCGAGCTGCGAGGATTCGCGCGGGTCGAGCCGGACCGCGCGGTCCACAGTCCGGCTGATCGTGAAGAAGCGCTCGCCGTCCGGAGTCTCGACGATCTGGGTGGCGACCCGCCCCGGAGTCTGGAAGGCGGCGTGGAGGTTCCAGCGCGGGCAGGTCCCGCCGAATCGAGAGAAGGGGAAGCTCTCGCCGGCGAAGCGCTTCGAGATGTTCCCCGCCGAATCGACGCGGAGCATGAAGAAGGGGATTCCGCGCGCCCCCGACCGGCCGAGGGTGGTCAGGCGATGGGACACCTGCTCGACGCTTGCGCCGAACTCGGCGCACAGGCGGTCGACGTCGTAGCGCTGCTTCTCGGCCGCCGCGAGGAAGCGGGCATAGGGCATCAGGATCGCGCCCGCCGCGTAATTGGCGAGGCTCATCGTCAGCAGCCGCCGGGTCGGCGTATCCGGCGCTCCGGCATTGTCGACCATGCGCTTCAGCATCGGGCCGAACTCGAACAAGGCGAGCTGGTAGGCGGCGCCGAAGGTGCGGCTCTCCGGCCGAAGCAGCGCCGAGAGCATGAGCCGCTTGCGATGCAGGTCGTAGGCCTGGCTCGCGAAGTCGAGAAGCTCGGGCGGCACCACCCGCGCCTCGATCCCGAACGCCTCCTTCAGCCGGCGGCGAAGCGCCTCGTACAGCCCGCCCGCGTCGCCGAGCGCTCCGGCGAGGGTCTCCGCCGCGTCCTCGATATAAGGGAAATGGTTGCGCTGCGCCTGGATATGGTCGCGCACCCAGGCTTCGGGCGTGATCAGCGACGTTTCGTCGGGCGAGCCGCCCTCGGGATTCTGGCGCCGCTCGACCAGCGCCGCGTAGAGGCGGGCGATCGCATCCGCCACCGACGGCGCGTTGTCGGCGACCTCGAGCAATTCGAAGCGCGGGATGGCGAGGTCGGCGAACATCGGATCGGCCAGTATCTCGCCGAGCTGGTCGAGGCCGGTGCCTTCCGGCCCCTCCGCGGCGAAGCTTCGAAGATCGATGTCGTAGACGTCGGCGAGCCGGAGAAGCACCTGGGCGGTCACCGGCCGCTGGTTGCGCTCGAGATGGTTGAGGTAGCTCGGCGACACGCCGATCTCCCCGGCCATGGCGCTCTGGTTGAGCCCAAGCTCCCGTCGAAGCCGCCGGAGCCGCCCGCCGAGATAGAGCTTTCGTTCGGGCGCGGCCACGGCAGGAACATTGTCACAGCTTTACAAGTGTCGCAAGTCGTGTCGTGACTTCGCGACCCTTTTCGACGGGTCCGGCGGCCGGCCCCGTGCTTTTTGGCGAGACCTTTCAGTCACTTTTTCGAGGCCCCATGACCGACTTCGCAGACCTCGTCCCCGCCGCCCCCGGCC
>Ga0207649_10000518_pt1 | contig 27041 bp, 8 predicted proteins | sample KBSC43metaG_FD_184317 | JGI IMG/M metagenome (GOLD analysis project Ga0207649, IMG submission 184317) | Corn rhizosphere microbial communities from Kellogg Biological Station, Michigan, USA - KBS C4-3 metaG (SPAdes) (version 2) | ecosystem: Host-associated > Plants > Roots > Rhizosphere > Soil ... | reverse complement strand
AGTCCGGCCCCGGCGAATTTCCGACCGGACCGTCGATCACGTTCGCGCCGGACTCGAACATCACGATCCGCGACGGGCAGGCGGCCATCGAGTTCCGCAGCTATTACGCGGGAACGACGGTGATTCGCGCGACCTCGCCCGGCTTGAAGGACGCGACGCTCACGATCACGTCGCGCGGCGGTCCCGCTTACGTTCCGGGCAGGACGCCGGCCGTGAAGTCGCGCGAATATCGTCCCGTTGCCGAGCAGAGCGGCGCGGGCACGGCAACCGCCTACGGCCGAGGAAATCCCACGCGCGCGAGCAGTGAGGCGGCCGGTCACAGCGGCGGACTCGCGAACGACGGCGATCCGGCGACATTCTGGCAGGCGGCAAGCCCCGGACCTAACGCCTGGTGGCAGATCGATCTCGAGCGCATTGTCGCGATCGAGAAATTCGCGCTGCTTTTCCCCGCCGACGGCGCATGGCGTTACCGCATCGAGGTTTCTCAGGACGGCACGACCTGGAAGCCCGCCGTCGATCAGACGAGCTCCACCACCGACACGAAGGTGCGAAACGACAAAGCCGCGACCGGCACGATCGGCCGTTTCGTGCGCGTGACAATCACCGGGGCACCAGCCGGCAGATCCGCCGCCCTTTCCGAATTCTCCTTGACCGGAAAGCTCGCTCAATGAACCTCTCCGGGAGCCGGCCGGCCCGAGTTCCTCTCAAAATCCCCATCTTCCCTCCCGCATGAAGTTCCCCCAATCCCACGGCATCTTCGCCGCTCTTGTCGCAACGTTTGCTGCGCTCCCTCTCCAGGCGAAGGTCGAGCAGGTGCGGCCACTGGCCGATGGCGTCGAGTGCAGGCTCACCGAGGGCTGTTTGCAGGTCGCATTCCTCACCGATCGCATCGTTCGCGTGCGCGCCACGAAAAACGCCGACTGGTCGAAGACGCCCAGCTTGATGCGCGTGCCCGTTGCCGAAAAGCCGGGCAAGGTCGCCATCAAGGACGCTGGCGATACGATCGAATTGCGCTCCGCGAAGCTCATCGTCCGCATCGATCGCGCCACCGAGGCGGTCTCGTATTTCGCCGCCGACGGCAAACCGCTTCTCACGGAAGACCCCGCCGGACCGCGCACCTTGGAGAAAGTGGATGTGATCAAGTCGATCGCCGACCCCGCTACGCTCACGAAAGTGAAGACGGTGGACGGCGAGCGCGAGGTGGCGGCGAAGTATATTCAGCGCAAGGATCGTGAAGCCTGGACGGGCAAGGTGTCCTTCCGCTTCGTTGACGGTGAGGCGCTCTATGGGCTCGGATGCGACGAGACCGGGGGCCTTAATCTGCGCGGCACCGCCAAGCGCCTTTACGTGCATAACCTGCGCAAGGTGATTCCCTTTCTCGTTTCCACCCGCGGCTACGGCCTGCTTTTCGACGGCTACTCGGCGATGACCTTTCACGACGGAAAGGGCGGCGGTTCGCTTGGGTTCGACGTGATCGACGACCTCGATTATTACTTTATCGCCGGGCCGGATATGGATGGCGCGGTCGCCGGCTATCGCCAGCTCACGGGCGCAGCCGTGATGCTGCCGCGCTGGGCCTTCGGCTATGTGCAGTCGAAGGAACGCTATCGATCGCAGGACGAAATCGTCGCGACAGTGAAGGAGTTTCGCGAACGCCGGATCCCGCTCGATGTCATCGTGCAGGATTGGAACTACTGGCTGCCCGGCCAATGGGGCGGCGACCCCGATCCGAAGTTTTATCCGGACATCGCGAGGATGGTTCAAGGCGTCCACGACCTGAATGCGCACATGATAATCTCGATCTGGCCGAATCCCAGCGATCGCTCGACGGCCGGGAAGGCCCTGAAAGAGGCTGGCTTCACGCTGGCGGGCACGACGTTCGTCAACATGTTCGATCCGCAGGCCCGCGAGCTCTACTGGAAGACGGTGGCTTGGAAAAACTTCGGCCAGCACGGCATGGACGGCTGGTGGTGCGACTCGACCGAGCCGGACGCCGCAGATTGGGGCATGACACGCCCGGCCGACCCCGACGAAGCGAACATCCATGCGCTGGCGAAAATCATCGATCCGCAATTCCTCAATGCCTACGCGCTGGAAGACTCCACGGGCATCTTCGAGAATCAACGCAAGGCGCTGCCGAACCGCCGCGTGCTCAATCTCACGCGCTCCGGTTACGCGGGCAGCCAGCGCACCGGCGCGGTCTTGTGGACTGGAGACATTTCGGCCAGCTGGTCCACCCTGGAAAAGCAGGTGGCCGACGTCCAGAGCTTCAGCGCGGCGGGAAATCCCTACATCACCACGGATACCGGCGCGTTTTTCGTGCGCAAGGGAAGGCAATGGTTTTGGAATGGCGAATTCGACAAGGGAGTCGATGATCCCGGCTATCGGGAACTCTACACGCGCTGGCTGCAGTTCGAGGCCTTCCTGCCAATGTTCCGCAGCCATGGCACGGATACGCCGCGCGAGCCGTGGCGATTCGGCGCGCCGGGCACGCCATTCTACGATGCGATCGTTGGGACCATCGACCTCCGCTACCGGCTGCTGCCCTTTCTGTATTCGCAGGCCGGCAAGGTCGCGAAGTTGAACGCGGGATTCCTGCGCCCGGTGGCCTTCGCCTTTCCGAACGACCCGAAAACCCACGACCTCAAGGCGCAATTCCTCGTCGGCGACGAGTTGATGATTGCCCCCGTGCTCCGGCCGCAGCAATTCGGCCCCAACTCCGCGCCGGTCGGTGACGCGGCGAAGACCGTGGACGTCTATCTGCCCGAAGGCTCCGCGTGGGTCGATTTCTGGACCGGCCGATCAGAGGCCGGCGGACGCACGATCAAAGCCGACACGCCGCTCTCGCATTCGCCCTTGCTCGTGAGAGCCGGTTCGATCCTGCCGCTTGGTCCGCGCGTGCAATACGCCAACGAGAAACCCGACGCTCCCATCGAATTGCGCGTCTATCCCGGAGCCAACGGCACCTGCGAGTTCTACGAAGATGCCGGCGAAGGCTGGGGCTATGAGAAGGGCGAGTTTTCGGTGATCCCGATGTCGTGGAACGACGGCTCGCGCACCCTGACCATCGGCGCCGTGCACGGCAGCTTTCCCGGCATGCTCGAGACTCGCGTTTTTCGCGTCGTGCTCGTGAAGCCCGGTGAGGGCACGGGCATCGAACCCGCCGTCAAAAACCAGGAGGTCCGCTATGCCGGCCGCGCCGTCGATGTGCGGCTTTAAGCAACAAAGCAATCTGCCGTCCCCGTGACCGCTCCCCCGGCCACATTCCTGCTCTCGCGAATCGCGCTTCTCCTCGTCGCGCTCGCAGCCTCCGTCCGGGCCGAGCCTCCCGCTGCCTCCGCCACGATGGTGGACGCCGCCCATGTGCGCCTGCTCCCCGGCAGTCCGTTTTACGACCGGCAGGAATTGCACCGCACCGGCTACGTCGGCCACCTCGACCCCGACCGCCTGCTCTTCGCATACCGCAAACTCGCCAGCCTGCGTCAGCCCCCCGGCGTCACCGCCGGCTACCCGGGCTGGGACAGTGGCTTCATCCGGGGACACATGGTCGGTCACTACCTCTCCGCCGCCTCCCGCATGGCCGTGGCCACCGGCGACGAGTCGTTTCGCAAAAAAGCCGACTACCTCGTCGCCGAGCTCGCCAAGTGCCAGCAGGCCTTGAAACAGGGCGGCTACCTCGCCGCGTTCCCCTCCGTCGCCCTCGACTGGCAGGAAGGCTCCTCCAAAAACTCGAACGGCGTGGTCGTGCCCTACTACACGATTCACAAGATCATGGCCGGTCTCGTGGACGCCTACCATTATCTGGGCAACAAACAGGCTCTCGACGTGGCCCTGAAGATGTCGGCCTATCTGCAGAAACGGCTCTTCGCCCTCCCGCCCGCGCAGATCGAGCGCATGTTCCGCACCGATCAAAGCCGCAACCCGCAGACCGAGTTCGGAGGCATGGCCGACGTGCTCTCCGAGCTGTACGCGATCACCGGTGACAAAAAGCAGCTCAAGCTCGCCGCGCTCTTCAACCGCCCCTGGCTGATCGACCCGCTCGCCGCCAACGAAGACCGCCTGAAGGCCCTCCACGCCAACACCCACCTCGCCCAGCTGGCCGGCATCGCCCGCTATGCCAACGTCACCGGCGACGCGACCGACGCCCGCGCCTCCGAAAACGCGTGGGCGATTATCACCCGCCACCACTCCTTCGCCATCGGTGGCGACTCCTTCAAAGAATGGTTCGACGGCCCCGACGTCGAGGCCGGCCCGTCCCTCAATGACGGCAAACGTCTGCCGCCCACCACCGCCGAGAGCTGCAACACGCAAAACATGCTGAAGCTCACCGCGCGCCTGATCGAGCGCACGCCGGACCGCGCCGACTACGGTGACTACTTCGAGCGCGCCCTCTACAACCATCTTCTCGCCACCATCGCCCCCGATACCGGCGCGGTGACGTATTTCACGCCGCTGCATGGCGACTTCCGCACCTACCTCGACGGCACGTTTTGTTGCGTCGGCACCGGCATCGAAAACACCGCCCGCTACAACGAAGGCATTTACTTCCAAGGCCCCGGCCAGCTCTGGGTGAATCTCTACATTCCGTCCGTGCTCGACTGGTCCGCCCAGGGACTCACGATCAAACAGGAAGGCTTCCCGCCCTTCGCCGACACGGTTCGCCTGACCATCGTCCGCGCCGCCCATCCCGTCGAGGCCACCCTGCATCTCCGCGTTCCCGATTGGCTGTCCGGCCCCGTCGAACTCTCCGTCAACGGCCGCCCGCAACCCGCCGCCGCCACGCCGTCCAGGTATCTATCCGTGAAGCGCGTCTGGCAGGCCGGCGACGTCGTCGCCCTCAAGCTTCCCGCCGCGCTCCGCCTCGAACGAGCCAGGGACGTGCCGTCATTGGTCTCCATTTTCTACGGCGCTCTCGTCCTTGCCGGCCGGCTCGGCCGCGAAGGCATGCCCACGGATTTCGGCGATAAGGACGCCTACCTCAAGCTCCCGCCCGTGCCCGTTCCGGCCATCGTCAACCCCTCCGCCAACCCGGCCGATTGGCTGACCCTCACCGACGCCGCCACGCTCACATTCAAGGCGCACGACGCCGGCCCCGCCTCCGGCATCGTCTTCCAGCCGCTCTACGCCGTGCATCACGAGCGCTACTCGGTCTATTGGCAACTGGCCGCCACCGCCGCCGAAGCGGCGCCGACCGCGCTTCCGGCCGCCGCTCCGACCGCGGGCGACGCCTCCGTGCTCGATCGCGTCCTCATCGGCGACGCCGCCTCGGAGCGCGCCCACGATCTCTCGGCGGAGCACAGCGAGACCGGACGCGTTTCCGACCACACATGGCGCGATGCCCCCCCGAACGGCGCCTTTTCCTACGTGCTCGCGCTTCCGTCCGATCCCAAGCCCACCCTCATCTGCACTTATTGGGGGGACGACCGCGACCGCACCTTCGACATTGTGGTCAACGGCGTCGTCGTCGCCGCGCAAACCCTCGACGGCCGCCATCCAGGCAAGGCGTTCGAGGTTTCCTACCCGCTGCCGCCCGAATCGCTCACCGGCCAGCAAAACCTCACCGTGCGCTTCCAAGGCTCAGGCAAAGGGCGCGTCGGCGGACTCCTCGGGCTCCGCCTCCTGCTCACGCCCGAGCCTTCGAGCCAGCCGATCTCTCCGCAATGAGCCCGCGGCATCCGTTGCCCAGGATCTCCCGAAGGCGCAATCCGGAGGCAAGGCCGATCCAAGCCCGGCGAAACTACGGGAGTTTCACTTCCAGCGGTGCGCCGGTGTAGAGCACGGTTTTTGCTTCGGCAGGCTGGCTGAGACCGGCGTTTTTGCCCGGCGTAGCGAGCACGATATTGAGCTCGCGCTTGGCGATCATGCCGGGGAACGAGCCTTTACGCGCGCCAATGGCGAGCGTGCGCGCGGCGTCGTTCCACGTGAGTTCGTAGGTCGCGCGCTGGCCATGCTCGTAGGCGTAGGTTTCGTTGTCGTCCTCGTAGATCGTGAATTTTGCGTTCGCGCCCGGGTAGATGCGGATCTCATACGGCGCGCCGGGCTTCTCGGTCGCGTATTGGACGGCCGGGCCGAAGGGCACGATCGAGCCGGCGCGCACGTAGAGCGGCAGGATGTCGAGCGGGCACTCCCGGCTCACCGTTTTCCCGCCGGGGAAACGTTCGTTCGTCCAGAAGTCATACCAATCGGCGCCAGCGGGCAAATAGGTTTCCACGAGAGGCGCGCCGCCGCTCTTGCCGCCGGCGATCTGGCTGGGCGTCTTCCAGGCCAGGCGCAGCACGCGATCCCCGGTCCCTTGGAAATACTCGATCTTCACGGGAACTTTCTCGCCCTTGCGAAGAGTGACCTTCGCGCTCTGGTAGGCGCGCGGATGCGAGCGCCAGTCGTCAAGGACGAGCTTGCCGTCGAGCCACAGGCGGGAGCCGTCGTCGTCCTCGACGCCGATCTCATACTCGCCATTCTCCGGCGCGGTGATCGTCCCCTGCCACCGGCCGGAAAAGTTCTCGCCGCCCGGCAAGCCTGCCGGCCAGTCGGTGAGCGGCGGGCCGGGCCACGTGTAATCGACCTTCGGATCGACCGCCTTGCTCGCGGATTTGTCGAAATTCGGCCCTTGGAAATATTCCACGGCGATGCCGGGTTTGCCGTCCGGGGTCTGGAACACCTCGTCGGGCACGGTGGTCGCCGGCGGAGCGCCCGCGTGCAGCAGCGCGCGCGTGACGGGATGCACGAGAAACGCCGGACCGAACAGGAATTCGTCGTCGATCTTGCGCGCGCGCGGGTCGTCCGGGAAATCCATCGGCAGGCCGCGCATCATCGTGTAGCCCTCGCTCGTGCTCATCCAGGCAAGGCTGTAGATGTAGGGCAATAGCTCGTAGCGCAGCATGGCGGCGTCGCGCAGGGATTTGTAGAACTCGGGATCGCTGTTTTTGAAGCGGTAGGGCTCGCGATCGATGTCCGAGCCGTGGATGCGATAGATCGGGTTGAAGATCGCGAACTGATGCCAGCGGGCGAACAGCTCACGATATTCCGGCGTGGTGTCGGCGCCCTGTCGCCAGTTTCCCGGAATGAAAAAGCCGCCCGTATCCTGCGTCCAATAGGGATGCCCGGCCATCGCGACATTGATGCCGCCGGCGATCTGGTTGTGGAACGTGTCCCAGCTCGCCCTGGTGTCGCCCGACCACGGAAGCGCGGCGTAGCGTTGCTGTCCCGTCCAGGACGAGCGCGTGAGCGTGAAGACGCGCTTGTTCCCCGTCGCGCGCTGGCCCTCGTAGGTGCCGCGCGTCGTCTCGAGGCTGTAGGGATTCAGGTAACGCGTGAAGTCGCCCATCGCGTTTTTGCCGAGGCTCTTGATGTCGCTCTCGACTTTTTTCGGATCATGGCAGGCGCTGCCCACTTCGACTTCGGTGCCGTCCATCCAAAGCGCGTCCACGCCCACGTCGAGCAGGCCTTTCTTGATGTTCTTGAAATAAATCGCGCGGCCCTCCGGACTGAATGCGTCGTAGATGCGCGCCTGCTTCGTGATCCAGTGCAGTGGCGCGAAGCGCAGGCCCTTCGCGTCGAGTTCGTGCGCGAGCTCGGTGCCATTGCCGACGGACGGCCAGATGGAGTTCATGAGCTTCACGTGGAGCTCGTCATGCAGCGTCTTCGTGAGCGCGGTGGGATTCGGGAAGCGCGTCTTGTCCCAGATCATGCCGCTCCACTTGTCGTCCCAGACGGCTTTTTTCCAATCGTTGCTCTTGTCGAGCCGTCCGCCCCAGTATTGCCAATCCTGCACGATGTAATCGATCGGGAAGCCGTCCTTGCGGAAATTCCGCACGACATCGATGAGCTCGTCCTGCGTCTTGTAGCGTTCCTTGCTCATGAACAGGCCAAATGCGGCCTTCGGAAACATCGGCGCCCAGCCCGTGAGATTGCGGTAGCCGGCGATCACGCCATCCATCGAGTCACCGCCGACGAAGTAATAGTCCACCCCCTCCGGCGCGCTCTCGGCCCAGAACGAAGCGCCGTTCGCATCGTCCTTGAAAATCGATTTCGAATAGATGTCCCACAGGATGCCGTAACGCTTCGTGGAGACCAGGAACGGAACGACGATGCCGATGTTCGTCTGCACGAGCAGCACCTGCTGCCCCCGGTAATCCATGTAACGGTCATTGTATTGGCCGAGGCCGTAGAGCGACTCGTCGGGCGAGAGCGTGAACGTCTGCTTCACCTCGTAGGTCGGCGCGCCGGAAATCGTCACCTCCTTGATCTCGGCGGGATTCTCCGTGCGCTCGCGGGTGATCTCCGTGCCGTCAGGCCGCAGGAACGCAAGCGCGCCGGTTTTCTTGTCCACCGCCACGCGCAACTTATCGGAAACGAGCGTCAGCGTCGCGGCCGCATCCTGCAGCTCGAAGGGCACCGCCGCCGGCTTCGCGACCACGGCGAGGCTCGGCTGCGGCGCGAACGTCTGGCCGGGATTCGCGCTCACGCGCACGACCTCCGGCCCGTAGAACAGGACATTCTTCACGAGCCCGCCGACCCGGATTTGCACGCCGCTCGCCAGCTTCATGCAGGAAAATCCCGTTGGGGTGGCGGGCACCGGCTGGAGCTGGCCGACCTTGTCGAGCCCCGTCGGCGCGGCTACGAGCGGAGCGCAGAGGGAAAGGAGCCCTGCGACGGTGAGGGCGGAGATTGCGGTGGCGAAGGGAAGGAAGGGCCGAAAGACAGCGCGAAGGATCATCAAAAATTGCGGGGCTAACATAGGTCGGTGTTCGGGGAAATGGGGGATTCCGCCAGAATATCAGCAAGTCCGGCGAGAATCGAGCTTGGATTGGAGGCCAAGTGTAACTTGGTGCGAGAGGCGTCTTCGGATGAGCCACGAAACATTCGATCCGGAAAAGAAAAAGGCGGCGCCCCTGCCAGCGTCAATTTGCCAGCAGGAGCACCGCGATGAATTTTAAGTTTCGCTTACGGGTTATTGAACAAAGTAGAGACTTCTGAGGCACTTAAACCGTAATTGTAAATGCGCATGTCATCCACCAGTCCATTTAGATAAGGATCAGCGGTAAATTGAGATTTGCCCACGTAGTTTTGCGTGGTATTTCCCAAATTCTGAGGCTGCAGAGTCATGTTGCTGTTGCGGCCCACTTCTACGCCATCCACATACAAAATGCCCAGCGTGCCAGTTAGCGTGACGGCAAAGTGATGCCATACGCCGGTCGAAGGTATTGAAGTGCCGTCGATGCGCTGTTCGCCTCCGCCGCCAGTGGTGGTAATCACATAGCGAATCTTGGTGCCATTGCTTGCTGTTAGGAACATATATTCCGACGTTCCGGTTCCAAAATCAAAAATTCGCGCCCAACTGCTGACGCTATTCAATTTGAACCAACCCGCCATGCTAAAGTCCCCAAGGGTGTTGATAACGCCATTGGGATAGCTGACATAGCTCGTGTTGGTGCCGTTTAATGAAACGGCATTATTGATCTTGCCGGTCGCCCAGGTTGCGCCAGCGGCCAGGGTGGCGGGGTTGGCACCGATTGAAACTGAATCTGCCGCCGTTGTGCCGCCGGTTTCATCGAATTTCCACTGGTGAACCAGCGTGTTGGCCGCCGCGACAACCGCGAGGCTTGGCGTCCATTGCTGGTTGTCGCCGCCGCCGTAGGGCCACTGGATGATGGCTGCTCCGTCGGCGGTGCTGCCGCTGCTGACGTCGGCAGCCTTGCCGCTGTTCACGTTCAGGAGCTTGAAGGCTCCGTCGCCCGCGGGCGTGACGGTCCACTTCTGGCAGTTGTTATTGTTCGAGGGCCAGATCTGGACGATCGCGCCGTCGGCGGTGGAGGCGTTGGTGACCTCGAGCAACTTGCCGCTGGCGACTCCCATGGCCTGGTATTGGCCGTTACCCAAGTAGGTAACGGTCCATTTCTGGCTGTTGGCTCCGTTCCAGCCCCACTGGACGGCATCCGTGCCATCGGCGGTGCCGCCGCTCACGAGGTCGAGGACTTTGTTGCTCTTGCGGCAGACGAGGCTGTAGCTGCCGTTGGGAATGGTGTGGCCGCTGTCGCCCCAGAGGCCGAGCTCCGAGAGCTGCACGGCAGCGGTGTCACCGTTATTCGCCGTGATCTGGAGCTGGTAATATCGGTAGGCGGTGGTGTTGCCGATGTTATAAGTATTCACTCGGAACCAATCCGCGAAGGACTGGTTGCTCTGTGAGTCGAGGGTCGTCCACGTGATGCCGTCTTGTGAGCCAAGGAAGTTCCAGCTCTTCGGGTCTCGCGCGGGCACGTCGGCGCTGTTGATCGTATAACGCTTCACAACCTGTGCGTTGCCTGCACCGAAGTCATACTGGATCCAGCCCGTCGACGCGGAACCATACCACTTGGTGCCCGGGTCGCGGTCAAACGCCTGGTCGGAGCCCTGGACACCGGCGCCGCTGTTGGCGAATGCGGACGAGGTGCCGCTGAAGGCAAGGTTCACCATCAATGCAGGAAGCAGCGAGCCGTAGAACTCCGGCGAATTGCCGCTGGTTCCGACGGAGTTTTTCGCCCGGGCCACATAGTAGTAGGTCGTGCCCGCGGCCGCCGTCGTGTCCACATAGCTCGTCGTGGCGGTGGAGAGATTGCTGGCGAGGGCGGTGTAGCCGCTGCCCGAGGTGGTGGAGCGGAGCAGGTCGTAGCTGGTGGCGCCGAAGGACGGGAGCCAGCGCACGCTGATGGCCTTGCTGGAGCCGGTGGCGAAGAGGGCCGCCGGAGCGGCCGGGGTCGTCACAAGGCCGCCCGTTCCGCCGGTGAACGCCACGTTGGCGAAGGTGGCGGTGTTGGCCGTCGTATTCCCGCTGCAGATAAAGAGCCCGATATAAACGGTGGATGGCAGATTGCCGTAGTATGAGGAGAGTTGGGCCGCCCAACTGGTGCCATCCTGCGAAGTGTAGGAGTTGATCATGTTGCCCCTGCGCTCGATCTTCAGCCAGTAAGGCATGCCTGGAGTAAGGTTTTGCGAACGTTTTGCCCAGTTGCTTCCGCCCCAGTTTTCCGTCCAGCCATCATTGTGGGATTCCATGAGGTTCGTGGAAGCAGGCACAATCCCAACCCAAGCTCGTTGCGAGACGGTGGCAGCAAGATTGTCGCGAACCATCAAACCCACCTTGCCGTTGTTGGTCCCCGAATAAGTGCAGGAGGTGACCTTGGCAACGATGGCGCAGTCTCCGGTCATTGCTTGATAAGCAAATTGGCAATCATCAGCCCCACCCGCATTGATCCAGACCCCATTCCCAAGCCCGGCCATCGTCCACACGCCGTTCGCGTAGGAAAGGCTGCGTCCCGTGGTTTGCGCGCCAAGGGTTGTCAAAGTCAACCCGCTTGAGGCCAGGGAAACCGCCGGACGAACAATGGCTGCCTGCGGCGTGGCGGTGCTATAATCGGCAGACTTGGCATACATCCAGGTGTCCGCATCAAGCGGCTGTTGCGCGAGTTTGAAGTCAATCCAGGGAGTGGGAAGGTTGCGACGGTTTTTGTAGGCGTTCTGGATGATGTAAAGCATCGCGCGCGTGGCGGTGTAAGGCCCTTCCGCATTGTCGTAGTAATTGTAATCAATGGTGCCGAAAGGGACGAAAGGGTTATCGAGAGCCAGCGTGTTGCGGGCGTAGTATTCGCCGCACGCGAGCAGCCGGTTGTCCTGTTCGGAGTAGAGGTCAATCCCTTGTTTCCAGGCGACTTCGGAAATGAATGCGTAACCCAGAAGGTCACCCTGGCTGTGGCCCGCGTCACGGCCCGTCTCGCCCATCTCGCCCGTAGGCAGGGTGTTGAACAGACCGGAGGCCGGGGAGGTTCGGTAAGTATCAATGACGTGGTCGAACTTGGCCGTGTCATCGCAGAAAGCGGCAATCGCGATACCGGCTTCCATGTAGAGGGAGCCTTTGTTGGCGGGGCCGATGGTATTGAAACCGGCAATGCTCGCAGGCCAGTAAATATTCAGGAAATAGTTTTTCATCGTGGTTGTGTCGGCGGCCGTCCATCCGGGCCAGGTGCCGCGCAAAATGTCCGCGGCGCCCGCGTAACAGTGGGCGTAATCGCCGAGGGAAAGATCGATTTCCTGACCGCTGAAGCTCGTCTGCGTGTTCGCCCACGCGAGGAGAATGTCGTGCGCTTTTTGGGCGTAGGCGGTGTTGCCGGTGAAATACCACATGCGCGCCAGATTAAACGCGGCCTGCATGTCATTCTTCCATGGCCAGAGGTTGACGTCCGGGGTGCGGCCGACCTCTGCGAACGGGCCTTGCATGGTGTAGGTGAGCTTGGATTTGCCGTCGCTCGCGAGCACGGCGTAGCCGTTCTTCCACGGTTGCTGATTGAGATTGGCCTTAAGGAAGGCCAAATCATCGCTGCTGAGTGGGATGCAGGGATGGGTATAGGCCCGGGCGGGAACAGTCGCCGCGCCGAAAAGCGCGACGGCTGCGAATACAACGAGTTTTTTCATGTGCTGGGGGGAAAGTCCGAAGACAAAAGCTCCGGGCGCGGCGGATGACGGCCACGAAGGAAACTCCTGTCTTCAGGGATTTTGTTGGGGGGAGAGAGCCTTCCCGTTGATTCCTGGTGTCAGGTATAACGAGTTGGACTTCTTGGGCTTGCAAAAAAGGCTAAACGTCACGTGGTGTCAAGTTCCATGTTGGTTGCATTTAGAAATTGAGAAAAAGGAGGAGCGCCGCGGGTGGATCGCGGCGCTCCAGACGAGTTCGCAAACTCCGGCCACGCCTTATGGAGAGGCGTGGCCGGATGGAAGGCGAGGTTATGGCGTGACACTAAAACGCCGCCGCTCGTTGTCGCCGCCGCCATGGGGCCGCTGAATGATGGTCGCTCCGTCGGCGGTGCTGCCGCAGCTGACACCCCCGTGGCGAGACGTTCCGGCCTGCGTAGATTTTCTCGCGCGTCGAGCCAGGCGCTCCCCAAGAAGAAGCGCCGCGGGGGAAACCGCCGCCAACAAGAATCGCTATGGCCGGGAATTCCAGAACCTGTTAGTGTTCCCCGGTAATCCCTTCGACACGACTCTGCGTCTTCTTTCCAAAGTTCAGGCGCGATTTCTCCCCGGAAGGCCCATCCGAGATGATGCTCCATTTTCCAATCTTATCGCCAGAGCCTTCGGGTCGCTGCCCGCGCGGAGCGCCCGGCTTGGGTGTTGCTGAGGGCGTCCCATTTTTTTGCTCATGAACGATGTGACCTTATTGCTGGAGGCTGTGGGGCGCGGGGAAGGGGTCGCGTCCGAGGAGCTTTTACCATTGGTTTACGATGAGTTGCGGAGCCTTGCCGCCACCCGTCTGGCCAAGGAGGATTCCTGGCAAACCTTGCAGCCGACGGCGCTCGTTCATGAGGCTTGGTATCGACTCGTGAAGGGAGAGGAGCGCACATGGACCAATCGCCGGCACTTTTTTCGGGTGGCGGCCCGGGCGATGCGCCGGATTCTCGTGGACCGGGCGAGGCACAAAGCCAGCCTCAAGGCGGGCTCCCGGGTGAAGCACTTGAATATCGAGGATCTGGATATTTCCGCGACCGAGCCCGACGAACGCATTCTTCTCATCGACGAGGCTCTGACCCGGCTGGAAGTCCAGGATCCGGAGCGTGCCCGAATTGTGACGCTCAAGTTTTTCGGAGGGTTCACGAACCGGGAAATCGCCGAGAGCCTCGGCGTAACCGAGCGCACCATCGAGCGTCAGTGGGCCTTCGCGAAGGTCTGTCTGCTCAAAATGATCCAGTCTTCCTGACAAACAGAAGGCGCTCCGCATGTCGGGATTTGCGCGCGCAATGCGCTGAATCGTAGACGGGACGTTCCTCTGTATGACTCCTCCCAACCAATTTGAAGAGGCACTGCTCGACGCGGCGTTGAGCTTGCAGGATGCCTCAGCCGGCAAGACGTTTCTCGAGCAGGCATGCGGCGGAGATGTCGCGCTGCGAGAGCGGTTGGAGGAACTGTTCGACATGCATGCCGAGGCCGAGCGGTTCTTCGCCATGGACCCCTTGCAGGCCACGGCTCTGGAGCGCTGGGCGGAAAAGGCGGAGACATCCGCTTCGGAGACGCGCCCTCCAGAGGAAAAGCAGCGCTCCATCGAAGGTGCCAATGCCCATATCGGCCGCTACAAGTTGATCGAGCGGATGGGCGAGGGCGGGTGCGGCGTGGTGTATCTCGCCGAGCAGGAGGAGCCCGTGCGCCGGGAGGTCGCGCTCAAGATCATTCGGCTGGGAATGGACACCGAGCGGGTGATTGCGCGCTTCGGGATGGAGCGGCAGTCGCTGGCGATGATGAGCCATCCGAACATCGCGCAGGTGCTCGATGCCGGAGCGACGGAAACGGGCCGGCCGTATTTCGTGATGGAACTCGTGCGCGGCGTGCGGATCACGGACTACTGCGACCAGCGTCGCCTTGATCTTCGAAGCCGGCTCGAGCTTTTCATCGAGGTCTGCCTGGCCATCCAGCACGCGCACCAGAAGGGCATCCTGCACCGCGACATCAAGCCCTCGAACATCCTCGTCGTGGAGCATGGAGAGAAAGCGATGCCAAAAGTCATCGACTTCGGCATCGCAAAGGCCATCGAAGGACGCCTCGCCGCGGGGCGCACCGCCACGTCGATCGGGCAATTCATCGGGACGCCGGCTTACATGAGCCCGGAGCAGGCGGAGGCCGGCGGCATGGACGTGGATACCCGCAGCGACATCTACAGCCTCGGCGCGCTTCTCTACGAACTGCTCACCGGTCGGCCGCCCTTCGACGCGAACGAGTTGCTCAAGCTTGGCGTCGAGCAGATGCGGCGGGAGTTGCTCGAAAAGGAGCCGCCCCGGCCCTCGAAGCTCCTTCTTTCGCTGGAGAGTGCGGAGCTGGCGGAGATCGCCGGCAAACGCCGTTGCGAGCCCGCGCGCCTGATTGCCAGCCTGAAGGGCGATCTGGACTGGATCGTTACGAACGCCATGGAAAAGGACCGCCAGCGGCGGTATGCGACCGTGAACGGCCTCGCGGTGGATGTGCAGCGTTATCTCCGCAACCAGCCCGTGTCCGCGCGGCCGCCGAGCCGGATGTATTCGCTGAGTAAGATGGTGCGGCGCAACCGGGCGACCTTCGCGGCGGGAACGGCGGTGGCGGCGGCGTTGGTCATCGGCCTGGGCACCTCGACCGTGCTATTCTTCCGGGAACGCGATGCCCGCCAGCAGCAGGCGAAATTGTTGGCCGAGGCGGAAAAGAACGCGACGATCACGCGCGCCGTTTTTCTCGTCCGCGAGGGGAAGCCCGCCGAGGCTGATGCCTTGCTGGAGCAGATTCACACATTGCCGCGGCATCCCAGCTTTGACGCCGTCTCAATCTTTCGTGCGGTCGGGGACTGGCTGGCCGTCCATCAGAAATGGCAGGAGGCAGCGCGTCGCTATGCCACGGTCATGCACCTCGACCAGCTCGACATCTGGGGCTCGGTGACAATCGATTACCAGGCCTACGCCGTCCTGCTCGTGGAGACTGGCGATTTTTCGACTTACGCACAGTTCTGCCGCACGGCTGCGGCGCGGTATGCCGGGGAGTCGAATGGAGACGCTGCTGGCAGGATCTTGAAATCCTGTCTCCTGCGACCGCCGGATGCGGCATTGAGGACTGCGCTACAGCCATTGAGAAAGGCTGCCGAGAGCTCGTTTGAGAGGAGCGGTGGCAAGCTGTGGGCGAACATCCCCGTCAGCCTCTGGCATTACCGCCGCGGAGATTACCGAGGCGCCGCGGAATACGCATTCTCGAAGGAAGTGCCATCGGGCGACTCTGCTGCCACGGCGACGGGCTGCGTCCTTCTCGCGATGTCTCTTTTCCATGAGGGAAAGGTCGAGGAAGCGAGGGGGAATCTCGAACGCGCGCGGAAAATCGTGAACGCGGGATTTACTCAGCGTCTCGACAAGGGAGACGGGAAAGCGGGATATTGGTATGACTGGGTCTTCGCGAGGATTCTTCTGCGCGAGGCGGAAAGCACGATCCGGTGACGCGTGAGCTGTAGCGTCGATCTATGACCGTCGCACTTGTTTGGAAGAGTCGAGCGACGGTCATAGACCGACGCTACAAAGCCTGTCGGATTTCCGCTGGCGAATGCGCTCCTTTGTTTGCGAAGGTTGTTTGTTTCTGCGCGACTCGGTGTGCTCGGATTTTATTCACGCCGATTCGGAAATGCATTGCTCCCCAGAGAGTGTATCCTTTCACGGAATGCCATCTGTCCGGCAGGCAACTCGAGCGAAGTCTTTTCATGAAATCCCAGCCGTCGTTTTTCCGTTGTTTCCATCCCGTGAATCTTGTTCCGCTCGTCCTGCTTGCCTCCGGCCTGTCGGCGCTCGCTGGCGTCGGCCCGATTCCCACTGACTTGAAGCCTTCGGAGATCGTTTCCACGACTGCCGAGCCGATCGCGCCGGGCAAGTTCCAGCCCACCTGGCAGTCGCTCTCGCAATACGAGGTGCCCGAGTGGTTCCGAGACCGGAAGTTTGGCATCTGGGCGCATTGGGGGCCGCAGTGCCAGGCCGAGGACGGCGACTGGTATGCACGCAACATGTATGTGGAAGGCTCCGCGCAAAATCGCTTCCACGTTCAGAACTACGGGCATCCCTCCGAGTTCGGCTTCAAGGACGTGATCCACGCGTGGAAGGCCGAGAAATGGAATCCCGATCAGCTCGTGGCTCTCTACAAGCGAGTCGGCGCCCAATACTTCTTCGCGATGGGCAACCACCACGACAACTTCGACATGTGGGCCAGCAAATACCAGCCGTGGAATTCCGTCGCGATCGGGCCCAGGAAGGACATCATCGGCGGTTGGGCGAAGGCCGCGCGCGCGCAGGGTCTGCCCTTTGGCGTCAGCATCCACGCCGCGCACACCTGGAGCTGGTATGAAGTCTCGCAAGGCGCCGACAAAAACGGCCCGAAGGCAGGCGTCCCCTACGACGGCAAGCTCACGAAGGCCGACGGCCGCGGCAAATGGTGGGACGGGCTCGATCCCCAGGATCTTTACGAACAGAATCACACATCCTCCCCGGATTTCGAGAAACCGACCTCAGTTCACGGCCGATGGAACTGGGGCGGCGGCGTCAGTCAGCCTGATCTCGCCTACTGCCAGAAATTCTACAACCGCACCGCCGACCTCATCAAAAAATACCAGCCCGATCTCCTTTACTTCGACGACACGGCCCTCCCGCTCTGGCCCGTCTCGGACGCCGGCCTCAAGATCGCCGCGGACTTTTACAACTCGAATCTCGCCAAGTCGGGAGGTCGCAGCGAGGGCGTGATTTTCGGCAAGATCCTTACGGACGAGCAGAAGAAATGCATGGTCTGGGACATCGAGCGCGGCACGCCGAGCACGACGCTCCCCTACGCCTGGCAGACGGATACCTGCCTCGGCACCTGGCATTACGACCGGAGCCTTTATAATCGCAACGGCTACAAGAACGCCAAAACGGTCATCCACATGCTGGTGGACATCGTCAGCAAGAACGGAAATCTCCTCCTCAACGTTCCGGTGCGCGGCGACGGCTCCATCGACGACAAGGAAGTCCGCGTCCTCGAAGGCATCGCCTCCTGGATGGACGTGAACAAGGAGGCCATCTTCGCCTCGCGTCCGTGGAAGACCTTCGGCGAAGGTCCCGCGAGCGAAGGCGCGGCCCTCTCCGGCCAGGGATTCAACGAAGGCAAGGGCAAGCCCTTCACGGCCGAAGACGTGCGCTATACGGTGAGCAAGGACGGCCGCACGCTCTACGCGATCGTGCTGGGCTGGTCGGCCGGGACGGCGCTCTTCAAGTCCCTCGGGACCGACGCCAGGCCCCTCGACCGCCCGATCGCCGGAGTCACGCTTCTCGGTCGCGGCAATGTGAATTGGAAGCAGACCCCCGCCGGCCTGGAAATCACGGGAATTCCCAGCGCACCGGCCGGCGATGTCGCCGACGCGGCTGTCTTCAAGATCACGCTGAAATAGTAGGCGCGAGGGTAGGGGTAAAAATGGAATGGCTGAGGTCAGCCATTCCTACTCGGGTAGGGACGTTTCGCCGAGGCGTCCACTTTTCCGTTCCGCATTGTCGAGGGCGGACGGCTTCGTGGCAGGATTTGAAGGCCGGGCGCGGTGGAATCGATCCGGTCCCAAGTTTGGGATCAACGGATCGCCTGAGCGGGGTGCGCATGTCGTGCGCTGCGGTTGCCACGGCGAGGGTCCACAAGGCGGGAGGCAACTTCCCTGAAAGGGGAGAGCGACTTAGCTGAAAGGCTGAAAATTTCAAATTCCGCCAAATTTTTTTGCAGGGGTGGCGGGTTTTGTCGGCGGAATACGTTCTTTTATGTGCCGGGACCTCGTCGAGCGAGGACGGCTGTGCACATCAAATTCCACCTCCCTCAATGATAAACCGACCTTCCAAGTTCTCTTCGGCAAAGCGCCGGAGCCACCGCCGACAGGCTTCCGCCGCGATTGCCGGGCTTCTTTCCGCCTTTGGAATGATTTCCTCCCATGCGGCGACCGAGACGTGGTCCGGCACGGCCAGTGGCGTTTGGGACACTTCGGCGTTGAACTGGAACTCCGGCGCGGCGACTTGGACGAGCAATAATGATGCGCTCTTTTCCGGCACGCCGACAAACAACGTGACCACGGCGACGGGGCTCACCATTGGCACGATCACGCTGGATAACACGTTCACCGGCTCGGTGTCATTGACAGGGGCGAACACGGTAAATGGCGCGACCACGATCAACGGCGGCACGCTCAATCTCACTAGCAACACTGGTCTCGGCACCAGTGCGGTGTCGATTGGGTCTTCCGGCACTGTGGCGATTACGGCGAACGGGAATGTCGCCAACGTCTTTACCGGCACTGGCACCATCACGGCAAGTGGCAGCACGGGCACGCCGACTTTCAGTAATGCCTCGGGATTGAATGGCTTCACTGGCACCCTCAATGTGAACACCACTGGCTCTCAGAAGGTGGCCGTGACGACAGTCGCTGAAAAAATCGGCAGCGGCGCGACGGTGAACATCACCAGTGGAAGCACGCTCTACATTGCGAATACGACGGCTTCCTTTGATGGCGTGACCTTCAATGTCGTTGGACGTGGAAACAATGAAAATCTTGGTGCGCTTCGCATCGAGGGTAATTCGGTGATCGGCGCCACAAGTTCGTTTGTATTGGGTGGCAATACCAGCGTGGGCACCAACAGCGGCACGGGCACCATTAACGCTGCGATTACTCAATCTACGACCAGTGCATTCACTAAAGTGGGTGGCGGAACCTTGATTGTCAGTGGCGCCAATACCTACACGGGCGCGACCACCATTAGCGGCGGCACGCTTTCCATTACGGGCAATTCGACCGGCCTTACTGGCGGGTTTGTGGTGAATGCGAACGGGAGCACCGCCAGCACCCTCACCCTCAATGGCAACACGGGTTCTCTGGCCTCGAGTCCGACCATCCAACTCAATGGTGGTATCTTCAACTATCAACACGCCACTGCGAGCACGACCTTTGACGCGAGCGGGTATACCTTTAGCGGTAGTGATCGGACTTACCAGTCCACCTATGGCACCAGCGGCAATGCGATCTTGAACCTTGCCAATGCCACCCGCACGGCTGGCACGACCAACAACTACACCACCAGCGGCGGCACCAACGGCACGACCAACAACATCACCTTTACCTCGGCGCCCTCGACGGGAGTTCTGGTGGACAAGGGCGACTACTTTGGTGGCACGAGCTACCTCGCTTACGACTCGACCGGCTACGCCCGCGCTTACGGCAGTGGTGACACAGGCTATGTGTCTCAAGCAGCTAGCGCAACCGGATTCACTGGAACATCCTCGACGAGCAATGTGGATCTAGCCGGTGCCGTTACCAACGGGACCACCACTCAGATCAACACTCTCCGCCTCGCGTCGGGAACTGCGGCAAACAATGCGGTCACCATGACTGCAGGAAATACTCTCACTGTGGATGGTATTTTGAAAGCAGGTGGCAATGCTGGAACAATTAGCACAGGCAGCATTCAGGCTTCCAGTGGCGGTGAAATGGTGATTCGCTCGAACGCTTCCGGCGATACCCTGACGATCACGTCGGTCATCGCCGACAACGGCACCAGCTCGCTGACTAAATCTGGTCTGGGCACGCTCGCCCTCAATGCGGCGAACACCTATGCCGGTGGCACCAAGATCGGCGGAGGTATTGTGACATTCAACAACAATGCCTCCTTCGGCACGGGCGCAATCACGTCCAATGGTGGCGGGCTGCTTCGCAGCACTGCCGCTGTCACCACGACCAATAATCTGATCGTGAATGGTGCAACCACCCTCGATGCCGCCGGAAGCGCCAACTGGGACCTCAACGGCAACATCTCCGGCAGTGGAGATATCCTTCGTGGAACCAACGGGGGTTCCAGTATCTACCTCAATGGCGATAACAGCGGCTATACCGGCACGTTCACGGTTCAGAACAACGCGAGCTCCGTCGTTCGTTTCGGCCACGGCGCCACTAGTGGCGTGAATGCAGGCAGCGCCAGCGCCAATTGGGTTTTCAACAATTCGAACACCAACAGACAGACGCTGAGTTGGAACGGCACAGGCACGATCAACTTCGGTTCGATAACGGGAAGCGGACAGATCCAAATCGAAACCGGAATTACCGGATCCAAGACGATTTCAGCAGGTGCATTGGGGAACGCAAACGACATTTTCTCAGGGACCATTGCGGACGGCGGTTCCGGCGGGGCTACTATTGCCCTGACCAAGACCGGCACCGGCACGATGACGCTCTCGGGCGCAAACACCTACACGGGTGCGACGACGATCAACGGAGGCAAACTGAATGTCACGGGCTCGCTCGCCAACAGCGCCGTGGCCGTGAGTGGTGGCACTTCGACGACACTGGGTGGCTCTGGCAGTCTTGCTGGCGCAGTGACTGTGACGAACGGCAGCCGCCTTGCTCCGGGTGTTGTGACGTCGTCCAGCAACTTCGGTTCCGCTGGCACGCTCACGCTCTCGAACGCCAGTGGTCTGACGCTTACCGACGCGAATCTCGACTTCGACCTCTCCACGACCGCGGGTGGCAGGAACGACAAGATTGCGCTGGGAACCAATGCGCTCTCGTTCTCGACGTTGAACTTCAGCTTCTCCGGCACGACGCTCGACACGACGACCGCTTACACGCTGATCTCGACGACGGGCTCGTTGACCGCTGGCACTGTGGGGAGCATCACGACGGACTTCTCTGCGGTGACCGGAGGAAGCTACACGGCGACCTATAACTTCACTGGCACGGGCTTGCAGGTGAGTTTCACGGCCGTGCCCGAGCCGCATCAGTTCGCGCTCGCGATTGTAGGTCTGCTTTGCGTGATGGTGTTCATCCGCCGCCGCAACCAGCAGGTGTAAATATTCCGAAGGGGTCGGGGAAATCGCGAGCACTTCGCGATTTCCCCGATTTCCATTCCAATCTCCTCCCCCCCAACTCTTCTCCTCCCCCCATTATGACCAGAACATTGCTTCCCTCCAGAGTTCTCTCGCGCGCCGTGAGCGCAGTTTTCATTGGCGCCATTGCTGGCGCCTTTTCTTCGTCTGCCGAAGCCGCGACGCAAACGTGGTCCGGCACGAATAGCGGCGTCTGGGATGTTTCGGCGCTGAACTGGGATTCCGGCACGGCCGCGTGGACGAGTAGCAATGATGCGCTCTTCTCGGGCACGCCGACGAACAACGTGACCACGGCGACCGGCCTCACCATCGGCGCGATCACTCTCGACAACACATTCACGGGCTCTGTCACGATGACGGGCACCAACACGGTGAGCGGCGCCACCACGATCAGCGGCGGCACGCTCAACCTCAATGCGGCCAACGGCCTTGGCGCCAGCGCCATCACCGTGAACAGCGGCGGCACGCTGGCGATCAATCCCGGAACCGGGAACAACACGGTCTCCAATAACATTTCCGGTGCCGGTCTGGTCACCGCACAGGATCCCGCTGGCGCGGGAGGCAACACGCTTCAACTTGGCGGCATCTACAGCGGCTTTACCGGCACCCTCAACATCCTCGCGGGCGCCAGCAATTTCGGCAAGGTCAACTTCTCGAACACAACTCAGGCCAGCGTCATGTCGTCGAGCGCGACCATCCAGGTTCAAAGCGGTGCGACGCTCTACTTGAACAAGACTCTTACCTACGGGGCAAAAATCGAACTGTTCGGCGCCGGCAATTCGGAAGGTTTTGGTGCGCTGCGTCTCGAGAACGATGTGATTCAAACCGGATCCGTGACCTTGAAGGGAAACTCGTCCATCGGCACCAACAGCACCGCCGGAACGATCAGCGGCATCATCGGAGAGAGTGGCGGCAGCTTCGGCTTCACCAAGGTGGGCAATAACACGCTGAATCTGACTGGCAGTAATACCTACACCGGCGTGACGACGATCAACGCCGGCACGCTGACTGCTTCCTCGCTGGCGGACGGCGGCTCGAATAGCAGCATCGGCTCATCCTCCAACGCGGCGTCGAATTTGATCCTGAATGGCGGCACCCTTCAATATACCGGTGCCGCAGTCAGCACGGATCGTCTCTTCTCGCTGCAGGTGAGCAGCAGCATCAATGCATCCGGCACCGGCGCGGTCAATTTCACCAACACCGGCTCGATGGGCTTCAACGGTGGCACGGCGGCGAAGACGCTGACCCTCACCGGTTCCAACACCGGTGCGAACACCCTGGCTGCAATCATCGGCGACAACACAGGGGCTACCTCGTTGACCAAGAGCGGCGTTGGCAGTTGGACGCTTACGGGGACAAATACCTACACGGGCACGACGACCATTCAGAGCGGCACGCTCAACGTGGGAAATGGCACGTCGGGCAGCTTGGGGACCGGCGCTTTGACGTTTTCCAACACAGGCACGGTCAACTTCAACGAAGCTGCTGGTTCCAGCCAGACCATGGGAGCGCTCACGTTCAGCGCGGGAGCGGGGGCCACGGTGCAGTCGATCTACGGCGGCAGCGGCAACACGAGCCTGACATTCTCGAACGTGGTGGCGCGCAACGCTGGCGCGTCGGCGAACTTCGTCGTTTCGGGCGGAACGAACGGCACGACGAACAAGATCGTCTTCACGCAGGTCGCCGGCGGGGCTCCCTCCACGGGAACGCTGTTGGACAAAGGTTACTTCTACAACGGCAGCAGCTATGCGGCCTATGACTCGGGTGGCTTTGTCCGAGCCTACGGTTCCGGCGATACGAACTATGTGACCGCCACCGGCTCCAATAGCATCGCCAACACTCCGACCAACAACGTGGCTCTCACCGGCAACGTCGATACCCAGGCCAGCGCGTCGATCAATACCCTGAACATGGGGGCGAATACCCTGGCGCTCGACACGGGCGCGGCCTTCCAGACCAATGGCATCCTTGTGTCGGGCAACAGCGCCTCGACGATCAGCGGTGGCACCAGCCTCGCGGCGACGACCAGCGGCGCGGAAATGGTGGTGCGGGTGGATAGTTCCTCAGATGCTCTGAATATCAGCACGCCGATTATTAATAACACATCCGCTTCCGCCCTTACGAAGGCTGGCGCGGGCATGCTCACGCTTTCCGGCTCGAACTCTTACACGGGCACAACAACGATCAATGGCGGCACATTGCAAATCGGCGGTGCCGGTTCGCTCGGTTCCGGTTCATACGCGGGGAGCATCGTCATCGGCACCGGCGACACGTTCCAATACAGCTCCAGCGCGGCGCAAACCCTTTCCGGTGTTATCAGCGGCAGCGGTGCGCTGACGAAGGACACATCCAGCACCAGCACGCTGACCCTTTCCGGTAACAACTCCTACACCGGCGGCACGAACATCAATGCGGGGACCGTAAGTGCTACGGTTAATAACGCGTTGGGCACTACCGGCACTGTGACTGTCGGCTCCGGCGGCACCCTGAATTTGAGCACGGGTAACACGACCTATGGCTTTGCCAGCTTGAGCGGCTCGGGCATCGTCAATGTGACCGTTGGCACCGGCAGCCAAAACACTGCATTCAAAGGCGGCACTGGGTTTACCGGCACGATCAACATCGGCACTGGGGCAGCGGCTGGTGCAGGCAAGGCTCAGATTACCAACGCCACTCTGGGCGCTGGCTCGACGATCAACATTGCCTCGAATGCGACCCTTTTCTACGCCCAAACCAATACCCTTCCGAGCAATATCACCCTGAACGGCGGCGACACGGGTGAATCCCTCGGTCAACTCCGGGTGGAGAATAGCGCAATCGTTTCAGGAAACGTGACGTTGGCGGGCGACATCACAGGCACCGGCGATTTCACCATCGGCGTTAACTCCGGCACGGGAACCATTTCCGGCAATATCGGTGAAAGCGGCGGGGCACGTGCGCTGAGCAAGGGAGGAAATGGCACGATGATCCTCGGTGGCACGAACACCTACACCGGCGCGACAACGATCGGCGCCGGCACGCTGCGGCTGGCCAATTCGCTGGCCCTGCAGAACAGCACTCTCAACTACACGGGTGGAGCCGCGCTCGTTTTCGACTCCTCGGTCGGCACCCATGCCTTCACCTTTGGCGGTCTCTCTGGCACGTCCAACATTGCCCTTGCCGACAACGGCGCCAACGCCGTGGCCCTGACGGTTGGCAACAACAACACGAGCCCCGCAGCCTATTCCGGCATCCTGAGCGGAGGCGGCAGCCTTGCGAAGACCGGAACGGGCACGCTGACGATTTCCGGCTCGAGCACCTACACGGGCGCCACGACGGTGAACGGCGGCACGTTGCTGGTGAGCGGCACGGGCGGCATCAACGGCAGCAGCGGCATCACCATCAACGGCAGCACGGCGAAGTTCGTCCAGACCAGCTCCACGGCGGTCACCGTCCCGATTACGCTGACCCAGGGAACGCTGGACGGCACGGGCGCGGTGGGCGCGGTCACCGTGGGCAACGGCACGGGCGGCATTGTGACCAACGGCGGCGGCGGCGGCGGCACCTCTACATTGACGATGGATTCGTTGACCTTCAATGGCGCGGGCACGGTCAGCCTGAACAAGGCCAGCGATACGTCCACGGTGGCGCTGGCCGTCACCAACGCATTCACGACGACGCCCGCGAACGGACAAATCACGCTGAACGTGCTCACGTCGCCGGCGTGGGCGAACGGAAGCACCTACGACCTCATCAGCTACGGCAGTTTCAACGGTGCGAATACCAACTTCACCCTTGGCACCGTTACCGGCCTCGGTGGCCGCCAGAGCGCCACGCTGGGAAATACGGGCGCGGGCAGCGGGTTCATTACCCTCGCAATCAACGGTGACACGCCGGTGTGGACGGGCGCCGCCAATGGAAACTGGACGACCACCGCGCAGCCATCGCCTTTCAATTGGAAGTTGCAAACCGCGGGGACGGGGACCCAGTTCCTGACGAACGATCAGGTCCTCTTCGACGACACGGCCACGGGCACGACGGCGATCCAGATCGCGAACGCCAGCGTGAGCCCGGCGAGCGTGGTTTTCAATAACTCGAGCAAGAACTACAGCGTTTCGAGCAGCGGCGGTTTTGGCATCGCGAGCGGCTCCGTATCCAAGAGCGGGACGGGTAGTCTCACCCTCAACACGGCCAATACCTACAGCGGCGGCACCACGCTCAACGCCGGCACGCTGAACATCAACAATGCTTCGGCCATTGGCACCGGCTCGCTGACGATCGCCGCCGGCACGACGATCGACAACACCAGTGGATCTGCCGTCACCTTGTCCACGAACAACGCCCAGTTCTGGAACGGCGACTTCACCTTCGGCGGCAGCAACGACCTGAATCTCGGCACCGGAGCCGTGACGCTCGGAGCCACGGTATCTCTCACGACGAACGGCACCGGGGCTTTGACCGTGGGCGGCGTGATTGGCGGCAATGGATTCTCCATCAACAAGGAGGGGACGGGCACGTTGGTCCTGAACGGGGCCAACACCTTCGATGGCGGCATCACCATCGATGCCGGCACGGTGCGAGTCGGCAACGCTTCGGCCCTTGGAACCTCGACGAGCCCGCTGACATTTGGCGCATCGTCCAACGGTAAGCTGCAGGTCAATGGCATTGCGCTCGTCCTGAGCGGAATCAACGGGGACAACACGGCAACCATCGAAAATTCGAATGTCACCAATGGCTCCCTGTCGGTTGGCAGCGGTTCCTTCGATGGCACCATCCAGAATGGCAGCGCCGGCACCCTGGCATTGACAAAGACTGGAGCCGGCACGCTCTCACTGAACGGGGCCAACACCTACAGCGGTGGCACGACATTGAACGGCGGCACGCTTTCGGTGAGCGGCAATAGCGCGCTCGGCACGGGAACGGTGATCATGGCCGGCGGGACGACGATCTCGACCTCCGCGGACGCAACTCTCCCGAATGCCTTCACCCTGAACGGTGGGGTCACCACCTTTACGGCGGCTGGTGGAGCGATGGTGCTGAGCGGCAACATCACCAGTTCGTTCACCGGAAACTGGATGTTTACTCCCACCAACAAGATCACGCTTGGCGGGACCAACAGTTTGACGTCTTCCGGGGGCTTGCTCACCGGTGCCGGCTCGGTGGATATCACTGGATCGACAACATTCGATGGTGGAGCGAATGCGAATGCTGGGTTTGCGACCATTGGCAACAATGGCGCCACGACGCTCACCATAACCAATGGAGGGTCGCTCACGATCAATGGCACGACCAACGGCACGAAGCCGAACACCATCGTCGGCCAGCAACTCACGCAGACCAGCACGATCAATGTCGGCGCGACCGACAAGAGCAGCAGCGGATCGTTGACGATCGGCGGTAATACGGGCTTCGTGCTTGGCAATAATAGCGCCACGGCCACGGGCGTGCTGACGATTTCCTCGGGAACGGCGACGATCACCGCGGGCAGCGCGACCTTGCAGAACATCCAGAACTACATTGCCATGGGCCGAGACAACGCGACCGGCATCATCAATCTCGACGGAGGCACGCTGGCGACTGGTCGCCAGTTCGTGCGCGATGGCAGCGGCGGCGGCACGGTCGGTGCGGGCACGGCGACCTTCAACTTCAACGGCGGCGTGCTCCAGGCG
>Ga0207649_10000498_pt1 | contig 27853 bp, 24 predicted proteins | sample KBSC43metaG_FD_184317 | JGI IMG/M metagenome (GOLD analysis project Ga0207649, IMG submission 184317) | Corn rhizosphere microbial communities from Kellogg Biological Station, Michigan, USA - KBS C4-3 metaG (SPAdes) (version 2) | ecosystem: Host-associated > Plants > Roots > Rhizosphere > Soil ... | reverse complement strand
GAGGAACTTGAGGATGGTGTCGGGCAGGAATTCGACGGGGACGAAAGCGGCCGTGGGGTCCACGTCGATGGTGTCGGAGGTATCGACGACGGAACTGGCATGGAGCGAGAGCGGCCCGCCGGGCAACACGGCCCGTTGACACAGGTTGCCAAAGTCGTCGGTGTATTCCGTCATCGGCAAATGCGGCTCGACGATGTATTCCTCGCGCATGACCCACTGCCCGAGCCCGCTTCGCGGGCGGAGCATGAAGATGGCGGGCGTGGGGGCGAAAGCGTCGAGTCTAAGCTGGCATTGGGCTTCGAGAATCATGGAGTCGGCGTCGCGGTGGACTCCACGCTTCGCTCCACCGGCGTCGGTTGGACGGGTGAACTTTCGGTCGTCGGTGTCGTGGCCGTCGGGGTCGCCGTGGCTTCTGGCGTCGCGGCCTCGGGGTTGGTGTCGGGGGTTGGCGTCGCTTCGGGCGAAGGGCTCGGGGCCGGACTGCTGGTGGCGGTGGGAGCCGCGGAAGCCGCGGGAGTGGCCGGAGTGGCGCTGGGTTCCGCGACCGGAACGGGAGCCGGCGGGCCAATTTTGATCCAACCATCTCCGCTGCCCAGGACGACGAATTTTTCGCTCACGTGCAAAGCGTCCAGGGTGGTGGCGAGTTGCGGCTCGAGGCTTTTCCAGAGTTGTCCGGCGAGGGTGCCGGGGCAGGCGAGGGCGCCGAGGCGGACGTTCGTGACCACGATGGGCGCGCCACCGGCGCCGGAACGAAACGTCAGGTCGTAGCGAACGATCCACGAGCGGCCGATGCAGCGAACGAGCTCGAAGATCGAAGCGCCGCCGGGAAGCAGACGGACGGCGAGAGCCTCGCGCGTGACGGCCCAAGGGGCGGCGCCGGCCCGCTCGATGGCGACATGGCGGGCGAGAAACGTGTTCAGGGCGGTCTCGGAGAGGGTGTGTTCGGTCGCGGTCGCGTCGCCATTGACCGCGGCGGCTTCCTCGAGCGCGGCCAGGACGGGACGTAAATCCGCCGTCGGCGTAACGGCTGGGAGGCGGTGGGGATCGCGCGTCGCCAGGAAGTAGAGCACCGCCAGCGCGACGGGTCCGCCAACCAGAAGACAGATTCCGGCCGCCCGCAGTGCCGTGCGGCGCCGGAATCCGACGATCAAGCCAATGCCGACCAGCATTGCGACGCCCGCGGCGAGGGTGACCTTTGTCACGAGGCCATGCACGGGCTGGGAGGGGAGCGCCAGCGCGGTGATTTTCGGGGCATCGAGGTTCTTGAGAAACGCGGCCTCGCGCTCGGCGCGGGACTGGCGGGCGATTTCCTCCGCGGTCACCCAGGCTCCGTCGCGATAGCGGCTGCCAGCCTTCAATTTTTCGAGGTGATCGCGGAAGGGCGCGGCCCACGCGTCGATTCGCTCCGCGCTCGTGGGGTCCTCATTGCGGACGGCGTCGGCCGCCTGCAGAAGGCTCTGGAGGGATGCGATCGTGTAGTCGGCGGCGACGTCATACTTCGCGGCGGTGACGGAGGCGATGCGGGCATCGACGGCGGCTTTTTGCGTGGCGGCTGCGTCGTCGCGTCGCTTCTGAATGGCGTAAAAGCGATCCGCCTCGGCGATCAGGAATTTGCGCAGGGAGGGGAAGCGGGTGGCGAAGGCTTCGTATTTGGCCGCGAGCTGTTTGGGGTCCGCCGCGCCGCCTTCGACCTCCTCCTCGGTGAACCACGGCAGCTGACCGACGACGGTGCGTGCCTGGACCATGGCGCGGCCGCCCTTTTCGTTGACGAGCAAGAGAACGGCACCCTGCTCTTGAAAGGTGACGGCGTGGATCGGCGTGACGATGCCATCCGGCCCGCGGATCAGAAAGAGCGTCTTGGGGACAGGCGTCGCCGCCGGGGTGGGCGCCGCCGCCTGCGCATGGAGAAGGCTTGGCGCCATGGTGGCCAGAAGGCCCAGGAGCAGGGCGGGAAGGATCGGAAAGGCGGGGTGGCGCATGGGACCGCGATGAGGAACCCCCCGAAACAATCGGAGTTTCCGGTGCGCTGCAAGCCGGGACGGATTTGTTGCCTGCGAAACGTGGCGGAAGCGCCTAACATGCGGCCGTGACTCTTCCTGAAAAGCAGGCCGCCTGGCGGGAAAAATATCTGCTGATCCCGGACGCGCAGGATCGGCTGGCGACGATTGTGAGCCGGAAATCGCGGCTGGAACCGCTCCGCGAGAATGAACGGTGCGACGCTCATCTCGTGCCGGGCTGCGTCTCGCGAGTGTGGCTCGCGGTGGAGGTCGCGGAGGGCCGGTTGCGCGTGCGGGTGGATGGGGAGGCCGCTTTGGTCAAGGGTTTGGCGGGTTTTCTGGGCGAGTTTTTCGACGGGGCGCCTGCACAGGAGGCCGCGACGTTCGAGCCGACTCTGCTCGAGGATCTCGGCATCCAGCGCATGCTTTCGCCGACACGGTTGCAGGGGCTGCAAAAAGTCGCGGCGCGCATTCGGGCGCTCGCCGCCGGGCAATGAAACTCTACGACGCGCACAATCATTTGCAGGCGGCGGCGCTCGCTCCGTGGCTCGAGGGAATCCTCGCGCGACCTCCGGCGGCGGGCATGGTGGTGAACGGAACGAGCGAGCGGGACTGGCCGGCGGTGGCGGCATTGGCAGCCGCCCACGCGTGGATCCGGCCCAGCTATGGGGTGCATCCGTGGGAGGTCGATACGGTTTCCCCGGCATGGCGCGAGCACCTGACGGAGCGGCTGGATGTGGGTGGGAGCGTGGGAGAAATCGGCCTCGACCGCTGGAAGACGGATCGGAATTTTGACCGCCAAACGGAAATTTTTCGCTGGCAGCTTGGCGAGGCCGCGCGACGCAACGTGCCGGCGACGATCCATTGCCTGCGGGCCTGGGGCGCGCTGGCCGAGGCCCTCGCCGCCACGCCGCCGCCGCGGTGCGGATTTTTGATTCATGCCTATGGCGGACCCGCGGAAATGGTGGCCGGGTTTGCGAACCGGGGCGCGTATTTTTCGTTTTCCGGTTCGTTTCTCTCGGCCGGGCGCGAGCGGAAGCTGGAGCCGTTTCGGACGATGCCGGTGGAGCGTCTGCTGGTCGAGACGGACGCGCCATCGATGCCGCCGCCGCCCGCGCTGGATCGGCATCCGCTGCCCGAGGTGGACGGCGAGCGAGCGAATCATCCCGCCAATGTAATCGTCGCTTACGAGGGCCTTGCGCGGTTGCGCGGGATGTCGGTGGAGGCGCTCGCCGCCGGCGTGGCGGAGAATTACGCGCGGCTTTTTGGCGCCTGAGCGGCGAGCCGGCGCACGATTTCGCCGGCGGCGATGAAGCCGAAGGTGCCCGTGACGAAGCACGCGGCGCCGAAGCCGGTCGCGCAATCCATCTTGAGATTCGCGTCGGGCTCGGGCGTCGCGCAGACGCTGCCGTCACTCCACGGATACGCGGGCGGTTCGCTCGAGACCACGGCGGGAACGTCGAAGAAATGCCCGTTCCCTTTTTCCCAACCGTAGTCACGGCGCAGCTTGCGGCGGACCTGGCGCAGCAGCTCATCGCTGCCGGCGGATGCGAGATCGACGCAGCGAATGCGCGTGGCGTCCGCGCGACCGCCGGCGCTGCCGACGGTGAGGGCCGGAATGCCGTGCGCGCGGGCGGTGCCGAGGATGGCGGCCTTTACGGACATGCGGTCCGTGGCATCGATGATGGCGTCGAAGCGGTCGCCGAGCAGGCGGACGGCGTTCGATTCGGTGAGGAATTCGCGGATGGCGAGGACGCGACACTCGGGGTGGATCAAGCCGATGCGGTCCGCAAGCACGGCGACCTTTGGCTGGCCGACGGTGATCGTGAGCGCGGGGAGTTGGCGATTGACGTTGGTCACGCAGACGTCGTCCATGTCGATCAAGGTGAGCGAGCCAATGCCGGAGCGGGCGAGCGCCTCGACGGTCCACGAACCGACGCCGCCGACACCGACCACGGCGACGTGCGCGCGGGCGAGGCGGTCCACCGCTCCGGGACCGAGCAGTCGCCCCAGGCTGGAAAATCGCGGGTTCTCGGCGTTCACGGGATCATCAGGCCGCGGCCGCGGAGAGGGCGGAGCCCGGCCGGGCGTGCGCGGCGAAATCGATGGCTTCCCACACGCCGAGCTGGCGGCCGGCGTTCCACTCGCGCAGGCGGGAGGAGGCATCGAGGCGTTCGTTGAGTTGCTGCATGGTGGCGTCCCATTCCGCGCGTTCGTTGGGATCGAGCACGATGCCAAGGGCCTCGCGTCCGGCTTCGGAGGCGCCGAGCACGCGGCAGGCGGCGACAACTTCGTTTTCGAGCAGGAGTGCGCCGGCAAAGATATGCAGCAGGTAGGGCGTGACCCAGCGGTTGCCGAACCGGCGGGCGATGGCGGTCCATTCGTCGAGCGCGACGCGGGCGGCGGGGGCGTCCCCGACGGCGACGCAGGCCTTGGCGATGCCCCAGAGCAGATAGCCGCAGATCCATTGGTCGCCGGTGGCGCGGGAGATGGCGAGACTCTCCTCGCGCAGGCTTCGGGCGAGGGCCACGTCACCGCGGGCGGCGGCGCAGCTCCCCAGGCCGCTCAAGCCGACGGCGGTAAGGGTGACATCCTGAAGTTCGCGCCCGGCGTCGAGCGCGCGTTGAAAGCGCGCCTCGATGCCTGCGGTGATGCCGGCGGTGCGTTCGACGAAGCCCATGAACGCGGCGTTGAGAATGGCATCGCGGTGGCGGCCGAGCTTCTCGAAGAGCGCGACGCCCTCGCGGTAGTAATTCAGCGCGGCGGGGGCGCTGTCGCGGCACCAGGCGATGCGGCCGGCGCCGACGAGCGCCTCGGCCCGGGCGAGCGTGGGCTGGTCCGCGCCGGGAGCGTTCAACATCTCGTCCAGGACGGCGATGCCTTCCTCGAAGTTGCCACGGATTTCGATGTAGCGCGTGAGGGAGGCGGCGATGCGCAGGCCCTTTTGCACGCGGTCTTCCGATTGGATGGCCCAGTCGAAGGCGAGGCGAAAGTTGAAGATGTCGGCGCTCACGCGGTCGAGCCACTTCGCGGTCTCGCGGCCTTCGAGCTTGGGACGCGCCTCCTCGGCCAGCTTGAGGAAGTAGTCGAGGTGTCGGTCCCGCAGGCCGGGAAATTCACCGGAGGCCTCGAGGCGTTCGCGGGAGTATTGCCAGACGGACTCGATCATCGTGTAGCGGGTGGCGTCGGCGTCGTCGGTCTCGACGGAGAGGAGCGACTTGTCCACGAGGAGCTGGAGCAAATCGAGAGCGTCGTAGGAATCCACGCCGTCGCCGGTGCAGACGGCCTCGATGGCATCGATGGTGCGGCCGCCGCCGAAGACGCCCAGGCGGCGGAATAGCACGCGCTCGCTTTCCGAGAGCAGGTCGTAGCTCCAGTCGATGAGCGTGCGGAGCGTCTGTTGGTGCGGGAGGACGGAGCGTCCGCCGCCGGTGAGCAGGCGGAAGCGGTCGTCGAGGCGCTGCGAAATTTGCTCGGGCGTGAGGACGCGGGCACGGGCGGCGGCGAGCTCGATGGCGAGCGGAATGCCGTCGAGCCGCCAGCAGATTTGCGCGATGGCGGCGGCGTTTTGCCGGGTAATCTCGAATCCGGGCTTCACCGCGGCGGCGCGGTCGATGAACAGGCGGACGGCTTCGTATTGGGACACGGCGCCCACGAGGTCGGAAACTTGGAACAGGTCGCGGGAGGGATTCAGCACGCTGAGCGGCGGCACGGCCAGGGTGTGTTCGCCGGCAATGCCGAGCGAGGCACGGCTGGTGGCGAGAATCTTGATCGTGCTGCACTGGCGGAGAATTTCCGCGACGAGATCCGCGCAGGCCTCGAGCAGGTGCTCACAGTTGTCGATGATGAGAAGGATGCGCCGGCCGCAGACGTAGCGAATGAGCGCGGCGCGCGGGGATTCTCCCGGTTCCTCGCGCAGGCCGACGGCGGCGGCCACCAGCTCGACGATGCGGTCGGGATCGGAAATCGTCGCGAGCTCGACGAGCCATACGCCGTCGGGATAGTCGCCGAGCGATTCCTCGGCGACCTGGAGCGCGAGGCGGGTCTTGCCGGTGCCGCCGGTGCCGGTGAGCGTGAGCAGACGCGTGGACTCGAGCAGGCGCTTGACCTGATCACGGTCCGCTTCCCGGCCGACGAAGGTGTTCAGCAGGGTCGGAAGATTGTTTGGCGTGACTTCGAGCGAGCGCAGCGGCGGAAATTCCGCCGGCAGGCCGGAGACGACGAGCTGGAACAAATGTTCGGGGCGGACGAGATCGCGCAGCCGCCGTTCGCCGAGGTCGCGCAGCATTACGCCGGGCGGAAGCTGGTCGCGCACGAGTTCCTCGACCGGCAGCGAGAGGAGCACCTGGCCGCCATGCGCGGAGGCGAGGATGCGGGCGACGCGATTGAGGCTGTTGCCGAAATAATCGCCGTCGCGAAATTCCGCCGCGCCGACGTGGAGAGCCATCCGCACCTTCAGCGGGCCGGTGGCCGCCCAGTCCTCGTCGTGGAGGGACCGCTGGGATTGCGCCGCTGCGGCGAAGGCGTCACCGGCGCGGTCGAAGGCCACGCAAAACGCGTCGCCGATGGTTTTGAAGATGTGGCCGTGATGCGCCTCCATCGTCGTGCGCAGAATTTCGTCGTGCCGGCGCAGGGCGACGCGCATCGCCTCGGGATGCCGCTCCCAGAGGCGCGTGCTGCCTTCGATGTCGCTGAAAAGAAAGGTGATGGTTCCGGTCGGCGGCGTCATCTTTGCGGGCATCCTAGACGCGAGGCGACGGAACTCAAAATGGAATGCGTGTCAGTCCCGGAAACAGGCGCGGGCGGTCGGAACCGCCAGCAGGGCCAGGGTGGCGAGCGCGAGGAGGAACCCATTGCGGTAGCCGACGTTCATCCATTGTCCCACCAGGACGGCGAAGAGCAGGATGAGCACGAAAGTGAAGCGGCGCCGCTGCCAGAGGCCGAAGCCGACCGCGCCGAAGATCGCCGCGAACAACCAGATGAACGCGAGCTGGCGGGCAAGGGCGACGAACTGAAGCTGCGTGATGGCGGGACCGGCCAGGCGAGCCTGGTGATTGGCGAGAATGGTGAGGACGCCATCGGAGAGCGCGGCCGCGGCGAGCAGGAAAAAGAGGATGGCGACGACCTTGAGAACGCGCGGCATGTTCCGCGAGGGTGTCGCACGACGCGCCCGGGGAATCAAGCCGGCGGCGGCGGAACATCCACCGGCGTGAGCGCGGCCCAATGTCCCAGCGGACAGGCCGCGGTGCGCCAGGCGACCTTGGTGGCGACGCGGCAGCCGCATTCCGCGCATTGGTCGTGGAGGTCGAGATACTGCCCGCAGACGTTCGAGCGGCACACGGCATGGCGGCGGGCGATTTCCGCGGGGGGCATTTCGGGATCGCCGCGCAGGGCCGCCGCGCTCTCCCGCGCCGAGTCGCGCAGCAGCGTGCGAAGCATCGTCAGAAATCCCGGCGGACGCGGCGTCATCAGAAAAAAATCGGGGCGACAGGATTGCTTCCCTTCGGAAAGCTCCGCGGAATGCGCTTCGCGAGGGAGGGAAGATGCGCTTCGCGCAATGGCGGTCGAACGAAGGTTCTCATCCTGTCGAAAAAATCGGGGCGACAGGATTCGAACCTGCGACCTCCTGGTCCCAAACCAGGCGCTCTACCAAGCTAAGCTACGCCCCGTGTAATTGTCATTCAAGGACTTGCGTCGATTCCAGCGGCCTTCTTTTCGAGGTTGTAACCCGTAGCTTCAAGAGCACGTCAGCAAAACGTGAGGAAGTTCGAGGAACCTGGGACCAGGTCCACAGCCCGTAAAAGTCGGCGAGCGCCTCTATCGCAACTCATCCAGCGCGCCTACTATGCGTCGATAAAGATGCGCGGCAAGCAGATTAGCAAAACCGCGCGCGCCTGGCGGGAAGGCATGGGATCAAAACTTCGCGGAAAACATCACGGTTGCGCCGCCGCCATCTGGGAGGACTTGCGGATGCCTTCGATCTCGGCCAGCGCCCGCCGGTGGAGGTTGCCCTCGGGAAACGCATTCGCCCAGGCCGCCGCGGCCTCGAGGTCGCTCTGCGCCCACTGGTGCAGCACGGAGATGGCGGCCTCATCCTGGCGCGGGCCGGGCGTCATCTCCTCGACGACGATTTGCGCGGCGGCGGCGGGGTCCGATTTCGAGCCGATGAAGGCGACGCGCGCGGCGAGTTCCTCGTGCCAATCGCCGGCCTCCTGCTGTCGCACCCAATCGTGCGCGCCGGCGAAATCGCGTGCCGCCCATTGCGCGGTGAGATTGTCGAGCAGGCCGGCATCGGTGTCGCATAGGCGGGTGTCGATGGCGATCTCCAGGGCCTTGCGCGGATCGCGCTGCGCGAGATCGAGGCAGATGCTTTCCTGCGCCTGCTGGCGCTGTGCGGGATCGGCGATGCCCGCGGCCCACGCGAGCGCGGCGGCGGGATCCTTCTGCGCCCAGGCTTCGAGCCTGCGGCGGTTCGCATTGTCGGCCAGGGCGGCGGAGTCCAGCTCGCGCGCGAAATCCGGGGCCGCATGCGCCGGGGGGGCCTGCGCTCGAGGGTGCAGGGAAGCGGCGGACTGCGCGGCCGGGGCCGTCGTCAACGTCTGCTCGCGGGTTGCGGACGCGGGATTCGGCGGTAGACGCCATGCCAGAGCCGCGAGGCCGACGGCCACGGTGCCTGCGACGGGAATCCAGAGCTTGTTCATAGGGGAGGGGATGCCGCGCCCGGCTGCCAGGGTGCGACGGACGGAAAATACACTCGGATCACGAAATTGGAAAGTCCGTTGCCGGACGCCCTTTCACGGAACGATGTTGATCGACCCTGATTGGCGTTACCGCCGTAAGCGGGCTGAGATTAACGTCGGTCTCGCCGGACGCGAAAATTTGGTTAGAGTGACGGTCGTTGCCTGGCAGCCCGGCACCCGGGAATTCCATCTTGCCAAGTCACGCATTCCTCCATGTTTCCACGTAATCTCCTCTCCGCGGCTCGGGTCATCATGTTCGTTTTCGGCGCCTCATTCTCCACGGGAATGGGGGCTCCCAATCCCTCCACCGTGCTGTGGTATGACCAGCCGGCGGCGCAATGGACCGAGGCGTTGCCACTGGGCAATGGGCGGCTGGGGGCGATGGTTTTCGGCGGCACGACGAGCGAACGCATTGCGCTCGACGACATCACGACTTGGTCCGGGGGTCCGCAGGCGAACGCGAACCGCCCCGATGGCTGGACGCACCTTGCCGACATTCGCAAGGCGATCCGCGAGGGCCGCTACGACGGGGCCGAGCGGCTCTGCAACCAGTTCCTGACCTGCCAGGCCAACTACAACGAAAGCAAATACCAGATGCTCGGCGACCTGAACTTCGAGTTCCGGCTGCCGCCCGGCGCGGTGAGCGATTATCGGCGCTGGCTGGATCTCGAGACGGCCGAGGCGGGCGTGCAATTCAAGGCCGGCGGCGTGAGCTACGAACGCGAGCTGTTTTGCAGCGCCCCCGACAAGGTGCTCGTCCAGCGGCTCTCCGCGAGCACTTCCGGCGGCCTGAGCTTCGACCTGAAACTGAGTCGTTCCGAAAAGGCGCAGACGCGATTCGTCGCGCCCGACATGCTCGTGATGACGGGCAACACGGGCCCGAATCTCGATTACCAGGTGAACGCCCGCGTGCTGCTGAAGGGCGGCAAAATCACGGGCGCGGGCGACACGCTGAAAGTCGAGGGCGCGACCGAGGCCCTCATGCTCGTGACGGCGAACACCTCCTACGTGATGGATTACGCGAAGGGCTACAAGGGCGCGGATCCCGCATTGGCCGCGAAGGAGCTCAGCGATGCCGCCGCGAAAAATTTCCAGCAGCTCAAGGCCGCGCACCTGGCCGACTACGAGAAATATTTCAGCCGCGTGAAGCTCGATCTCGGCGCCACCCCCGCCGCCGCCAAGCCCACGGATGAGCGCCTGCGCACCTACGGCGACGGCAAGGACGACCCCGCGCTGGCGGCTCTCTTTTTCCAATACGGCCGCTATCTGCTCATTTCGTGCAGCCGCCCCGACAGCCCCGCGCCGGCGAATTTGCAGGGCCTCTGGGCCGACGGCATGAACACACCGTGGAACGGCGACTACACGATCAACATCAACTTCGAGATGAACTACTGGCCCGCGGAGCCGACGGGGCTCAGTGAGATGCACACGCCGATGCTGCGCCACATCCAGACCCTCGTCGAACCCGGCAGCAAGACGGCGAAGGCGTATTTCGGGCCAAACGTGCCCGGTTGGGTGACGGGGCCGAAGAGCAACGTCTGGGGCTGGGCGAGCCCCGGCGCCAAATTGCCGTGGGGCGTGTGGTTTGGCTCGAACGGCTGGCTCTGCCAGCATCTCTGGGAGCACTACGCCTTCACGCGCGACACCGTCTATCTGCGCACGGTATATCCTACGATGAAGGGCGCGTGCGAGTTCTGGCTCGACCAACTCGTCACCGGCGCGGATGGCAGGCTCATCACGTCGCCGTCGTCCTCGCCCGAGAATTTTTTCCTCACCGACAAGCACATGAAGTCGAGCGTCTGCGAAGGCGCGACGATGGAGCGCGCGATCGTTTGGGACCTCTTCGACAACACCGCGCAGGCCGCCGCGGCGCTCGGTATCGACCCCGAGTTCCGCAGGAAATTGATCGCGGCGCGCGACAAAATCCGTCCTCTCGAGATCGGCAAGGCCGGCCAGCTCATGGAATGGGGCGGCGACTGGGACATGAACTCCGACGACATGCACCATCGCCACGTCTCGCACCTCTACCCGCTGCATCCGGGGCACCAGATTTCCGTGCTCGAGAATCCGAAGCTCGCCGCCGCCGCGAAGAAAACCCTCGAGCTGCGCGGCGACGAGGGCACCGGCTGGAGCAAGGCGTGGAAGATCAACTTCTGGGCCCGCCTGCGCGACGGCGACCACGCGCTCAAGATCCTTTCCGAGCAGCTCCGCCCGACGGGAGAGCTCAAAGTCGTGATGAGCAAGGGCGGCACCTACCCGAATCTCTTCGACGCGCATCCGCCCTTCCAGATCGACGGTAATTTCGGCGCGACCTCGGGCATTTCCGAGATGCTCCTCCAGAGCCAGGACCGTTATGTCGACCCCGCCGCGCCGACGCAGGACCGCTACTACCTCGACCTGCTGCCCGCGCTGCCCTCCACGTGGGCGAACGGCTCCGTCACCGGCCTGCGCGCTCGAGGGGGCTTCATCGTCGATCTGTCGTGGAAAAATGGCCGTCTCACGACCGCGGTGATCCGCAGCGAGAAGGGCGGCGTCACGAAGGTCCGCTCCGCCGGCCGCACCCTCGCCCTCGAATTGCATCCCGGCGAGGCCGTCACTCTCGACGCGAGCCTGACGAAAGCCCGCCCCCTCCCTTAGAACCCGCAATCTTCCCCGACGCTTTGAAGACCCTCAGTCACGCCGCTCTCGCCCTCGCGGCCGCGCTGATCTGCCTCGCCGCGTTTTCTGCCCATGCCGCCGACAAGCTCGTCGTTTATCCGGCGCCCAAAGGCGCGGCCCTCAACGATGACTTCGCCGTGCGCGTGCGGACGCCGGACGGCCCCTGGCACCCCGTCGCCGTCCATCTCATCCATGTCATGAACGCCAGCGGAGGCGTTTATGTGCCGATGAAGTCGTCGATGGCGGCGTTCGACTTCGCTGGTCGCGTGGAAGTCGAGGTGACATCCCGCCGGGCCATCGAATCCGCGCGCGTGAGGCCGCTCTCCTTCGCGATCCGCCCCGCGGTGCGCGGCCGCGCCCTCACGTTCACGCTCGACCGGCCCCGCAACCTCTCCGTCGAGGTGAACGGCGACATCTTCGGCAACCTCCAGCTCTTCGCGAATCCGCTCGAGACGAACCGGCCCGATCCGAAGGACCCAAGCGTGATCTACTTCGGCCCCGGCATTCACGTGCTCCGTGGCGGGGAAAAGCGCAATGCGCTTCTCGTGCCCAGCGGAAAGACGGTGTATCTCGCCGCCGGCGCCATCGTCCGTGGCAACATCATCTGCCGCGGCGTCGAGAACGTGCGCATTCTTGGCCGGGGCATGGTCGAACAAAGTGCCAGGAAGGGAGGTGGTGGCGTGCATTGCGGAAATTCCCGGCACGTCGAGATCAGCGGAATTTTCACGCCGGGTTGCTTCACCGGCGGTTCCCGGGACGTGCGGATCACCGGCGTGAAATGCATCAGCTACCTCGGCAACGGCGACGGCATGGACGTGATCAGCAGCTCGGACGTCGTGATCGACGGCGTGTTCAACCGCAACTCTGACGATTGCATCACCGTTTATGGTCCGCGCAGCCACTTCACCGGCCCCGCGAAGGACGTCATCGTGCGCAACTCCACGCTCTGGGCCGACGTCGCGCATCCCATCCTCATCGGCACCCACGGGAGCACGCCGCACCCGCAGACGCTCGAGAACCTCACGTTTCGCAACCTCGATATTCTCGATCACAACGAGACCCAGATCGACTACCAGGGCTGCCTCGCCCTGAACGCGGGCGACAGCAACCTCATCCGCAACGTCCGGTTCGAGAACATTCGCGTTGAGGATTTCCGCCGCGGCCAGCTCCTGAACCTGCGCGTCTTCTTCAATCGCAAATACTGCACGTCGCCCGGTCGCGGCATTGAAAATGTCACCTTCCGGAACGTCACCTACACCGGCCGCCACGCCGAGCAATCGCTCATCATCGGCTATGACGACGCGCGCGCGGTGAGGAACATCCGCTTCGAAAATCTCGTCATCAACGGAACGCGGATCTCCGATCACATGAAGAAGCCCCGCTGGTTCCGAACGTCCGACCTGGCCCGCATTTTCGTCGGCGAGCACGTGGAGAATCTTCGGTTCCAATGAAACCGGTCCATTTTGGCGGGCGCCATCCCCGCTGTTTTGGGGAAGCAAAACGGAGCGCGCGTCACCCGGAATGCCGCCGACTTCTGGAGCGGCCCGGTTTTTGATTGATACGCGAGGCGTTTGGAGTCGAAATGCGTGACGCCGCGCGGTTTTGCGCGAAGAGACTGTCTATTATATCCAAGGTGGCGAAAGACTTAACACAGAAGTGCCGGGAATATCGGGATTCCGCCGATGCCCGTGCCCAGGGCTTCTATCCGTATTTCCGCCGCATCGACGAGACGGCCGGCAATCACGTCGTTTGCGACGGCGCGTCGAAGATCATGATCGGCTCGAACAACTATCTTGGCCTGGCCCAGGATGAACGAGTCGTCGAGGCGGCGTGCGATGCCGTGCGAAAATTCGGCGCCGGCTGCACGGGCTCGCGGTTGCTCAACGGTAACATCCGCCTGCACGAGCAGCTCGAGGAGGCGCTCGCCGAATTTCTCCAGCGGGAATCGGTGCTCCTCTTTTCGACGGGATTCTTTGCGAACCAGGGCGCCCTGGCTTCGCTCACCGAGGATGACGACGCGATCCTGTGCGACCGTGAGAACCACGCGAGCATCATCGACGGCTGCCAGTTTGCGCCCGCGCGGCTCGTTCCGTTCCGTCACAATTCCGCCGTCTCGCTGCGCAATCGCCTGAAGCGCCTGCCCGCCGAGGCCGGCAAGCTCGTCGTGCTCGACGGCGTCTTCAGCATGTCGGGTGACATCGCCGACCTGCCGCCCATTTTAGAGGCCGCGAAGGAATTCGGCGCGCTCACCTACGTCGATGAGGCCCACGCGCTCGGCGTGCTTGGCCCGCTCGGCCGCGGCACGGTGCATCACTTCGGGCTCAACGACGACGTCGATCTCGTGATGGGCACCTTCTCGAAGTCGCTCGGCTCGATGGGCGGCTTCATCGCCGGCTCGAAGGAAGTCATTGAATACCTGCGGCACAAAGCGCGCTGCTTCATCTTCACGGCATCGTTGGCCCCGGCGGTGGTCGGCGGCGTGTTGAAAGCACTGGAAATTTTGCAGGCGGAGCCCGAGCGCATGGCCGCGCTGTGGCGCAACACGCACAAGATGCACGCGGGCTTCCAGCAGATCGGCTTCAAGATCGGCACCACGCAGACGCCCATCGTGCCGATCCTCATCGGCAGCGAGGCGCGCGCGTTTCAATTCACGCAGCGGCTTTACGAGGAAGGCGTCTTCGCGACTCCGGCGATTTATCCCGCGGTGCGCTATGGCGAGGCCATCGTCCGCACGAGTTTCATGGCCACGCACACCGACGAGGATCTCGATCGTGTGCTGGAAATTTTCGCCCGCCTTGCTCAGGAGCTTGGCACCTTCGAAGATCCCGCCTACTCAGAACCTGGACGCCGCAAAAATGTTTTCGATTTCAGCCTGCCTTACGCCGAAGGATCAACTCCGATTCGAGAGGGCGTCGGAGACGCTGAACGGAACGGCGCCGGCTTTCATCCCGCCGTTTCCCGGTAGCGTCGCCAAATACCTCAAGCCCGACTCGCCCTTCCAGCGCGTGCACGGGACGATTTTTCCGTTCCTGGCCGAGCGTGACGGGCGCGTGGTGGGCCGCATCGCGGCGATCGTCAATCGTTCGCACAACGTGCGCTACGGCGACACCGTCGGCTTCTTCGGCTTCTTCGAGTGCGAAAACAATCCCGAGACCGCGCGCGCTCTCGTGGAAAAAGCGGCCGCCGTCCTGCGCGAGAAGGGGTTCACCGCGATGCGTGGACCCTACAATCCGAGCATCAACGACGAATGCGGCCTGCTCGTCGATTCGTTCGAGAAGCCGCCGTGCATCGGTTTCACGTGGAATCCTCCGCATTACGAAGCGCTCCTGCTCGCGGCGGGTTTCACCGGCGTGCGCGATCTCGTCGGCATGCATCTTCCAATGGCCGGTGTGCCCACGCCGGACCGCCTCGAGCGGCTGGCGAACCGCGTGGCGGCGCGCTCGAAAATGACGCTGCGCCCGATCAGTATCAAGAACCTCGAGGAGGAACTCAAAATCGTTCACGAGGTCTATAACGACACGCTCGAGCGCAACTGGGGCTTCGTGCCGATCGACATGGAGGATCTCCTCGGCGCGGCCGACGACATGCGCGCCTTCGCCGATCCGAACATCATTCTCATCGCGGAGAAGGACGGCGAACCGGCGGGCGTCGCGCTCACCTTGCCGGATTTCAATCAAATTCTTGCCGGCCTCCAGCGCGTGCCGCATTGGCTGCGCCTGCCCGTCATTCTCTGGCGGATGAAGACGCGCAAGATCACCGAGTGCCGGCAGACGGTCTATGGCATCTTGCCGCGCTTCCGCGACCGCGGTCTGCACGCGTGGCTGCTGCGCGAGCAATTTGCCCGCGCGCGGGCCCGCTACCCATCCGCCGAACTCGGTTGGATGGAGGAAAACAACGTGGAGATCATCGCCAACGGCACGATGCTCGGAGGCTACGTGAATCGGCGGTTCCGCATCTACGAACAACCGCTCGCGCCCGCCGGCGCTTGACGTCCATGCGCCTGTTTCTGACCGGCGCCACCGGCTTCGTCGGGCTGAATCTCCTGCTCGAGGCGCTCCGCTTGGGGCGCTACCGCGAGATCGTCGCGTGCGTGCGCGACCCCGAAAAACTCGCGCAGCAACTCGCGTTCGAGGGCTTCGCGGAACATCCGCCCGCGCTGCGCATCACGCGATGGAGCGAACCGCCGCCCGCCGAGGTCGATCACGCGGTGCATTGCGCGGGCGTGCTCTTCGCGCGCCAGCGCGACGACTATTTCCGCGTGAACGTCGAGGAGACGCTCGCCCTGCTCACGCGCCTTTCGTCGGAGACGCGATTGATCGCGCTCTCCTCGCAAAGCGCCGGTGGTCCCACGCCTCTCGGAAAGATCGCTCGCACAATGTCCGATCCCGACATGCCGCTCACATGGTATGGCGAATCCAAGCTCGCGATGGAGCGCCGGCTGACCTCCGAACGGCCCGAAACCTTCGTCTGGCGCCCGCCGATGATTCTCGGCCCCCGCGACCGCGCCACGCTGCCGCTTTTCCAAATGGCCGCGGGGCCGCTGCGGATCAAGCCCGGCCTGCGCGCGAAATCCTTCAGCTGGATTGCCGTCGGCGATCTCACAAGTGCGATTTTTCAAGCGCTCCATGCGTCGCCGTGGTCGCCGGTCTCGCCGCTGTCGGTCTGCGCGCCGGACGAAATCACCGACCGGCAGCTCATTCAAACCGCCGCCGCTCTCATGGAACGCCCGGGTTTCACGGTTGCGCTGCCGCATGGGCTTATGCGCGGCGTGGCGTCGCTCGTCGATGCCGTGCCCTCGCTCCGCGCCGCGGCGCCGAGCCTCACACGCGACCGCGTGCGTGAAATGTTTGCCGACCGCTGGGTGATCGACGGCGCCGCCTTTCGCGAGGCGCATGCGCCCGGACCATTTTCCTCGCTGGCGGAGACTTTGGGTGCGACGCGCGACTGGTATGTCCGGGCCGGAATGCTTCGCGCCGCTTGAATTGCCCGCCCGCTTCCCGTAACACGGTGCCTTCCGATGATTGCCCGCCTTTCTTCTCTCGCCGCCCTGGCTCTCCTGCTCGCCGGTTGCGGCGGCGGTTCCATTCAAAAGCCCGCCGGCCAGCCGCAGCGCATCGTGCGCGTCGATTGGTATGGCCAGGAGTGCTTCCGCATCAAGAGCGCGCTCGGCCTCGCCATTCTCACGAATCCCTTCGCGCCCGGCACCACGGAATTTCCGCCGCCCAAGAACCTGGCGCCCGAGGTCATCCTCATCTCGACCGAAAAATCCGACGCGAACAACGTTGATCTCGTCGATAACACGCCGCACATCCTGCGCGGCAGCGTCGGCGCCGGCATGAACAACGCCGCCGGCATTCGCATCTTCGGCCTGCCGGTCTTCAAGAACCCCGAGACGCAGGACGTCGATGGCATGAACGTCATCTACCGCTGGTCGATGGACGGCCTGCGCTTCTGCTTCCTGGGCGAACTCGACACGCTCCCGTCGCCGGCCGACCTCTCGCGCATCGGCCGCGTGGACGTGCTTTTCATTCCGGTGAGCGGCACCGACCTCACCGGTCCGCAGCGCCAGCAACTCATCGAAAAACTCCAGCCGCAGATCATCGTTCCCATGGGCTCGACCGCGGCGATGAACCGCTTCGCCGCCGGCTACACGTCGGTCTATCGCCTCACGCGGTCCGCGGCGCTGCTCTCGCGCGACGCCCTGCCGGCCGTGCCGACGGTGCTTGTCTTCCCGACGCCTTGAACGCCCGCGCGATGAGAATTCTGATTGTCGGCTCCGGCGGCCGCGAACACGCCCTCGCCTGGAAAATCCAGCAATCGCCGCGCGTCGAAAAAATTTTCTGCGCGCCGGGAAATGCCGGCACCAGCCGCGTCGGCGAGAATGTCCCGATCGCCGTCACCGATAATGCCGCGCTGGTCGCCTTCGCGCAGCGGGAGCGGATCGACCTCGCCGTGATCGGGCCGGACGACGCGCTCGCGGGCGGGATCGTCGATGCATTCGAGGCCGCGGGTCTGCGAGCCTTCGGGCCGACTGCCGCCGCGGCGCGCCTGGAATCGTCGAAGGCGTTTGCCAAGGACTTCATGCGCCGCCACGACATTCCCACCGCCGCGTCGCGGGAGTTCGACGACAGCGCCGCCGCGCGAGCGTATTGCGAAAGCGCGGCCTACCCGCTCGTGGTGAAGGCCGACGGCCTCGCGCTCGGCAAGGGCGTCGTGATTGCCCAAACTTTCGCGGAGGCGGCGGAAGCCATTCACCAATCGATGGACGCGGGCGCGTTCGGCGCGGCCGGCCGGCGGGTCGTCGTGGAAGAATTTCTTGAGGGCGTCGAATGCTCGCTCCACGCGCTCATCGATGGCACGGACTACGCGTTGTTTCCCGACTGCCGCGACCACAAGCAGGCCTACGACGGCGGCGTCGGCCCGAATACTGGCGGCATGGGCACGATCTCGCCCACCGGCACGATCGACGCTGCGCTCGAGCAGCGCATCCGCGTCGAGATCCTCGACCGGTTCGTGGCCGGCCTGCGGGCGGATGGCGTCGATTTTCGCGGCATGCTTTTTCCCGGCCTCATGCTCACCGCCGACGGTCCGAAGGTGCTCGAGTTCAACTGCCGCTGGGGCGATCCCGAGACGCAGGTGCTCGTCCGCCGGCTCCAGAGCGACATCGTCGGCCTGCTCGAGGCCTGCATCGACGGCACGCTTGCCGCGCAGGAGATTCGCTGGGATGCGCGGGCGGCAGTTTGCGTCGTCCTCGCCTCGGGCGGCTATCCCGGCGCTTACGAAAAAGGCGAAGCGATTACCGGCATCGACCGCGCCGAGGCCCATGCCGATGCCGTCGTTTTCCACGCGGGCACGGTGGAGTCGCCGGATGGCCTCGTGACGAATGGCGGTCGCGTGCTCGGCGTCACCGCCCTCGGTGAAACGCTCGCCGCCGCCCGCGCCGCCGCCTACGCCGCCGCGGACGAGATTCGTTTTGCGAATCAGCATCGACGCAACGACATTGGGGGCCTTCCGTGAAGCCGATCCTCCTCGCCGCGCCCGTCCTGCTCTTCACCGCCCTGGCTTCCGCCCAGACTCCGACGCCGTCGCCCAGCGCGTCGCCTTCGCCGTCTGCCACGCCTGCGCCGACTCCCGTTCCGCCCACGCCGCGCGAGATCATCAACGTCCTCAGCGATTCGCAACTCGAGCAGGCCATCCAAAGCCTGCGCGCGAACTTTCTCGACGCTGCGCGCACCGACGACCGTGAGCTTCGCCGCGCCACGCTCGAAGGGTTGATCGACCGCCTCGCGCCGGGCGTTGCCGTCACGACCGAGGCCGCGGTGAAGCAGCCGCGCGCCTCGTTCCCATTCCTCGCCGAAATTCTCGACGGCCGCATCGGCTATCTGCGCCTGGGCATGCTCAACAAGGAGGCGCTCGCGCAAATGGACGCCGCTCTTGCCAATTTCAACGCAAAGGGACTCAAGGCCGTCATTCTGGACCTGCGCGGCGAACCCGCATCGGAGAATTACGAAGCGGCCGCGGAAGTCGCGAAGCGCTTTTGCCCGAAAGGACGGCTTCTCTTCTCGATTCAGAAACCGAGCGCCAAGCAGGAACGCATCCTCACTTCCGATCGCGACCCCGCGTTCTCCGGCATTCTCGTCGTGCTGACGGATCGCGAAAATGCCGGAGGCACCGAGGCGCTCGCCGCGACGCTGCGCAAAAACGCGAACGCGATGATCGTGGGCGCCGCCACACGCGGCGAGGCCGTGGAATTCTCCGACGTCCCCCTCGGCGACGGAAAAATCCTGCGCGTCGCCGTCGCGCAGGTCGCGATCGCCGATTCCGGCCCGATCTTTCCCGCCGGCGTGAAGCCCGACATTGCCGCCGCGCTTTCCGCCGCGGATCAGACCCGCATTTTCTCGCTCAGCAAGGATCGGGGCGTGAGTTCGTTCGTCTTCGAGAGCGAACGTCCGCACCTCAACGAAGCGTCGCTTGTCAGCAACACGAACCCCGAGATCGATCCCTCCGTGCTGCGCCAGGGTGGGAACGGCGTGCTCTGGGACACCGTGCTGCAACGCGCCGTCGATCTCGTGACGGCCATCAGTTTCTACAACGACCACGGGAAATAGCGCGGATGGCGAGGGTCGGTTTTCTCGCCATTTTTCTTGCCGCAGCGTCGGTTGACGCCGGAACCCTGCAAGTGGAGCTCCACGACGGACGCGCCGCGACCGTTCGCCTCGCGGCGGCTGTCGATGACGCGCATCTCGCGAATCCCCCCGGCTATTTTCCCGTCGAACCGCCCGCCGCCCGCGTGGTTGAGCGCATCGTGGTCGAGGACGTCGGCCGCGAGCCTATTCGCGATCCCGATGTGCGCGTGAACGGCGCCCCACTGCTGCCCGTGGCCGAGCCGCTCGAGGCTCTCGGCGTGAAGGATGCCGGCGACCTGCTCGGACTCTTCGCCGCCTGGCGTGACCGGCGCATTCATGGGACGACCGATCTCGAGGCGAACCGGAATCCGCTCGACGTCCTGCAGGTCTTCGGCGCGACCTTTTGCGGGGACGACGCCCGCGCGCTGGGCGCGATCACGATTGCGCACGGCGCCGAGGTGCGCTTCGCCCGGTTGAATGGCCACTCCGCCGCCGAGTATCGCCAAGGTGGCGATTGGGTGTTGCTCGATGGCGACCAGAACGTCTTTTACTTGCGATGGGACAACCGCACGCCGGCCTCGTCCGCCGATCTGTTGGCGGATCCACTGCTGGCCCTGCGGACGAAAATCTACGGTCGCCACGCGCGTTGGAGCGCCGCCACCGCATGGCAAAACGCGGCGCGGTTCGAGTTTGTGGAAACGAACAGCCCGCAAAAGACGCTGCACCTCAAACACCCGCCTCCGCCGCGACATTGGGAGCTGCTTCCCGGCGAAAAGCTCGTGATCGATCTCACGCGTGCGCCGGAGTTTGTGCATGGAGCCAACGAGAGCCTGCGCAAGGATCCGACGCTGCGCGGTGCGGATTGCGTCGTGGAATTGCACGTCGATCCCACCTCTCGGCACGGAGCGGTGGTCTTGCCATTTCCCGCGCGCAGCGTGGCGGCGGGCGAGCCTGCCTACGAAGTTGAACCGAAAGGAGAGGTAATCCAGTGTCAGGCGGCGAAGCTGCAATTTCCGCCGCTGCGAGTCGGCGAAAATGAAATCGCGTGGTCGTCAAATGGCGCGCTGCGGCTCACTTTCGAGACACGGGACGTTCCGCTGCAGCCCGTGCCTTCACCGCCGATTCGTGCGCCGCGGGTTTTTGAAGGTTCGCCGCGATTCGAGCTGGCGGCCGAGCACGCCGAGCGGCTCTGGTGGCAAATTTCCGCGGACCACGACTTCCACGTGGTGCCGCCGAATCTCGATGAGGTCGGCGATTTTGCGCGGGAGGTGCGTTTGAGCGGACCGTTGGACGACACGTTCCTTTCGCCGGACCGGGAATGGTTTTTCCGCGCGAAGATTCGTCGGAACGGTGTCTGGAGCGATTGGAGCGTGCCGGCGACATTCCGCGTGAAGAAGCCCGCGCAGCCGCGGATCGCGGCGATGGAGCCGGCGGATGGCGACCAGATGCACATTCGCTGGGAGCCCTCGCCGGGAGAGATGCTGGTCTTCGGATCGAACCGACTGGATTTCCTGCCCGAAGTTTACGGCGACACCGAGGCGGTGCGGATGGAAGACGGAGTCCTCCGCGAACGTCGGCCGAACAAAAATCTTCTGGCCACGATTCCCGGGTCGGCGGGTGAGGCCTGGGTGCCGCTGCGGGCTGGTTATCGCTTGATCGCCCGTGACGGCGGAACCCTTTCCATCCCTTCGACGCTGGCGCGGACAAAAATGCCGGCCTGCGTGCTGCAAAATCGCCACGAAAAGGCGCCGGGCGCGCTGACGGGACGCGATCTTGCCGTCGAGATGCCGCTGCCTTAACCGACGCGAACGGCGCGGGTCTTGTCGAGCTTGAGGATGCCGGTGGCATCCGCGGGAAGCACCGCCTTGGGATCGGTGATTTTTTCGCCGTTCCATTGCACGCTGCCTTGCTCGATGAGCCGGCGCGCGTCGCTGCGCGAGCGCTGTGCACCGACGGAAGCGAAGGCCGCGACCACGATGGAGACAATGTCGCACTCCGGTGGCAGCGTGAAGGCCGGCAAATCGGCATCGGCGAGATTCTTGTTGCTGAAGCGGGTGTTGAAATCGTCGAGCGCGTGCTGGGCGTCGGCCTCGGAATGGAAGCGCGCGACGATGCGCCGGCCGAGTTCCTTTTTCGCAACCATGGGGTGCGTGCCCGCGGGCAGCGTCTCGGTGAGCAGCAGCTCGTAATATTTCGGCATGAGCTCATCCGGAATGCTCATCAGTTTTCCGAACATCTGCGTCGGCGGCTCGCTCACGCCGACGGAGTTGCCGAGGCTCTTGCTCATCTTCTGCGTGCCGTCGAGGCCTTCGAGAATCGGCAGCATCATGGCGACCTGCTGTGGCTGGCCCTCCTCGCGCTGGAGGTCGCGGCCGACCATGATATTGAAAAGCTGATCGGTGCCGCCGAGCTCGACATCGGCCTCGATCATCACGGAATCCCAGCCCTGCATGATCGGGTATTGGATCTCGTGGGCGCGCACGGGATGGCCGGCGTTCATGCGCTCGCGGAAGTCCTCGCGCTGGAGCATCTGCTGGAGGGTCACGCGGCTGTTGAGCCGGATGACTTCCTCGAAGCTCATCATCTCGAACCACTCGCCGTTGAAGACGACGCGCGTGCGGGCGGGATCGAGAATCTTGAAAGCCTGTTCCTGGTAGGTCTTCGCGTTGGCCATCACCGCGTCGTGCGTGAGCTGCGGGCGGGTGGCCGAGCGGCCGCTGGGATCGCCGATCATGGCGGTGAAGTCGCCGATGATGAGAATGGCCTGGTGGCCAAGTTCCTGGAACTGACGGAGCTTCGTGAGACCGACGGTATGGCCGAGGTGAATGTCGGGCGCGGTGGGGTCAACGCCGAGCTTCACGCGCAGCGGGCGGTTCTCGGTGAGCTTTTTGCGCAGCTCGTCCACACTGAGGACCTGGGCGCAATTTTGGACGAGGGCGGCGAGCGTATCCATGGGGGGAGAGCGTGACTTATTCGCCCCGACCTTTGTTCAGGAGGTCACGCACATCGTCGATGGTGAGTTCCTTTTGAAGGTTCTGGGTGAACTTATCGACACCGGATTGGGTCTTGCCGGGAATGAGGTAGGGACGCGGTTGCGCGGCATTGGGGACGGCGGTCGTCGTGTCGGCGAGATCGGGTTTGCCGGCCTTGGCAAATTGCTGCACGGCGTAGGCGCTGGCTTTGTATTGATCACGCGATTCCCGAGCCCCGCGCTTGCCGAGGTTTTCGGCGGAGGTTTCAAAGACCGTGCGGCCGAACCAGGGATTCTTGATGCCGAAGAAGGAGTGCGTTTCGAACGTTTTGATGCTCGCGCTTTTCACCCCGCCATATTCGCCCGCGCCAAACGACTTGGTGGCAAACCCTCCGGCGGAGAAGGCTTGGTTCTGCATAGGATTCACCACCTTGCTGTCGGGGCGGGTATTCTGGATGCGCTCCAGCATGCCTTTCTCCTGCTCCTGGGCGAGCGCGACGCCTGCGGTGAGCAGACTGGCAAGGATGGGGAGAAAACGATTCACGCCGGCACGTTAAGACGCAATCCGCCCGGGAAGCAAGTCATCGCACTGCGAGGTTGCCGGCGTTTCCCGCGCGAGCGAGGATGCGGAGCCGTGAGCGAATGCCTGCCCGCCGGATCGAAAATCTCCGCGTCCGAAATTTCCGCCGCCCGCCGGCATCTCTTTTTGTGCATTGGCCCCGACTGCTGCGGAGAGGCGGAGGGCCAGGCGCTGTGGGAGCGGCTGAAGACTGCGGTGCGCGAGTTGCGAATCCCCGTGCTGCGCACGAAGGCGGCCTGTCTGCGCGTCTGCGCCGGCGGTCCGTGGCTCGTGATCTATCCCGAGGGCGTCTGGTATGGCGCGATGACGCCGGAACGTCTCGATCGGGTATTGCGCGAGCATGTCGTCGGTGGACAACCGATCGCCAAGTGGGCGGCGGCGCGGACGGGTTGCGGCGACTAGCCTAATGGCCCGGCGAGGGCATCGGCGGGACCGCCATCGATTTATAATCCGCGGGAATGGCGAACGTGCTGTCGGGCAAATCGGCGTTCTTGATGGACAGGACGGTCATCGTCGAGCTTCCCATCTGCGGCGACTTCACGGTCGTGCGAATGGGGAAGCCGGGAAAATCCGCGCCGCTGGCGAGCGCGCCCTTGAAGGGATCGGCGCCGCCGGAGAGCTGACTCATCTGCGCGAGGATTTCCTTTTGGTTCGGCACGTCCTTCGTCACCCAATATGTTACCGCGAGGCCCTGGAGCGTGCCGGTGTATTCCTCGCAGGCGTAGCCGTTGATCGTTTCTTTTTTTCCGGTCGGCTTGAGATCCGGCTTGGCCGCCTGGGTCGAGGCGCGCTTCTTGGCGGCTTCGAAGACGCCTTTCGGCAGCTCCATCGCGAGCTTTTGCGCGTGCAGGAGCGAGGTGACGGTATTGGTCGAGAGATCGACGATGCTCGAAAATTGGTTTCCGACATCGACGCGAGCGTGTGCGCCGGAAAGTTTCATCGTCATCTGCGTTTTGCCGTCGGCCGGCGTGACCTGATCGACTTCCTGAACGATGATGATGCCGGCATGTGCGAGTTGCGCGGTCGCGAGCAGGAGGGCGGAAAGAACGGCGCGGCGCATGGCAATTAGCGGGAGAGGTCGGCCTGGTTGAGCACGGGGAAGCCGTCGCCGCGCAGCACCGACGAGGCGCATTCGTTGTCATCGACATGCAGGGCGAGCACGGCGCGACCGCGCGGACGCACGAGCAGCGGATAGCTGAAGAGGACGTTTACCTCGGCCTTGAGCAGGGCGGCGAGGACGCTCACGAGATCGGTCGCGCCTTCCTTGAGCTCGGTGACGATGATTTCCGAGACGCTGTGCGGGATGTCGTTTTCCTCGAAGAGATATTCGGCGCGGTCGGGATCGCTGACGATGAACCGGCAGATGGAACTCTCGGCGGAGTCCTGGATGCTGAGGGCGAGGACAACGATGTTCTCCTCGCCGAGCATGCGGACGACCTCGAGGAGGGCGCCCACTTTGTTGTCGAGGAAGACGGAGAAGTGGCGAACTCCCTGGCCGTCGATTTTTTCAGTCGTGAGCGCTTCGGTCATCGGAAAATGGGCGCCTACTTGTAGCAGTAGAGAAAACAGAACGGGCTCTTGTCGCCCTCGAGCAGCGTGACTTTGACGAAATATTTGCCGCTGAGCGGAGCGACGACTCCGGCCGCGGCGTTGGCGCCGTCGCCGTAGCTTTGCTGCTCCACGGGCTTGCCGTCTTCGTCAAAGACGCTGACCGCCAGCTTGCGGGCCGGGGCGATGCCGGCTGCGCAGAACCAATACTCGTCGCCAGCGAAGAGATTGACCTCAATGATCGCGCTTTTGCCGGGGTCGAGCGCGCCGAAGTAAAATCCGTCGCGAATCTTGTAGCCGTCGTTCGAGAAGGCGCCGGCGAGCTCCAGCGTGGCGGCACGCGTGGCGGCCTGGGCGGTTTCTTCCGCGGTGGGGGCGATGGCCGCGGCCGCGGCGGCCTGGGTCTGAGCATGCAGCGTCGTGGTGGTCAGGACGGCAAGGAGTGAAAGCAGGAGGCGTTTCATGGCGCGGGCGTGGCGGGTCCGCTGATCGCATCGACCAGTGACGTCGTCGTCTGGAGGACGGATTTCACGGTGGCGGCGGTGGGCGGCGTGGCCGGCGCGACGGCGGCCTTGATTTCGAGGAGGCCGTTGCGGACCTTGCCGACGAGTTCGTCGCTCTTAAGGCGCTCGGGCAACGCGTCGATGCGCGCGACGAGATATTCGACGATCGCGGGCTGACGGAGCAGGCGGGCGGATTCGGGATGATAGTTCGTGTTGATTTCCATGCTCGCCGCCTGGAGGCCACGCACCCAGGCGCCGATGGTGACGAGCGCGACAAGATCGTTGTCCTTCTGCGCGGCCATCTGGTGCTTTACCTCGTTTTCGGTCGCGTCGAGTTCCTCCTTGAGGGCGCTCCAGTCGTTGTTCTCCGCGAAGTCGCCGATGCTGTTGCCCCGGGCAAGGATGCTTTGCGAGACGCCGAGGCCCCGGGCGAGGTCGATGATGTCCTTGCCGACGTTTTTGACCTGCTGGCCGTCCTGCGCCTCGATGGCGATGAAGCCGTCGGCGACGCGGGTGCCGAGATTCAGCGCCGCCTGCGCGCGATTTCCCGTGGTGAGCGGGCCGGGCTTGCGCGCGGCGAGTTGGGACCAGTTTGGCCGGTCGAGTTTGTTGATGGCCGCGAAAAATTCCCCGGGGGTCGGGAGGGCGACCTCGTCGAGCACGATGGCGGATTTCATCTCCGCTGGCGTGAGCGGCTTTTCCGCGGCGAGCGCGAGCGGGGCGACACTGCCCAGCAAGGCGGTCGCACAGACGAATTGCAGGGCCGAACGCATTTGCCGGGTAGATTACATGATGCCGCCCGGCCGCGCCAGCGCGAAGGCGGGGAAATTGCGCGGGAGTCGGGGGGTCGAGCGCGCTTTCGGCGTGATCTTCCGAGGCTTCTCCCGGGATGATGCGGGCGATGAGTGAAACGCTGCCCATTTACACCGTCCGGGATGAATTGATCGCGCGACTGGCGCGTTCGCGTCGACTCGTCCTGCGCGCGCCGACGGGCTCGGGCAAATCGACGCAGGTGCCGCAGATGTTGCTCGATGCGGGCCTGGCGGAGGCCGCGGGGCATTCCGCGGGCGGACTCGTCATCATCCTGCAGCCGCGGCGGCTGGCGGCGCGCATGCTGGCGGCGCGGGTGGCCTCGGAGCGCGGCGGACGGCTCGGCGAAGAGGTCGGCTATCAGATTCGGCTCGATAATGTCTCCGGCCCGCGGACGCGCATTCTTTACGTGACGGAGGGCATCCTGCTGCGGCGGATGCTGGCCGATCCCGCGTTGCGCGGCGTGGCGGCAATCGTGTTCGACGAGTTTCACGAGCGACATCTCTTTGGCGATCTCTCGCTGGCGCGGGCGCTGGATTTGCAGGAAACGCGGCGGCCCGATCTGAAGATCATCGTGATGTCGGCGACGTTGTCGGGCGGCGCACTCGCGGAGTATCTCGCGCCATGCGAGGTGCTGGAATCGGAGGGCCGCACGTTTCCGGTGGAGATCGAGCTTTTGGATCGCGAGCCGCGCGACGAACCCGTGTGGGAACGCGCCGCCGAGGCCGTCGCGCGGGCCTTTCCCTCGACGCCGGGCAATGCGCTCGTCTTCATGTCCGGCGCCTACGAAATTCACCGCGCGATTCAGGCGATCCAGTTCCGCCTCGGCGCGGCGGTGCCCGTGCTGCCGTTGCACGGCGAGCTGCCGCCCGACGCGCAGGACGCGGCCGTCGCGGGCGGCGGCGCGCGGCGCGTGATCGTCTCGACGAACGTCGCGGAAACTTCGCTCACGATTCAGGACGTCACGCTGGTCGTCGATTCCGGACTGGCGCGCGTGGCGCGATTCGATCCCCACCGCGGGATCAACACGCTCTACATCGAAAAAATCAGTCACGCCTCGGCGGATCAACGCGCCGGCCGCGCGGGGCGCACCGCGCCGGGGCGCTGCCTGCGGCTGTGGACGCGGCGCGACCACGATCAACGCCCCGCCGCCGAGCAGCCCGAGATCAAGCGACTGGACCTCGCCGAGACGGTGCTCACGCTCAAGGCCGCCGGCGTCGAGGATCTGCGCGCGTTTCGCTGGCTGGAGCCGCCGGACGCCCGCGGGCTGGAGCGTGCGGAGTCGCTGTTGCGCGACCTCGGCGCGCTCGACGGAGAGAAAATCACCGACGTCGGCCGGCGCATGCTGTCCTTTCCGGTGCATCCGCGTTACGCGCGCATGTTTCTCGCGGCGCAGGAGCTGGGCTGCGTGCGTGCGGCGGCCTTGATCGCGGCAATCACGCAATCGCGCGGCATGCTGCTGCGCGCGGACAAGCGCGTGGAGGAGCAGCGCGAGGAGGCGTTCGGCGAAGGCGTCTCCGATTTTCAAATTCTCATGCGCGCCTGGGCTTGGGCGGATCGGCAGGGCTATCGCGTGGACGCGTGCCGGCGCCTGGCCGTTCACGCCGACGCGGCGCGACAGGTCGGAAAATTGTTCGAGCAATTCCTGGGCATCGCGAAAGGCGAGCGACTCGACGTGAGCGCAACCGAGGCCGACGACGCGGCCATCGCGCGCTGTGTGCTGGCTGGATTTGCGGATCAGGTCGCGCGCCGGCGCAGCATGGGCACGCTGCTCTGTGACATCGTGCATGGTCGGCGGGGTCTGCTGGCGCGCGAAAGTGTGGCGCAGGGCAGCCGGTTGCTCGTGGCGGCGGAGATCAACGACATCGAAAAGCGCGGCGGCGAGGCCCAGGTCACGCTCAATCTCGCGACGGAAATCGA
>Ga0207649_10000497_pt1 | contig 27895 bp, 35 predicted proteins | sample KBSC43metaG_FD_184317 | JGI IMG/M metagenome (GOLD analysis project Ga0207649, IMG submission 184317) | Corn rhizosphere microbial communities from Kellogg Biological Station, Michigan, USA - KBS C4-3 metaG (SPAdes) (version 2) | ecosystem: Host-associated > Plants > Roots > Rhizosphere > Soil ... | reverse complement strand
GTCGTGATCTTCGCCAAGCGGGTCGTCGAACTCGCCGGGGGTGCGAACATATTCGGCACCCGTCATCACATGCGTCCGGCGCAATGGTTCGGCCGGATCGTCGAGGCCCATTAAACTTGCGTAATAGGGCGTGATGCCGACGGGTAGCGAACCTTCGTGGCGTTGGACGGCGCTGCGTTCGTCGGCGCTCAACGTGAAGATGCGCGAAAGTTCCTTCAGATCGCGAATGCGCGTGCGCATCTGCCAGCGCCAGTCATTCCACTCGGCGGTGGTCGTTTCGGGATAGAAGCGGCGGTAGAAGGCGCGGGCGTCCGGATTGACGGGGAAGCGCAGAAGCGGCTTGCGGACGGAGGCCTTGGCGGGAAGCGGAAGCGGTGTTGCGGCGGAGTTGGAAGAGTCGGGAGCGATAACCGGTCTGGGAGGAACGGATCGCAACGGAGGCTTCGGTTCGCGCCTCCGCACTATCTGGAGACTCATCGATGTCTCGTATGCACACCGAATATGCCTCGAAAGCCCCTTCGACTTCCCATCAAACGGCACATCGACGCCGCGGATCATTAGAGCGATCCCAACAATCGTCAAGAGAGCGGGGTCACTCGGCCGGTGGAGCGATCACCTGCCGGACGGGTTCGACGCGATAGACGTCGATGGTTACCGGCTTGCCTCTGGAATAGTTCAAACCCGAAAGCGTATCGAGCCGGACGACCTCGGCACCCATCTGGGCAAGGCGGTTGGCGAAGCCGTCGCGTTCCTTGCGTTCGATCAGGGCAAGCCCTCCGGTGTCGGCGAACGCATCGGCGGCAGCCGATCCGTCGACGGCAAGCCGCGTGTTCGTGCCCAGCAGGAACACGAGGCTCGGCTCCTCATAACCCGCGAGCACCACCGGCGGGTCGCCGGGCCGCGCATCCTTGGCGACCAGGGAAGCTGCGCGCGGCGAGACCCATAGCTGCTGCAACAGCGGCGCTGCGCCCAGCGTGAGGATGGCATACAGAACGATCGCCGCCGCAACGGCGAACCCGATAGCGCCGGGGGCATCGCCTTTCAGGAAACGCGGGATCGCGACGAGGCCGATGGCGGCGCCGATGGCGCTTGCGATAACGAGCCACACCGGTGCGTGCCCCGCGTAAAGAATGGTGACGACAATGGGTGCGGCGGCGATGGCGAGGGTGCCGAGGCCATATTGGACGACCGCGGCAACCGCGAGCCAGCGTTCGCGCTTGAGCGCGATCTCACTCGAAAGCCACAACGCCATCAGCACCGTCAGCGCCGGATAGGCAGGCAGGACATAGTGCGGAAGCTTGGTGGGGATGATCTCGGCCACGACCCAGACCGATGCCGCCCATGCGATCAGAAAACGCACCGCAGGCGCGTCGCGCCGCGCGATTGCAAATGCGATGGCCGGGATCAGGAACAGCGTCGCGGGCCACAACGCGGCGCTGACGAGTGCAAGATAATAGCCGGGCAGCGCGCCGTGCGATTCCTGTCCGCCGGCGAGTTTGCCCGCGAAATCGTTGCCCACCGATTGCGTGAAGAAGGCGCCGTGACTCTGAATCCAGATCGCAATGCCCCAGGGCAGCGCAATCGCAAGCGCAAGCGCGATGCCCGCCAGCGGACGGGTGCGAAGCAGCCATCGCCCGTCGCGATCCCACAAACACAGGGTCAGTATGGTCAGCGCACAAATGCCGGGCGTGATCCCTTTGACCAATATGCCGATGCCGATGGCCGCCCAGCCCGCGAGCGCGACCGCCCATGGCAGGGGATCGCGCGAGAGATAGGCACGCAGAAACATCGCCTGCGCACCGACGATAGTGGCAAGCAGCACTGCATCGGTGGTGGCGATGGTCGACTCGGCGGAGAGCAGAAGCGTTCCCGCGAGCAGGGCCGCTGCCGTGAATGCCGTGACAGGCGGCGCCACTCCCCGGGCGAGCCAGAAGGTGAGCCAGGCCGCAAACAGTCCGCCGAAGAAAGATGGCAGGCGATAGGTCCAGATGTGGGTGCGCTCGCCGAAGCCCGCGATGGCCGTGGACGCCGCCTGCAGCCAGTAGATGCCGGCCGGCTTCTTGTAGCGGGGCACGAAGCCGAAGCGGATGTCGACGAAGTTGCCGGTCTCCAGCATCTGCTTGGAGGACTGGGCGAAGCGGCTCTCGTCACGGTCGAGCGGCGGCAGGCTGAAGAGGCCAGGCAGCCACAGAAGCGCGCAGAGCACGAACAGGGCGGCGAACGGACGCTTGGCCGCGGCCTCGAAGAACCGGGCGGATTTCGCGGGCTGAGCGATGGCGAATCCCTCCGGCTGTTGGCATGGCCCCCGGCCCTGTATAAGGCCCGGCGCGCGGCGTGGGGAGTGCCACCGCCCCACCAATCTGAAAAGGCCACACCCGCCAGATGCCTGTTTCGCTTTCCGTTGTCGTGCCGGTGAAGGACGAGGCCGGGAACGCCGGCCCCCTGGCCCGCGAGATCGCCGCGGCCCTGACGGGCGAGGGCGCGGAAATCATTTTTGTGGATGACGGCTCGACCGACACCACGGTGGCGGAACTGACCGCGCTAAAGGCCGAACTGCCGAATCTTCGCGTGATCCGTCACGGGCGCAACAGCGGCCAGAGCCGCGCGATCCGCACCGGCGTGCGGGCGGCGCGCGGGGATATCGTGGCGACGCTCGATGGCGACGGGCAGAACGATCCCGCCGATCTGCCCAATCTCGTTACGACGCTGAAGGCCAACGACAGGTTCGGAATGGTGTCGGGCGTCCGCGCAACACGGCGGGACACGTTCTCGCGGCGCTTGGCGTCCAGCCTCGCCAACGGCTTCCGGCGGCGCGCGCTGCACGACACAGCGATCGACTCCGGTTGCGGCATCAAGGCGTTCCGGCGCGAGGCGTTTCTCGCCCTGCCCTATTTCGATCATCAGCATCGCTTTATGACCACGCTGATGTTGCGCGAAGGATATGAGGTGGGCTTCGCCCCCGTGAACCACCGCCCGCGCCTGCACGGGCGTTCGAAATACACCAACCTGCAACGCATGTTTGCCGGGATCACCGACATACTGGGCGTGCGCTGGCTGCAGGCGCGCACCAAACCCGATCCCGAACCGACGGAGCTTTGAATGTCGCAACTTACCGGCTGGATCACGACCGAGCATATCTGGCTGCTGATCGGTTTCGCGGGACAAGGATTGTTCGCGTCGCGCTTTCTTGTGCAGTGGTTCAAGAGCGAGATTGAAGGCCGCAGCGTGATTCCCGTCGCGTTCTGGTATTTCAGCATCGGCGGCGGAATCATCACGCTCGTTTATGCGATCCATGTCGGCAAGGACGCGGCGCCCTTCATCCTCGGGCAGATCGGCGGGCTGGTGGTCTATGCGCGCAATCTCTATCTGATCTTCCGCGAGCGTTCGGCGCTGCGCCACGCAGCCAAGGCCGACGGGATGTGATAGAAGCCCCGAAGCTTTCCGGAGGCTTCGATGCGGTCCTTTCCCATGATCCTGCTGGCGGTGCTGCTTTACAACGTGGCCGCGTTCGGCGGCTTCCTGTTCGCGGGCGCCCCCGATGGGATGGCGAATCTTCTGAACGCAGGCCATCCGGTGAAGATGTTCTCGGGCGATGTGTGGAATTTCACGCTGGGCGACCTGCTTCTGCTGTTCGCGCTCGTCATGCTGTTCGTCGAGATCATCAAGGCCACGCGCACCACGAAGACGGAGGTCTTCAATCACGCCTTCTCGGTGCTCGTGTTCATCGTCGCATTGATCGAATTCCTGGTGCTGCACAATTTCGCGACCTCGGTGTTCTTCTTCATCGTGCTGATGTGCCTGTTCGACGTGATCGCGGGCTACACGATCTCCATCGTCGCGGCCAAACGCGATCTCGGCATCGCGGCAGTGACGCCCTCAAGCTGAAAAGAAAACGGCGCCCGTGAAGGCGCCGTTTCCGTTCGAATTTCCGCGAGAAACTATCTCACGCTCGCCAGTTCGCCGAGCAATCCGGCCGAGGCGGGATTTCTCACCTTGTGCGCGAGGATTTCGTTGAGGGTTACGGTGCGGCCGTAATATTCGTTGTTCCAGCCTTCGCGCGGCTTGAGGACCGAGCCGTTGAGCGTCAGTCCGCCATACGCACCCTTGGCGCTTGTCCAGACGATGATGTCGCCGGAGAGATTGCCGCTGGTGGCGCCTTCCGCGGACGCGCCGACAGTGACGACGGTGAGACCCGCGCCGGCGCCGAACTTGAACTCGCTGCGTTCGACGGCGCGCAATGCCCTGTCGCTCATGATGAAGAGAACGAGTTGGGCCTGTTCGATGCCGATCTGGAAGCCGAACGAGGCCGAGCCCATCGTGTAGAACGCGGGCGAACTCCACCCGGCCTTGCCGTTGTGCGCGACCAGCACGCCGTCGCCGCCTTCGCCGCCGATGATGAAGCCGCCCTTGACGAGTTTCGGGATGATGAGCACGGCGCGCGCGCGCTTGATGAGATCGCGCGACGGCCCGAAGGTCTGATCATGTTTCATGTCGACAATGGTCGCCTGGGCGTTGGCGAGCACCGATTGCTGGTCTGAGGCGGCCATCGCCGCCGACGAAGCCATCACACCCGCGAGCGTCACCGTCGCGGCAATCCTGGAAAGCAGTCTCATTGGTAATCCCCTTGATCGAAATGGTGGTAGCCCGCCAACCGACAGAATTGTCGGCAAGCGGGCCGTTCGACGTAAGAACGCAGGAGTTTCAAAAAAGCTGCGTAAGGGGTCAGCTTACCTTCTCGGGGCGCTGGTAGACCAGCGCCTTGCCGTCCCAAACCTCGATTTGTTTGGTGCCCGAGAGCTTCATGGCATGCGCAAGAATCTTGGCCTGTTTGTCGTCCGTACACAGTGCGGACAGCTTGGCGGCCAGCGAACCGTCGGTATTGAGATAGCAAATGTCGTAAGTGGGCATCGGTGTCACTCCTTCGACCACCCCCAATGCTCATATACAGGGTCGCGTACAGTGCCATGTAAGTCGAGTGACAATCATCGTCACAATCATCACGCTTTGCACGATTGATGACACGGGCGTCAGCATGAATCCGGATTCATCCCAGACCGTCTGGAATTGACGCGCGATGCAGGTGGACTGACAGACCAAATTCGCGATCACGAATGCCCTCTGATGCACACAAAAAAGCCGGGAGCTTTTATCGCTCCCGGCTTCAATTTTGCGGCTCATGTCTTACCAGGCGTCGTCGTCGTACTCATACACCGGTTCGCGCGGCAATCCTCGCCGTAGGTGTTGCAGTGAACAGCCCAGCAGCGGTCGCCGACGCATCGCGTCCCGAACGATTCCGCAGACGCCCCGCCCGTCAGCATCATGACCGCGCCGAATGCAAGAAGTGTCACGGCGGCGGCATATTTGAGCGGTGAAAGCATGGACCCAACTCCTTACGGCCCATCCAGCCCAAATGAGCGACTTCGCTCCGGCGGTTCCCGATGTGAGGAGCGCGCCGGTCTCGTAGGAAATGGATGAGTCTGGGGTCCGTTCCGCTTTACTCGTTCGCCTTGATTTCCGGGAACGCGATGTCGACGCGCTTCTGCCCCGAGGATGGAACAGTGAAATTCGCACTCTTCACCGGCGAATCGGCACGGCCCGCAAGCGACGCCGTGAGCTTGTAGGAATTGCCCGCGGGCGCCTTGAACAGCACCCAGGGCGCCCAGCAGGTGAACTCGGCGACGGTATTCTTGCCGTCGTTCAATTTCACATGCATGCCGGACAGGAATTGCGCGGCTGCGTTGGAAAATTCCACGCGCACCGGATAGCTCTGCCAGTCGAGATTGTCCTTCGAGGAACCCGTGCCGGTGCACAGCGCGGTGATGCCGTTCATTTCGACCGGCTTGTCCTGCGGCAACTTCTGGCCCGCGTCGCCGATATCGGTCGGCGCGTCCGGCTTGAGCGAATCCGGCGGGGGAAGAGGTGTTGCGTGCGGCAACGGCTGCTCCTCGCCTGATGGATCGGGCTGGGCCTCGACCGCATAATTCATGGCAAAGCCGGAAATCACCGCCGCCGCCACCGCACAGGTCGCCAGATTCGCTAATCGCATGACTGTCCTCCAATGTTGTGTTCGCACTATCCGTGAACCAATAGGGCTTGGCTTCGCCCGCGGGACGGGCAAAATCCGTCTTCCAATAACTTCGCGGAACCATAAGGGTTCCCAAAGATCGAGGGGAGGTATCCGATGAGGATTGTTTTGGCAGCGGCTATTTTGGCGGCGCTCGGTGCGACACAGGCCATGGCCGCATCCTCCGGCAGCGCCCGCCTGATCGGGCTGGACGGCAAGCAGGTGGGGACGGCGAAGTTCACGCAAGCAGGCCATGGGGTGCTGATCGAGCTGGACGCCCACGGACTGAAGCCCGGCCCCCACGCCGTGCACATCCACGCGGTCGGCCAATGCGACGCAAAGGCGAAGTTTGACAGCGCGGGCGGACATTTCTCGCCGCTGCCCAAGAATCACGGCTTCATGGATAAGCACGGGGCACATGCGGGCGACATGACCAACCAGTTCGCCGACGCGAACGGAAACCTGCGCGCCTCGATCTACAATCCGAACGTGACGCTCAAGCGCGGCGAACGCTCGCTGTTCGACAAGGATGGCTCCTCCATTGTTATCCACGCTGCGGCGGACGATTACAAAAGCCAGCCCGCGGGCAATGCGGGCGGTCGCGTGGCGTGCGGTGTCATTGCGCGTATGTGAAGACGGCACGACATGGGCGCCACGCCGCCCACGCATGACGGAATCGTGCAAGGTGCGCGCGCGCGTATCAAAAAAGGGCGAACCATGCCGATCCTTCACCAGATGCAGATGTCGGGGAATTGCTACAAGATCCGGCTGGCGTCGCGGCAGCTGGGTATTGCCCTGTCCTTGAAAGACTATCCGCTGATGACGGGCGAGACGCGCAAGCCCGATTTCCTCAAGCTCAATCCCAACGGCCGCGTGCCGCTGCTCGAAATGGAAGACGGCCGGACTCTCGCAGAGTCGGGGGCGATCCTGTTTCTCCTCACCGAAGGCACACATCTTCAGCCTACGGACAAATGGGCCCGGGCCCAGATGCTGCAATGGATGTTCTTCGAACAGTACAGCCACGAGCCGTACATCGCGGTGGTCCGTTTCCTCGTCGCCTACGCGCAGCCGGAGCTTCTGGAGGAACGTCGCGCGCAATTACCCGCTCTGATTGAAAAAGGGTACGCGGCGCTCGGCGTGATGGAAAATCATCTATCGCAACACGATTGGTTTGCGGGGAATGCCTATTCCATCGCGGATATTGCGCTCTACGGCTACACCCATTGCGCCGGCGAAGGCGGGTTCGAACTGGAGCGTTATCCCGCAGTGCAAAAATGGCTTGCGCGCGTGGCGGCGGTGCCGGGCCATATCCCGCTTTCCGAAGCCTGGTAGTTGCCAGCGTCCAGTTGAGACCTTATACAAACCGCCGTTCGAGGCGGCGCCGAGCCAGTTCATTCCCAGCGCTGCCACCGGAAAACAAAACAAACCCGGTGCAAGAGGGATAGGACTACGCTTTCCTAAACATCGCTGCTTCGACAACCGTCGCGTGCATGGGGTGCGCTGCGGACATTTCGTTCTAGGAGAAAGCCGTCATGGCGACTACCGGTCAGGTCAAGTTTTTCAATTCGGCAAAAGGTTTCGGTTTCATCGCGCCAGAAGGCGGCGGCAAGGATGTGTTCGTGCATGTGAGCGCCGTCGAAGCGGCGGGCCTCAGAACACTGAACGAAGGCCAGCGCATCACCTTCGACGTCGAAGCCGACAAGCGCGGACCGAAGGCGGTCAATCTCAAGCTTGCCTGATCGGGATCAATCCGATTTTGCGAAACGGCGCGGAGTAGCATCCGCGCCGTTTTCATTTTGGCTGCCAGAGTTCGATTTTCGTGCCGTCCGGGTCCACGATCCAGGCGAACTTGCCGCTCGGATCGGTGTCGTCGCGCTTCAGAACCTTGACGCCCTTCGCCTCGATCCGCGCGAGGAATGCATCCATGTCGTCGACCGCGAAATTCACCATGAAGTCTTTGGCGGAGGGTGCGAAATAATCGGTGTTTTCCGGAAACGGCCCCCAGACCACCACAGGCGGGTGGCCAGCCGCATCGTAACGCAGCGCGGCTCCGCCCCAGCCCTCAAGCGCAATACCGAGGACATCGCGATACCAGGCGGCCAGCGCCTTCGGGTCCTTGCTCTTGAAGAAGATGCCGCCGAAGCCGGTGACCCGGCCGGGATCCGCGCTCGCCATGACTGGAATGACCATCGCCGCCGAAAGGATCGCAAACGCCAAATGCCGTGCCAGCATTGCAGCCTCCTGACTTGCGGACAGTCTAGACTTTGCGTGAGCGGGGAAACAACATGGCCATATGCGCGAAACCGAATTCGTCTTCGTCTATTCCACTTTCCCCGATGAGGCTTCCGCGCGGCGTGTGGCCGAGACGCTTGTTGCGCAGAAGCTCGCAGCGTGCGTGAACATCTACCCGCCGATGACCAGCGTTTACGAATGGCAGGGCAAACTGGAGACCGGGCCGGAGGTCGCCGCCTTTATCAAGACGCGCGCGTCACTGATCGATGACGTCATCAAGACGGCGCGGCCGCTCCACCCTTACACCGTGCCGTGCTTCCTCACCCTGCCCATCGAATCGGGCAATGACGATTATCTCGCCTGGGCGCGCGGCCAGACCAAAGCCTGACTGCCGCCGAATCATTTGAAGGTGTATAATCTATCCGCCCGCATTCGACGGAGCGATTTCATCTACGGGAGATTCGACCATGGATATGTCGCGTAGGCTTGCAGCGGACTTCATCGGTACGTTCTGGCTTGTTCTCGGAGGGTGCGGCAGCGCCGTGCTCGCCGCCGCCATTCCCGATCTCGGCATCGGTTACGCAGGCGTCGCATTGGCGTTCGGTTTGACGGTGCTCACGGGCGCTTATGCGCTCGGTCACATTTCCGGCGCGCATTTCAATCCGGCGGTGACGTTCGGAGTGTGGAGTGCGGGCCGCTTTCCCGCCGCCATGGTCATTCCCTATTGGGTGGCGCAGGTGATCGGCGGGCTTGCGGCGGGCGGCGTGCTCTATGTGATCGCCAGCGGTGCGGCGGGTTTCGATCCGTCGGCGGGCTTCGCCTCGAACGGCTTCGGCGAACATTCGCCTCACGGTTATTCGCTTCACGCCGCACTCGTCTGCGAGATCGTAATGACCTTCATGTTCCTGATCGTGATCCTGGGTTCGACCTCGGAGAAGGCGCCGGTCGGGTTTGCCCCGCTCGCCATCGGCCTTTCGCTGACCCTGATCCACCTGATCTCGATCCCCGTCACCAACACCTCGGTCAATCCGGCGCGCTCGACCGGCGTGGCACTCTATCAGGGAAGCTGGGCCGTACAGCAGCTCTGGGCTTTCTGGCTGGCGCCGCTGGTGGGGGCGGGATTGGCGGGGCTGGTTCACCGCTGGCTCGCCTTCAGCGAAACGACACGTCTCGCCCCCAAGATGTGACAGCAAAGCGGCCGTGCTCACGGGATGAGCACGGCCGCACCTGTCAACGTGCCGCTGCGCAAATCTGACAAGGCTTCGTTTGCCTTTACGAGCGGATAGGGGACCGTCTCGGTATGGATACGCATCTTCGCGGCGAGAGAGAGGAATTCTTCGGCATCGGCGCGCGTGAGATTTGCCACCGAACGGATGGCGCGTTCCTCCCAAAGGATCGCATAGGGAAACGATGGTATGTCGCTCATATGAATGCCGCCGCAGACGACAGTTCCTCCCGGCTTCACGGCGCGTAACGCAGCGGGAACAAGATCGCCGACGGGCGCAAAAATGATGGCTGCATCGAGCGATACCGGAGGGAGCCGATCGGAATCGCCCGCCCATACGGCGCCCATTTTTTGGGCAAATTCTTTTGCCTTGTCGTCGCCGGGCCGAACAAAGGCATAAACCTCTTGTGCTTTTGCACGAGCAACCTGTACCGCGATGTGCGCAGCGGCGCCGAAACCATAGAGACCAAGACGCCTTCCCCCACCCGCTGCTTTCAGCGAGCGATAACCGATAAGACCGGCGCACAACAGCGGAGCGGCAGCTTCATCGGAATAACCTTCCGGTATGGCGAATGCGTAACGCGCGTCCGCGATGGTCGTGGACGCAAAGCCGCCGTCTATCTGATAGCCGGTGAAGCGCGCAGCGGGGCAAAGATTTTCCCGTCCGCTAAGGCAATACTCGCAAATTCCGCAGGTCCAACCGAGCCACGGAATGCCGACACGGTCTCCCGTCCGGAAGCGCTCGACACCTTCTCCCACGGCATCCACGCGACCGACGATCTCGTGGCCCGGAACGACCGGAAGCTTCGGATGGGTGAGATCGCCATCCACCACATGCAGATCGGTGCGGCAGACAGCACAGGCGGCAACCTTCAACCGGATTTGGCCCGGCCCCGGTGCCCGGTCGGCAAGGATTTCGGGCACCAGAGGGGCGCCGATCCGCGAAAGCAGCATTGCTTGCATCCTGCCTCCTTGCCTTTAGGTTCCGCCCATCATTCTATGCCCTCGCATGCGAGGCAGGAACTCCATTGGGATTTGAAGGACCGGGACGGGTTGAACCGCTGGACGGCGAAGCATTGCGCCACGCGCTGACGGCGCTCGCGCATGACACGGGCGATCAGGCAAAGCTGCGCAAGGGCGCGCTTGATCTCATCAAAACCCAATTCAACGAACATCGCGCACTCATCAAGACCCATACCGAGGCAGGTACTCTGACAGGCATCGGAGCGGCGCGCGCGCTCTCCGAATTGCAGGACGCCATCATCCAGGTCATCTACGACCTTGCCGTCAAACATTTCTATTACGCGCAGAACCCGACAGCGGCCGAACGGCTCGCTGTGATCGCGACGGGTGGTTATGGACGCGGGCTTCTGGCGCCGGGGTCGGATATCGATCTTTTATTCCTGCGGCCGTTCAAGCAAACGCCATGGGAAGAAAGCGTCGTCGAATTCATTCTTTACATGCTGTGGGATTTGGGCCTGAAGGTCGGCCATGCAACGCGCTCGCTCACCGAATGCGTGCGGCTTTCAAAACAGGACATCACGATCCGCACCTCGCTGCTGGAAGCGCGTTATCTGTGGGGCGACCAGGCGCTTTATGCCGAACTGCGCAAGACCTTCTGGTCGGACATCGCGGCAAAGACCGGCGCGGAATTCGTGCAGGCGAAGCTTGCCGAGCGCGACGAGCGCCACAAACGGCAGGGCGAAAGCCGCTATCTGGTCGAACCGAACGTGAAGGAAGGCAAAGGCGGACTTCGCGATCTGCAGACGCTCTACTGGATCGGCAAATATCTCTATCACGCCGACGATGCGGCCGATCTCGTCGATCACAACGTCTTCACGCGTGACGAATACAAGACCTTTCAGAAGGCCGAAGCCTTTCTCTGGAATGTGCGCGTGCATCTGCACTATCTCGTCGGCCGCGCTGAGGAACGGGTTTCGTTCGACGTGCAGCCCGAACTCGCGCCGCGCCTGGGCTATACCGGCGACACGCCGCGCCGCGCGGTGGAAGCTTTCATGAAGGACTATTTCCTCGTCGCGAAGGATGTGGGCGATCTTACGCGCATCTTCTGTGCGGCGCTGGAAGTCCAGAACAAGAAGCCGCGGCAATCATTGTCGCGGCTGATCCCCGGCTTTCTCAAGCCGCGGTCCAGCGAGGACGAATTCTTCGTCGAGAACGGCCGCCTCAACCGGCGCGAAGGCAGCTTCCGCCGCGATCCGGTGAACATGCTGCGCATCTTCCAGATCGCGGACGAAAAAAATCTCGACGTGCATCCCGATGCGCTGCGCACCATCACGCGCACGCTCGATCTCTTCACCGACGACGTTCGCAACGATCCCGTCGCCAATCGCGTGTTCCTCGACATCCTATGCTCGCGGCGTGATCCGGAACGCGCGCTCAGGCGCATGAACGAGGCGGGCGTGTTCGGCCGCTTCGTGCCGGAATTCGGCCGCGTGGTGGGATTGATGCAGTTCAACATGTACCACCACTACACCGTGGACGAGCACCTGATCCGCGCGGTCGGCAATGTGGCATCTATCGACCGCGGCGAGTTGCACAACGACCACCCGCTTTCGACCGATATCATCAAGCGCATCAAATCGCGCGAAGTGCTTTACTGCGCGATCCTGTTGCACGACATCGCCAAGGGCCTGCCGGGCGACCATTCCGAAGTGGGCGGCGCCATCGCCGAAAGCCTGTGCAAGCGCTGGGGTTTGCCGCAGGCCGACGTCGACGCGGTGGTCTGGCTGGTCAAAAATCATCTGGTGATGAGCGATGTGGCGCAGAAGCGCGACATCTCCGATCCCAAGACGGTGCGCGATTTCGTGGCAACGGTGCAATCGCCGGAAATGCTGCGCCTGCTGCTGATCTTGACCGTGGCAGATATTCGCGCGGTCGGCCCCGGTGTGTGGAACGGCTGGAAGGGCCAATTGCTGCGCGAACTTTACTACGAGGCCGAAAGCGTGATGCAGGGCGGCGATGCTACGCCGGCGCGCGCCTCTCGCGTGAAGGAAGCCAAGGAAGCGCTCGCCAAACGCATCGCGGACTTCTCGCCGGAAGCGCGCGAGCGCGCGCTGTCGCGGCATTACGATTCCTATTGGCTCGCCTTCGACGACACCGAACACGAACGCCATGCCCGCCTGATGGCAGAAGCAGATGCGAACAACCAGTTACTGGCGCTCTCCGCGGAAAGCAACACGTTCCGCTCCATCACCGATATCGCGATCTATACGCCGGACCATCCGGGCCTGTTCTCGCAGCTTGCGGGCGCGGTGTCGGTTTCGGGCGGTTCCATCGTCGATGCAAAAGCGTTCACCACGACCGACGGTTTCGCGCTCGACGTGTTTTCGGTTCAGGATGCCGAAGGCGGGCCGTTCGGCGATGTTTCGCGCATCAGCCGCCTGCGCGAAAACATCACGCGCACCGTTTCGGGACAAATGTATCCCCGCAAGGCGCTCGCCAAGCGTGAGGAAGGCCGCCGCCGGATCGCCGCGTTCCGCATGACGCCGCGCGTGAATTTCGACAATGACGCCTCCTCCACCGCGACCGTGATCGAAGTGGAGGGTCTCGACCGGCCCGGCCTGCTTTACGACGTGACGCGGGCGATTTTCGATTCCAGCCTTTCGATCTCGTCGTCCATCGTCGCCACCTATGGCGAGCGCGCCATCGACACCTTCTATGTGCGCGACAGTTTCGGCCACAAGATCAAGCATCCCGACAAGCTGGCCGCGGTGCAGAAGACCATCCTTGCGGCGCTCGAGGGGGCTTGAAGCCCCTGCCCCTGACGGGCCATAACGCCCGCCCGCACAAGGTTTTTCCGCTGATGGCCGCCACACCCCGCCCGCTCGTCCTTTCCGGTATGCAGCCCACCAACACGCTGCATCTTGGCAATTATCTGGGCGCGTTGAAGAACTGGGTGAAGATGCAGAAGGAGATGGATTGTCTCTTCTGCGTGGTGGACATGCACGCGATCACGCAGGACGTGGGCTATCAAAACCCCGGCGAACTTGCGAACGCGACGCGCGAAGTCACCGCGGCCTATATCGCGGCGGGTGTCGATCCCACACGCACGCCGATCTTCAATCAGGCACAGGTGCCGGAACATGCCGAACTGGCATGGGTGCTCAACTGCGTGGCACGTCTCGGCTGGCTCGACCGCATGACGCAGTTCAAGGAGAAATCCGGCAAGCACAAGGAACGCGCGAGCGTCGGCCTCTACACCTATCCGGTGCTGATGGCGGCGGACATCCTCGTCTACAAGGCCACGCACGTTCCGGTGGGCGAAGACCAGAAACAGCATCTCGAACTGGCGCGCGACATCGCGCAGAAGTTCAACAACGACTTCAAGGCGCCCGATTTCTTTCCGCAACCCGAACCCGTCATCACAGGCGCGGCCACGCGTGTGATGAGTCTGCGCGACGGCACCAAGAAGATGTCGAAGTCGGATGAAAGCGACAATTCCCGCATCAACCTGACCGACGATGCCGATACGATCGCGCAAAAGATACGGCGTGCGAAAACCGATCCTCACCCCCTGCCCGCTTCGAAGAAAGAACTGGAAGGGCGGCCGGAAGCGGAGAACCTGATCAACATCTACGCCGCCCTTGCGGATGAGACGCAGGAAAGCGTGATCGGGCAATTCGCTGGCCAACAATTCTCCGCGTTCAAGAACGCGCTCGCCGATCTGGCGGTCGACAGATTGGCGCCGATCCAGAAAGAGATGCGCCGCCTGCTCGGCGACCCGGCGGAGATCGACCGCATCCTGCACGGCGGAGCTGGGAAGGCGCGCGCGATTGCCGGCCCCATCATGGGCGAAGTGAAGCACCTTGTCGGCTTCGTGAGCTAAAAAGTCGCGCGCTTTTTGCCTCTCCCGAGCGTAGGATGACTCCAGCCTTCCTTCGGGGGTCAGGCCATGGATCTCGATCCGGTTCTTCTGTCGCGGCTTCAGTTCGCGTGGGTGATCGCGTTTCACATCCTGTTGCCCGCATTCACTGTCGGGCTTGCGTCTTATATCGCGCTGCTGGAAGGCATCCACTTCTTCACCGGGCGCGAAATCTGGCTGCGCATTTCGTCGTTCTGGACCAAGATCTTCGCGATCTCGTTCGGCATGGGCGTGGTCTCCGGCATCATCATGCCGTTCCAGTTCGGCACCAATTGGAGCCGCTTTTCCGACGCCACGGCGAACGTGCTGTCGCCTTTGTTCGCCTATGAAGGGCTGACGGCGTTCTTCCTCGAATCCGCGTTTCTCGGCGTGCTGTTGTTCGGGCGCAAGCTCGTGCCGCGCTGGGCGCATTTCGCCGCCGCCGTGATCGTGGCGGCGGGCACGCTGTTCTCCTCGTTCTGGATATTGGCCGCCAATAGCTGGATGCAGACACCGGCGGGCTACAAAATCGTAGATGGGCGTTTCTTCCCGACGGACTGGGCGGCGATCATCTTCAACCCCTCCTTCCCCTATCGCCTCGCACACACCGTCGTCGGGTTCTACGTCACCACAGCCTTCGTCGTGGTCGCCGTGGGCGCTTGGCTGATACGGCGCGGAAATTTCGCCGAAGAAGGACGGCGGATGCTATCCATGACGTTGTGGCTGCTCACCGTATTGGTGCCGCTGCAGGTGATTCTTGGCGATCTGCATGGCCTGAACACACTTGAACACCAGCCCGCGAAACTCGCAGCCATCGAGGCGCACTGGAATCGCGAAGCCCATGCGCCGCTGGCCTTGTTCGCCATTCCGGACGAGCAGAACGAAACCAATCACGCCGTCATAGACGTGCCGGAGCTTGGCAGCCTCATCCTCACTCACAGCGTCGACGGCGAAGTGCCGGGCCTGAAGGAATGGCCGCGCGACCAGCGCCCGCCGGTGGCGATCCCGTTCTTCGCCTTCCGCATCATGGTGGGGTTGGGCCTGATCATGTTCGGAATAGTGGTGTTGAGCCTTTTCCTGCGGCTCATGCGGATGCTGACGGCAGGCTGGTATCTGAGGCTTTGCGAATGGGCGGGACCCATAGGTTTTGTCGCCGTGATCGCGGGCTGGACCACCACCGAGGTCGGCCGGCAACCGTGGACGGTTTATGGCGTGATGCGCACGGCGGCTTCCGTTTCGCCGTCGCTCACCGGCTCGGACGTGTTGCTGTCGCTCGCCGGATATATGGTCGTCTATCTGATCATGTTCCCGTCGGGCGCTTATCTGATGTGGCGCATCGTGAAGATGGGGCCGGGTCGCGGGGATGAACATGGGCCCGTCGAAAGCGGCGTTCCCAAACATCCCGTGATCGGCGTGCCGGAGGGACAGCAATGATCCTCGATCTTGTTCCGATCTGGGCGGCGATCGTTGGGGTCGCAGTCTTCTTATATGTGCTGCTCGACGGGTTCGATCTGGGTGTCGGCATTCTTTATCGTTTTGCGCCGGATCTGCCGTCGCGCAATCTGGTGATGAACTCCATCGCGCCAATATGGGATGGCAACGAGACTTGGCTGGTGATGGGCGGCATCGGATTGCTGGCGGCGTTTCCGCTCGCCTTCGCGATCATCATTCCCGCCGTCTATTTCCCCATTTTGGTGATGCTGCTGGCGCTTGTGTTTCGCGGCGTGGCATTCGAATTCCGCTTCCGCGACGTCGAGCACGTCACCTTCTGGGATCACGCCTTCCATTACGGTTCGGTGGTGGCGACATTCGCGCAAGGCATCGTGCTGGGGGCGTTCATCCAGGGTTTCAAGGTCGATGGACGGCACTTTACCGGAACGAGTTTCGATTGCTTCACGCCGTTCTCGCTTTTGACCGGTATCGCACTGGTGTTCGGCTACGGCTTGCTGGGCGCATGCTGGCTGATCCTGAAGACCGAAGGCGACTTGCAGGCCCGCGCGCGTTCGCAGGCGCGCATCTGTTTCCTGGGCGTCATCGCTTGTATCGGCATCGTCAGCCTTTGGACGCCGCTGTCGAATGCGGGGATCTCCGAACGCTGGTTCTCCTGGCCGAATATCGGATTCCTTGCGCCGGTGCCCGTCATCACGGCGCTGCTTGCGTTGCTCGAATGGCGCGCCATCGGGCGAGGGGAAATGTCGCCGTTCGTCTATGCGGTGGGTCTTTTCGCGATGTCCTATCTCGGCATCGGCATCAGCCTTTATCCGATGATCGTGCCGCACAGCTTCACGCTGTGGCAGGCGGCATCCGATCCCTCCACCCAGCTTTTCCTGCTTCTGGGCACCTTGTTCCTGCTGCCGGTGATCCTTGTCTATACGGGCTGGTCCTACTGGGTTTTTCGCGGCAAGGTGCGGGCCGATATCGGCTATCATTGAGACATGACGATCAAGACCGCACTGGTGACGGGGGCCGCGAAACGGCTGGGGCGGGCGATCGCGCTCGATCTGGCGCGACATGGCTGGAACGTCGCGATCCACTACAACAGTTCGGAAAAGGAAGCGCGCGCAACGGAGGCCGACGCCAAAAGCACCGGCGTGAAGGTGGCGTTGTTCAAGGCCGATCTTTCCCGTGAAGCCGAAACGGCGGCATTGATCGGCCGCGTGGCGAAGGAATTGGGGCCGCTGACCGCGCTCATCAACAGCGCCTCCATTTTCGAGAACGACGAATGGTACAGCGCCGACCGTGCTTCGTGGGACAAGCACATGGAAACGAACCTGCGCGCGCCCTTCGTGCTGTCGCAGGAATTCGCACGCCAGGTTCCGCGCGACCAAGGCGGGGCCATCGTCAACATCATCGACCAGCGCATGCTGAAGCCGACGCCGCAATTCATTTCCTACAGCCTGAGCAAGGCTGGGTTGCACTGGCTGAATACCACACTGGCACAAGCCCTCGCCCCGCGCGTGCGCGTGAATGCGGTTGGGCCCGGCCCCACGATGAAAAACGAGCGCCAATCGCCCGCCGATTTCGAACAGCAGCGGAAGGCCACGCTTCTGGGACATGGCGCGGACCCTGCCGACATTTGCGGCGCGGTGCGCTATCTTCTTGAGGCATCGGCCGTCACCGGCCAGATGATCGCGGTGGATGGCGGCCAGCACCTGATCTGGCAGACGCCCGACGTGCGCGGTAAGGAATGACCATGACAAACGTGCCCAACGTCCAACCGCTTCGCATCGCCGACGCCGCACGCGGCATTCGCCATGTGTTCATCCGCAACCTGGAACTCCTGGCGCATATCGGCGTCTACGGCCACGAACAGGGAAAGCTGCAGCCGGTACGGATCAACGTCGATCTGGCCGTGGAAGACGTGATCGAAGTGGGCGACCGTCTGGAGAAGGTCGTCGATTACGCCACCATCGAACAGAAAATCCGCGCGCTGGTGGCGGCGGGACACATCAATCTCGCCGAAACGCTCGCCGAACGCATCGCGCAGGCGTGTTTTGACGACAATCGCGTGCGCACTGCGCGTGTGCGCGTGGAGAAACTCCACGCGCTGCCCGGCGCCGAAAGCGCGGGCGTGGAAATCGAACGGCAGGCGCCGCGGTAAGTGTTATTTCGCGCGGCGCCGCTTCACGGCGCGTACCAGCGTTTCGTTGATACGGCCTTGCCAGCCCCGGCCTTCTTCCTTGAAGGCGTCCACCACTTCCGGGTCGAGCCGGAGCGTCACCTGCACTTTCGGATGTTCCGCGCGCGGACGGCCGCGCATCCGCTTCACCGCTTCCGTGAATTCGGGGAACACTTCAAGGAAGGGTCTTGCCTTGCGGAAATCTTCCTCGGTCATTTCGGGAATATCTTCGTCTGGCACGCCATAAGCGGACGGACGCTTTCTCTTCGCCTTAGCCATAGCGTTTTCTCTCCTTCCTGCTCGCGCGACGGAAACTGATGACCCGGACAACATCCTGCTGCCGCGTCAAGGCGACCATATGGAGATGTCCATCGAGCATGCCGAATGCCCAATAACGCCTCTCGCCATAGGAAAAGCGACGATCTTCCAGAATTGTCACTTCATCCCAATTCAAGCGCGGGACTTCCGCGAAATCCAAGCCATGCTTTGCGATATTCGCCAGGCGTTTGGCCGGATCCCACTCGAAGTCCATGATTAAATGTAGTGCCCAAAATGGCGGCCGTCAAGAATAAATGCACTACAAAAAATACTCCTTGGCAGGCCCGCGCGCGAACGCCTATATCGAACGGATGGACGACACCGCAGCAGCGCCGCTGAAAGGACCAGCGCGCATCCAGGCTTACCTCAAGAACCTGCCGGATCAGGCGGGCGTCTATCGCATGCTCGACGACAAGGGGAACATCCTCTATGTCGGCAAGGCGAAGAGTCTGAAGAAGCGCGTCTCGTCCTACGCGAAATCGGGCGGGCATACCGAACGCATCGCGCGCATGATCTCCGAAACCTCGGAGATGCTCTTCGTCACCACCGCATCGGAAACCGAGGCGCTTCTTCTCGAATCCAATCTCATCAAGCGGCTGAAGCCGCGCTACAACGTCTCCTATCGCGACGACAAATCCTTTCCGAACATTTTGCTGCGGGAGGATCACGAATATCCGCAGCTTCTGAAGCATCGCGGCGCCAAGACGACCAAAGGCGTCTATTTCGGTCCATTCGCGAGCGCAGGCGCGGTGAACCGCACGCTCAACACGTTGCAGCGGGCGTTCCTGCTGCGGTCGTGTTCGGATTCGGTGTTCGAATCCCGCACGCGGCCCTGCCTGCTGTTCCAGATCAAGCGCTGCAGCGCGCCCTGCACGGGCCGCGTGGACAAGGAAGGCTATGCGGAACTGGTGCGCGAGGCCGAATTGTTCCTCAACGGCAAATCGCGCGCGGTGCAATCCGAACTCGCCAAGGACATGAACGCCGCCGCCGAAACGCTCGATTTCGAGCGCGCCGCACGCCTGCGCGACCGCATCCGGGCGATGAACCAGATCCAGTCGCATCAGGGCGTGAACCCGACCACCTTCGCCGATGCCGATGTCTTCGCCGCGTTCAGCCAGGGCGGCGAGACCTGCATCCAGGTGTTCTTTTTCCGCGCGGGCCAGAACTGGGGCAACAAACCCTACTTCCCCAAGCACGACCGCGAGCTTTCGACATCCGAAGTGCTCGAAAGCTTTGTGGGGCAGTTTTACGACGAGCGCCCGACGCCCACTTTGATCCTTCTTTCGGAAGACGTGCCCAACTGTCATCTCATCGCCGACGCTTTTTCGCTGCGCGCCGAGCGCAAAATCGAAATCTCCGTGCCCCAGCGCGGCGAGAAACGCGAGATCGTCGAGATGGCGCTCACCAATGCGCGCGAACAATTGCTGCGGCGGTTGGCCGAAAATTCCGCGCAGCGCGAATTGCTGGAAGGCGTGGCCGAACTCTTCGGCCTCGAAAATCCGCCGCGCCGGATCGAGGTCTACGACAACTCCCACATCCAGGGCACCAATGCGCTGGGCGCGATGATCGTGGCGGGACCGGACGGCTTCGAGAAAGGCGAGTACCGCAAGTTCAACATCAAATCGACCGAGCTCACGCCCGGCGACGATTACGGCATGATGCGCGAAGTGCTCTCGCGCCGCTTCGCCCGGCTGGTGAAGGAAAGCGGCAATGACGACGCGCGCGCCAAATGGCCGGACATCGCGCTGATCGACGGCGGGCCGGGACAATTGTCGGTGGCGCAGGTCGTTCTGGAAGACCAGGGAATCGAGGACGTACTGCTGGTCGGCATCTCCAAGGGCCCGGATCGCGACGCCGGCCGTGAACATTTCTACATGAAGGGCCGCGAGCCCTTCCGCCTCGATCCCAAGAATCCCGTCCTCTACTACCTCCAAAGGCTGCGCGACGAGGCGCACCGATTCGCCATCGGCAGCCACCGCAAGAAGCGGTCGAAGGCCATCGGCGCCAATCCGCTGGACGAGATCGGCGGCATCGGGGCGGCCCGCAAACGCGCCCTGCTCCAGCATTTCGGCTCGGCGCGGGCGGTTTCCGGGGCCAGCCTTAACGATCTGGAAAGCGTGGAAGGCGTCAGCGCCACCCTGGCCAAAAAGATTTTCGATTTCTTCCATCCGGGCGGGTGACGGATGGCTGTCATTTGCTAAATTCGGCCCATGTTCAATATCCCGAACATCCTGACCTTGTTTCGCATCGCCCTGGTGCCGCTTTTCGTGCTGGCCATGGTGATGTCGGGCGACTCGGCGCGGATCACAGCCTTCGTGATCTTCTGCCTGGCGGGTGTGAGCGACGCGCTGGACGGTTTCGCCGCGCGCAAGCTCAAGGCGGGATCGGATTTCGGCAAGATGCTCGATCCCATCGCGGACAAGATATTGGTCGGCGTGGCGCTGATGATGCTGGTGGCCGATGGCGTGTTCGACGGCGCCAAACTGTTCCCCGCCCTGATCATCCTGTCGCGTGAAATTCTGGTTTCGGGCTTGCGCGAATTCCTCGCAGGCCTCGATGTGAGCGTGCCCGTCTCGCGCATCGCCAAGGCCAAGACCGCCATTCAGATGATTGCCATCGGCGCGATGATCCTGCGTCCGTTGGCCGACGGTTTCGTGCCGGGCACACCGGCCACGTTCTACAGCACGTTTGCTTACGGCGCATTGTGGCTGGCCGCGGCGCTGACCGTCTACACCGGCTACATCTATTTCCGCGCGGGGTTGGCCCATGTGCGGCCCGCGCGCGCCACCCATGGAGAGCCGGTGTGACGCTGCTCTATTTTGCCTGGATACGGCAAAAGGTGGGCGCGGCACAGGAAATCATGGAGCTTCCGCCCGGCATCAAAACGGTGCGCGATCTGGTTGACCATTTGCAAAATCGCGGCGGCGGTTTTCTCGAAGCGTTCGGCGATACATCGCGGCTGCGTGCGGCGGTCAACCAGCAACACGTCAATTTCGATGCCGCAATTTCCGAGAACGATGAAGTGGCGTTCTTCCCGCCGGTGACCGGCGGATGAAACCGCATATCCGCATTCAGCAGGAAGATTTCGATCTCAACGACGAGATCGACGCGCTGACGGACGGACGAACCGATATCGGTGGCGTGGCAAGTTTCGTTGGTGTCGTGCGCGGCGATGACGACCTGCAATCGCTGACGCTCGAATATTATCCCGGCATGACGGAGCGCGAGATCGCAAGCCATGTCGAGGAAGCTGCCAAGCGCTGGCCCTTGCTGGGCGCGACGATCATCCATCGCGTGGGCACGCTGAAACCAGGCGAGCGGATCGTGCTGGTCGTCACAGCATCCTCGCATCGTGGCGCGGCGTTCGAAGCCTGCGAATTCCTGATGGACTATCTCAAGACCCGCGCGCCGTTCTGGAAACGCGAAGACCGGGGCGGCGAAGGCGCCTGGGTCGCCGCACGCGCATCGGACGATGAAGCCGCAAAACGCTGGAAATAGATCGATCTTGCGATTTATACAAATTCTGATATAAGGCAGATAGAAGTGAAGCGATTGGAGTTTCTAGGAGACTCGCTGGAACAGCTGCGGGGGTTTCCCGAAGGCGCACGGAAAGAAGCGGGTGTTCAGTTGCACAAGGTCCAACTGGGACTTGAGCCGAGCGACTGGAAGCCGATGACGACGGTAGGGTCTGGCGTTCGGGAAATACGCATACGTGATCAGGATGGAGCGTTTCGCGTCCTCTACGTCGCCCATATCGCTTCGGCACTTTATGTCTTGCATGCGTTTCAAAAGAAGACGCAGCAAACGGCAAAGCGGGATCTGGATCTGGCTGCATCGCGGTTGAGGCAAATTTTGGAGAAGTGACAATGAAGCGGCAGAGCTTCGACAATGTATGGGATGCACTTACCGACTCAGCAGAAGAGGCGGCAAGCATGACCATGCGCTCCAACCTGCTGATCGCCGTCGAACAGCGCGTGCGAAGTTGGAAAGTAACGCAGGCCGCCGCCGCCCATCGTCTGGGAATCACGCAGCCGCGCTTGAACGACCTGCTACAGGGCAAGATCGCGAAGTTCAGCCTCGATACGCTGGTTGATCTCGCTGCGAGAGCGGGTCTTTCCGTTCAGATCAAGATCGCAAAGGCCGCTTAACGCTTACAGCTTCACCGCCGACACTTCCTTGCGGGTATCTTCGCTGTAATCGCTCATCAGCGTTTCGGTGATCGTGCCCGGTGTGAAGCGGTAGGGGCCGATTTCCGAGACCGGTGTCACTTCGGCGGCACTGCCGGTGATGAAGCATTCGGTGAAATCGGCGAGTTCCTTCGGGTCTATATGACGTTCGACGACCGGGATCTGGCGGGCGCGCGCAAGCGCGATCACCGACTGACGGGTGATGCCGTTCAGGAAGCAATCTGGCGTCGGCGTGTGCAGCTTGCCGTCCTTGACGAAGAACATGTTCGCGCCGGTGGCTTCCGCCACCAACCCGCGATAGTCGAGCATCATCGCGTCGGCGTAGCCTTTGGCTTCGGCTGCGTGCTTCGACATGGTGCAGATCATGTAGAGGCCCGCAGCTTTCGCGTGGCACGGCGCGGTATCCGGCGCAGGGCGTTTCCAGTCCGCGATGTCGAGGCGGATTCCTTTGAGCTTTTCTTTGGGATCGAAATAGCTCGGCCATTGCCACAGCGCGATCGCGACATGGATCTTCGTCTGTTGGGCTGAGACCGCCATCATCTCGCTGCCGCGATAGGCGACGGGACGCATATAGCCGTCCACGATATCCTGGCGCTTGATCAGTTCTTTGCTCGCATTGTTGATCTCGTCCTCGGTGAACGGAATCTTCATGCCCATGATGCGCGCGGAGTTGAACAGGCGCGCGGTGTGATCTTCGAGATGATAGACGCGACCGTTATAGACACGCTGGCCCTCGAACACGCAGGAGGCATAGTGCAGCCCGTGGGTGAGTACGTGAGTCTTCGCGTCGCGCCAGGGCACGAATTTGCCGTCGAGCCAGATGAAGCCGTCGCGGTCGTCGAAGGGAATCACAGAAGGGGCTGCCATAACCAAATCCTCTACTCGCCCTGGAACTCTTGTTTCGGAGCCCGTCAGAGCCTAAATAAGTCAACATGACTGACGTAAAGCTGGGCGGAGCGCCGCCCGCCGCTTCGCCATTATACTTGCGCGACGAGGAGTTAAAGCAAGGCTTGGATTTGCTGTTCTTCGCCATGCAGAACGTTTGGGCGCAGGGATCGCCGCAACTGAATGACGCAGGGCTGGGCCGGGCGCACGCCCGCGCGCTCCATTTCATCGAGCGCCATCCCGGGCTGACGGTTGCGGATTTGCTTGGGCTTTTGAAGATCACCAAGCAGAGCCTCAACCGGGTGCTGAACGATCTGCTGGAAGCCGGCTATGTGGAGCGGCGTCCCTCGCCCACCGACCGGCGCATGCGTCAGTTGCGCCTCACGCATAAGGGCGAGGCGCTGGCCAAAACCCAGTGGGAGGCCCAGCGCCCACACTTGGTGCGCGCCTTCCGCGAAGCCGGCGCGGATGCCGTGGCCGGATTTCGCCGTGTGCTGACGGGGCTGGCTTCCGAAGAACGCCGCAAAGAGGCTGCACAATGAACGCTCCGTCGAGCGACGCTCACATCCTGGTCGTGGACGACGACGAACGCCTGCGCGCGCTTCTTCAGCGCTATCTCTCGCAGGCAGGTTTGCGCGTCAGCGTGGCGGCGGATGCCGCCGAAGCGCGCGCGCTGATGAAAAGCATCGCGTTCGATCTTCTGATCCTCGACGTGATGATGCCCGGCGAATCCGGCCTCGACTTCGCACAGGATCTGCGTTCGCGTTCGGCGGTGCCGATCCTGATGCTGACCGCGCAGGGCGACCCCGAACATCGCATTGCGGGACTGGAACGCGGCGCGGACGACTATCTCGCCAAACCGTTCGAGCCGCGCGAATTGCTGCTGCGTGTGGAGGGGCTGCTACGGCGCACAACCCCGGTTGCGCGCTCGGCGCATCGCGAAGTGCGCATGGGCGATGCCGTGTTCGATCCCGAGCGCGCCCTGCTCCAGAAGAAGGGCAAGCCTATTCACCTCACCTCATCGGAAGCAGCGCTTCTGCGGCTGTTCGCGGCCAATGCCGGACGCGCCTTCTCGCGCACCGATCTGTGCGTGCGGCTGGGCGTGGCGCTGGAGCGCTCCATCGACGTGCAGGTGACACGTTTGCGGCGCAAGATCGAAGAAGATCCCAAGATGCCGCTCTATCTGCAGACGGTGCGCAATGTCGGATATGTCCTTGTCCCAGACCGGACGACGTAAACCGCGCTCCTTGAGCGTGCATCCATTCCGCGCGATGAAGCGGTTGCTGCCGCGCGGGCTGTTCTGGCGCTCGCTCATCATCATCGTGGCCCCGGTGGTGCTGCTGCAGGGCTTCATGTCCTACTTCTTTTTCGAGCGACATCTGGAAATCACCACCGAGCGCATGGCGACCGACGTCGCCGCCGACGTGGCGTTCCTGATCAACCTCGAAGACACCTCGCCCGCCGCGGACCGGCCGATCTTGCGCGGCAAGGCGCAGAAGATGCTGCGCTACAAAATCACCTTCAGTCCGGGCAAGACGTTGCCACCGCCCGCGCGCGGTTCGCAAAGCACCATCGAGGATGCGCTGGAACTCGTTATCGCACAGCAGATCGGGGAAAAGCGCCACTACGATGTCGGCCGCATCGGCAGCGACCTCATCACCATCAATGTGGAGGTACATGACGGCGTGCTCTCTCTCGTGGTACCGCGCGATCGGGTGACGGTCTCGAGCCCGGACATCTTCATCCTCTGGATGTTCGGATCGTCGCTGGTGCTGATGGGCATCGCGGTGGTGTTCCTGCGCAACCAAGTGCGGCCCATCGAGCGGCTGGCACGCGCCGCCGAAAGTTTCGGCAAGGGGCGCGCGGTGCCCGATTTCAAGCCGTATGGTGCCGCGGAAGTGCGGCGCGCGGCGCAGGCCTTCATCACCATGCGCGAGCGCATCGAGCGCCATGTGCACCAGCGCACCGACATGCTGGCCGGCATCAGCCACGATCTGAAAACCCCGCTGACGCGCATCAAGCTGCAGCTCGCCCTGATGGACGAAAATGCGGATGTGGCGGCGCTCCGGGAAGACATCGTCGACATGGAACACATGCTCGACGAATATCTCCAATTCGCACGCGGCGAGGGCGGCGAGGCGGCGGTCGCCACCGACATCCGCCTGTTGCTGCGCGATGCCGCGGAAGCGGCCCGTCGCGCGGAAGGTGCGGACGCGGAGAATGTGCGGCTTGAAGAGGGCGAGCGCGTCGTGCTGACGGTGAAGCGAAATGCGCTGAAGCGTTGCGTCACCAACCTCATCGATAACGCATTGAAATACGGCCAACGCACCCAGATCGCGCTCGAACGCAGCACCAAATCCGTCGAGATAAATGTCGACGACGACGGTCCCGGAATCCCCGAAGCACGGCGCGAGGAAGCGTTCCGCCCGTTCCATCGCCTCGATGAAGGCCGCAACCTGCAGATCGGCGGTGTCGGCCTCGGGCTCGCCATCGCGCGCGACATTGCGCGTGCCCATGGTGGCGATCTGGTACTGAGCGATTCACCGCTGGGCGGGTTGCGCGCGACCCTGCGGCTGCCGGTTTAACGGCCCAATTCGCGCGCGCGTTTGCGGGCGGCATTCACTGCGCGCTGCATCAGTTTTCCCAAACCGTCGGCCGCCATCAAAACATTTAGAGCCGCTTCGGTCGTTCCACCGGGGCTCGTCACGTTGCGGCGCAATTCGGCCGGCGCGGCTTTCTCGGCATCGAGCAAAGCGCCTGCCCCGCTTACCGTCCGCCGCGCCAGCTTTGCCGCCACGTCGCGCGGCAGACCTTCTGCGATGCCAGCTTCCGTCATCGCTTCGACGAGAAGGAAAACATAAGCCGGGCCTGAGCCGGATACGGCGGTTGCCGCGTCGATCAATTCTTCCTTCTTCACCCAAACGGTTTCGCCCAGCGCCGACAGCAAGCGATCCGCCAGAACGCGATCTTTCGCCGTCGTTTTGGGCGTTGCGTAGATCGCCGTGATCCCGCGCCCGATCGCGCCCGGCGTGTTGGGCATGGAGCGCACCACACGCGCTTTCGGCCCCCAGGCCTTGGCAAGCGATTTTGCGGTCGTGCCCGCCGCAATCGAGATCATCGGCGCGCCGCTTTCGGCGATGGCGCGCAGACGCGGCGCCGCATCCTTCAACACTTGCGGTTTCAACGCGACGATGCAGGCGGCAATCTTCGCTTTTGGAATCTCGTTCACGTCGCCGAGCAACGTCACGCGATGCTTCTTTGCAAGCGCCTTCAAATCTGCGGACGGTTTGGGTTCGACGGCGATGACGGGAGCGATGCCGTTCGCGATCCAACCCTTGAGAAGCGCGCCGCCCATGCGGCCCGCGCCGATCAGAAGGATCGCGCCGCCCCTTACGCCTGGCCCTGGCACTCGAGGATCGCCGCGGCGATGGCGTCTTCCGCCGTTTTGCCGCCCCAGATCACGAACTGGAAGGCGGGATAATAATGTTCGCACGCCTCCACCGCGAGGTTGAGCAGCGCTTCGCATTGCGAGGCGCTCACCTTGGATTCCGGGAAGATCATCGCGTGACGGAACAGAAGCTGCCCGTCTTCCGGCCACAGGTCGAAGTGACCGATCCACAGCCGCGCGTTCAGCAGCATGAGAAGTTCGGCCACGTCCTTGCGGCGGTCGTGTGCCACGCGCATCTCGAAAGCGCTCGACAGGTGCAGCGACTGAAGGTCGTCGCGCCATGTGAAGCTGAAATGGTGGTCGCACCATTTTCCGGCGACCGACAGATTCAATTCGTCGCGGCCGGCACGTTCGAATGGCCAGCCATTGTCTTCCACCGTCCGCTCGAGCAAGTCGATCGGATGGGGCGCGGAACTCATCTCTTCCTGGTGAACGACTGTCATCCCCGCGCTCCTCGACAGCAAAACGAAGCAGTTAAGGGTCAACCTGACACAAGATTTTGTGGTGGCACAAGAGTCCCGCTAACCACTTTTTGGGAGTGATCGGCCCCTCCACAGATTCTCTGAATCAAATGAATCACTTGAGGCGTTCTTCGAGCGCCGCGATGCGCGCCGCGAGTGCTTCGTTTTCGCTTCGCGCCTTCGCCGCCATCGCCTTCACGGCTTCGAACTCCTCGCGCAGCACGAAATCCATATCTGCGACGAGCTTTTCGAGGCGCTGGCGCATGAACGTCTCCGCTTCGGTGCGAACGCTCTGGGCAGCACCCGCCGCGTCGGTGAAAAGCTTTGCCATGGAGTCGAGAAACGGGTTTTCGGTCTGCATCGGGGCCTCCGGTCAGCGACATATCGGGTGTGGACAAGGTTAAGACAATGCGGGTCCGCGCGTAACCTTGACGCGTCGAAACTTGACAGCCGGGGCCGAAGCAGCGCGATTTGCCCGCCATGGCGCTCGCCCTGATCCCCTATCCGGATTTCAACCCGGTCCTCCTCCATATCTATGGACCGTTCTCGATCCGCTGGTACGCGCTTTCCTATATCGCGGGGCTGGTGGCGGCCT
>Ga0207649_10000496_pt1 | contig 27914 bp, 28 predicted proteins | sample KBSC43metaG_FD_184317 | JGI IMG/M metagenome (GOLD analysis project Ga0207649, IMG submission 184317) | Corn rhizosphere microbial communities from Kellogg Biological Station, Michigan, USA - KBS C4-3 metaG (SPAdes) (version 2) | ecosystem: Host-associated > Plants > Roots > Rhizosphere > Soil ... | reverse complement strand
CATCCGCCGCCTCAACATGCGCGAGCAGCTCATCCGCCAGGTCGAGATCGTTCCGATCGAGGTGGTGATGCGCAACGTCGCCGCGGGGTCATTGTCGAAGCGGCTGGGGATCGAGGAAGGCGTCCAGTTGCCGCGCACGATCATCGAATATTATTATAAGGACGACGCGCTCGGCGACCCCATGATCACCGACGAGCATATCGCGGCGTTCGGCTGGGCCAGCCAGGAAGAGATGCACGACATCGCCGACCTGGCGATCCGCACCAACGATTTCCTGTCCGGCCTGTTCGCTGGGATCGGAATTCGTCTGGTCGACTTCAAGTTGGAGTTCGGACGGATCTGGGACAATGATTACAGCCGGATCATTCTGGCGGACGAGATCAGCCCCGATGGTTGCCGGCTATGGGACATGGCGACCAACGAGAAGCTCGACAAGGACCGGTTCCGTCGCGACCTGGGCGGCGAGGTCGAAGCCTATCAGGAAGTCGCGCGACGCCTGGGCCTGTTGCCCGAAGGCGCCGACGGCGCGGTGCTCGACCTCGAAACGCACCGCCAGAACCGGGGCAAGTAAAAGCGCTTCGCGGCGTCCCTGGTCGATGCCGCAACCGTTTCAGCTTGGCTGAAACGAAGGCTTAGGTTGAGAACCCAAATAAGCCGTTGTTCGTAAAAGCGATCCATTTCCAAAACTCGTCATCCCAGCGAAAGCTGGGATCTCAAGCGGCATCGCATCACCGCCAGAGACCAACATCGGGTCAGATCGTCCCCCGGACGATCCTTGAGCATGCGGGGCATGCTCAACCCGATGTTCTTTCGCTGGGGTGACGGGAGGGCGCGCTGGGGTGACGGGAGGTTCCGCAGGGATGACGGCGGGAATATGAGTCCCCAACCTCAGTCCTTGACCCGGAATCCGCAGATGATTCCGAAGATGAATGACGACACCAGCGACAGCTGAATCCACCCGCCGGAGTCGGTCCAACCGAAATACTGTCCACCGAAGGTGAACAGCGCGATGAACATCACCATTGCCAGTCCGGCCATGTCCGAACCCCCTAAACCGGCGAGCGCGATCCCTTAGCGAGTCGCTCGCTCGACGAAACGCTGCGCTTCGCGGGTAAACGAAGTGTAAAACTTGCGGCGAACCGCTGGCGCGGCCATAGGGGCGCCAACTCCGTTTCAGCCAGGAAAGCGCCGCTCCATGAAGGTTCGCCCATGAAGGTCCGCATCGTCGTCACCCTCAAGCCTGGGGTGCTCGACCCGCAAGGCAAGGCGATCCACAAGTCGCTCGAAGGCTTGGGCTTTGGCGGCATCAACGACATCCGCGCCGGCAAGGTGATCGAGCTCGACGTTGCCGACTCGGTGACCGACGAAGACCTTGACGGCATGTGTCGCAAGCTGATCGCCAACACCGTGATCGAAAATTACAGGATCGAGCGGTGACCGCGGCGGTCGTCGTTTTCCCGGGCTCCAATTGCGACCGCGACCTCGCGGTGGCGATCGAGTCGATCATGGGGCGCAAGCCCAACATGGTGTGGCATGGCGAGACCGAACTTCCCGCCGGCACCGACCTGATCGCGCTGCCCGGCGGGTTTTCGTACGGCGACTATCTGCGCTCGGGCGCGATGGCGGCGCGATCGCCGGTGATGCGCGCGGTGGTCGATGCCGCCGAGCGCGGCGTGCCGGTGCTCGGCGTGTGCAATGGCTTTCAGGTGCTGACCGAAGCGGGGCTGCTGCCCGGCGCGCTGATGCGCAATGCCGGCCTCAATTTCGTCTGCCGCGACGTCGAATTGTCGGTCGAGAACGCTCAATCGGCGTTCACCAGCCGCTATGCAGCCGGCGAGACGATCCTGATCCCCGTCGCGCATCACGACGGCAATTACACCGCCGATGCCGAGACGCTCGACCGCCTGGAAGGCGAAGGCCGCGTCGCGTTCCGCTACACCGGCAATGTCAACGGATCGGCGCGCCAGATCGCCGGCGTGCTCAACGCCGCGGGCAACGTGCTCGGCCTGATGCCGCACCCCGAACGCAAGATCGAAGCCGCGCATGGCGGCGACGACGGCCGCCGGCTGTTCGAGGGATTGATGGAGTTGGTTTCGGCCTGACGGTCAGACCTTCGCCTTGAACGGCGAGAAGTCGGTGCCTTCGTCGAACACATCGACGCCCTCGGCGCGTTTGAGCGCGCCGACGACGATATAAGTGACCGGGGTCAGCAGCACTTCCCACGCCACCTTCAGGAACCATTGCGTGAACAGCACGGTGATGACGAGGTTGGTCGTCCAGCCCGCCGCCCCAAGGAATGCGAGCGGGTAGAAGATCAGGCTGTCGACCCCCTCCCCCGCGATCGTCGAGCCGATCGTGCGCGTCCACAGATGCTTGCCGCGCGTCATGATCTTCATCTTGGCGAGCACGAACGAATTGACGAACTCGCCGGCCCAGAACGCGGCGCAGCTCGCCAGCACGATCCGCGGCACTTGGCCGAAGATCGTCTCGTACGCCGCCTGGTTCTTCCAGTCGGGCGCGGGCGGCAGCGCCACCACGACCCAGCTCATGAACGCCATGAACAGCACTGCTCCGAAGCCGGCCCAGATGACGCGGCGAGCGCGCGCGTAGCCATAGACCTCGGTCAGCACGTCGCCGATCACGTAGGAGATCGGAAAGAACAGAATTCCGGCGCCGAACGGCCAATAGCCGATTCCCGGCAGCCAGACCTGCGCGACCTTGCCCGCGCCCAACACGTTGGACAGCAACAGGATCGCGACAAATGCCGCCATGACGAAATCGTAATAGCGGAAATGGTGGACGGTGTTGGCCGTCACGGCGCGGAGCGTGGTCGATTCCCCCTCAGTCATGCCGGCTTTATGATCAAGGTTCGGTTCGCCCGCAATCCGCGTTGAAGGCGTTGCCGGTCACGCGCAAACCCCCTAGGCGGAAATCGGGCGCCCGTAGTTCAACTGGATAGAGCACGAGCCTTCTAAGCTTGGAGTTGCAGGTTCGAGTCCTGCCGGGCGCGCCATTCCTCGACCGCTGGCGCTCGACATGCATCCGATCCGCGATCGGCGCGTTGTGCCTGGCATGACCGGCTCCGATCGCGGCGACGCACCTCTTCTGTTCGATACCGAGCGCCGCTTGCGGTGCGCGATTGCGCAAGAGCGCGATATCGCATCCACGCAGCCCGACCCGGTTCGCCGAGCTGGCCGCCTTTCCCGAGCGCGCGCCTTGTCCGCCCGGCTGCCGCAATCGGCGTGCGAGCAGTTCCTGCTCATCATGGGCTGAAGGGTGACGCTGTTCACCTTGTAACCGCTGGCTGATTGGTGGAGAGCAAAAGGACTATCCCCCCTGCCGGAAAGTCCGCGATGCGCCCTTCGTTCGTCACCCTCGCTTTGCTGATCGCCACGGCGGCAATCGCGCCCGCCGCGAGTGCTACGCCGGACGCGCCGTCGCCGATCCTGACCAGCCCGGATGCGAAAGATGCGCTCAGTTATGCCCTTCCGGAAATCGCGCGCGTCACGCATGTCGATCTCGACCTGACCGCCGATTTCAAGGCACACGTCATGCGCGGCACCGCGACGCTCGATATCCTCGCCCGGCCCGACGCGCGCGAGATCGTCCTCGACGACAAGGACCTCGTCATTTCGCGGATCACCGATGCGCGCGGGCGTCCGCTCAAATGGTCGGTCGGTGCCAGCGACGATTACAAAGGCGCGCCGCTGACGATCGAGATCGGCACCGCGCGGCGGATCGTCATCACCTATCGGTCCGGGCCGAAGGCGCGCGCGCTCGGCTGGCTGGCGCCGGCACTGACCGCAGGGAAGATAAAGCCCTATCTCTACAGTCAGGGCGAAAGCATCAACAATCGCAGCTGGATCCCGACCCAGGACAGTCCGGGAATCCGCCAGAGCTGGTCGGCTAAGATCACCGTGCCCTCCGATCTCGTCGCGGCGATGAGCGCCGAGCGGCTGACCCCAGCCGGCATCCCCGCCGCGCGCGGCTGGCATAGCTATCGCTTCCGCATGGACCATAATGTCCCGCCCTATCTGATCGCGCTCGCGATCGGCGACCTCCGCTTTCAGGCGATCGACGCGCGCACCGGCATCTACAGCGAGCCGAGCGTGCTCGCCAAGGATGCGGCCGAACTGTCCGACACCGGCAAGATGGTGACGACTGCCGAGAGCCTCTACGGCAAATATCGCTGGGGCCGCTACGACGTGCTCGTGCTGCCGCCTTCCTTCCCGTTCGGCGGGATGGAAAACCCGACGCTCACCTTCGCGACCCCGACGATCATCACCGGCGACAAGTCCAATGTCGACGTCATCGCGCACGAGCTGGCGCATAGCTGGTCGGGCAATCTGGTCACCAACGCGACCTGGTCCGATTCGTGGCTCAACGAGGGGTTCACGACCTATTTCGAGAACCGGATCGACGAGGCGCTGTATGGCAAGGAGCGCGCGGCGACCCTGGCGGACCTGTCGTGGGACGACCTTCAGCGCGACCTGAAGGCGGCGCCCGATGCCAAGGCGACGCGGCTGCATGGCGATCCCGAAGGCGTGTATGGCGAGCTCGACTACACCAAGGGTTCGACCTTCCTGCGCACGATCGAATATACTGTCGGGCGCGCGCGCTGGGACGCGTATCTGCGGTCCTATTTCGATCGCCATGCTTTCCAGCCGCAGACGACCGCGGGGTTCCTCGCCGATCTGCGCGCCAATCTGATCAAGGGCGATCGGGCGCTCGAGGCGAAGCTGAAGCTCGACCAATGGGCCTATGGAACCGGCTTGCCGGACAATGCGGTCCATGTCCGCTCGGCGACGCTTGCCAAGATCGATCAGACGCTAGTTTCCGTCGAGGCCGGCGCGCCGATCGGCTCGATCGATGCGTCGCATTGGTCGACGCAGGAATGGCTGCGCTTCCTCAATGGGTTGCCGCGCAAACAGTCGACAGAGCGGCTGGCCGAGCTCGATCGGGCGCTTGGTCTCTCGACATCGAGCAACGCCTATATCCGCTCGGCCTGGCTCGTGCTGGCGATCGGCAATCGCTACGACCCGGCCATCCCCTCGATCGCGCAATTCCTGCCCAGCGTCGGGCGCGGCCTGCTGATCCTGCCGGTCTATGCCGCGCTCAAGGCGCAAGGCGATTGGGGCCTGCCGATCGCGCGCAAGGTCTATGCGACCGCGCGGCAGGGATACCACCCAACGATCGACGCCACGATCGACAAGATGCTTGGCCCCAAGGCCTGACCGCGCGGGGCGAGCAACGGGTGGAACGGGAGATCGCACGGACGCGTTGCGTCGGCGACGACGGCTCGCCGCTGGTCGTGATCGAGTATCAGCATGTCGAGCGTCGCAAGACCGATAGCGGTGAGCGCGCCTATCCCGGCGCGCGACGATCGGCACTCGCGAGTGGCGGGCCGGTGCGCTCGCTGGGCGACGGCGTGTGGGAAGTCATCGCGACGGGCGAAGTGCTGCGGCGGGCGTGATCGCGCCGCAGACGGTTGACGCGGGCACGCCATGCGTCGATGCGCGCGCGCATGACCTCCAACCATCCTCCCCATGACCGCGTCTGGGCCGACGAAGCCGTCCGGCTGATCGAGGCCGACTATAATCGCTCGGCCGATACCCATCTCATCCCGATCCCGCTGCCGCGATTTCCCGGCGTCCAGCTCTATCTGAAGGACGAATCGAGCCATCCGACTGGGAGCTTGAAGCATCGCCTGGCACGGTCGCTGTTCCTCTATGCTTTGTGCAACGGCCGAGTCGGGCCCGACACGACAATCGTCGAAGCATCGAGCGGATCGACCGCGGTGTCGGAGGCCTATTTCGCGCGCATGCTGGGACTCGACTTCATCGCGGTAGTGCCGCGCGGCACGTCGGCGGAGAAGATCGCCGAGATCGAATTCTACGGTGGCCGCCCGCATTTCGTCGAGCAGGCGGTGGAGGCAGCCGGCGAGGCCGCGCGGCTCGCCGGCGAGCTTGGTGGCGTGTTCATGGATCAGTTCACCTTCGCCGAGCGCGCCACCGACTGGCGTGGCAACAACAATATCGCCGAATCGATCTTCGCCCAGATGGCCCTCGAACAGCATCCAATCCCGCATTGGATCGTGTGCGGCGCGGGGACCGGTGGTACTTCGGCGACGATCGGGCGCTATGGCCGCTACCGCCGGCTCGCGACGCGGATTTGCGTCGCCGACCCGGAAGGGTCGGTGTTCCACCGCCACTGGGCGGATCGCGGCGTCTCCAGGCTCGACCGCTGCGCCAGCCGGATCGAGGGGATCGGTCGCGCGCATGTCGAGCCCTCGTTCGTGCCCGAGGTGATCGACCGGATGGAAGTGGTGTCCGACACGCGCAGCATCGCCGCGGCGCGACTGCTCAGCGAGCGATTGGGCCGACGGTGCGGGGGATCGACCGGCACCAATTTGTGGGCCTGCGCGACGTTGGCCGAGGAGATGGCAACGGCCGGCACGCAGGGCTCGATCGTCACCATCCTGTGCGACGACGGCAATCGCTATGGCTCGACCTATTTCGACGATGCCTGGCTCGATCGGTGCGGGATCGACTGGAAACCCGAGGCGCGCGATCTCGCGGACCGTCTGGGCTGGAACGGCGGCTGAACCGCGATGCTATAGCCGCGTCGCTCCGGCCTCGCGGACATGGTCGAGCGTCGGCATGCCGTTGACAGCCATCATCAGGTCGGCTTCGGCCAGGATGCATTTGAGGACGTGCGCCGCGCCCTCGGCGCCATCGAGCGCGAGGCCATAGACGAACGGCCGCCCCACCCCGACCGCGCGCGCACCCAGCGCCAGCGCCTTGATCGCGTCGCTGCCCGAGCGGATTCCGGAATCGAACCAGACTGGAACGTCGCCCGCGGCTGCCACGACGTCCGGCAGCATGTCGATCGCCGCGATCCCGCCATTGGCCTGGCGTCCGCCATGGTTCGAACAGAAGATCGCGTCGGCGCCCATGTCTACCGCTCTGCGCGCATCGTCGGGATGACAGATGCCCTTGAGCACGATCGGCATCCTGGTGACCGACTTGAACCAGGCCATGTCATCCCAGGTCAGCGGCCGCGCGAATAGCGAGCCCCATAGCATCACCGCTTCGGGCAACGCCTGGGCGGGATCCTTGCCGAGCAGCTTGCGGAAGACGGGGTCCGCGAAATAGTTGGTCAGCACATGCCCGCGCAGCTGCGGAAAATTGCCGGCATTGAGGTCGCGCGGGCGCCAGCCGGTCACCCAGGTGTCGAGCGTCACCACCAATGCGCGATAGCCCGCCGCCTCGGCGCGACGGATCAGGCTCTCGGCCAAATCTCTGTCGCGCGGCGTGTAGAGCTGGAAGAAGCCCGGCGTATCGCCGAGATGCTTCGCCACCTCTTCCAACGGGTCGTTGCCCAAGGTCGATACGGTCATCGGCACGCCGGTCATTGCGGACGCCTTGGCCGCGGCGATGTCGCCATGCTGGTTCGGCGTGCAGATGCCGGTGACCCCGATCGGACTCATGAACAACGGGCTGTGATATTTGTGACCGAAAATCTCGGTCGACAGATCGCGGCTGGTCGTGCCGACCATCATCCGCGGCACCATGCCCCAATGATGGAAAGCGGCGGCGTTCTGGTCCTGGGTCCATTCGTCGCCGCATCCGCCCTGGACATAATTGAGCACGTGCGGCGGCATCGCCGCGGTCGCGCGCTGGACAAGGTTGGCATAGTCGACGGGTACTTTCGGCAGCACCCCGCGCAAGCCCGCGCCGTAAATCTCGTTCTGATAGTCGCCGAAATGCGGCATCGTCCTTCTCCCCTTCAGGGTGTTATCGCGGCGGATCGCAAGGCGTCGCCGAATAACGTGGCGCCGGCGCCGGCTGCATCACGCCGTCGACCTCGATGAATGTCCCTCGCGCCTTGTTATGGGGATGATCCGCCACTTCGTCCCACGCCAATACCGGAGCGAAACAGATGTCGCTCGCTTCCATCGACGCGCACCATGCGTCGCGGGTCTTCGTTCGGAAAATCTCGGTCAGTCGCGCCTTTTGCGCCGGCCATTGCGTGCGGTCATATTGATTGTCGAACAGCGGGTCGCCGTTGAGGCCAAGCGCTTCGCGGAGCAGCGCATAGAATTGCCCTTCGATCGAGCCGATCGCTACGAACTTGCCGTCGGCGGTCTCGTAGGTGTCGTAAAACGGCGCTCCGGTATCGAGCAGATTGGTGCCGCGCGCGTCGCTCCAAATGCCCTGGGCGCGGAAACCCCACATCATCGCCATCAGCAATGCCGACCCGTCGGTCATCGCGCAGTCGATCACTTGCCCGGGCGCGCCATTCTTCACCGCGAGCAACGCGCTGACCATAGCGAAGGCGAGCATCATCGCGCCGCCGCCGAAATCGCCGACCAGATTGATCGGCGGAGTCGGCTTCTCGCCCACGCGGCCAAGCGCGCCGAGGACCCCCGACAGGGCGATATAATTGATGTCGTGCCCGGCGGCCGCGGCATAGGGGCCGTCCTGTCCCCAGCCGGTCATTCGGCCGATCACCAGCTTGGGATTGTCGGCGAGCAGTACCTCGGGACCGATCCCCAGCCGCTCGATAACGCCGGGCCGGAATCCCTCGATCATCCCGTCGGCGGTCTTGAGCAGCGCGCGAAGCTTGGCGATATCGTCGAGCGCTTTGAGATCGAGCGTCTCGATCGTCCGCGACCGCAGCAGCGGATCGCCGCCATGGCGCGCGGTCGGCCCACGGGGATCGCCGCCCGGCGCCGGCCGATCGACGCGGATCACTTCCGCGCCGTGGTCGGCGAGCATCATGCCGCAGAACGGTCCAGGGCCGATGCCGGCGAGTTCGACGATGCGGATGCCAGCTAGCGGACCGGGCATGGATTCTCCTACCTTCCCCAGCCCCTCCCCTGAAGGGGAGGGGCTTACTGTTTCTTCACCTCACCGCGGCGCCATGCGAATGGCGCCGTCGAGGCGGACATCCTCGCCGTTGAAATACGAATTCTCGATCATCGTCAGCGCCAGCTGCGCATATTCGGGCGGATTGCCGAGCCGCTTGGGGAACGGGACCGAGGCGGCAAGCGCATCCTTCACATTCTGCGGCGCGCCCTGCATCAAAGGCGTCTCGAAAATGCCCGGCAGGATCGTGTTGATGCGGATGCCCTCGTTCATCAAGTCGCGCGCGATCGGAAGCGTCATGCCGACCACCCCGCCTTTCGACGCCGAATAGGCCGCCTGGCCGATCTGGCCGTCCTCCGCGGCGACCGACGCGGTCATCACCATCGCCCCGCGCTCGCCATCGACGCCCGGCTCGAGCATCAACATACCGGCGGCAGACTTGGCGACGCAGCGGAAGGTCCCGACCAGGTTGATCTGAATGAGCCAGTTGAACGCTTCGAGCGGGAAGTGCTTGATCGATCCGTCTTCCTTCGACCGGCTGGCGGTCTTGACCGCATTGCCGGTGCCCGCGCAGCAGACCAGAACGCGTTCCTGGCCATGCGCCGCGCGCGCCTTGGCGAAGCCGGCGTCGACGCTCTCGTCGCTGGTCACGTTGACCTCGCAGAATATGCCGCCAATCTCGCCGGCGAGCGCTTCGCCCTTTTCGGTCTGCAGGTCGAAGATCGCGACCTTGACGCCCTTGGCTGCCAGCGCACGCGCCGTCGCGGCACCAAGGCCTGAGGCTCCACCGGTAACGACCGCGGCTACCGAATTATCGAGTTTCATTCTTCTCTCCTCTAAGCGTCACCCCAGCGAAAGCTGGGGTCTCAAGCCGAAGCGCGACGCAAGAGCCGCATGAGATCCCAGCTTTCGCTGGGATGACGGTGATTGTTTGCCTTGTTCAGAGCCGCTCGACGATCGTGACGTTGGCTATGCCGCCGCCTTCACACATCGTCTGTAATCCCCAACGCTTGCCTCGCGCCTTCAGCGCATGGAGCAACGTCGTCATCAGCTTGGTGCCCGAGGCCCCCAATGGATGGCCGAGCGCGATCGCCCCGCCATTGACGTTGAGCCGTTGAGGGTCGGCACCGATCACCTGGAGCCAGGCGAGCGGAACCGGCGCGAACGCCTCATTGACTTCGTACAGGTCGATATCCTCGATCTTCATGCCCGCGCGCGCCAGCGCTCGCTGCGTCGCCGGCAACGGCTCCTCGAGCATGATCACCGGATCGCCGGCGGTGACGGTCAAATTGTGGATGCGTGCCAGCGGAGTCAGGCCGTGATCCTTGAGCGCGCGCTCGCTGACGATCAGCACGCCCGAGGCGCCGTCGCAAATCTGGCTGGCCGACGCCGCGGTCAGCACGCCGCCTTCCTGGAGAAGTTTCACGCTCGCCATCGATTCGGGCGTCGCATCGTAGCGGATACCCTCGTCGTGCACATGGAGGACGGTGTTTCCCTCCTCGTCGACGATCTCGATCGGCACGATCTCTTCGTCGAACGCGCCCGCCTGGGTCGCGGCGGCGGCGCGGCGATGGCTTTCGAGCGAGAAGGCGTCGAGCTGCTCTCGGCTGAAGCCGTATTTCTGTGCCATCATGCCGGCGCCGACGAACTGGCTGAATCCCTGGACGCCATAGCGATCCTTGATCTTCTGCGACCAGGGTCCGATGCCGATGCCGAGCTGCGCGGGCGCCGAGCTGGCCAAGCCCATCGGCACGCGAGTCATGCTCTCGACCCCGGTGGCAAGCACGATGTCCTGCGTGCCCGACATCACCGCCTGCGCGGCGAACTGGATTGCCTGTTGCGAGGAACCGCATTGGCGATCGATCGACACCGCCGGAACGCTGTCGGGGAGCGACGACGCCATCACCGCGCTGCGGCCGATATGCCCCGATTGCTCGCCGGCCTGGATGACGCAACCCATGATGACGTCTTCGACCGCGGCGCCGTCGATCCCGGCACGCTCGACCACCGCGTCGAGCACCTTGCCCGCGAGATCGGCCGGATGCCAGTCCTTCAGCTTGCCGCCGCGCCGTCCGCCGGCGGTCCGCGCCGCCGACACGATATAAGCCTCCGCCATCCTCTCACTCCTTTTTATCGGTTTCAGTTAGCCACTGGTTTACGCTTGCGGCAAGCGCATTTTCGTGTGGACGGTATGGTCTGTCAGTGTATGGGCACGGCTCCTCCCCTCATCATTGTGAGCAACACATGCCCGGAGGCACCATGATCGAACGCAACGGCCTGAAAATCGCGAGCGAACTCGTCGAGTTCGTCGAGACGCGCGCCTTGCCCGGAACGGGGATCGATGCCGACGCCTTCTGGACGGGCGTCGCGGCGATCTTCGCGGCGTTTGCTCCCGACAATGCGGCCTTGCTTGCCAAGCGCGACCTGATCCAGGCGGAGATCGACGGCTGGTTGGCCGAGCGCGCCGGCGAACCGATCGACCAGGCCGAATACCAGCCATTCCTCAAATCGATCGGCTATCTGGTCGACGAACCGGCGCCGTTCGCGGTGACGACTCAGAATGTCGATGCCGAAGTCGCGACCATGGCCGGCCCGCAATTGGTCGTGCCGGTGCTCAATGCGCGCTTCGTGCTCAACGCCGCCAATGCGCGTTGGGGCAGCCTGTACGACGCCCTTTACGGCACCGACGCCATTCCCGGCACAGCCAAACCTGGTGGCTATGATCCTGAACGCGGGAGCCAGGTGATTGCCTGGGCAAAAGCGTTCCTGGACAAAGCGGTGCCGCTCGCCAACGGGAGCTGGGCCGCGCTGGCCGGCGCGCCCGTCCTGGCCGATCCGGCGCTGCTCGTCGGGCGCGCCGGCGAGAATTATTTGTTCCGCCACAACGGCCTGCACATCGAAGTGGCGATCGACCGCGAGCATCCGATCGGCAAGACCGACCCGGCCGGCATCGCCGATGTCATCCTGGAAAGCGCGATCACGACGATCGTCGACCTCGAGGATTCGATCGCCGCGGTCGATGCCGAGGACAAGGTCGCGGCGTACACCAACTGGCTCGGCCTGATGCGCGGCGACCTGGAGGATACGTTCGAGAAAGGCGGCCGGACGCTGACCCGTCGCCTCAATGACGACCGCCGCTACACAGCACCCGATGGCAGCGAACTGGTGCTGCGCGGGCGCAGTCTGTTGTTCGTGCGTAATGTCGGCCATCTGATGACCACGCCGGCAGTGATCCTGGCGGATGGCGGCGAGGCGCCCGAGGGCATTCTCGACGCGATCATGACCAGCCTGATCGGGCTGCATGACGTGAAGGGCCTGGGCCGTTTCCGCAACAGTCCGGCAGGGTCGATCTATATCGTCAAACCCAAGATGCACGGGCCGGACGAAGCCGCCTTCACCAACCGGCTGTTCGACGCGGTCGAGGATCTGCTCGGCCTGGCTCGCCACACGATAAAAATCGGGGTGATGGATGAGGAGCGCCGCACCTCGGCCAATCTCGCCGCCTGCATCCATGCGGTGAAGGACCGCATCGTCTTCATCAACACCGGCTTCCTCGATCGCACCGGCGATGAGATCCATACCAGCATGCAGGCCGGGCCGATGGTGCCCAAGGGCGAGATGAAGACCTCGGCCTGGATCAAGGCCTATGAGGATCGCAACGTCCAGATCGGGCTTGCCTGCGGATTGAGCGGCAAGGCACAGATCGGCAAGGGGATGTGGGCGGCGCCCGACCGCATGGCCGACATGCTCGAGCAGAAGGTCGCCCATCCGATGACCGGGGCGACCACCGCCTGGGTCCCCTCACCCACCGCGGCGACCTTGCACGCGACGCATTACCATCAGGTCGACGTATTCGCGCGCCAGAAGGAACGCGCCGCCGAGCCGGTCGCGAGCCTGAACGACTTGCTGTCGGTACCGCTCGCGCTCGGCCGCAACTGGACGCCGGACGAGGTTCGCGCTGAACTCGACAACAATGCCCAGGGGATATTGGGCTATGTCGTACGCTGGATCGACCAGGGCGTCGGCTGTTCGAAGGTGCCCGACATCCACGACATCGGGCTGATGGAAGACCGCGCGACCTTGCGCATCTCCAGCCAGGCGCTGGCCAATTGGTTGCTCCACGGCGTGTGCACGCCTGAAGAGGTCGAAGCGGCGTTCGGACGCATGGCGGCCAAGGTCGACATGCAGAACTCGAGCGACCCCGCCTATCGTTCGTTGGTCGCCAATCCTGCGGGTCCGGCATTCCAGGCAGCGCGCGCGCTGGTGTTCGAGGGAACCGTTCAGCCCAACGGCTATACCGAGCCGCTTCTTCATCGTTTTAGATTGCAGAAGAAAGCATCTTGAGAGCGAACTATTAAAAATTGTACAAAAGAGACACCCCTATACATCCAGTTCTATGCACAGCATTACGTGAAACTTGGCTTGATTTTCGAGACGAGATGCGAGAAGCGCTCGATCTGCCGCCGAACTCATCTGGCGAGTAACTTAATACGTGCAAAATAGTCGCACTTCTATTAGGTAGAGCTCACCGGATTCATCCGGACCGTTCGATCTGCGTTTGGGGGTTACAGGGATGATACAGGCAATCAAAGCTGGCACGGCAGCGGCCGTGCTCATCGCCGGCATCGTGGCAGCGCCGGCGATTGCGGACACGGGCCGCAATTTCACCGTCTATAATGGCAATGCCGACGTGTCGGTGCAGCGCGTCTGGACGGCCCGCTCCGGGGAGTCGAAGGACCCCTGGCACGAGGTCGACATGAAATATGCGATCAAGCCGAAGAGCTCGTCGAACTTCACACTCGGAACCGGCGACGTCTGTCTCTACGATATCAAGATCCAGTTCTCCGACGAGGTCACGCAGCAGTTCGACAATATCAACGTCTGCAAGGGCCAGACCGTCAACGCGACCTGACGCGAAACGGTTGGAGGGGAAAATGACGGCGGCGAACCAAGGTTCGCCGCCGCTTTCGTTTGCGCGTGCTTGGTGGATTCAATTGCAATTTCGTCAGCAGAACATATCATGAACACCCTATGCCCGAGTCGTCTGCCTCACTGAGTCGGTTGCGCCGTCGCGTCGCGCGCATCGAGGGTCCGCGCGTCTCGGGCGGTCCGGCGCGGTTCGCCACCGGGCATGCGGCGATCGATGCGTGGCTGGGCGGCGGGTTGGCGCGCGGACGCTTGCACGAAGTAATGGCGGACGACAGCGAGGATGCCGGCAGCCTGTCGGGATTCGCCGCGATGCTGGCGCTGCGCATCGATGCCGGAAAACCTTCATTATGGCTCAGGACCGAGGCGGCGGAACGGCGGGCGGGCAAGCTTTACGCCAGCGGATTAAATGAAATTGGTCTCCATGGCGGTGACCTCATTCTCGGGCTGCTCGGCGACGACGCGGCATTGCTCAAGGCCGCGAACGACGCCGCGCGCTGTGCCGGGCTCGGCGCATTGGTGGTCGAGAGCTGGGGGGAGCCCAAGCCGCTCGATTTGACCGCGACGCGACGGCTGATGCTGGCGGCGGAAGCGTCGGGCGTGACCGTGCTGCTGCTGAGGGGCGAAGCGCGCGAAAGCCCCAGCGCCGCCGACACGCGCTGGAGAGTCTCTGCTGCCCCCTCGATCGCGCTTGCCGCCGATGCGCCGGGGCCGCCCGCCTTAGACTTGGAATTGTTGCGCCGCCGCGCCGGCCCCGCCGGACGCCGCTGGCGCGTGGAGTGGAATCGTGAACGACGTACCTTCCAGCCCAGCGACAGCCAGGCGCTACCTGGCGCTGTTCTTCCCCTGGCTGCCGGCTGAGCGCATCCGCATCACGCGCCCGCATCTGTTCGCGGGCCGTGCCGGTGCGCCTTATGCGCTGACCGAGAAGGTCAAGGGCGCGCTGCGCGTATATGCGGTCGATCTGGAAGCCGCGCGTTTGGGAATCGAGCGCGGCATGACCCTGGCCGATGCCCGCGCGCGGCTGCCCGAACTCGAAGCGTTCGACCATGTCCCGCACGACGATCATTTGTGGCTCGAACGGCTGGCCGATGGCTGCGCCCGCTATACGCCCTGGGTGATGCTCGACGCACCCGATGGACTGGTGCTCGACATCACCGGCTGCGCCCATTTGCTTGGCACCGAAACCGCGCTCGCCGCCGATGTGCTGGCACGACTGGATCGGTTGGGCGTCACCGCGCAGCATGCCTTTGCCGCCAATCCCGATGCCACGCGCGCGCTGGCAAGGTGGCGCAGCGTCGGCGCCAATGAGGACGAGGCGGTCCGCCGCCTGCCGGTCGTCGCGCTCGGGCTCGAAGACGAAGCGACGACGGCCTTGAAGCGGGCCGGACTCAAGACCGTCGGCGATGTCGTGGCGCGCCCCTTGTCGGCGATCGCCGCGCGGTTCGGCAGCGACGCCGCGACCCAGGTCCGGCGGATCATCGGCGAAGCGGATAGCCCGCTGACCCCGCGCATCGTCGCCCCGCCCTTGTTCGTCGAGCGGCGCTTTGCCGAGCCCGTCGCGCGCACCGAATTCGCGTTGACCGTATTGGGGGAATTGATCGGCGACGCGGCGGTCAAGCTCGATCAGACCCATGAAGGCGGACGCCGGTTCGAGGCGCGCTTCTTCCGCACCGACGGGCTGGTGCAGCGGATGGCGGTCGAAACGGGCCGGCCGACCCGCGACGTGGCCGCGGTATTGCGGCTGTTCCGCGAGCGGATCGAGACGCTGGCCGATCCGATCGATCCCGGCTTTGGTTTCGACCTGATCCGGCTCGACGTGCCGGTCGCCGAACGACTCGACGCGGCGCAGTTACGGCTCGAAGGGGGTGCGGTCGGTGAGGCCGAACTGGCGCAATTGATCGACCGGCTGTCGACCCGGGTCGGGCGCGGACGCGTGCGCCGCTTCGCCCCGCGCGATCGCCATTTGCCCGAACAGGCCGAATTGATGCTGCCCGCCACCGATCCCGTTCCGCCGGGCGACTGGCCCGAGCTCGAAGCGGGCGAGCCGCCCTTGCGCCCGATCCACTTGTTCGACCCGCCGCAATTGATCGACTCGATCGCCAGCGAGGTCCCCGACGGGCCGCCGCGCCAGTTCCGCTGGCGGCGTGTCCTGCACGAGGTCGCCCGGGTCGAAGGACCCGAGCGAATCGCCACGCCCTGGTGGGGCAGCCGCCAGGCGCCGACGCGCGACTATTACCGCGTCGAAGACCGCCGCGGCCGCCGCTTCTGGATCTTCCGCCACGGCCTGTACGGCGAAGTCGCCGAGCCCGGCTGGTACATCCATGGGCTGTTCGCATGAAGAAACTCGCACAAAGACACGAAGCCACGAAGAGATTCTGTTCGCGCAGAGGCGCAGAGGGCGCAGAGAAGTTGTCTCATCTGCTACGTCTCGCGTCAGCGAGACCTTCATCTCCATTCGCGATCGAGAATAAGGGAGCCGCTACCGCGGCTCTATCGCTATCTCTGCGCCCTCTGCGCCTCTGCGCGAACCAATTCTTCCTTCTTCGTGGCTTCGTGTCTTTGTGCGAGCAAAATTTCAGAGCGGCGGGCTAGTATGGCTGAACCCATCCACTTCGCCGAGCTGGTCGCCGCGACCAACTTCTCGTTCCTGCGCGGCGCCTCGCATCCGAGCGACATGGTCGGCGAGGCGATCGCGCTCGGTATGCGCGCTATCGGTATCGCCGACCGCAACACCGTGGCCGGCGTGGTGCGCGCGCATGTCGCGTTGAGGCAGGCTCGCGAGCAGTGGAACCCCGCCTGGGCCAAGGCCAAGGCACGACACGAAGCCGACCGGCCATGGGAAGAGTTCCCCGATCCGCCCGATTTGCCCTCCCCTGCGCCCGACTTCCGCCTGATCGTCGGGGCGCGGCTGGTCTTTGCCGACGGGACGCCGGACATCGTCGCCTATCCCGCGACGCGATACGGCTGGGGCCGGCTGACCCGGTTGCTGTCGCTGGGCAATCGCCGCGCGACCAAGGGCGGTTGCCTGATCGGCATCGGCGACCTGATCGCGCATCATCAGGATTTGATGCTGATCGTACTGCCGGAGAGCAGCTTCGACGAGGAGGAGAATGAGGCGCTGCCGGAGAAGCGGCAGATCAGCCAGGATCAGGATCGCGGTTTCCTGCGGCTGGGTGAAGAGGATGAAGTCGAGGCTACGAACGTCATCCCCTTTCCCGACCGTCATGCCGGGCTCGTCCCGGCATCCACGGAGCCGCAGACCCCAGGACAAGTGGTGGAGTGGACCCCGGCACAAGGCCGGGGTGACGACGGGTCGCTAGAGGAGGTGCTTTCCCGTCTGAGACGCGTCGTCGGTGACCGCTTATGGTTGGGCGCCTCCATGCCCCGCGCGGGCCGCGACAAGCGCCGCCTCGCCGCGCTCGCCGCCATCGCCCGCACCGCGCGCGTCCCGTTGCTCGCGACCAACGACGCGCTCTACGCTACCCCCGAGCAACGCCCGCTGCACGATGTCGTCACCTGCATCCGCAAGGGCACGCATGTGAAGGCCGCGGGCAAGCTGCTCGAGGCCAATGCCGAACGCCATCTCAAGCCGCCGGATGAAATGGCGCGGCTGTTCCGCGACCATCCTGAAGCGGTGACGGAAACCGACATCCTGCTCTCGCGCATCGGCTTCACGCTCGACCAATTGAGCTACGATTATCCCCACGAGCCCGTGCCGACAGGCTGGGACGCGCAGGAATGGCTCGAACACCTCGTCTGGCAGACCGCGCTCGAACGCTATGATTATTGCGTTCCCGACAAGCTCTATGCCCTGCTCTACGAGGAATTCACGCTGATCCGCGAGCGCGGTTATGCTCCCTATTTCCTGACCGTCCACGACATCGTCAATTTCGCGCGGAGCTGCGACCCACCGATCCTGTGTCAGGGGCGTGGATCGGCGGCGAATTCGGTAGTGTGTTTCCTGCTCGGCGTGACCTCGGTCGATCCGATGCAGCACGATCTGTTGTTCTCGCGCTTCGTCTCGGCCGAGCGCGACGAGCCCCCCGATATCGACGTCGATTTCGAGCACGAACGGCGCGAAGAAGTGATGCAGTACGTCTATCGCCGCTATGGCCGTCACCGCGCCGCGATCGCCGCGACGGTGATCCATTACCGATCACGCAGCACGGTGCGCGAGGTCGGCAAGGCGCTGGGCATGACCGAGGATGTGACCTCGCGCCTCGCGAGCACGGTCTGGGGCAGCTATTCGAGCCATTTCGAGGAAGAACGCGTGTCGCAAACCGGGTTCGACCTGGCCAATCCCGACATCGCGCGCCTCAAGTCGCTGGTCGACCAGTTACTCGAATTCCCGCGCCATCTGTCGCAGCATGTCGGCGGGTTCGTGTTGACCCAGGACCGGCTCGACGAGACCGTGCCGATCCACAATGCCGCGATGGAGGACCGCACCTTCATCGAATGGGACAAGGACGATATCGACGCGCTGCAATTGATGAAGGTCGACGTGCTCGCGCTCGGCATGCTGACCTGCATCAAGAAGGCGTTCGACCTGATCGAGGCGACCGGCGGCGAACGGCACACGCTCGATACCATCCCCGGCGAGGTGCCGGCGGTCTATGACATGCTGTGCGATGGCAACAGCCTGGGCCTGTTCCAGGTCGAGAGCCGCGCGCAGATGAGCATGTTGCCGCGCCTGCGCCCCCGCATCTTCTACGATCTGGTGGTGCAGGTCGCGATCGTCCGACCGGGGCCGATCCAGGGCAATATGGTCCATCCCTATCTCCGCCGCCGGTCGGGCAAGGAGAAGGTCGACTTCCCTGCCCCGTCACCGCGCTTCGGCCGCCCCGACGAGTTGGCAGAAGTGCTCGGCAAGACCATGGGCGTGCCCCTGTTCCAGGAACAGGCGATGAAGCTGGCGATCGTCGCCGCCAAATTCTCGCCCGAGGACGCCAATCGTCTGCGCCGCGCGATGGCGACGTTCCGCAATGTCGGCACGATCCATCATTTCGAGGCCAAGATGGTCGAGGGCATGGTGAAGCGCGGGTACGAACGCGACTTCGCGCAGCGCTGCTACGATCAGATCAAGGGGTTCGGCAGCTATGGCTTTCCCGAAAGCCACGCGTTGGCGTTCGCGCGATTGGTCTATGTCTCGGCCTGGCTCAAATGCTTCCACCCCGCAGTGTTCGCCTGCGCCCTGCTCAACTCGCAGCCGATGGGATTCTACGCGCCGGCGCAGATCGTCCGCGACGTGCAGGAAAAACATGGTGTCGCGGTGCAGCCGATCGACATCAATGCGAGCGGCTGGGACAATAGCCTGGAGCGCGACGGACAGGATCTCGCGTTGCGATTGGGGTTCCGTCAGGTCGATGGTTTTCGCGAGGATTGGGCCGAACGATTGGTCGAAGCGCGCGCCGTGACGCCTTTCACCTCGATCGAGGAACTCGCCCGTCGCGCGCACCTGCCCTCGCGCGCCTTACGGTTATTAGCCGACGCCGATGCCTGGGGATCGATCGGCCAGGGACGGCGCGACGCCTTGTGGGAAGTGCGCCGCACCCCGTCGGACGAACTGCCGCTGTTCGCTGCGGCAAGCGCGCGCGAGCTTGGCCAGGAAGAGGATGCCGCGCTGCCGGCCATGCCGCTGAGCGAGGAAGTGGTCGCCGATTACGAACTCACCCGCCTGTCGCTCAAGGGCCATCCGATGCAATTCCTGCGGCCGATGTTCAGATCCGAAGGCGTGTTGAGCTGCGCAGAGGTGAGCAAGGCGCGCAACGGATCGCGCGCCACCGTCGCCGGCGTCGTGCTGGTCCGCCAGCGCCCGGGGACCGGCAATGCCATCTTCATCACGCTGGAAGACGAGACCGGCATCACCAATGCCCTGTTATGGGCGCGCGTGTTCGAGACGCAGCGGTTGCAGGTGATGGGATCGCGACTGATGACGATCGAGGGAGAGGTCCAGCGCAGTTCCAAAGAAGAAGGCAGCGTCGTCCATCTGATCGGCGCGCGGGTGATCGACCGCACCGCCGACCTCGCCCGATTGTCCGAAGATCATGTCGCGCCGCCGCCGACCGCGCGGGTGGATTTCGAGCTGTCCCCCGACCCGCGCTACACCGCCGACGCCCATGGCCGCCATCCGCGCAACGTCCGCATCCTGCCCAAGTCGCGCGATTTCCATTGAGACGCGCCAGTAACCGGCTTTGCGTCCGGGCGACATTTTCACTCTGCCTCGGCTTGGTGGAATCGCGTAACGCCCGAATGCCATGATCTTTCGCGACGCAATTCTTGCCGATCTGCCGACGATCGTCGCTATGCTCGCCGAGGAGCAGATTGGCGGCCGCGCCGACGACCCGTCCGAACCGTTAGACCCCACCTATCTCGCCGCCTTTGCCGCGATCGATCGCGATCCCAACCAGCGCCTGATCGTCGCCGAATTGGACGGCGCGATCGTCGGCACGATGCAGCTGAGCTGGCTTCCAGGACTGCTCAACCATGGCGCGTGGCGTGGCCAGATCGAGGCGGTGCGGATTGCCAGCGACAGGCGCTCGCTCGGCCTCGGCGCCGCGATGATCGGCTGGGCGGTCGAACGTTTCCGCGAGCGCGGCTGCTTCATGGCGCAATTGACGTCGAACAACGACCGCGCCGCCGCGCATCGTTTCTACGAACGGCTCGGCTGGAAAAAGAGCCATAGCGGGTTCAAACTGGAACTGGGATGAGGCCATGAGTTTACGCCTCCCCGGCGAAGGCCGGGGCCCAGTTGCAGCCAATTCGGTTGGCTGGGACAACGCGACCCATTAACGACAGCGCAACTGGGCCCCGGCCTCCGCCGGGGAAGCGAGGATGGCGATGCCGGGCAAATATTTCGACGAATGGCAAATCGGCGAGACGATCGAGCACCTGCTGCGCCGCACGGTGACCGAGACCGACAACCTGTTGTGGTCGACCATGACCCACAACCCGCAACCGCTCCACCTCGACGCCGAAGCGGCCAAGGCGAGCGAGTTCGGCCGCATCCTGGTCAACGGCACCTTTACGTTCAGCCTGATGGTCGGAATCACTGTCGCCGAAACCACGATGGGCACGCTGGTCGCGAACCTGGGTTATGACAAACTGGTGATGCCCAAGCCGGTGTTCATCGGTGACACGCTGCACGCGACCAGCGAAGTGACCGAATTGCGCGACAGCAAGTCGCGGCCAAACGCCGGGCTGGTGACGTGGAAGCACCGTATGCATAACCAGCGCGACGAGGTGGTGTGCGAGTGTTTGCGGACGGCGTTGTTGCTGCGGAGCGGCTTATGAGTCGGGTCGTCAAGGATGGAGAGCTATACGTCGCGAGCCACATCACCGGTCCGACGCACAACTTTTTGAAGTTGCGAATTGCCGATGAATCGGCCCCATACCTGACGGTTCGCGTTCTTCCGCCAATCGGCGAATGCTCACACGGCGATCCGTTAACTACCGCAGATGTTCGCCCGTGGATCGAAGCCGGTGTAGATCATGCCAATCGTGACCTCGGGACCAACTACCGGGTGGACTATGCCGAGATCGTCGCGAACGACACTCCACGATTGGAAGTGTATCATCCGCTTGCTCGAATGATTGTGACTGCCGCTCACAAAGGTGATTTCGACGTCAAACCGTAAAGCTCTCCCCACACCCGCATGCGCCCTTGGCGTTGGGGTTCTCGAACACGAAGCCCGCGGCGAAATCGTCCTCGACCCAGTCCATCGTCGAGCCGATCAGATAGAGCACCGACGCGCCGTCGACGAAGAAGGTGCCGCCGGGCGTTTCGATCCGCTCGTCCATCGGGTTGGCGGTGGTGACGTAATCGACCGAATAGGCCAGCCCTGAACAGCCGCGCCGCGGGGTCGACAGCTTGACGCCGATCGCGCCCTCCGGCGCTTTCGACATCAGCTCGGCCACGCGCGCCTCGGCGCGTTCGGTCAGTATCACGGCAGCGGGTCGTTGCCTCAAGGTCGTCGTCATCGTCACTCCTCTCCCCTCCCGTTTACGGGAGGGCTCGGGGGAGGGCGTGTCACCATCCGCATTGGGGCAACACGCCCTCCCCTAGCCCCTCCCGCAAGCGGGAGGGGGATTGTTACAGCATTCCCAATTCCAGCTTCGCGTCGTCGGACATCTTCTGCGGGTCCCAGGGCGGATCCCAGACCAGATTGACGTCGGCGACCGCGACGCCCGGCACGCTGCCGACGCGCAGTTCGACTTCGGCCGGCATCGATTCCGCGACCGGGCAATGCGGCGTGGTCAGGGTCATGGTGACTGCGGCATGGCCGTCTTCGGTCACCTCGACATTATAGATCAGCCCGAGGTCGTAGATGTTGACGGGGATTTCGGGGTCGTAAATCTCCTTGAGCGCGTCGACCACCGCCTCGTACAGCGCGCCGCCCGGCTCGCCGCCGGACAGCGGCTCGGGCTTTTGCGACAGGAACCCGGCGAGATAATCACGCTTGCGCTCGAACGTCTCGGCCGGCGCCTCGACGCGCGCCTTGGGCGGCGCTTCCACCGATGTCACTTCGTCCACTTCGATCTTCCGTTCTTCGTTCATCCGAAGATTCCTACCCAAAAATCCGCGTCACACGTTCGACAGCTTCACCAAGCGCCTCGACATCCGCCATCGACGAATAGACCCCGAAGCTCGCCCTTGCCGTCGCCGGCACACCCAGCGCCTCCATCAGCGGCTGCGCGCAATGATGTCCGGCACGGATCGCCACCTTGCTCTCGTCCAAGATGGTGGCGACGTCGTGCGGATGCACCCCCTCCACCGCGAAACTGACGATACCGGCGGAGTCTTCCGGACCGAACAGCCGCACCGAATTGATCCGCGACAACCGCTCGCGCGCCGCCACGACCAGCGCCGTTTCGTGGGCGTGGATGCGCTCCAGGCCAATGCTCTCGACATAATCGATCGCGGCATGCAGCCCGATCACGCCAACGATATGCGGCGTCCCCGCCTCGAACCGCCCCGGCGCCGGGGCGTAGGTCGTCTTGGCGAAGGTGACGCGATCGATCATCGATCCGCCACCCTGATAAGGCGGCATCGCGTCGAGCAGATCGTACCGACCCCACAACACGCCGATCCCGGTCGGGCCGTAGAGCTTGTGGCCGGAGAAGACGTAGAAATCGCAGCCGATCTCGGCGACGTCGACCGGCATCCGCGGCACCGCCTGGCAGCCGTCGAGCAGGATCTTGGCGCCGACGGAGTGCGCGATCTCGGTCGCGCGCTTGGCATCGAGCACCGAGCCCAGCACGTTCGAAACATGCGCAAGCGCAACGAGCTTGTGCGCCGGCGTGATCATCGCCGCCATCGCGTCGAGATCGATCCGGCCGTCGGCGGTCAGCGGCACGACGTCGATCTCGACCCCGATCCGTTCGGCGACCAGCTGCCATGGCACGATGTTCGAATGGTGTTCGAGCGTGGACAGCAGGATGCGATCGCCCGCCTTGAGCTGCTCGCCTGCCCAGCTATGCGCGACGAGGTTGATCGCTTCGGTCGCGCCGCGGACGAAGACGATTTCCTCGGGCTTGCCGTTGATGAATTCCGCGACCCGTTTGCGCGCGGCTTCATAGGCGAGCGTCATGTCGGCCGAGCGCTGGTACACACCGCGATGCACCGCGGCATAGTCCTGAGCGTAGCCGCGCTCGATTGCGTCGATCACCATGCGCGGTTTCTGCGCGGAGACGGCGCTGTCGAGATAATGCCAGCCGGCCGGGATCGCCGGGAAATCGGCGACGACGTCGAGCGGGGCAGTCTCCCCTCCCGCCTGCGGGAGGGGTCGGGGGAGGGCTTGTGCGGAAAGGTCAGCCATTGGACATGCCCTCCCCTAGCCCCTCCCGCGAGCGGGAGGGGGACTGGAGCATCCGCTCAAGCGCGGCCTGCGCCGCCGCTTCGACCCGCGTCCGTTCGCCTTCATCCGCGATATCGTCGAAAACGCTGCCGACAAACGCCCGCAACAACAACTTCTTGGCCTCTGCCGGCGCAATCCCGCGGCTTTCAAGGTAGAATAGAGCCATCGCATCCAGCTCGCCGACCGTGGCGCCGTGCGCGCATTTCACGTCGTCGGCGAAAATCTCCAGCTCAGGTTTGGCATTGGCGGTCGCGGTGCGCGCGAGCAGCATCGCCTTGACCGACTGGCTGGCATCGGTCTTCTGCGCATCGCGTGCGACCGCGACCTTGCCGAGATAGCTGCCGGTCGCCTTGCCGCCCAACACCGAGCGCACGACCTGGTTCGAGGTCGCGTTGGGCTCGACATGGTTGACTGTGGTGACGATCTCCAGCGTCTGCTCGCCACCGCCGAGCATCGCCGCGCCCAGCTCGAAATGCGCGCCGTCATGCAGCGTCACATCGATCGACACGCGGCCGAGCTTGCCGCCGATATTGAGCACGTGGAATGTCGCCCGCGCGCCCTTTTCGAGCACGATCGCGATGTCCTTGACCGCGACCGATCCGGGGGGCGAATCCTGCACCACGACGCGCGCGATTTCCTCCCCCGCGACGACACGGATCGTCTCGGGCGGGTTGAGCGGCCACGCCTCGGCCAGTGCGTCGAGGTCGCTATAGCGCCACGCCTCGTCGCGGCGGGTTGGGAGCGCGAGCAACGTCATGAGTTTGACTCGCACGAAGACACAAAGGCGCGAAGCGCACCTATCTTCTTCGCGTCTTTGTGGCTTTGTGCGATCAAAAATGAGGCGCCTGCGGCGCAGAGCTTAGTCATGCCGCCACCGCCCCATAGCCTTCACGCTCGAGCTCGAGCGCCAGCTCGGGCCCGCCGGTGCGGGTGATCCGCCCACCCTCCAGCACATGGACGAAGTCCGGCTTCACGTAATCGAGCAGCCGCTGATAATGGGTGATCAGCACCACTGCCTTGTCGGGCGCGCGCATGATGCGGTTGATGCCGTCCCCGACCACACGGAGCGCATCGATGTCGAGCCCGCTGTCGGTCTCGTCGAGGATCGCGAGCTTCGGCGCGATGATCCCCATCTGGACCATCTCGTTGCGCTTCTTCTCGCCGCCCGAAAAGCCGACATTGACCGGGCGCTTGAGCATCTCGGCATCCATCGACAGCGCCGCCGCCTCGGCCCGCGCCAGCTTGAGGAAGTCGCCGCCCGACAGCGGCCCCTCACCCCGCGCGCGCCGCTGGCTGTTGAGCGCCTCACGCAGGAACTGAACGTTCGACACGCCGGGAATCTCGACCGGATATTGGAAACCCAGGAACAGGCCGGCAGCGGCGCGCTCGTGCGGCGCCATCTCGAGCAAATCCTCGCCGTCGAAACTGACCGACCCCTCGGTCACGTCGTAACCAGGCCGCCCGCCGAGCACATAGCCGAGCGTCGACTTGCCCGCGCCGTTCGGGCCCATGATCGCATGCACTTCGCCAGCGTTCACGCTGAGCGAGAGGCCCTTGAGGATCGGCTTGCCGTCGATTTCGGCGTGGAGGTTATTGATTTGGAGCATCAAACTTCTTCGACCTTGAGCTGAAAAGAGATCGCGATTTTCGCCGGGCGATCGATGAACCCTTCATCGGGAGGATTGTGCGGCGTTCCATCGGACGCGAAGTATTCGAGAGCCGGGTTCGCCAAACCGGCTTCGCGAATTTCGGGCGGCATCGGTGCGTCGAACCAGTAAACAGTTGCATCGCTCCATTCGCCGTTGTCGGCCACAAGATGGCGCACCCGGGCCATATCGACCAGGCTGAGAACGGCGGCGCTCATGCTCTCGGTTCCTTAAAAAGGACGACGTCACCCCGGCCTTGTGCCGGGGTCCACCGCGCCTCAGACCCTCGCGCATGCGGCTCCGTGGATGCCGGCACAAGGCCGGCATGACGGATGGGGGTGAGGATCATCCGACCGACCCCTCCAACGAAATCCCCAGCAATTTCTGCGCTTCGACCGCGAATTCCATCGGCAGCTGCTGCAGCACCTCGCGCGCGAAGCCGTTGACGATCAACGCGACCGCCGCTTCCTGGTCGAGCCCGCGCTGCATCGCGTAGAACAATTGGTCCTCGCTGATCTTCGAGGTGGTCGCCTCATGCTCGATCTGCGCAGACGGGTTGCGCACCTCGATATAGGGCACCGTATGCGCGCCGCATTTGTCGCCGAGCAGCAGGCTGTCGCACTGGGTGAAGTTGCGTACGCCTTCCGCGGTCGGCGCGACGCGGACCAGCCCGCGATAGGTATTGTCAGACCGCCCGGCCGAAATCCCCTTCGACACGATAGTCGAACGGCTGCCCTTGCCGAGATGGATCATCTTGGTGCCGGTATCGGCCTGCTGGCGATTGTTGGTGACCGCGACCGAGTAGAATTCGCCGACCGAATTCTCCCCGGCCAGCACGCAGCTCGGATATTTCCAGGTGATCGCGGAGCCGGTTTCGACCTGGGTCCACGACACCTTGCTGTTGCGGCCCTGGCACAATGCGCGCTTGGTGACGAAATTGTAGATGCCGCCGACGCCGTTCTCGTCGCCCGGATACCAGTTCTGGACGGTCGAATATTTGATCTCGGCATCGTCGAGCGCGACCAGTTCGACCACCGCAGCGTGGAGCTGGTTCTCGTCGCGCATCGGCGCGGTGCAGCCTTCGAGATACGAGACGTACGCGCCCTTGTCGGCGACGATCAGCGTGCGTTCGAACTGACCGGTATTCTCGGCATTGATGCGGAAATAGGTCGACAGCTCCATCGGACAGCGCACGCCCTCGGGCACATAGACGAAGGTTCCGTCGGAAAAGACCGCGCAATTGAGCGCCGCGAAATAATTGTCGTGCTGCGGCACGACCTTGCCCAGCCACTTCTTCACCAGTTCGGGATATTCGCGGATCGCTTCGCTGATCGACAGGAAGATCACGCCCGCTGCCTTCAGTTCCGCGCGGAACGTCGTCGCGACGCTGACGCTGTCGAACACCGCATCGACCGCGATCTTGCGCGCGCCTTCCACCCCGGCGAGCACCTTCTGCTCCTCGATCGGGATGCCGAGCTTTTCGTAGGTCCGCCGGATTTCGGGATCGAGATCGTCGAGACTCTCGATCGTCTTCTTCGCCTTGGGCTCGGCGTAATAATAAGCGTCCTGGTAATCGATCGGCGCGATGTCGAGTTTGGCCCAGTCGGGAGTTTCCATCGTCTGCCACAGGCGAAACGCCTTCAGCCGCCAGTCGAGCATCCATTCGGGCTCGCCCTTCTTGGCGGAAATATAGCGGACGGTGTCCTCGGACAGACCCTTGGGCGCGAACTCCTGCTCGACGTCAGAGGCAAAGCCCCACTCATATTTCTTGTTCGCGGCGGCCAGCGCCTCTGCGTTCTTCGTCGCCATTACAAATCCCCGGCCGCGCAGCGGCCTGTCAAAAACTCCGCGGACTCCGCGCCTCCGCGTGAAAAAATTTTTATCTCACGCGGAGGCGCGGAGACGCGGAGCAAGAGAGATCGCGCCGCGCGCGGCATCAGGCCTGCACCTCCAGCGCAGGAGCAGCGGACAGGCTCGCGAGGCTAACACCGGCCAGAGCGCCGCGGACCGCGCCGTTGACGGCATTCCAGTGCGGCTTCACGCGACAGCTTTCCTCGACGCAACAATCATGCGCGCCATGCTCGACACAAGCCGTCATCGCGATCGGCCCCTCGATCGCCTCGACGATATCGGCCAGGCTGATCGCCGCGGGCGGGCGCGACAGGCGAAACCCGCCGCCGGTTCCCCGCTGGCTCTCGATCAGCCCCGCAGACGACAGCTTGCTCACCAATTTTTGTACGGTCGGCAGCGGCAGACCGGTTTCCTCAGCCAGGCAAGTCGCATTGAGCCGCCCCACCCCGCCGCAATGGCGCGCGGCGGCGGACATCATCACCACGGCATAATCGGCCAGGCTGGACAGGCGCATTGTTGCGAACGACTCTCAAATCAGATCAAATCGATCCGATTGCCATGTGGGCGTGAGAGGAGCGAAGGTCAACCTGTTAAATTCCCTCTCCCATTGGGAGAGGGAGGGAGCCGACGCAAGTCGGCGGAAGCGACTATCTGGATTGTCAAAGGGCATGAGCGAGTTCGGCGCGGACGTCGCGTGCTTTGGCGTTGAGACGGACGAGGAGTTTGCGGGCGAGGGCGATGCGGACCTCCATTTTGCTGAGGCC
>Ga0207649_10000494_pt1 | contig 28001 bp, 28 predicted proteins | sample KBSC43metaG_FD_184317 | JGI IMG/M metagenome (GOLD analysis project Ga0207649, IMG submission 184317) | Corn rhizosphere microbial communities from Kellogg Biological Station, Michigan, USA - KBS C4-3 metaG (SPAdes) (version 2) | ecosystem: Host-associated > Plants > Roots > Rhizosphere > Soil ... | reverse complement strand
CAGCGTCCAGACCCTGCTCGGCCATGCCGACATCGCGACCACCCAGATCTACACCCATGTGGCGCGCGACCGGCTGGAAGCCATGGTTACCGAGGCCCACCCCCTGGCCCGCCAGAAAAGGCCAAGCCAAAGAACAAACCGCCGCAGTTGACGCGGCCCGTCCCCAAGGGCCAGTTTTCGCACTCGCAGCATGAGAGGGGATTTTTGTGAGCTTCACCACCATCGAACGTCAGGCGCCGGTCCGGCTTTATCGTTCTAAGCTGTTCCTGCCCGGCTCACAGACCAAGTTCTTCGAAAAGGCAGCGGCGAGTGCTGCCGACGTGGTGTGCCTCGACCTCGAAGACGCAGTTGCGCCCTCCGACAAGCCGCAGGCGCGCGTCAACATCGTGCAGGCGCTGAACGAGGTGAACTGGGGCAACAAGACCGTCACCTGCCGCATCAACGGTCTCGACACGCCGCTTTGCTATCAGGACGTGCTGGCGCTGGTGGAAAAGGGCGGCGAACGCCTCGATGCCATCATGGTCCCGAAGGTCGGTTGCGCCGCCGACGTCTACGCCATCGACATGCTGATCACGCAGGCATCCGCCGCGGTGGGCCGCAAGAAGAAGATCGGCCTCGAAGTTATCATCGAAAGTGTGCTCGGCCTGACCAATATCGACAAGATCGCCGGTTCCTCGAAGCGTCTGGAGAGTCTTCATTTCGGCGCGGCCGACTATGCCGCCAGCCAGGGCATGCGCACCACCAACATCGGCGGGGGCAATGCCGATTATGTCATGCTCACCGACAAGGACGAGAAGGGCGAACGCGTCCGCCACTGGAACGACCTCTGGCACTTCCCGCTGTTCCGCATGGTGCAGGCCGCGCGCGCGCACGGCCTGATGGCGATAGACGGCCCATTCGGCGATTACGGCGACCCGGACGGCTTCCGCGTGCAGGCCAACCGCACCGCCATCCTCGGCTGCGAAGGCAAATGGGCGATCCATCCAAGCCAGGTCGCACTCGCCAACGAGATCTACACGCCGCCCGCGAAAGAAGTGGAACGCGCCGAAGCCATCCTCGCCGCGATGGAAGACGCCCACAAAACGGGCTCGGGTGCCGCCGCGCTGAAAGGCGTGCTGATCGACGCCGCCTCGATCCGTCAGGCGCACGTCATCGTCAAGCAGATGCAGATGATCCGCGAGCGGGAAAAGCAGACCGCTTAAACGACCGATCCGATCGACAAAGAAAAACGGCGGCTCGAAAGAGCCGCCGTTTTCGTTTTCAGGGAAGCTGTTCTCAAGCCTTCTTGCGGCGGCGCAGTTGCATCGCGGCCAAACCGGCACCGAACAAGGACAACGTCATCGGTTCCGGCACGGCGGCCGTCGACAGTTGAACGTTGTCGAGGATCAGGCCCATATTATCGCCTTGATTGGTCTGGATGAACGCCAGCTTACCGCTCGTCGCCGACGAAAACGAAATAGATTCCGCAGTCAGCGGATCGCCCGAGTTCAGCGTGAAGCTTCCGATCGTGTTTCCATCGAACTGCACGATGACCGTATTGGTCTCGCCGCGCGTCGAACCGCCCAGATCGAACGTCAGCAGGTAACTGCCGGCGCCGAAGGTGGCGTTGGTCGTGATCCCGCCGCTCTGACCGGTCGAGCCGTCCATGTCCACATAGAGGCCGTTGCCCGGATAGAAATCGAAATAGCCATTGCCGATAAGATCGACGCTGCCCTGGGTTACCGTCCAGTTGGCAAAGCTGCCCGTAACGGTGCCGTAGTTCAGGACGCCGGTGCCGCCGTTCTCGCCGTTGAAGTCGTCCGAGAAGATCGGGGCGGCGGAGGCGGGCGCGGCATAAGCCGCTGCCGCGACGACGCCTGCGAGGATCAATTTCTTGAGCATTGTACGCAACCTTTCCATATCAACGCTTTTGTTCTCATAGGTTGCAAAAGTCGCGCCGGAAAATTTCTTCGGCCTAAGTCAAAGCATTAAGCAAAATCGTCTTCGGGGTGTGTAAAAGTTCGATACAAAAAGCTGCAAAGATGCGGCTTTCCACGCTTATCAGCGTTGCAATTCACGACAGCGTTGCATCGCCTGACAACGAAGCGTGATTTGTAAGCATTCGCCCTACACGCGTTAACTTCTCCGGATTGCGCATCACATAGATACCGGTGATCTGATTGCCGTCCGTTTCGACGGTCATGGATGAATAGATCTCGCCTTTGTCCATGATGACGAGACTGGGCTGGCCATTGATCTCGGTGGCATAGAATTCGGGCCGGAAGCTCTCGTGCATCTTACGCGTCAGGCCCTGGACGAGGCGCGTCACACGATCGGCGCCGAACACGGGATTGAGTGCTGCCGAAGCTTTCCCTCCGCCGTCGGAATAGAACACGATGTCTTTGGCGAAGAGTTGCGTCATGTGTGAGGTATCGCCGGTGGCGACGGCTTGCGCGAAGCGGCCGATCATTTCGAGATGCTGTTCCTTCGAGATCGTGTAGCGCGGACGATCCGCCTTCACGCGCTCACGCGCGCGGCTGACGAGCTTGCGGCAGGCCGCTTCGTTCTTGTTCAGCATTTCCGCGATCTCGGCGTAATCGCAATCGAATGCATCGTGCAGGATCAGCGCCGCGCGTTCCTCCGGCGACAGGCGCTCCAGCACATGCAGCAGCGCCAGCGAAAGATCGGACGCCAATTCCGCATGAGCGGCGGGTGTGTCGGCTGCAAGTACGCGCATGTCATCGGGCATCAGGGGCTCCGGCAGCCAGGGGCCGACATATTTTTCTCGCCGCGCGCGCGCCGATCGCAACGCATCCAACGCCAGACGAACGGTAACGGCGGAAAGCCACGCGCGCGGATCGCGGATCGTTTCGAGATCCTCGCGCCGCCAGCGCAGCCATGCCTCCTGCACGATATCTTCCGCGCCCGACATCTCTCCCAGCATCCGGTAGGCGAGGCCCAACAGATGCGGCCGGTGCTTCTCGAACAGCGCGGTCGACGTGTCGTTCATGCAGCCTTCAATGCCTGGTTCACCGCGATATCGTCATTGCCGATGCGCACGCGCTGGCAGGTCTTCGCATGGCCCAGGGCGCGTTTGATGACCGGGAAATTACGCGCCGTCATCGCGCGTAACGTCAATGCCATCAGCGCGGGCTTGCCCCATTTTACCTCGATGGTTTCCCGCAACTCGTCGAGGTTGGGCGAGAACAACAACAAGGCGCGCCCATAGTCGAAGCCAAGCTGCGCATCGGCATCTGTAGGCGCGCCGGACAAAAGCTGCTTGATGATATCGCCATTCATGCCCTGTTCCATGGCGATATCGGAGGCGATCTGAACGCAGGGCCCGCAATCTTCAACCAGCGCACCGGCAATGCCCGCGGCGAACCATGCGTTGGACGGCGCGTTGCTGTGAAAGGTTCCGCCAGCCAACTGAACCGTCGCGAAGCGGATGCAGGCACTCAGCGATTCATCGGTGAGTTCGTGCAGGTAGGTCGCGTCATAGCCATATTTCCTTTCCATGCCGCGGAAATTGCGGTGCAAGAGCCATCTGATCATCACACAACTCCTTCCCGGCGCGCCCAAACCCAGGCGAGCCAAAAGCCGACGAAACTCGCAAGCATCACCGCAACAAAATCGGAAGCGATCTGCTGCGGATTACTGGGGACGCCGTCGGAGATCCATTCCCAGACATGCAGCAGGGCGTGGAGGGCCGGCCATGTGGCGCCTGCCAGAGCGAAGGTTGCAGCGGTTGCTCCGGTACGCAGGGCCATCAGCAAGCCAATCCCGCTGGCGATGAACGCCAGCCCGATATCGGCGATGAAATGGTGGTTGGCGGGGCCGGATAAGGTGACCCCAGGCACGGAGTTGTACCAAAAGTCAGGGGCCGCCAGCATGCTAATGCCGTTGGCCGTATGAAATATTCCTAATAAAATCAATCCTGTACGGACATATTTGGTATTCATGGCGGCACCTCCGTGTTAAAGACGGGGCAGGGGATGGATTTGTGACCGGCAAGCCCCACTTTTGTTTGACGCGGGGCCCGGCCATTGCCAAGTTCCGCCCTCTTTTGCGGCCTTCGCGCGTTTCCCCCGAGTGACGATGCCCACATATTTGGAATTCGAAAAGCCGATTGCCGACCTCGAAGGCAAGATCGTGGATTTGAGGCAACTTGCCTCGCAGGACGCCACGACGAACATCGACGAGGAGGTCGGCCGCCTGCAGGCCAAGGTCGATACCTTGGTCAAACAGACCTATGCCAAGCTCACGCCGTGGCAGAAGGCGCTTGTCGCGCGCCATCCCAACCGTCCCCACTTCCTCGATTACGCCCGCGAGTTGCTCGACGACTTCACGCCGCTCGCCGGTGACCGCCTGTTCGGCGAGGACCGCGCGCTGATGGTGGGCCTTGCGCGGTTTCGCGGCCGCCCTGTCGCCGTAATCGGGCAGGAGAAAGGCAACGACACCCAAAGCCGCCTGAAGCACAATTTCGGCATGGCAATGCCGGAGGGTTATCGCAAGGCGCAACGCTTGTTCGACCTGGCGGATCGTTTCGGCCTGCCGGTGCTGTCCTTCGCGGATACGTCCGGCGCCTATCCCGGCGTTAGCGCGGAAGAACGCGGACAAGCCGAAGCCATCGCGCGTTCGACACAGGCCGGCTTGAATCTGCGCGTGCCGTTTGTCTCAACGATCATCGGCGAAGGCATGTCGGGTGGCGCGATCGCCATCGCGACAGCCAATCGCGTGTTCATGCTGGAGCATTCGATCTACGCGGTGATCTCGCCGGAAGGTTGCGCGTCGATCCTGTGGCGCAGCGCCGACAAGGCACAGGATGCCGCCGCCGCCATGCGCATCACCGCGCAGGATTTGCTGGAACTGAAGATCATCGACGGCATCATCCCCGAGCCGATGGGCGGCGCGCATCGTGCGCCGGAAACCGCGATCACCTCGGTGGGCGATACCATCGAACGCGCCCTGCACGAACTTTCGGCAATGGGCGGCGAGGCTTTGCGCCGCCAGCGCCGGGAGAAATATCTCGCGATGGGCCGCAACCTTTCGTAGCCGGGAGAGCAACGTGGACAAGACCGAGATTGACGCGATTGTGCGGCGGTCCGAACAGGCGGCGCACGCCCTGATGAACGGCGACCCGTCCCAGTTCGACGCCTTCATCACCCAGAAAGACGATTTCACGATCTTCGGCCCGACCGGCGGACCGGCCCCGATGAAAGGCTCGGCCGAATGGCGCAAGGTCGCGCCGAACGCGGCCAAGATATTCAAGAAGGGCGAAGCGAAAGTCGAACTGTTCGAAGCGTATACGTCCGGCGATCTATTGGTTCTCGTTCTACTGGAACATCAAACCGTTACATTCGAAGGCGATAGCGAGTCACAAAGCTGGAGCCAGCGCGTCACGCAGGTCTATCGCCGCGAGGAAGACGACTGGAAAATCGTCCACCGCCACATCGACCCGCTGGTGAAAAAGCGCACGCTGGACGAAGCGAAAATTATCGCGAAAGCCTAACGCACCGTCCGCGCAAACGCCCTTACATCGCCCACCAGATCGTCCGGCCGTTCCAGCGCCGCGAAGTGGCCGCCTTCCTTGAAATCCGTCCAGTGCGTCACGTTCACATGCCGCTCGACCATGCTGCGCGGCGGAAACGGAATGAGGTCGATGGGAAAGTTCGCGATACCAACCGGCTTTTCGATGCGCGCACCGTTCGGCACCGGATCGCCGGAAAGATCTTCCATCAAGCCGCGATACATCCAGGTGGCGGTGTTGAACGTCCGCGTGACGAGATAGATCATCACATTGGTCAGCAACTGATCCATCGAATAGACATTCTCGAACCCGCGCGATTTGTCCGACCAGCCGTGGAATTTTTCGACGATCCACGCCGCCGCGCCGACGGGTGAATCCATCATGCCGTAGGAAAGCGTCTGCGGCTTGGTCGTCTGTTCGCGGAAATAGGCGCCTTCCATTTCGAACAGTTGCATCGCGCGCTGCGCATATTGCTTTTCTTCTTCGGTTTGGGGATGCACGCCCGGCGAACGCCAGCCGAACATGTTCAGGTGAACGGCCTTGCAGCCCTTGCCGTCATATCCCATCCAGCCGGAAATCGCCGAACCCCAGTCGCCGCCTTGCGCGATGTAATTTGGCAGGCCGCAAACCTCCGTCATCAGCCTGTCGAAATACCGCGCGGTGGTGCGCGGCCCGATGGGGCGTTCAGGCTTGCCGGAGAATCCATAACCGGGAAGCGACGGGACGACGACGGTGAATGCATCTTTCTCGTTGCCGCCGAAGCGTTCGGGATGGGCGAGCTTTTCGACGATGTGCAGGAATTCGAACACCGAGCCCGGCCAGCCATGGCTCAGGATCAGGGGCTGCGGCGAAGGCCCGGAGCCCTCCACGCGATAGAAATGAATGTCGAGGCCGTCCACCTCAGCGGTGAATTGCGGGAAGCGGTTGAGCGCCTCCTCCTCTTTCCGCCAGTCGTAGCCGTCGATCCAATAGGCCGCGAGCCGTTTCATGTAGTCGAGGTTCGCGCCATAGGCCCAGGTGCCGTCGAGGCCCTGCCCACGCGGCATTTCGTGCCATTCGAAATCGCGCACACGGCGGTTGATGCGTGCAATCGTTGTCTGCGGAATAGCGATCTGGAAAGGTTTCGCGGCGATCATGGGCCTGGCCCCGGTTGGTCTTTCGAGAGTTTAATCATGCAGGACGTTTCCCTCCAAACCGCCTTGCCCGATCTGCCTGCGAGCCCACGCCTGCGCTGGTGGGACATGGTGCTGCCGGTCGCGAGCGGCGTTCTGGTGCTTGGCGTCATCTCGTTCGCCGTGGTCATCACGGCGATGGGAAAGGGCGATGCAGGCTTCGTGCGGGAATTGGCCGCGAAGATGCAATCGGCCGGGCAGGGCTATTTCCTCAACATGGGCGTGATGGCGGTGCTCTACCTGCCGCCGTTGGGCGTGTTGTTGTGGATCGCGCGCCGCAAGCAGCTCGAATATTTTCCAGCGGTGCCATGGCGCATCAACGGATGGGCATTCGGCGGCGGCATTCTCTATGGCGTCTTGTTTCAGGTGGTGCAGGATTTCCTGATCCGCAATTCCATCGTCACCTATACGCCGTCACCGGGCGAACTTCTTCTCATTCCCCACAATGCCACCCAGCTTGCGGTGGGATTGGGCGTGGCGGCGTTGCTGGGGCCTTTTGTCGAGGAATTCTATTTTCGCGGCTTCCTGCTTTCATGGTGCCGGAGAAAAATGCCGCTCGCATGGGCCACGCTCATCAATGCGGTCCTGTTCGGCGTCATCCATCTCTATTTTCTGCAGCACGCAGGGCTGGAAGGCGTCTTCGTCACCGCTGTCATCGCCGTGTTCGGGGCCGTGAACGTATGGTGGACGGTGCGCACGGGATCGCTGTGGCCCGCGTTCGCGAGCCATGCAGCCTATAACGGCTTGGGCCTGATCCTGATGTTCCTTGCGCCGGGCACGCCCTAGCGCTTGCAGCCAGTGAACGACGCGCCGGGCGTTTCGAACATTGCCTCGCCCTGATGCTCCCAGAAGGTGGTCGTGCCGTCGCTGTATCTCGCGCCTGAACCCGATTGCGCAATCGGCAGCTTGAATGCCGTGTTCTGCGTTTCGACAATCGCCGTCTGCGTTTTGTTGTCGTAGGTGACAGTCAGGTCGACCTGCAACACGCAATGGAACGTGAACGTCTCTGCGCCCGCTGTCGATGTCGTTGCCACCATCAGCCCCGCCGCCATCAGCAAAGCTTTTCCCATCCCGCTTTCCTCCAAACAAAAAGGGGGCCGAACCCGGCCCCCTTTTCGATTTCATTGCGCCCACTCAGTGCGAAAGCTGGACAAGCAGCGAAGACACCCAGCCCTGATTGCCGAGTTCGTCCTTCACTTCCCACCACACGCCATCCTTGTTGCCCGTCGGATAGAGCATCATGCCGGGATCGAGCGTGCGCACGACCTTCGATTTGGGAGACGGGCTTGTGTACAGGTGGCCCGGCTTGTTCATCGTGACGGCCTGCTGCACGTTGGCTTCCGAGGCGTTGTCGGGAAGCTGGCCGAATTGCGCGATCAGCTTCGTATAGGCGTCGAGATAAGCGAGCGTGATGACCTGGCCGATTTCGGTGTCGGCGTAGCCGGACGCGCCTGCCGCGCCGAAGCCGCTCCAGCCGAACACGCCGCCGCCCGCGCCCCAGGAAAGATCGCTCTTGTCGGAATGGCCTTCCTCAAGTGCAACCTGTTCGCTCGAACGCACATCGGTCACGGTCAGCACCACGTCCGCCGTCTTCTTTGAAATATTGATGCCGCCGACGAGGCCGCCGACCGGACCGCCAATGAAGCCGCCGAGAATGCCGCCGACGTTCAGCCCGCCCGCATTGCTGTTCTTGGATACGAGGTCGGGAACCAGAACGTAGTCCGCCGTCTTGATCTGGCCCTTGCCCTGATTGGAACCCTGGCGAAGGTCGCCTTCGGAGGCGAGCGCGCGTTCCGCCTGAATCGCCGCCATGCCCTTGCCGCGATCGACGAGGCCGAAGCAGCCCGAGCGCATCACGAAGACCTTGAGAAGGGCTTCCGGCGAACCAAGGCCGTATTGCGTCCACCAGTTGGTTTCGGGCTCGACCACGGCGAGAGTGCCCAGTCGCTTGGTGCAGGTGGGAATTTCAGCTTCCTTGCGTTCCCGCTTTTCCTGCGCGCTTTCGGCCCAGGCCGATGTGATGGTGGGCGCGACGAACATCAGCGCCATTGCGCTCGCCGCGACCGCGCGCAGCGATTTTGCCTTCGACATGGAATTCCTCATTTTTCGATCAATTAGCCCCAGCCGGAATGCGGATTCTGCCCGCAGCCTGAAATCTATCGAAAATTTTAGAATCCGCAATTCGGACAGGCGGGTAGTGCCCGGATTTAATCGGACGACAACCTGAAATTTTCTTCAGGCACGCGGGGTAACCAGCGCCCCGTGGCAGTGCTTGAACTTGCGGCCGGAGCCGCAGGGGCAGGGCGAATTGCGCTGCACCTTGCCCCAGGTCGCCGGGTTGTTCGGATCGACGGGGCCGCTGGAACGCAGTTGCGGCGTCGCCTGCAGCGGCTGATCCATCTCCTCTTCGCCGGTGAGCGGATTGATGTGCGAGGCCTGCATGCTCGCAGGATTGCGCAGTTGAGGTATCGGCGGCGGTTGCTCGACATTGATCTGGAGGTGGAAAAGCTGGCGCACCACGTCGGAGCGCAGCTTCGCGAGCAGTCCTTCGAACAGTTCGAATGCTTCGCTCTTGTATTCGTTCAGCGGATCGCGCTGGCCGTAGCCGCGCAAGCCGACATATTGGCGAAGGTGGTCCAGGTTGACGATGTGTTCGCGCCAGTCGTGGTCGAGCGTCTGCAACAGCACGGCCTTCTCGACATACCGCATCACGTCGGTGCCCGAATTGGCGGCGCGTTCGGCGGCGCGGTTTTCCACCGCCTTCAGCACGCGCTCGCGGACTTCCTCGTCGGCGATGCCTTCTTCTTTCGTCCAGTCGATGACGGGCAGGTCGAGGCCGAAAGTCTTCTCGATCTCCTCGTGCAGCCCGGCTGCGTCCCATTGTTCGGCGTAAGCCTTTTCGGGGATGTGGCGGGCGACGAGATCTTCTACCACGCGCTCGCGGAACTCGGCGATCTGGTCGCTCACTTCGTCGGCGGACATGATCTCGCGGCGCTGTTCGAAGATCACGCGGCGCTGGTCGTTCAGCACGTCGTCGTATTTAAGGATGTTCTTGCGGATTTCGAAGTTGCGCGCTTCGACCTTCTGCTGTGCCTTTTCGAGCGCCTTGTTCACCCACGGATGGGTGATGGCTTCGCCCTTTTCGAGGCCGAGGCGCTGCAACAACGTGTCCATGCGCTCCGAACCGAAGATGCGCATCAGGTCGTCCTGCAGGCTCAGGAAGAATTTTGACGCGCCGGGGTCGCCCTGACGGCCGGAGCGGCCGCGAAGCTGGTTGTCGATGCGGCGGCTTTCATGGCGTTCGGTGCCCACGACATAAAGGCCGCCTGCCGCCAGCGCGCGTTCCTTGTCGGCGGCGACTTCGGCGCGGATTTGTTCCGCGCGGCGGGCGAACTCGGCTTCGTCGACGATTCCGGCCAGTTCGTTGCGGATTCGCATGTCGGCGTTGCCGCCGAGCTGAATATCGGTGCCGCGGCCCGCCATGTTTGTGGCGATCGTCACGGCGCCCGAAACGCCGGCCTGCGAAACGATGGCGGCTTCCTGTTCGTGATAGCGCGCGTTCAGCACGTTGTGCTTGATCTTGTGCTTCTTGAGCAGCTCCGACAGGTGTTCGGATTTCTCGATGGACGTGGTGCCGACCAGGATCGGCTGGCCGCGGCCAACGCACTCCTCGATCAGCCTGACGATGGCGTCGTTCTTCTCGTCATAGGTGCGATACACTTCGTCGTCGTGGTCGGCGCGGCGCACCGGAAGGTTGGTCGGGATGTCGCACACGTCGAGCTTGTAGATGTCCATGAACTCCGCGGCTTCGGTGAGCGCGGTGCCGGTCATGCCGGCGAGCTTTTCGTAGAGACGGAAATAGTTCTGGAACGTGATCGAGGCGAGCGTCACGTTTTCCGGCTGGATGGCGACGTTCTCTTTTGCTTCCAGTGCCTGGTGCAGGCCTTCGGAATAACGCCGCCCCTGCATCATGCGGCCGGTGAACTCGTCGATGATGACGACCTGGTCGTCCTTGACGATGTAGTCGCGGTCTTTCTGGAACAGCTTGTGGGCCTTCAACGCCTGATTGACGTGATGGACCATGTTGATGTTTTCGATGTCGTAGAGATCGCCGGTTTCGAGCAGGCCGGCTTCGCGCAGCCAGCCGACCATGCGTTCGTTGCCGGTTTCGGTTAGCGTGACCGTCTTCTGCTTTTCGTCGAGTTCGAAATCGGTGTCTTCCAGATTCGGCATCAGCGCGTCGACGGTGCGGTAGACTTCCGTCTGATCGTCCGTCGGGCCGGAGATGATGAGCGGCGTACGGGCTTCGTCGACCAGGATGGAGTCCACTTCGTCGACGATGGCGTAAGCGTGCGGCCGCTGCGCCATCGCCGCGATGGAATACTTCATGTTGTCGCGCAGATAGTCGAAGCCGTATTCGTTGTTGGTACCGTAGGTGATGTCGGCGGCGTAGGCTTCCTTGCGCTGTTCGTCGGTCAGGCCGTGGACGATGCAGCCCACCGTCATGCCGAGGAATTTGTAGACCTGTCCCATCCACTCCGCGTCGCGGCTGGCGAGATAGTCGTTCACGGTGACGACATGCACGCCCTTGCCGGTAAGCGCGTTCAGATAGACGGGCAGAGTGGCGACGAGGGTCTTGCCTTCGCCGGTCTTCATTTCGGCGATGCGGCCTTCGTGCAGCACCATTCCGCCCACAAGCTGCACGTCGAAATGGCGCTGGCCGAGCGTGCGCTTGGCGGCTTCGCGAACCACCGCGAAGGCTTCGGGCAGGAGCGCGTCCAGCGTTTCGCCCTTGGCGAGGCGTTCGCGGAATGCCGGTGTCATCGCGCGCAGCTCTTCGTCGCTCATTGCCTGGAATTTCGGTTCGAGGGCGTTGATCTCCTCGACCTTGCGGAAATGGGGCCGCAGCTTGCGCTCGTTGGAGGAGCCGAAGAATCGTTGCGCAAGGGCTTGAAACATGAACGTCCTCGTAGCGGGGCCGGAAGGCCGGGTTGTATCGGGCCGATCGCCGTCCCGGCAGGCGCGTGAGGTTAACGCCGGAGCATATGCCCCTTACGCGCGCGGGAGAGATAAGAACGGGCCACCCCCTTGTCAATTCAAGCGGTTCCGGCCTAATCCGCGCGCTCGCGCTGGGCGGGCACCCAGTGGAGTTCCATGACATGGCGAAGGGACGGGGGGCGGCTGCCAGGACGGCCCGGCGCGCGGGCGCGTCCAAGGCAAAACCAGCCCCCAAAAAGGCCGATGCGGGCCATCCTGTTTCTCCCCTCGCGCCAAAAAGTTTTGCCGCTTTGCCGCCTTTGGCCGGTGTCCGGCTGGCAACGGCGGCCGCCGGTGTCCGCTACAAGGACCGCACCGACGTCCTGATGGCGGTCATGGCGCCCGGAACCCAGGTCGCGGGCGTATTCACCAGATCCAAAACATCTTCCGCCCCTGTCGAATGGTGCCGAACCGGCCTCAAGGGCGGCGAGGCGAGGGCGCTGGTCGTCAACAGCGGCAATGCCAACGCTTTCACGGGCAAAGCGGGCTTCGAAGGTGCGCGCGAGGTCGCGGTGTCGGCCGCCGCTGTCGTCGGCTGCAAGGCGCAGGAGGTGTTCCTCGCCTCGACGGGCGTCATCGGCGAACCCTTGCCCGCGCAGAAGATCACCAAGGTTCTCGGCTCGCTGGCGGAACAGGGCTCGGCGGGCGGATGGCGGGCGGCGGCCGAAGCCATCATGACCACCGACACCTATCCGAAACTCGCCACCGCCGCCGCGCAGATCGACGGTCACAAGGTCACGATCAACGGCATCGCCAAAGGTTCGGGCATGATCGCGCCCGACATGGCGACGATGCTGGCCTTCGTCTTCACCGATGCGAACCTGCCTGCATCCGTCTTGCAGGATTTGCTGTCGAGCGGCGTGAAGCCTTCGTTCAACGCGATCACGGTCGACAGCGACACCTCCACCAGCGACACGCTGCTCCTGTTCGCGACCGGCAAAGGCGCACATCATCCCGCCATCTCCAAGGCAAACGACAGGCGGCTCGCCGATTTCAAAAGAAAGCTCGATGAGCTGTTGTTGAACCTCGCGCTTCAGGTCGTGCGCGACGGCGAAGGCGCGCGCAAGCAGATCCGCATCGACGTGACAGGCGCAGCCAGCGACGATTCCGCGAAGACCGTCGCGCTCGCCGTCGCCAATTCGCCGCTGGTGAAGACCGCGATTGCGGGCAACGACGCGAATTGGGGTCGCGTGGTGATGGCGGTCGGCAAGGCGGGCGAACCAGCCGACCGCGACAAACTCAAGATCGCCTTCGGCAACCAGGTGGTGGCGGAGAAGGGCGAACGCAGCCCCCGATATGACGAAGCCGCGGCCACGCGCGCCGTTTCCGGAAGCGAAGTCGAAATCGTTATCGACCTGGGCATCGGCAAGGGACGGTCGCGCGTGTGGACGTGCGATCTCACCGAAGGATATATCCGGATAAACGGTTCTTATCGCAGCTGACCGGCGACATTGATTGCAACGATGGTAGCCCCTAGAATGCAATCGCCTAAAGTGCTGGCCGGTGCGACTATGCTGTCCACGGTGTCGTCAGGGACACGCCAATCGCCGGCGATGACACCCGCGCTTTCGGTTTATCTCGACCTTCTCAGATTTGTCGGCGCGCTGCTGGTCCTTTTTTCGCATATCGAGACGGATATCTTCGGCCTGTGGTTTTGGCAGATCCGGTCTTATGGGCCGCAAGGCGTGGTCATTTTCTTTGTGATGTCGGGTTACGTCATTGCCTACACGGCGGACGCAAAGAACAAGACGCTTCGCGACTACACGATTGCCCGCGGGGCCCGTCTTTCCTCGGTGGTAGTGCCGGCGATCATTTTCACTGTCATTACCGAACTGTTGATCCGGCATTTCGACGCCAGCTATTTTCTTCAGCATGCTGGCCAGGACCGCATGAGTGTCTGGACGCACGCATTTCTCAATATGACCTACACATCGCAATTGTGGTTCATAGGAGAGCGATGGTGGACAAACCTGCCGTTCTGGTCTCTGGGCTATGAAGCTTGGTATTATGTCATCTTCGCCGCGGCAACATATTTTCCCGGACGGTTGCGCTTCTTTCTGGTGTTGTTGACCTGCGCCATTGCGGGGCCGCGAATTCTGGTGCTGTTTCCCCTCTGGCTTTTGGGCGTGGTGGCTTACGAAGCCGGAAAGCGCTGGACGATTCCGGTAACCGCGGCCTGTGCCCTTTTTGCGATCAGCGCGCTCGGATCGGTGTACCTCCTGCTTGCCGACACCGACGCGTCCTTCACCTTGCTGGTCGGGAAGTTGTTCGGGGACAAGCTCGTGAAGACCTTGTTGCCGCCCAATTTCGACTTCTTCTATTTGCTTGGGATTGCGATCATGGCGAACATTCTGACGTTCGCGCTGATGCGAATCGAATTCAAGACTCTGCTGCGCGCGGTTGGCGGTCCGATCCGCTACGCGGCGGGGGCTACGTTTGCAATATACCTGTTTCACACGCCGGTGCTGGCCCTGATCCATTGGGCATTCCAGGGATCGCCGCCGTCGCTGGGGCGCAGCCTTCTTCTTTACGCCGGACTGTTCGTCATTCTTTTCGCGATTGCCGAAGTCACCGAACGGAGGAAGAAGGTGTGGACGCGCTTGTTTAACGGGGTGTTTGCCAAGTTCGGCCAGCCGCCGCGCTTTGCCACGCCCGGCTGACGATCGCAGATGAATGCAGTTGTTTCATTTTGAATAGCGTGTTCAGCGAAACACTCGTGAAACCGCTGCAATGTTTTAATCACACCTTAACGCGCACCGCGCGAAAGTGAGGCCGACTCGGATGACGCAGCTCCCTTTGCTTCTGGTTGCGGCGTGCGCGTTAATCGATCCGGATGGCCGCGTGCTCATCGCACAACGCCCGTCGGGCAAGGCAATGGCTGGCCTCTGGGAATTTCCCGGCGGCAAAGTCGAGAAGGGCGAGCGACCCGAAGACACGATAATTCGGGAGCTGCGAGAAGAACTCGGGATAGTGGTGAGAGAGACATGTCTGGCTCCTTTCGTTTTCGCTTCGCACAGTTACGAAGCGTTTCATCTGCTGATGCCGCTGTTCCTGTGTCGCCGCTGGGAGGGCACGCTCGCCCCGCAAGAGGCGCAGGCGATCAAATGGGTGCGTCCGCGCGATCTGCCGGCCTATCCCATGCCGGCGGCGGACTTGCCGCTTATTCCGCTCTTGCGCGATCTCATCTGAGAGCGTTCGCGCAAAACGAAAGTGGCGCGACCGCCATCGAATATGCGTTGATCGCAACGATCATTACGGTCGGGATCATCACCGCGTTGACGACGATCGGCAACACGCTTGCGACGACGTTTCAGGACGTGAGCAGCGGGTTCAACCCGTAGATTTCAGTGCGTCGGCCAGCCGGGCTTTCGCGCTTCCGGGCGCGAGCGGTTTCTGCTGGCTTTCGTGCGGCGCCCAGCCTGCCAGATAGATCACATCGAATGTCGCCGCGATCCGGCCTTCGGCGTCGGCATGGTTCGCACGGTAGTGCGCCAACGCCGCGGCGAGCGTATCGCGCCGCAGGATGCGGTTGCTGCGCTGCGTGAGCACATTGGTTTCCCCCAGCGCCCGCAAGTCGGCCAGGAGATTGTCGAAGCTCGCGTAACGAACCGTCGTTCGCTCCAGATCGGCCACGGGCAAGGCAAAGCCCGCCCGCTGCAGCAACCCACCCAGATCGCGCACGTCCGCGAACGGCGACACACGGGGGGACACGCCGCCAACCGTCTCGCTTTCTCCGATGGCGAAAGCTTCGCGCAATTCGCGCAATGTTTCTCCCCCGAACAGCGCCGCAAGAAATAGCCCGTCCGGTTTCAGCGCACGGCGGATCTGCACCAGCGCGCCCGGCAGATCGTTGACCGCGTGCAGCGACAGAACGCTGACGATCAGATCGAAACTCTCCGGCGCAAAGGGCAGGGCTTCTTCGTCCACACTGCCGGGCGGCGTTTCGATCCATTCCTTTGCCAGCGGTGCGAAGATGGTATGTGTCTCTGCCCGCGCATTGAGATTGAGCGCGCGAATGAAACGCCGGTTGATGCCGCCGATCCGTTCCGCAATCGCCCGCGCCGCATCGACCGCCAAAAACGATTCCGAAGCCCGCGCGCGGCGAAGCGCGTAAAGCGTGCGATCAAATATCCGAGGCGCACCCATCCTTACCTCCCCCTACGCGGGGAGGTCGACGCGCGTTAGCGCGGCGGGTGGGTGGGGGTGCTTCGACGTCATCTCGATCTCTAGTTAGACTAGAACCATGGCCGCTGTCATGGAACCGCCAAAGCTCCCCGCCCGCCTGTATCGGGGCGTGCTCGATCTGCTGTTTCCGCCGCTCTGCGTGGCGTGCCGCGCCCATGTCGCCGATCCGGGCAGCCTCTGTTCGCAGTGCTGGGGCGATATCTCCTTCATCGAAGGGCCCGTCTGCGGCGCCTGCGGTTTGCCCTTCGATATCGATCCGGGCGGTGAAACCTTGTGCGCCGCCTGCCACGCCAAACCGCCGCGTTTCGACCGCGCGCTGTCGGTGATGCGCTATGACGAGGCAAGCAAAAAGCTGGTGCTGGCGCTCAAATGGGCGGACCGGCTCGACCTGTCGCCCGCCTTCGCCCGCTGGATGGAACGCAGCGGCCGCGCCTTGCTGGACGAAGCCGATGTGATCGTGCCTGTGCCGCTGCATCGCTTCCGCCTTTGGCGCCGCCGTTACAATCAGGCAGCGGTCATCGCGCAGGGTTTGGCGCGGTCGCGTGGCGCGGCTTACGAGCCGCTTCTGCTCCAGCGCCTCAAACCCACGCCGAGCCAGGGCAAGATGCCCTCGGCCAAGGCCCGGCGGCGCAACATGCTGGGGGCATTCGCCGTGCCCAAGGCCCGGCGTGCCGAGGTCAAAGGCCGAACGGTGCTGCTCGTGGATGACGTTTTGACCACCGGCGCCACGCTGGACGCCTGCGCCCGAAGCCTGAAAAGGGCAGGCGCGGCAAGGGTTTTGGCGCTGACACTTGCGCGCGTTGTCCGTGCGGCACCGGGCGAGATATGATTTCGCAAGACTCGCGTCTTAGAGTTCTGGAACCATGTCCGCGCCGATAAAAATCTACACGACGCCAATCTGCCCCTACTGCTATCGGGCCAAGGCGATTTTGAAGAAGAAGGGCGCGGAATACGACGAGATCGACGTCTTCATGGACTCGAAGGCGCGCTCCGAGATGGAAGAGAAATCCGGGCGCTACACCGTTCCGCAGATATTCATCGGCGACCGGCATATCGGCGGTTGCGACGATCTCATGGAACTGGACTCGGAAGGCAAGCTCGACCCATTGTTGGCGTGATGACGACGTTCCGCGCCGCCTGTGTCCAGTTGCGATCCACCGACGACGTGGAAGAGAACATCCGCGACACCTGCGATCTGATCCGCCAGGCCAAATCCAAAGGCGCGACCTTCATCGCCACGCCGGAAAACACCACGCTGATGGCGCCCGATGGCGGCGCGAAACTCGAAAACAGCTACCCGGAAGACCGCGATCCCGCCTTGCCGAAATTCTGCGCGCTGGCGGAAGAATTGGGCGTGTGGGTTCTGATCGGTTCGCTCGCGATCAAAGTGAGCGATACGAAAACAGCCAATCGCTCGTTTCTGATCGGGCCGAAAGGCAACATCGTCAAACGCTACGACAAGATTTTCCTGTTCGACGTCGAATTGCCGTCGGGCGAGAAATACCGAGAGTCCAACACGGTGGCGGGCGGCGACAGCGCGGCGCTTGCGGATTTGCCTTGGGGCAAGCTGGGCATGACGGTCTGTTACGACCTTCGTTTCCCGCAACTCTATCGCGCGCTCGCCAAAGCCGGTGCGTTCCTGTTCACGATCCCGTCCGCCTTCACCGAAACCACCGGCAAGGCGCATTGGCACACGCTCATCCGCGCGCGCGCCATCGAGAACGGCGCGTTCGTCGTGGCACCCGCGCAAGGCGGCCTTCATGCCAATGGCCGCCACACTTACGGCCACAGCCTGATCGTCGCGCCGTGGGGCGAGGTGCTGGCGGAAGCAGGCACCGAACCCGGCGTCATCGTGGCGGACATCAATCCGGGCGCGTCCGAGGTGGCCCGCTCCCGCATCCCCAATCTCCAGCACGACCGCGATTTTCAGGCCCCCTAGCACTCGGACATTGGGTCTGCTTGCGGAACGCCACATTTACCCCCATGTTCTACGTTAGTGAGGGTGTGTATCGGGCGAAGTGAGGCTGTCCGTGATTGTCTACAGTTTGAGTTGCAACAAGGGCCATGCATTCGAGGGCTGGTTCAAAGACAGTGCTGCATTCGACGAACAGTCGAAGGCGGGCAAGCTCGTCTGCCCGATGTGCGACTCCCACAAGGTCGCCAAGGCGCCGATGGCCCCATCCGTGCGCGGGGCCAAGGCTGAGCAGCAATCCGCGCCCGTCGAAATGCGCAAGATGACCCAGTTCATGACGGGCCTGCGCAAATACGTCACAGAGAACGCCGAATATGTCGGCCCGCGCTTCGCCGAAGAGGCGCGCAAGATCCACTACGGCGAAACCGACGACCGCCACATCTATGGCGAAGCCACGCTCAAGGAAGCCAAGGAACTTGTCGACGAAGGCGTCGACGTGGCCCCGCTGCCGCCGGATCTGAACGAAGCGAACTGATTTTTCCGGATTCTGTCACAGCAGGCGTCTCTATTTCGTCTTATGCTCGAGACGAAAGGAGACCTCAATGTCCACACGCATCGACTATTACAAAGCCGCACCGCAGGGGTTGAAACCCATGATGGCGCTGGAAGCCTACTTCAAGGAATGCGGGCTCGATCACACGATCATCGAACTGGTGAAGACGCGCGCTTCCCAGATCAACGGCTGCGCCTTCTGCATCGACATGCACACTGCCGACGCCCGCAAGCAGGGCGAAAGTGAGATACGTCTTTATATGCTGTCGGCCTGGCGGGAATCCTCGCGCTTCACGCCAAAGGAGCGCGCCGCGCTCGCCTGGACCGAAGCACTGACGCTGATCTCCGAAACCCACGCGCCGGACGAGGACTACCAAGAGCTGATGCAGCACTTCACCGAGAAGGAAGCGGCGGACCTGACGCTCCTGATCGGAACGATCAACTCCTGGAACCGCATCGCCATCGGCTTCCGCTCGGTACCGTTGAGCGAAAGGAAGCAGCAAGCAGCGTAGTTTTTCTAAACTCGCCCGTCTTTGTCATCCCGGACAAGCGGCGTCAGCCGCGCAGATCCGGGACCCATCGCGCTGCTTCTCGATGGGTCCCGGGTCGCGCGAAGATGTGCGCCCGGGATGACAAGGAAGTTTTAAATCCAATTCGCGCGATGCTGATCTAAACCTGCAGCGGCTTTGCCGCCACCAGCATGTAGTTGACGTCCATGTCGGAGGACAGCCGCCAGTCCCAGCCGAGCGGATCGAACGCCACACCTTGCTTCTTCGTCACATTGAGGTGCGTCTGTTCGAGCAATCCCTGAAGCGTGCCGGGCGGGATGAAGCGGCTCCAGTCGTGCGTCCCGCGCGGCAACCAGCCGAGCACATATTCCGCCCCGATCTTGGCGAGCGCGAGCGACTTGAGCGTCTTGTTCAGCGTGGCGACGAACATGATGCCGCCGGGCTTCAGCATGGCGGCGCACGACGCAAGAAACCCGGGAAGATCGGCGACGTGTTCCACGACTTCCATATTGAGGATCACATCGAAGGCGAGCCCCTCTGCCGCCAGTGCTTCGGCCGTAGTGGCGCGATAGGTCACCGGCAATCCACTCGCCGCCGCGTGAGTCTCAGCCGTCTTCACATTCTTTTCCGAAGCGTCCGCGCCGGTGACGGCGAACCCAAGCCGGGCCATCGGCTCGGACAGCAACCCCCCGCCGCACCCGATGTCGAGCAGGCCAAGCCCCTCGAACGGCCGCAGCGATTTCGGGTCGCGCCGGAAGTGGGCGGCGGCCGTGTCGCGGATGAAGCCAAGCCGGACCGGGTTGAACTTGTGCAGCGGCGCAAACTTCCCCGCCGGGTCCCACCATTCCGCCGCCATGGCGGAGAATTTGGCGATTTCGCCGGGGTCGACGGAGGGTTGGGCGGCGGCTTCGGACATGGCCCCTCTTTAACCCGGTACACTTGCGGATTGGAAATTTACTTCTCCCTCTCCCCCAGCGGGGGGTGCTGAGCGACAGCGAAGCACGGCCGGGGTGAGGGGGCGAACGCCGCCTCACACTCCACACCGAATTCGTTGGACGATCACCCCCCACCCTAACCCTCTCCCCCAAGGGGGAGAGGGAATAGTTTGTGTTTTGCTTGAGGGCAGTTGCGGCGCTTTAAACACGCGGCAAAGGCGGCATTGAGCACTTGGTCCCACATGGTATGTAGGCGAAGTAGGCGCTTAATAGCCGCCTACTTTAGAAACAGGGGCTTATTGGCAGGTTATGGCCAAGATCGTGATGAAATTCGGGGGCACTTCGGTTGCCGATCTCGACCGCATCCGCCACGTCGCCCAACTGGTGAAGGGCGAGGTCGACCGGGGCAACCAGGTGGCCGTGGTGGTGTCCGCCATGGCAGGGGAAACCAACAAGCTGGTCGGCTGGGTGCGCGATCTCTCGCCGCTGCATGACGCGCGCGAATACGACGTGGTGGTCGCAGCCGGCGAACAGATCACGGCGGGCCTGACGGCGGTCGCCTTGGGCGCGATTGGCGTGAGCGCGCGCTCGTGGCTCGGCTGGCAAATTCCGATGAAGACGTCGTCGATGCACGGCTCGGCCCGCATCGAGGCGGTCGATGCCGAGCAGATGATCGAATCCTTCAAGCCGCGCCAGATCAACGAACGGCTTGAACAGGGTCAGGTCGCCGTTGTGGCTGGCTTCCAGGGCATCGCGCCCGACAACCGCATCACCACGCTAGGGCGCGGCGGCTCGGACACAAGCGCTGTCGCCGTCGCCGCCGCGCTCAAAGCGGATCGTTGCGACATCTACACCGACGTCGACGGCGTCTACACCACCGATCCGCGCATCGTTCCCAAAGCGCGCCGCCTGGAAAAGATCGCATTCGAGGAAATGCTGGAAATGGCATCGCTCGGCGCGAAGGTTCTGCAGACGCGCTCGGTGGAAATCGCCATGCTGCATCGCGTGCCCGTACGCGTGCTTTCGACATTCGATGCCGCAAGAGGCGGCACCCTTCTCTGTGACGAGGAAGACATCGTGGAAAAGAAACCGGTCACCGGCATCGCCTATAGCCGAGACGAGGCCAAGATCACGCTCCACCGCATTTCCGATCAGCCCGGCGTCGCAGCCGCGATCTTCGGACCGTTGGCCGATGCGGGCATCAACGTCGACATGATCGTGCAGAACGTCTCGCCCGACGGGCGCAAGACCGATCTCACCTTCACCTGCTCGCGCAGCGAATTCCCGCGCGCGATGGCAGCCGTCGAAGCCGCCGCACCCGCCATCGGTTACAAGGACGTCACGTCGGACGCGACCGTCGCCAAAGTGTCGATCATCGGCATCGGCATGCGCGCCCATCCGGGTGTGGCACAAACCATGTTCCGCACGCTGTCCGACAAGGGCATCAACATCCAGGTGATCTCCACCTCCGAGATCAAAGTCAGCGTGCTGATCGACGAGGAATATGTTGAACTGGCCGTGCGTGCGCTGCATTCGGCTTACGAACTGGATGCCGCCTAGAATGCGAGGTAGCTGATGCCCCCTGTCTCCGCCGGTGGACCGCGCATACTCCTGCGCCGCCTGCGCGAGATCATGGCCGAACGCGCCAGCGCCCAGACACGCCTCGACAAACTGGTCAGTGTCATCGCGTCCAACATGGTCGCGGAAGTCTGTTCGATCTATCTGCGCCGCGCGGGCGGTGTGCTGGAACTGTTCGCCACCGAAGGCCTCAATCCCGAAGCCGTTCATCGCACGCGCCTGAAGGAAGGCGAGGGCCTTGTCGGTCTCGCCGCCGAAACGGGCGAGGCGGTCAATCTCTCCGACGCGCCGTCCGATCCGCATTTCTCCTATCGCCCGGAAACCGGCGAAGACCCGTTCAAGGCGTTCCTCGGCGTGCCCATCGTGCGCGGCGGACAGGTGTTCGGCGTGCTCACCGTGCAGAACAAGGCCGCGCGCCTTTACGCCGAAGAAGAAGTCGAAGCGCTGCAAACCGTCGCCATGGTGCTGGCAGAAGTGGTGGCGCAGGGCGGCCTGTTCGACATCGCCGAACTCGACGAACCCGAACTGCGCGTCGACCGCCCGCTGGTGTTCCACGGCGAAGGATTGTCGGAAGGCGTCGCCGTCGGCCGGGTCGTGCTGCATGAGCCGCGCGTCAAGATCGAGAAGATGATCGCGGAGAATTCGGCCGCCGAACTGGTGCGGTTGGAGGAGGCCATCGGCGCGATGCGCGACTCCGTCGATCACATGCTCGATTCCAGCGAACTCGACCTGACGGGCGAGGGCCGCGAGGTGATCGAAGCCTATCGCCTGTTCGCCTATGACCAGGGCTGGCGTCAGCGTATGCGCGACGCGATCAACACCGGTCTCACGGCAGAAGCCGCCGTCGAGCGCGTGCAGGACGACATGCGCTTGCGCGTGGCGCGTCTTGGCGATCCGATCCTGCGCGAACGCGCGCACGATCTGGATGATCTTGCGCGCCGTCTGTTGCGCCATCTGACCGGCGAAGAACAGGTCGCGTCCGAGTTGCCGGAAAATGCCGTGCTGGTCGCGCGCGCGCTCGGCCCCGCTGATCTCGTCGATTACGGACGCGGGAAATTGGTGGCCCTTGTTCTGGAAGACGCAGCCTCCACATCGCACGTCGCCATCGTTGCCCGCTCGCTCAACGTGCCGCTCGTCGGTTCGGCGGAAGGCGCAACCGATGCCGCGCGCAACGGCGATCAGATCGCCGTCGATGGCGATGCGGGCGAAGTCTATCTGCGCCCGATGCCCAATGTCGTGGCATCGTTCGAAACGAAACGCGCTCTGCGCGCCAATCGCGTCGCGCAGTTCGCGCAGTTGCGCGATCTGCCCGCCGTCACCAAAGACGGCGTGCCGATCAAGCTGATGATGAATGCCGGGTTGATGCTGGACATGCCGCATCTGGAGGAATCGGGCGCTGACGGCATCGGCCTGTTCCGCACCGAACTGCAATTCATGATCGGCGAAACGATGCCGCGCCTGTCCGATCAGATTGCGTTCTACAAGCAGATACTTGAGGCAGCAGGCGACAAGCCCGTCGTCTTCCGCACGCTCGATCTCGGCGGCGACAAGGTGTTGCCTTACGCGCGCTGGGAGCGCGAGGAAAACCCCGCGCTCGGCTGGCGTGCGCTGCGCATCGCGCTCGATAGACCGGCATTGCTCCGCTACCAGATACGCGCGCTTCTCAACGCAGCCGCGGGCTCGACCTTGCGCGTGCTGCTGCCGCTCGTAAGCGACGTCGCCGAATTCAACCAGGCACGCGCGCTGATCGACCGTGAGGTCGAGCGCGCCCGTCTGTTGTCCCGTCCCCAACCGCGTCAGGTTCTGGTCGGTGCGATGCTGGAAGTCCCCGCGCTCGCCTTCATGCTGCCGCAGATCATGCGGTCGGCCGATTTCGTCTCCATCGGCTCGAACGATCTCTTCCAGTTCGTGTTCGCGGTGGATCGCACCAACCCGCGCGTGGCGCGCCGTTACGATCCGCTGAACCCGGCTTCGCTGACGCTGATCCGGCTGATCGTCAAAAGTGCTGCCGAAGCGGGCGGCGGGGGCGAGCTTTCGCTATGCGGAGAAATGGCGGGCAAGCCGCTCGATGCGATGGCGCTGATCGGGGTGGGCCTGCGTTCGCTCTCGATGCAGCCGAGCCAGATCGGCCCGATCAAGGCGATGATCCGCTCCATGCACGCGGGCGAGGTCGCCGAGTTCGTCGACAAGCTGTGCGGCCGCACCGACCACTCGCTGCGGACGAGATTGTCGGCTTTCGCCGCCGAGCGCGGGATTGTCCTGAAATGACGTGACGCGACGCCGCGGCGCTGGAAGTGGCCGCGCGAAGCGGCTATTGCTTCGGCCATGACCAAGGTCACCCGTTTCACGATGGACGACAGCGCGGGGGGCGACAAGCGCCGCCTGCATTTGCGCGAAATCTCCGGCGAAAGCGACGCGCCGCTGGGCACGGTGGGGCAGGATCTGCGCGCCGCCCGGCTTCGCCTCGGCGACGATCTGGCCACCGTTTCGAGCACGCTGAAAATCCGCAAAGACCATCTCGAAGCGCTGGAGGAAGACCGGCTGGAAGCGCTGCCGGGCCGTACCTACGCGGTCGGTTTCGTGCGCTCCTACGCGACCTATCTGGGCCTCGATGCCCAGGAATATCTCGAACGCTTCAAGGAAGAGATCGCGGGCCGCGCCGAAGGCGCGCATCTCACGCCCTATATCGACCCCGGCGAGCGCAAGCTGCCGCAAGGCTGGCAGGTGATCGCGATTGCCTTCGTGGCCCTCCTGATCTTCGGCATCTATCTGGTGGTGAAGGCGGTCAGCTCCGAAGGGCCCCCGCCCGTCGCCCCCGTTCCCGCCGAAATCGCCAACACGGCCCAACCGGCCACGCCCCCGCCCGCCGCGACGCCCGCGCAGGCCCAAGCCGATGCCCCCATCATGCCGCCAACACCGGCCACCGCCGGAACCCCCGCGCCGGTCCCCGGCACGGCCCAGGCGCCGGGTGCGCCCGATTCGGCTGCCTCGGTTCCCGGCAGGCAGGAAGGGGCGCTGCCTCAGGGCAAATCCTACGGCCTCGCCAATGTGGGATCGCGCATCCTTTTGCGGGCCCACAAGCCCGTTTACATCACCGTCAAAGGTGAAGATGACACGATTTACATAAGCCGGATGCTGCAACCGGGGGACACCTATCGCGTCCCCGACCGTACAGGTCTTATATTGAGTGCGGCTGACGGCAGCGCGGTGGAACTCGTGCTGGACGGCGCGTCGGCCGGGGCTGTCGGCTCAGTGGCGCGGCCCGCCAAGGACGTCTCACTCGATCCGCAGGCCGTCGCGGACAGGCGCAGCGGTGCGTCGGCGGAATAGGGCAAACGGGTTATGAGCATTCGCGCGTATCGCGACATTCATCGGCGGAAATCCCGGAAGATCAGGGTCGGCAGCGTAGAGGTGGGCGGCGACGCCCCCATCAGCGTGCAAACCATGACCAACACGCTGACATCCGACGCGCGCGCCACCATCGACCAGATCAGGGCCATCGAAGAAGCGGGCGCGGACATCGTGCGCGTGTCGTGCCCCGACGAAGAATCCACCGCCGCGATGAAGGCCATCACCAAAGCCGCCAAGATCCCGGTCGTTGCCGACATCCATTTTCACTACAAGCGCGCCATCGAAGCCGCGAAGAACGGCGCGGCATGCCTGCGCATCAATCCCGGTAATATCGGCAGTGCGCAACGCGTGAAGGACGTGGTGCAGGCTGCAAAGGATCATGGCTGCTCCATGCGCATCGGCGTGAATGCCGGTTCGCTCGAAAAGGAATTGCTGGAGCGTTACGGCGAACCATGCCCCGAAGCCATGGTCGAAAGCGCGCTCAACCACGCCAAGATTCTCGAAGACAACGACTTCTTCGAATTCAAGATCAGCGTGAAGGCTTCCGACGCCTTCCTGGCGGTCGCCGCTTATCAGCAGCTGGCCGAAGCCGTCGATTATCCGATCCATCTCGGCATCACCGAAGCGGGCGGCATGATCTCCGGCACGGTGAAATCCTCCATCGGCATGGGGATGATGCTGTGGTCGGGCATCGGCGACACGATCCGCGTCTCGCTGTCCGCCGATCCGGTCGAGGAAGTGCGTGTCGGCTTCGATATTCTCAAATCGCTTAACCTGCGCCATCGCGGCGTGAACATCGTCTCGTGCCCGTCTTGTGCGCGGCAGGGTTTCAACGTGATCGAAACCGTGCGCGTTCTCGAAGACCGGCTGAAACACATCTCCACGCCCATGTCGCTGTCGATCATCGGCTGCGTGGTGAACGGCCCCGGCGAAGCGCGCGAAACCGATCTCGCCTTCACCGGCGGTGGTGCGGGCAAAGGCCACGGCCAGATCTATCTGAACGGCAAACCGGCCTATCGCCTCGACAACGAAAACCTCGTCGAGCACGTCGTCGAGCTTTGCGAAAAGAAAGCGGCCGAAATCGAAGCCACGCGCGGCAACACGCCAAAACTCGAAGCCGCACAGTAGCGACCATGATTGTCATCCCGGCCCAGCGATGCGTCAGCATCGCGCCGAGCCGGGACCTATCGTGCGGCGTCTCGATGGGTCCCGGGTCTGCGCGGCAGAGCCGCTTGCCCGGGATGACAGGATTTATGGGATGATCCCAGCCGCCAAACTCGACCGCCTGTCCGATCGCTTCCAGCAGATCGAGGCCGAACTTGCCTCCGGCGCAGGCGGCGCGAGCTTCGTGAAGCTGTCGAAAGAACACGCCGAACTTGCGCCGGTGATCGAGGCAGTGAACGCCTATCGCGACGCGACCAAACAATTGGCCGACACGGAGACATTGATCGCCGATCCGGCCAGCGATTCCGAGATGCGTTCGCTGGCCGAAGAAGAACGTGCCGAACTGAAAGAGCGCGTCGCCAAGCTCGAACACGATCTGCAAATCCAGTTGTTGCCGAAGGACGCTGCCGACAATTCCTCCGCCATCGTGGAAATCCGGGCGGGCACGGGCGGCGACGAAGCCGCGTTGTTCGCAGGCGACCTTCTGAAGATGTACACGCGCTACGCCCAGCTTCAGGGCTGGAAAACCGATTTGATGAGCTTGAGCGAAAGCGATCTGGGCGGCGTCAAGGAAGCCGTGCTCGAAGTGGCCGGGCAGGGCGCCTTCGCCAAACTGAAGTTCGAATCCGGCGGCCACCGCGTCCAGCGCGTTCCGGAAACCGAAGCAGGCGGACGCATCCACACCTCGGCGGCAACCGTTGCCGTGTTGCCCGAAGCCGAAGACGTCGACGTGAACATCGACGAAAAAGACCTGCGCATCGACGTCTATCGCGCGTCCGGCGCAGGCGGCCAGCACGTCAACAAGACGGAAAGTGCCGTGCGCATCACGCACGTGCCCACCGGCATCGTGGTCGCGATGCAGGAGGAGAAATCGCAGCACAAGAACAAGGCCAAGGCGATGAAGATCCTCAAGGCCAAGATGTTCGAAGCCGAACGCGAGCGCGTGGACAGCGCACGCGCCGCCGAACGCAAAGGCCTGGTCGGCTCCGGCGACCGCAGCGAACGCATCCGCACCTACAATTTCCCGCAAGGCCGCGTGACCGACCACCGCATCAACCTCACGCTCTACAAACTCGACCGCATCATCACCGGCGACGAACTGTCGGATGTGATCGACGCGCTTGTGGCCGAAGACCAGGCGACGCGGCTGGCCGAACTGGAAGCGGGGGGATGAACAACTCAAACCACAGTTTTTGCTTGAAATGATCGGAACCGCCATCGCCAATGCAGCGCAACGCCTCGCAGCAGCAGGCATCGACAATCCACGCCTCGACGCACGCGTCCTTCTCGCTCACACACTCGCCATATCCCCAAGCCACCTGATCCTCGAAATCCCAAACATCCCCGCCGAAGCACTGGCAAAATTCGAATCCGCCATCGCCCGCCGCACCAACCGCGAACCGCTCGCTTACATCACGGGCGAAAAAGAATTCTGGAGCCTGCCCTTCGCCGTCGGCCCCGGCGTTCTCATCCCCCGGCCCGAAACCGAAACGATCATCGAGGAAGCGCAAAAGCTGTTTCCCCAAAAGATCACGCCGCTCCGCATCCTCGATCTTGGAACGGGCAGCGGCATCCTTCTGCTCACTCTGCTGCATCTCTATCCGAACGCGCGCGGCACCGGCGTCGATGCTTCGCCGGATGCGCTGCACTGGGCGAAGAAGAACGCCGCAAGCCTCGGTCTCGAATCGCGGGCGGCATTGGAACAGCGAAACTGGGACGAGGGCATCGAGCAGACCTTCGATCTGATCGTCTCCAATCCGCCCTACATCGCGCGTGACGCGATGGCGCAGCTTGAGCCGGAACTTTCTTTCGAACCGCGCGCGGCTCTCGATGGTGGCCCGGACGGGTTGGATGCCTACCGCGTCCTGGCGCCCATATTGTTGCGCAGGGCTGCTCCGGGAGGTGCTATCCTGCTGGAAATCGGGGCCGATCAGGGGGCCTCGGTTCCCGCCATATTGGAAGCCGCCGGGCTCCTTATTGGCCATGTTGCCAACGACCTCGCGGGTCATCCCAGGGTGGTTGTGGCGAAAAAAGCCTTGGAAACCGGGCGGTGAGAGGCTAGCTTCCGGCCCCGTGGGGAGCAGGACTTCGGCCTAA
>Ga0207649_10000492_pt1 | contig 28046 bp, 24 predicted proteins | sample KBSC43metaG_FD_184317 | JGI IMG/M metagenome (GOLD analysis project Ga0207649, IMG submission 184317) | Corn rhizosphere microbial communities from Kellogg Biological Station, Michigan, USA - KBS C4-3 metaG (SPAdes) (version 2) | ecosystem: Host-associated > Plants > Roots > Rhizosphere > Soil ... | reverse complement strand
CATGGTCGCCGGCTTCGGCGATGTGGGCAAAGGTTCGGCCGCTTCGCTTCGCCAAGCCGGTTGCCGCGTGCTCGTGTCGGAGGTCGACCCGATCTGTGCGCTGCAGGCCGCCATGGAAGGCTACGAAGTCGTCACCATGGAGAACGCGGCCCCGCGTGCGGACATCTTCGTCACCGCGACGGGCAATGTGGACGTCATCACGCTCGACCACATGCGCGCCATGAAGGACCGGGCGATCGTCTGCAACATCGGCCACTTCGATTCTGAAATTCAGGTGGCGTCCTTGCGCAATTACAAATGGTCCAACATCAAGCCGCAGGTGGACGAAATCGAATTCCCCGACGGCAAGAAGCTGATCCTTCTGTCCGAAGGCCGCCTGGTGAACCTCGGCAACGCGATGGGTCACCCCTCCTTCGTGATGAGCGCGAGTTTCACCAACCAGACGCTGGCCCAGATCGAATTGTTCGCCAACGAGGGCAAATACCAAAAGAAGGTCTACACACTGCCGAAGCATCTCGATGAGAAGGTGGCCCGCCTCCATCTCGAAAAGATCGGCGTCCAGCTGACCCAATTGAGCCCCAAGCAGTCCGCCTATATCGGCGTGCCCGCGCAAGGCCCCTTCAAGCCTGATCATTACCGCTATTAACGATCTAAGCGGCTGTTCTGACTCAGCCAATCGAATCGAACTCCAGATGTGGTTCACCAAGCCACATCTGGGGCTTCATACTTTTTTAACCATATTCTCTTGCGCTGTGGATAAGCCTACCTATCATGTTGATTCCACAGTGATTCGTCGCTCAGCGGCGAAAAATGGGGGCGGCAGGGAATGCGTCCCACCACAAGGGGACAATCGACCGGGCTTGGCGTCGAGGGGCGTGGTAAGCGTGCAGGTCTGGCGTTGGCGGCAATCCTGTTGCCGTTGCCCGCGCACGCGCAGGGCATAACCCCCACCGACCTCGGTGTCCTTTCCACCTGCATCGCCGCCGGCGCCATCGCCCTTGCCTTCGCCGCCGCGTTGTGGGCGCTGGCCGAACAAAGCGCTGCCAGACGGCTCCGCCGCACCATCCGCCAATCCGGCGCCCGCGCACGCGCCGCGGTCGGCGAACGCGACGCGTTGATTTCGGCAGGCCGAGAAGCGCTCGTCGTTTGGGGACGCGATGGCAGCGGTCCCTTTTCCTACAGCGGTGCTGACGCAATGCTCGACGGCTGCCTCGCGGGACCGGACGCAACCACGCTTTCGCAAGCGCTCGATGAGCTCGGCGCGAATGGCGTGCCGTTTGAACTCACCGTATCCGACAAACACGAACGCAAAATCGCCGCGCGCGGTCGCGCCGTCGGCGGCATGGCGGGCGTCTGGCTGGAAGAAGAAAAGATCGAACAACAGAAGGCCGATTTCGAAGCCGTCCTGAATGCGCTCCCAGTTCCAGTTTGGGTGCGCGACAAAGCACTGGCGCTGCAATGGGGCAATCTCGCTTTTGTTTCTTCTTCCGGCGAAGCGAACCTGGCCGCGGCACTGGCGCATCAAGCCTCGCTGGATAAGTCCGAACTTGACCTCGCCTCGACTGCTCGCAGTCGGCAAGAGATGACATCTTCCCGACGCTTCTCCGTACTTGGCGCTCACCGGCGCGCGCTCGAATTCACTCATGTGCCACTGGATGACGGCGAAGTCGTCGGCACCGCAATTGATGCGACTGATGTTTCGACCGCGGAAGCCAGGCTTCAGCAACATATCGACGCCCACGCCGACACGCTCGACAAAATTACAACCGCCGTCGCCATCTTTGGTCCCGACCAGCGGCTGACATTCCATAACCGCGCCTTCGTCAAGCTCTGGGAATTGCCGGAAACATGGCTCGACCGGCATCCGACAGATGGCGAAATCCTCGATCGCCTGCGCGAAGCCCGCAAATTACCGGAACAACGCGACTATCAGGCATGGAAACGGCAGCGGCTCGCCCTTTACGAAAAGACACGCGAACAGCCATCGGAAGATGAATGGCATATTCCAGGCGGAACGGCGTTGCGTGTCGTAGCGCAACCCCATCCATTTGGCGGCCTTACTTTCCTCTATGAGGACGTGACGCAGCAAATCGCGCTCGAAAGCTCGTACAACACCCTCATCAAGGTTCAGTCAGCAACGCTCGACACATTGTCGGAGGCGGTGGCGGTTTTTGGTTTGGACGGAAAACTCAAATTCTCCAACGCCGCATTTGCACACACATGGGATCTCAAAGAACAAGACCTCGCAGGCGAACCACACGTCCGCCAGATCGCGGCGATTTGTGTGGAAAAATTCGGCGAGCAACCGGCTTGGGAAAAATTGATCTCGAGTATCGTGACCGGGTCCGAACGACGGCGCGATTGGGGTGAGATCGAGCGCAGCGATCACACGGTGCTTTCTGTCGCGCTGTCGCCGCTGCCAGATGGCGCCACATTGGCGACATTCGCCGATGTTACAGACCGCTTCCGTATCGAAAATGCGTTGCGGGATCGCAATGAAGCGCTGGAAGCGGCGGACAAGCTCAAATCCGATTTCATCAAACATGTTTCATACGAATTGCGCACGCCGCTCAACACGATTCTCGGATTTGCGGAACACCTCGCGACCGGTGTGCCCGGCGAACTGTCGCCACGCCAGGCCGAATATGTGCAAGCCATTGTCACGGGCGGTAACACCCTGCGCAGCCTCGTCAATGACATACTCGATCTTTCATTGATCGAGGCAGGTGCCCTGCGATTGGAACTAGAGCGCATCGACCTGTTCGCGTTGTTGTCCGAGGTAACCGGACATGTGCGCGAATGGGCGGCGAAAGCCGGTCTCGAATTGCAGCTCGACTGCAGGGATGATGCTGGCGTGTTTCTCGCAGACGGGCGGCGCATCCGCCAAGTCGTTTTCAACCTTCTCTCGAATGCGCTCAAATACACGCCACGAGGCGGTGTCATCACATTGATCGGCGATATCCAGGACGAGGATGTGAGCATTGCCGTTTCGGATACGGGGCCGGGTATCGCGCCGGAGGTGAAAGCCAACGTGTTCGAGCGTTTTGCCGCGAAGGGGCGTGCTGGACAGCGCGCTGGCGCGGGTCTGGGCCTCGCACTGGTCAATCGTTTTGTCGAACTTCACAACGGCTGGGTCGAAATCGACAGCCGTGCGGGCCAAGGCACCATTGTGCGCTGCCACATCCCTCGCCGCCTGCACGACGATGGGCCGGGCGAGCGCGAGATACACGCGGCCGAATAAGACTCTAGTGCTGGCTTTTGGGTGTGCGGACGACAAGCCCGTCCAGTTCCGGCGTTACCTTGATCTGGCAGGACAGACGGCTGGTGGGTTCGATGTCCTGCGCAAAATCGAGCATGGTTTCTTCCATGTCGGACTTGGGCGGGAGTTTTTCGATCCAGGTCGGATCAACATAGACGTGACAGGTCGCGCAGGCGCACGCACCGCCGCAATCGGCATCGATCCCCGGCACGAGGTTCTTCACCGCGCCCTCCATCACGGACCAGCCTTCCGGCACCTCTATCTCACGGTCTTTGCCGGTGTGGTCGATATATTTGATCTTGGGCATGGAAGCTCCTTCGTACCCGATAATTAAGCCATGTTCTTCATGGGAATGGAAAGGTCGGCGAGCCTTTCGGCATCGAGGGGTTTTCCCTCCGCGATCAGCCTGCGGCCGACCAGATATTCCGGCGCAGCGTTGATCGCCTCGACGGCGGCGACTTTGCCGTCGCGCAGATGGAATATCGCGAATTTTCGCGCCGCCGGATCGCCGCGCAGCACATGCTGGTCGCCGGGGCGGCCGAGGCCTGCGATCTGCAGCTTGAGATCGTACTGATCGGACCAGAACCACGGCACCTCGGCATAGGGCGTCGGCTTGCCGACCATCGCCATCGCCGCATGCTTGGCCTGATCGATGGCGTTCTGCACGCTTTCAAGACGCAGGAATACGTCTTCGCGTCCCGGATGCCAGGTACAATCGCCTGCAGCGAAAATGGAAGGGTCTTTCGTCCGCGCGCAATTGTCGACGACGATCCCGTTGTCGACGTCGAGCCCGGCATCGTGTGCCAACTCGGCGTTCGGAACGACGCCAATACCCACCAGCGCCATATCGGCAGGCCATGTCCGGCTTGCGGCAGTGACGCCCGTGATCGTCTTTTCGCCTTCGAATTTTTCGATGGCGGTGTTGAAATAGATCTTCACACCGGCGGCGCGATGAACCTCTTCGTAGAAGGCGGAAACACGTGGGGAGACCGCGCGTTGCATGAGACGATCGAGCGCTTCGAATACCGTCACGTCGAGACCATGTTTCACGGCGACGGCAGCAACTTCCAGGCCGATGTAACCGCCGCCGACGATGGCGAGCTTCTTTCCGGGTTGAAACGTTTCGCGCAACGCATCCACATCGGCGATGCTGCGCAGGTAGTGGATGCCCCGGAGATTGGCGTTCGGAACCAAAATGGGACGCACGCGCGTGCCGGTCGCAAGCAGCAGCTTGTCGTAAGGAAGAATGCGGCCGTCCGTGAGCGTGACCACTTTCTTCGCACGGTCGATACTGGCGGCGGCAACACCCAGAATGAGTTCGACCTTGGAATCGGCGTAGAATGACTCCGGCTTCAGAAACAGGCGTTCGCGCTCGAATTTGCCCTGCAGATAGGCTTTGGACAGCGGAGGACGCTGATACGGCAGATAGGGTTCGTCGCCAACCATGGTGATGGCGCCCGCGAAGCCTTCGGCCCTGAGGCTCGCAACCGCCTGGGCGCCGGCCTGGCCCGCGCCGATGATGACAATCCGTTCCGACATTTCCGCCCGATTTTGTTGGGTAAGTCCTTGCGGCGGTATCACGTTTGCCGCCTTTCGCGCAATCAGGAGCGGGCCGCTTTGAGCCGTGCCCGCCATCGCGCTAAAACCCTGTTATGGCAAATAGAATCGAGGGATTTTCCGGCCGCTTTCTGCTTCCCGACCTCTCCGCAACCGACGCTTTGGCCGCGCGGATTGCCGCAGGATTGCGGGCGGGCGATTGCGTTGCGCTGAAAGGCGAGCTGGGGGCGGGAAAAACAACCCTGGCGCGCGCAATCCTGCGCAAGCTCGGCGTGGCGGAGCATGTCCCCAGCCCTACCTTCACGCTTGTCCAATCCTACGAGACGGTGCGAGGGCCGGTGTTCCATTTCGATCTCTACCGGGTGGAGGATGCGCGCGAACTGGAGGAGCTCGGCTTTGACGAAGCCCTCGACAATGGCATCGCGCTGGTGGAATGGCCGGAGCGCGCAGGCGACCGGCTGCCGGTGACATTGAACGTGACGCTGGAGATGCATCCGGAGCGGGGACGTTCGGCCTCGATCTCCGGCGAGACTTATTGGGCGCAGTTCTTTGACAAAGAAAAAGACCATGTCTGAACGCCATGCGGTGATGATAGATTTCCTGCGCCAGGCGGGATGGGGATCGGCGGACGTGCAGGCGCTGCCGGGCGATGCCTCCACGCGGCGGTATTTCCGCGTGGCAGCGGGCGGGCGGCACGCGATGCTGATGGATCAGCCGCAACATGCCGAAACGCCTGCCGCGCATCCCGAGGCGACGCCCCAGGAGCGTCACGCTCTCGGATACAACGCGGTGGCACGCCTGGCCGGCGCGGATTGCGCGCGCTTCGTTGCGATCTCCGATTTCCTGCGAAGCCGGGGATTGAGCACACCAGAGATCTACGCGGCGGATTGCGACGCCGGGTTTGTGCTGATGGAGGATTTCGGCGACCGTCTTTATGCCAACATCCTTGGCGGCGACGGAAACGAAGTCGAACTCTACAAAGCTGCGGTGGAAACGCTGGCGCGGCTGCACATCAATCCGGCGCCCGCCAAAATTTCTCCACAGATTGCGCTCTATCCTTACGACGACACGGCGATGCTCGCGGAGATCGCGCTGCTGACGGATTGGTACCTGCCTCTGGCGCTCAACAGGAAGGCGACAAGGGATGAGACTTCGGAACATCGTGAGCTGTGGCAGAAACTGCTTTTGTCGACGAAGACCGCCGACACCAAATTCGTCCATCGCGATTATCACGCGCAAAATTTGCTGTGGCTGCCCGATCGCAACGGGACGGCGCGGGTGGGATTGATCGATTTCCAGGATGCGGTGGCGGGATCGAACGCCTACGATCTGGTATCGCTGCTCGAAGACGCGCGGCGCGACGTATCGCCGGAATTGGCGGAGGCGATGATAGGCCACTATCTCTCGACCATGCGCGGTCAGGCAATGGCTGTGGACGAAGAAGAGTTGCGCGCGGCGTTCGCCATTATGGCGGCGCAGCGCAATGCGAAGATCGCGGGTATCTTCTCGCGTTTGCAGCTTCGCGACGGCAAGCCGCGTTACATCGGTTATCTGCCGCGGGTCTGGAGCTATCTTCGTCACGATCTCGAACATCCCGCGCTTGGCGACCTGAAGATTTGGTACGAGAAGGTACTGCCCCCCGCCGCGCGCCATGGACGCATCGAAGGAGCGGCCGCTTGACGACGAAGCCCATCACACGCGCGATGATCATGGCGGCGGGTCTCGGCACGCGGATGCGGCCGCTGACGAATGACCGGCCCAAGCCGCTGGTCGAGGTGCGCGGGCGCGCGCTGATTGACTACGCCATAGACCGGCTGGTCGCTGCAGGCGTGAAGATGATCGTGGTCAACGTGCATCACCACGCGGAGATGCTGCGGGCACATGTGACCAAGCGCAAGGATGTAAAGATCGTCATTTCGGACGAAAGCGAGGGGTTGCTCGATTCCGGCGGCGGCATCGCGAAGGTGCTTTCGCTGTTCGAGGGGGAGCCGTTCTTCACGCACAATTCGGATTCGGTGTGGGTTGAAGGTGCGGGTAGCGCGCTCGAACGCATGAAGGCGCGCTGGGATCCGAACACGATGGATTCGCTTATGCTGGTGGCGCCGACGGTGAATGCGCGGTGTTACGAAGGGCGCGGCGATTTCCTGATGGATGCGGATGGACGGTTGACGCGCGTGCCGGAACATCGCGTGGCGCCGTTTGTGTGGATCGGCGTGCAGATTCTGCATCCGCGCCTGTTCGAGGGCGCGCCGGAAGGCAAGTTCTCGATCAATCCGTTGTGGGACAAATCGATCGAAAAGGGCCGTTTGTTCGGCATACGGCTTGACGGAATCTGGATGCATATCGACCGGCCCGATGCGGTAACGGACGCGGAGAGGTTCCTGGCCGACCTCGCGCCCGCGGCATAGGCGGTGGCGAACGTCTTCACGATTCCGCCGGGTGCGCCCTTCGCGCAAACATTGGCCGACGAACTGATCCGGCAGGTTGGCGCAAGGGACGATCCGCTCGCGCTGGCGCGTGCGACGATCTATGTGCCGACGCGGCGCGCGGTGCGTTCGCTGGGCGAAATCTTCGCGCGTTCGGTTGGCGGCGCGGCGTTGCTGCCGGACATCCGCCCGCTCGGCGATGTGGACGAAGACGACCTGCTGTTCGACGCAGTGTCGGAAGACGTCGAATTGCTGCCCGCCATATCGACTGTGCGCCGCCGCCTGCTGCTCGCGACGTTGATCGTGCGGTGGCAAAGAAACCGCGACGGCAGCACTATCGGATTTGCGCAGGCCTCGCGTTTGGCGCGGAGCCTTGGCGCGTTCCTCGATGAAGTGCAGACGCAGGGTGCCGCGCTTAAAGACCTGGACAAGCTCGCGCCGACGGCACTGTCGCAATATTGGGAAGATGTTCGATCCTTTCTTCTGCTGCTTGGCGACGAGTGGCCGCCATTGCTCGCCGCGGAAAACAGACAGGATCACGTCGTCCATCGCGATACGGCGTTGCGCACGCTGGCGCAGCGATTGAGGGCGAAGCCGCCGGAGAGCCCGGTGATCGCTGCGGGTTCGACCGGCAGCATTCCGGCGACGGCGGAATTGCTGGACGTTATTTCGAACCTGCCGCTGGGTGCGGTGGTTTTGCCGGGACTCGATCTGTCGCTGGACGAAACCAGTTGGAACGGTATCGATCCCGGTCATCCGCAGTTCGGAATGCGGCAACTGCTCGAGCGCATCGGGGTTGCGCGGGATGCGGTGAAGGTTTGGGGCGGCGCCGATCGGGCGGCGACGCCGCGCGAAGTGGTGTTGCGCGAAACGCTCAGGCCTGCGCCGACGACCGATGCGTGGCGGCTGCTCGCGGACAGCGGGACGGATGTCATCGAGAAGGGGCTGGAGGGACTGTCGCTTGTCGATGCGGCCGACCCCGCGCAGGAAGCCACCATCATCGCGCTGATGTTGCGCGAAGTGTTGGAGAGCGAGGAACAAACCGGCGCGCTGGTGACGCCGGATCGCGATCTGGCGCGGCGCGTGGCTGCAGAACTGGGGCGGTGGAACGTCGCCATCGACGATTCCGCTGGCCGGCCGCTGGCGCGAACCGCTCCGGGCACATTCCTTTGTCTGCTGGCGGATGCTGTGCAGCAGGCGTTCGCACCTGTCGCGCTGCTGGCGTTGCTGAAACATCCGCTGGCATCGGGTGGCGAGGATACGGCTGGCTTCCGCCAAATGGTGAGACGGCTCGACCAATGTCTGCGGGGGCCGCGGCCCGATGCGGGTATCGAGGGCATTCGGCAAGCTGTCTCGCGCGCCGAATGTTTCGACGAACCCGCGCGCGGCGAGCTTTCGCGGTGGCTGGAGGGCGTGGCGAACAAATTCGATGCGTTCGCCACGGCGCTGAGTGCCGAGAAGCCATTGGCGCATTTGCTTTCGCTGCATGTCGACGCAGCGGAAGCGTTGGCTGCGACCGATACAGAAACCGGCGGATCGCGGCTGTGGCGCGGCGATGCCGGACGCGCGGCACAAACCCTCGTCGCGGATCTGTTCGCGGAAGCCGACGGTTTGCCCGCGATCGATTCCGCTTCTTACGCATCGCTGTTTCGCACGCTGGCCGAAGAGAAGGCCGTGCGGCCGGCGTTCGGGCGTCATCCGCGGCTTGCCATTCTCGGCCCTTTGGAAGCGCGGTTGCAGCGTTTCGATCTCGTCGTCCTCGGCGGATTGAACGAAGGAAGCTGGCCGCGCGAAGCGCCGGTCGATCCATGGTTGTCGCGGCCGATGCGAAAGGCTTTGGGACTGGAGCAACCCGAACGCGCTATCGGGCTCTCCGCGCACGATTTCGCGACCTTGGCCGCGGGACCGCGCGTGGTGCTGACACGTTCGCGCAAGGTTGAAGGTTCGCCCGCCGTCGCTTCGCGCTGGCTGCAACGGTTGATCCAGTTGACGCGCGGGTTGAAACTCGAAGAAAGGCTTTCGCCGCCGTGCGATTATTGCGCCATCGCATCTGCCCTTTCCGAACCGCGGCAGACACCGCGCATGCAACGGCCCGCACCGACACCGCCGGTTGCAGCGCGGCCGCGCAGGCTCTCCGTAACCGAGATCGAAACGTGGCTGCGCGATCCCTATGCGATCTATGCAAAGCATATTCTCAAGCTGAAGCCACTCGATCCGTTGGATGCGGAAATCGGCGTACTCGAACGCGGCACCAATATTCACAAAGCGCTCGAAATGTTCGTTCGCGCCTTTCCCGACGGTCCGACCGAGGATGCGGAGCGGCATTTCGCGGAGATCGCCGATCGCGTGTTCGCGCAGAACAACATTCCCAAATCCGTTCTCGCCATTTGGCGGCCGCGATTCATTCGCGCGGCGAGCTGGTTCGTGGATATCGAGCGAAGCCGCAGGATGGACATCGTGCGGGCGCATGTGGAATTGCGCGGGGAAATGAAGTTCGCAAGCCCGGGCGGCGAGTTCTGCCTTTACGGACGCGCGGACCGGATCGACGAATTGCGATACGGCAACGGCGCGATCATCGACTACAAGACCGGCGCGCCGCCGAGCGAAAAGCAGGTGATCCAGATCGTCGCGCCGCAATTGCCGCTGGAAGCCGCGATGCTGGCCGAAGGCGGCTTCCCGGACGCAGGCAAACTCGCGCCGACGGAATTGATCTATGTGCGCTTTGCCGGCGGCGCGAAACCCGGCGAATTGAAGACAGTGAAGGCCGATGCGCATGAGCTTGCTGTCAAGGCGAAGGAATTGCTGGTCGCGCGCGTGGCGCAGTTCGACAGTGCGGAGCAACCTTATCTGCCCCGCGTGATGCCGTTCCGGCAGGAATTCTCGGGCGATTACGATCATCTGGCGCGCGCCCGCGAATGGTCGGCCAGCGGATGGGGCGAAGACGAATGAGCGCGCACGATCCGGTTCTCGCCGCCGCCGACCCCAAACATTCGGCCTGGGTTTCCGCCAACGCGGGCGCGGGCAAGACGCACACCCTCGCCAACCGCGTCACGCGGTTGCTGCTGGCGGATGCGCCGCCGGAACGCATTCTGTGTTTGACTTACACCAAGGCCGCTGCTGCGGAGATGGCGGGACGCCTGTTCGATCTGCTCGGTAAATGGGCGATGGCGCCGGACAAGGAGCTTGCGGCCTATATCGAACAGATCGGCGGAGAGGCGCCGAGGGACAAAGAGGATTTGCGCAAGGCGCGCCGCCTGTTCGCCAAGGCACTGGAGACGCCGGGCGGATTGAAGATTCAGACCATTCATTCGTTCTGCCAGAATCTGCTGTCGCGATTTTCGGTGGAAGCGGGTGTGCCGCCGGGGTTCACGGTGATCGACGAGCAGACTTCGCGCGAGATCATTGCCGGGGCGCGGGCGCGTGTTCTGGAACGTGCGGGATCCGGCGATGTGGCGTTGGGCTCGGCAGTGGCGCTGCTCGTGACGCAGACGAGCGAGCAAAAGTTGCAGGACATTCTCGACGCGGCACTGGGCAACGAGCGGCGCAAGCTGGCGCGGGCACTGGCCGGATGCAATTCGCGCGACGGCTCGCTGACGAAAGCCGCGCGCCGTTTCCATGGCGCGGACGAGAACGAAAGCGAAGCCGATATTGTCGGCGCGTTTTGCGCATCGTTGAAAGCCGAGATCGCGCAAGTGAAGGCCGTCGTCGCCTGGATGAAGGGCGGGAGCGCCCGCGACCAGCAGCGGGCGGGCGGGTTGGAGCGCGCGCTCCTGATGGAGTTTGGCGCCGGCGCGTTCGAGAATCTGCTGTCGTCTTTTATGACACAGAAGGGCGAGAGCTATGCCGAGCTTGTCACCAAGAAGACGGCGCAGGCGCGGCCCGATCTTTTGAATTATCTGCTGGATCTGGAAAGGCGCGTCTGCGCGGCGGAAGAACGGCGCCGCGCGGCGCACGCGGCTTCGCTTTGCGACGCGGCGCTGACGGTGGCCGATGCGGTGCGCGATCTTTACACCGCGGAAAAACGGGCGCGTGGCGCGCTGGACTACGACGATTTGATCACCGAGACCTTGAAGCTGCTCGAACGCGGCGAGACGGCGGCGTGGGTGCTTTACAAGCTCGACGGCGGGCTCGATCACGTTCTGGTGGACGAGGCGCAGGATACGAGCCCCGAACAATGGGCGATCCTGAAGAAGCTGACGGAGGAATTCTTCTCCGGCGCGGGGCGCGAGGCCAAGACCGTGCGCACCGTGTTCGCGGTGGGCGACGAGAAGCAATCCATCTTCAGTTTCCAGGGCGCGGATCCGGCGCAGTTCGACGTCAACCGGCAATATTTCGCGGGCCACATCCAGAACGCGGGGCTGGCGTTCAACTATGAATGGCTGAAGACCTCGCGGCGGTCGGTGCCGGAAGTGCTGACATTCGTCGATCGTGTGTTCGGCGACGAAGAGGCGCGCGGAGGGCTGACCTCGCTCGGCCTCGAAATCGAACACGAAGCTTTGCGCAAGGAAACGAAAGGGCGCGTCGAATTCTGGCCGTCCATCAAGCCGGACGACAAGGAAGAACCCGATCCGTGGCGGCCCGTCGATATGCCGTCGGAGGCAAGCCCGGTGGTGCGGCTGGCGGAGAAGATCGCGCGCACCATCAAGGGCTGGATCGCAAACGGTGTCGCGCTGCCGGGAAAGGATCATCCGATACGGGCGGGCGACATTATGATCCTGCTGCCGCGGCGCGAACCGTTCGGCAGCGAGATCATCCGGCAATTGAAGGCGGTGAACGTGGCCGTGGCGGGCGCGGACCGCATCCGCATCACCGAACAGATCGGGGTACAGGACCTGATCGCGCTGGGACGGTTTGCGCTTCTGCCGGAAGACGATCTGACGCTCGCGACTGTCCTGCGCTCGCCGCTTGCCGGCATCGGCGAAGAGACGTTGTTCGCCTTGAGTTACGAGCGAAAGGGAACGCTCTGGCGCTCCTTGCAGGGCAATGACGACGCCGCACTCGATGGTGCGCGCGAATTTCTTTCCGAGTGCCTGGCGCGAGCGGATTTCGTGCCGCCTTACGAATTCTATGCCCATGTGCTGACGGTGCGCGGGATGCGGTCGAAACTGCTTTCGCGGCTGGGCGGAGAGGCGAGCGATGCGATAGAGGAATTTCTTTCGCTCGCGCTTGCCTACGAAATACAGAATCCGCCCTCGCTCGAAGGCTTCCTGCATTGGATCGAACGCGGCGGTGCGGAGATCAAGCGCGACATGGAACGTGGGCGCGACGAGGTGCGCGTGATGACCGTGCACGGCGCGAAGGGTCTGGAAGCGGACATCGTTATCCTGCCGGATACCACGCGCGAAGCCTCCAACGCGCAGAAGCGGCAATTGCTCTATGCCAATGACGGCGTGCTGTTCTCGGTGCCGGATGCGGTCGCGCCGCAGGCGGTGAAGGCGGCCAAGCAGGCGGCGAATGCCGAGGCGCTCAACGAGCACAAGCGCCTGTTGTATGTCGCGCTGACGCGGGCCAAGGAGCGGCTTTACGTCTGCGGCTTCGAAACCAGGAAAGGGGTGCGCCCCGATTCCTGGTACGCGCTGATGGAGCGCGCGGCCAATGAATTGGGTGTTTCCGTCGAGCGCGGCGGCGAGACCATCCGCGTCTACGGCGAAACGGAGGATGGCGTTTCCAAAAGCGTCGCGGCCGTCGAGGCTGCGACGGCCGCCCTGCCGCAATGGGCGACGACGGCGCCCAAAGACGAAAGCGAACGTCCGCGCATCGTGCGGCCTTCGCTGATCGAGACGCCGCCCTCCCCGCTTTCGCCGCTTTCCAAGGAAGCGCGAAAATTCAAGCGCGGCGTTCTCATCCATGCGTTGCTGGCACGGTTGCCGGAGGTCGCGCAGGACGCACGCGGCGATGTCGCGCGCAAATTCCTGCTCGCACGCGACGTGCCGGAGGCCGCTGCGCAGGCTTTGGCGGCGGAGATCCTGCGCGTGCTGGCGAACGAGACCTTTGCACCCGTCTTCGCGACGGGGAGCCGGGCCGAAGTGGCGCTGGCGGCGGAATTGCCGGAACTCGGCGGCATCAAGGTGAACGGCCGCGTCGACCGGCTGGCGGTTTCGGACGGCGAGGTTCTGGTGCTGGATTTCAAGACGGACCGGACGATCCCCGAAACGGAAGAGCATGTGGCTAGCGGCTACCTCGCGCAGATGGCGCTTTACCGCGCAGGCCTGCGGCGCGTGTTTCCCGGCAAAAAGGTGGTTTGCGGGCTCTTGTGGACCGCCGGGCCGAAGCTGATGCGGCTGCCCGATGTCCTGCTCGACGCACAGCTTGCGCGGGTCGCAGACCTTGACCCTTGAGGGGGGCGTTCCTAGATTCACTCAACAGAACGCACCTCTCAACCCAAGGAACACAATATGTCGGCCCCGCTCAAAGTTTCGGACAGCTCGTTTCAGGCGGACGTTCTTTCGTCGAAGAAACCTGTCGTCGTGGATTTCTGGGCGGAATGGTGCGGGCCCTGCCGCATGATCGCGCCGGCGCTTGAGGAACTTGCGACGGAACTGGGCGAGAAGGTGACCGTCGCCAAAATCAACATCGACGAGAATCCGCACGTGCCGACCAAATACGGCGTGCGCGGCATCCCCACGCTGATGATCTTCAGCCAGGGCCAGGTCGCGGCGACGAAAGTGGGCGCGCTGCCGAAATCCAAGATCAAGGAATGGATCGAAGCCTCGATCTGACGGCTTTTGTTTTCTCGTCATCGGCGTTTCGCGAGCCTTGCTTCGATCATCGCTGCGTTCAGTTTCAGCACGCGCAGCCGCGCCTCTTTGCGCAATGCGCGCATCCGCGCCGTGTGCAGGCCGGTTTTGACGGCGTTGCGGTTGCCGGGCTGGGCGCCGCGTTTGCGAGCGGTCATTGCGGGGCATTCGTTTTCAAAATTTCGGGGGTGGGTCCCCTCCCTTGTCGCGCACCGTGACGGTGTGATGGGTGCCAGGACGTTTGAGGCGGCCGAGCGCGCTGGCGGCCATCGCGCTAGCCTGCATCATGCGGCTGGCGGCCTTCATGCTCTCAAGCTGGACCTTGGGATCGCGGTGATCGGCGGCGAAGCGAAACACCGCCATCAACGACTGATGGCATTCAAGAAGCTCGGCCTCGAGCAATTGCGCGGCCTTGTCGAGTGCTTCGTCTGGGTATGGAACGTCGTCTTTCATAAGTTTATCATCTCCTTATCAAAAGATAATAAACAAATATCCGCTCCAAGTCAAGGATTATATACATAAATAGATTCAATCGCTTAAGGCAAGCCGGAGACGGGCATAGACGCTGCTCCGGCGGACGGAAAAAGACAGACATGGCGCCTTCGGCCTCCGGCGACCGGTGCCAAGGCGCGGACGGAGCAGCCCTTTTGGCCGCAATTCCAAGCGTTGCGGGGCTGATACCCCGTCGCTATAAGGGCGCCCCGATCAAGAAAACCGGAGAGTAGCTCAGCCTGGTAGAGCACCACGTTCGGGACGTGGGGGCCGGAGGTTCGAATCCTCTCTCTCCGACCATATTTTGCGCCGTTTCCGCGTTCTCACTTTGAACCATCCGGGTTTATGCCGGGTGTATCCCGAGGGTGTCGCGGCCCGACGCGGCAGTGATGCCCTTACCCCATTTCCGACAAAACCAAGATGATTGCAGATCAAAAGATGATCCGGGACCGCATGGAGCGTGACCGTCTCCGCAGGCTTGCCACCTCCCTTTGTCCCTGCCTGCTGGTGCGGTGAGACCAAGGATATCCGGGCCAGTAGCGGGTGGCCGGAAACCAAATATTATTGCGAAAAGCATTTTCTGGAAGAGTTGCGCTGAAAAGCAGATAGCCCGATCCGCGCCCGAAGACTTGAACTCGATTGATGAATACGGTCAAAGCGGTCGATGTTCAGGCATTAACTACATCCGAGTTCTGTATATAAAAACGGATCATTGCACTATACATTGTGCCCCAAATTGAGAAGGGGCTGGCAATGAATTATCGCAATTTTGTCGCCGGTATTCGCAAGGCTTATCAACACATTGGCGGGATCAAAACACTAAAGCTGGGATCGTTTGACAAGGAGTGGTTTCAACAAATCCAGGCGGAGTGTTTGTGGATTATTGAAAACGCGGGATCGAGCGATGTTACCGCGCCCCAGCACGTCACCAATTGGACGCGCCCAACGGGACAGGTCCGACAATTCAGCCTGTTCAACGATACCGGCAACAGCGCGGACACCAAAGGCGATTACGGCTATCTCGGCGACGCCCGCAAGAAGCGCCTCGTCTATCCCGATCTGCCCGGGCTCGCGCGCTTCACCCGCATGTTTCAGCCTTCATTGCGCAATCTTCGTCTCAACGGCATGGGGCTTAAATCGGCACTGAGCGCGCACGAGGAAGAATCCATTTCCGCTTCCAGGGTTGGGCCGCGATACATCGTGCGGTTTCACGCGCCGATTTTTACGAACCCAGATGCGTTCGTTTATCTCGATGACGAACGTTTCCACTACGAGGAAGGCAATCTCTATTTCTTCCATCACGGCTGCGTCCACGCCGCTTCGAACGCGGGGCAGGACTTGCGCTATCACCTCGTCTTCGATTGCTTCCTCGATCGAGGTCTGTTCGAGCGCATCTTCCCCGGCACGCCATCACCGGATGCTGGCTTTGTGAAGACCGGCGAACCGCTCGTCGGCGAGCCGCATCACTTCGACAACTTCGTCAAAGAAAACAAATCCGTCATATCCGGCAACATCGCCTATGGGCGCCGCGCGCCGGATTTGATGACGTATTATCGTCGCCGTTGGCCGTCTGTGTTCGGAACACCGTAAAAAACCGCCCACCAGAAGGTGAGCGGCTTCTGGATGCTTGCCGTGGGCCGGACGCCGCCTCCGGCTCTTGGGTCACTGGCGGCGGATCAGATGCCGGGGGCGTGCTGTCAGGCGGGGTCTCTGCCGGTGGCTGTTCTACCGGGGGCGGCTGCACAACGGGCGTCAGCGCCGCGATTTGAGCCTCTATGGAATCGCCGCCTGGCGGGCATATGGGAAGGCCGCAAGGGCGTGGACCTGAACCCGAAGGCGATGGGGCCGGAGCGGAAAGAATTCATCGAACGGATCGATCTTCAACCCATCGACTATCAACTGAACGGTCCGCAGCTTTTCTATGGCCTGCGCTATCACACACACATATTGGCCGTGGGCGAAGACGCCACCTTCCACGATCAGGTCGGTTACTGGCTGTGGGAGCCTGCCACCGCCTGGTGATGCAGACGCTCGCCATTCCACGAGGCCAGATCGCCATCGCGGCGGGCCACGCCTCGCCGGGTGACGCAAAGCTGGTGCTGACTGCCACGCGCGGCCAAACAGAATATGGAATCTGCTCGACCGCGTTCCTGGAACAGGCTTTCCGCACCGACTCATACCAGATCGAAGTCACGTTCAATCCCGACGGAAGCTGGAGTTACGTGCAGGACACCATGCTGCTGGTGCACGGCCGCTCGCAGCCTTTTCAGCATCGCGATGTGAATACGCTGGCGAAAGTGGCCGAGCCGAAACCCAATCCCCTGATGCTGCTCTCCAAAGGTTGAACGCAGCGCGCAAGGTTGCTGCCCTGCCTGCGCTCCTAGAACGGGGCGTCCGCCTATAATTTCCGGCTTCTGCGTAACGGCACACGAGGATGTCTTCTTCCGCGCTGGAGGCTTCGGCGCCCGGTTGCGGAAAGTAAACAAAACCTTTCCAATACGGCCCAGTCCGCCGTCTTCCGGGATCGTTCCGGTTAACAGGTTGGAAACGCGGTATCGGCAATACTTGCCGCCTGAGTTCGAGGGCGGCGAGATTTCCGATGCTCAACATTCTTATCGCCATGCTTTACGCAGCCGTGGCCGCGATCGCGGGCGGCGCGATCGGCATGTGGTTTGGTTTGCCGATCTCCCAAGGCATGACGTTGTCGGTGCTGTTTGCGGTGATCGCCGCGCAAATCCATCTGGGCTTGCTGCGCCGCAAGGACAGGACGCGCACGGCGCGCGACATCAAGATGCTGAAGCGCGCGGGCCTTTCGTTCCAGAAATCGCTGGAGCAGACGGGCGAGAAGATTTCCGAGATCACGCAGATCGTCGAGACGCGCACCAACGAGAACAACCGCAAGATCGTCTCCGAGCTTCAGATGCTCGAAGGCCTGATGCGGGAATTCGCCCACCGCATTTCCAACAAGGCGAAGGAAATTCCCGCGCAGCCTCAGCGCGCGGCGCTACCGACGCCGCAACGCGCCGCCTTCAACGCGCTTGGCGATTCCAAGATGCTGGAGATGATCCGCACTTCGCTGGAGCAGAACCGCGTCGATCTTTACCTGCAACCCACAGTGAGCCTGCCGCAACGCAAATTGCGCTATTACGAGGCGCTGTCGAGGCTGCGCGCGGAAGACGGCACCGTCATCATGCCTGCGCAATATATGCGCATCGCGGCGCCTGCCGGGCTGATGAGCGTGGTGGACAACCTGCTGCTCTTCCGCTGCGTGCAGGTGGTGCGCCGGCTGACGCAGAAGAACAAGGATATCGCGATCTTCTGCAACATCGCGGGCGACACGCTGGCTGATGCCGAGTTCTTCCCGCAATTCCTGGAATACATGCATCACAACCGCGATCTCGCGGGACAGATCGTGTTCGAGTTCTCGCAAAGCGCGATCGCGAAGGCGGGACAGGTGGGCGAAGCCAACCTCTCCTATCTGGCGCAGCTCGGATTTGCGCTGTCGCTCGACCATGTGGAAACGCTGGCGCTCGACTTCGCCAAGCTGAAGCGGCTGGGCTTCCGGCACATCAAAATCAAGGCATCGACGCTTGTGGGCGGGATGGACAACGCCAAGGCGATGGTCACGGCGGAAGATTTCAAGGGCCTTCTGGCGCGCCACGGGCTGAACCTGATCGCGGAGCGCGTGGAAGACGAGAAGACCGTCGTGCAACTGCTCGATTACGGCGTGGACTTCGCGCAAGGCTATCTGTTCGGCGAGCCGCGCGCGGTGCGCGACGACGTGCTGAGGGATGCGGCGCCGGAGAAGAAGGCCGGGCCTACGGCGGTGATACCGCTTAAGCGGGCGAGCTGAAGGCCCCCACCCGCGTCGCGCGTTGCGCGACGTCGACCTCCCCGCGCAGGGGGAGGTAAGTTGAGTTGTTGACGCGCCAGTGGGCTTATGCGACCGCTCCGTCATGACATCAAACATCCAAATCCTTTCCGGTCTTCACGACATTGCGGACGACTACGACGCGCTCGTCTGCGATGTATGGGGTGTTCTGCACAATGGGCGCGTGCCGTTCCTGGCGGCGGCGGATGCGTTGCGGGCGTTTCGTGAGCGGCGCGGGCCGGTGGTGCTTTTGTCCAATGCGCCACGGCTGGTTGCGACATTGATGAAGCAGTTCGAGCATATCGGAGTGCCGACGGATTGTTTCGATGCGGTGGTGACGTCCGGCGTGGCGGCGCGCAGCGAACTTGCGGCACGCGCGCGCGGGCACAAGCTCGCCATGTTTCATCTGGGGCCGGAACGCGACCGCGATGTGTTCGAAGGGTTGGATGTCGAAAACGTTTCGGCGGACGAGGCCGACGTCGTTCTTTGCACCGGGCTGTTCGACGACGACCATGAGACGCCGGAGGATTATGCCGGGCGGTTGGCCGAATTGAAGGAACGCTCGCTGACAATGCTGTGCGCCAACCCCGACATCGTGGTGCAGCGGGGCGGGCAGTTGGTTTATTGCGCGGGTGCGCTGGCGCGGGAATATGAGAAGATCGGCGGCGAGGTGATTTATTTCGGCAAGCCGCACCCGGCGATCTACGACCTGACACTGGAAACGATGCGCAAAACCTGCGGGCGCACGGTGACGCGCGTGCTGGCGGTGGGCGACGGGATGGCGACCGACCTTGCGGGCGCCAACGCGATGGGATTCGACGCATTGTTCGTCGCGCATGGCATCCATGCCGCGGAGCTGGGCGAAATGACCCACGAAACCCTGGCGCAACTCTTTGAGAAGACTGGCGTTCGGGCGCGCGCGGCGATGCGCGAGCTTGTCTGGTGACGGGCCGCCCGATAAGACGAGGGCTCACTTGAGAGGGGCCTTGGGACGATGGGTTACTACGTCGAAGATCTGAAGCCGGGGATGTCGGAGAACTACGTCCACACCGTCACCGAACGGGACATCCAGATGTTCGGTGAGCTGTCGGGCGACATGAACCCGGCGCATTTCGACGAAGCCTATGCCGCGACCACGCCGTTCAAGACGCGCATCGCGCATGGGATGCTCTCGGCGAGCTACATCTCGACCATCCTCGGCATGAAGATGCCCGGACCGGGCACGATCTTCATGAGCCTGACGACGAAGTTCAAGGCACCGGTCAGGATCAGCGACGAGGTGACGGCGACCTGCACCGTGCGCGAAGTGATCGCGGAAAAACGGCGCGTGATCTTCGATTGCGTGTGCAAGGTCGGCGACCTTGTGGTTATCGAAGGCGAGGCGATGGTGATGGCACCGTCGCGGCCGAAAGGATAAGACGCGCGCGCATGCGCATCTTCCGCCACTATCACGACATTCCCGATGCGTTTAAGGGCGCGGCGGTGGCGCTCGGCAATTTCGATGGCGTGCATCGCGGACATCAGGCGCTGATCGGCGAGGCGGGGCGCATCGCGAAGGCGCATGGCGCACTGTTCGGCGTGATCGCGTTCGAGCCGCATCCGCAGGAGTTCTTCCGGCCGCAATCGGAATCGTTCCGGCTGACTCCGTTCCGCACCAAGGCGCGGCTGATCGCGGAACTGGGCGCGGATGTGATGTACGCCCTGTCGTTCGATGCAGAGATGGCGAAGAAGCAGGCGCATGAGTTCGTTGCCGACGTGATGGTGAACGGGCTTGGTGTCTCGGCCATCGTGGTGGGAGAGGATTTCCAGTTCGGCAAGGGGCGAACTGGAAACGTGGCGTCGCTGACCAAGATGGGAAAACAGCATGGCTTCGAAGTGAAGGTGTTCGAACCTGTCACGGCGGAAGGGCATGAGAAGATTTCCTCGACGCGCATCCGCGAGGCGTTGAAACAGGGGCGGCCGGAAGAGGCGGCGGAATTGCTGGGGCATTGGTGGAGCGTGGAGTCGCGCGTCGAACATGGCGATGCGCGCGGGCGCACCATCGGCTTTCCGACCGCGAACATGCGGATCGACGATTTCCTGCGGCCGGCCTATGGCGTTTATGCGGTGCGTGCGACGGTCATCGAGGACGACAAGCCCGTCGGGCGGTATGACGGCGTGGCGAATTTCGGCGTGCGGCCGATGTACAAGATCGAAACGCCGCTGTTGGAGACGTTTTTGTTCGATTTCAACGGCGATCTGTACGGCAAGCATTTGTCGGTGGAATTCGTGCATTACATCCGGCCGGAGGCGAAGCTGGATGGGCTTGCAGCGCTGAAGGCACAGATCGCGAAAGACAGCGACGCGGCGCGGAAGGTGTTGGGAAAAAACTGAACTTACGCCGTCTTACGCGGCGCGGCCCCCACCCGTCGCGCTTCGCGCGCCGACCTCCCCGCAAGGGGGAGGTAAGTGTTATGTTTTCAATCGCGCGACGACTTCTTCTGCGCTGAAACCCAGCGCGCCCAACCGGCCCGAACGCGCCATTACTGCAAGCCCCGTGAGCGTGGCGGCCAATAACACCGTATCGAGTTGGGCGTCTCGGCTTTCCATTTTTATGTCGGCGACGTCCGATAGCGATCTGAGGGCTGCTATCAGGCGGCCGTTGAAGATGCGTTCGGCGTCGGGCGCGAGGCCACCGGAAAGGGCGGCGGGCGCGGTGGCGAGCGTTTCGGTCTGCTGGAGCAATCTTACGGCGGCCAGCGCTGCGGCTTCGAGCTTTTCTGCGGGTGGTGCGTTCAGCCCTGCATCACGCATGGCGCGGGCGACGAGCGAAAGATCGTCGGCGGCGAGCGCCAGCAACAACTCGTCCTTGTTGCGAAAATAGCCGTAGAGGGCGGCGGGCGCGAAACCCGCTTCGGCGGCGACGGCCCGAAGCGAGAGATGGCGGGCGCCGTCACGAGCGCCCACCTTGCGTGCGGCCTCCAGGATGGCGGCGCGCGTGGCGGTCTGCTCCTGCGCGCGGCGCCTGGCGCGGTTCTGTGCGATGGCCTGCCCGCCTGTGCTCATGCGGGCGATGATAGGTGATTCGGGGGGCTTGTTCCCGCCTCAGCCGCCGGGATGCTTCTTTTTGTAGATAATGGCGGCCGCATTGTACTCGCCGCCGACCTTTTCCTTCTCGGACTGGTTGTCCTTCACCTTCGCGTTCACGGCATCCTCGATGGAGGACGGGAAAGTCTTCTTGTTCTTGACGGCTTCCATCTTCTGCATCTTCAGGTCGGCATAGAGGCAGGACTGATAATCGTCCGACGCCTTGATGAAATGCACGGTGTCGTCGCGCGCCTGTGTCATCTGTTCCTTCGTCGCGGTGGAACCATCGACCGCCACGGGCGGGATCGGTTCGGAGCACTGATCGGCGAGCGCGGGAGCTGCCGTCGCCGCGAGGAATGCCGCGGTCAGAAAATATTTCAACGCCATGGGAGAGCCTCTTCCTGGATATGTCTTGTGGGGCCGAAATGACCGGCTCCGATCAAAACATATCCAATGAGGCGGAAGAAAGGCTTTTCAGACCGCCGCCGCGTAGGGCGGCGCGGGGTCATATTCCATGGCGCGCTGCACGTTGCGGGCGAATTCGGGGCTGTGCAGCTGGCCGGTGAGCCAGAGCGCCATGTCGATGCCCGCCGAAACACCGGCAGCGGTGACAACATTGCCGTCGCGGACATAGCGCATGTTGTCGAGAACCTCGGAGGCCTCCTTGCGGCTACGCAGGGTTTCGACGAAGGCCCAATGGGTGGTGACGCGCTTGCCCTTCGCGGGACCGGCGGCGGTGAGCAGCATCGCGCCCGTGCACACGCTGGTCACCCATTGGCAATCTTTCGAGACCTTGGCGATCCAGTCGAGCATGGGCTTGTTCTCGACTTCGCGGCGGGTGCCCTGCCCTCCGGGGATCAGCACCACGTCGAGCTTCGGGCAATTTTCGAACGTCACGTCGGGCAACACGCGCATGCCCTTGGCGCAGCGCACGGGCCGGTCGCTTTCGGCGACGAGCATCACCTCATGGGCCTTCGGCTGGATGTTGCTGGCCATGGTGAAAACCTCCCACGGGCCTGCGAAATCGAGTTCCTCCGCATCGTCGAACACGACGACGCCGATCCTGATGGTCATGGCATGTCTCCCTGGGCACGAAAGCGTTCGCGGAAATCGCTGGGGCTGATCTTGAGATGGCGCTGGAAGACGCGGCGCATCCGCTCTTCCGAACCGAAACCGCTGCGGCTCGCGACGGAAGCGACGGGCAACGCAGAGCCGGCGAGCAGGCGGCGGGCGCCGTCGAGGCGCATCCGTTCGACGTAATGCGCGGGTGTTTCGCCAGTCTCTTGTTTGAAGATGCGGGCGAAGCTGCGCTCGCTCATATTGGCGCGCGCGGCGAGCGCCGCGATGTCGAGATCGGCGGAAATGTTTTCCGGTATCCAGCGCAAGAGCGATGTGAGGCGTGCCTGCGGATAGGCTTCGGGCGCGAGGTGTGCGCTGAACTGCGACTGGCCGCCGGGGCGCATGAGGAACATCACATGGCGGCGTGCGATCTTGAGCGCCATCTCATCGCCGAAATCCTCCCGCACCAGCGCGAGCGCCAGATCCATTCCGGCGGTGACGCCCGCAGAGGTCCATGTCTTGCCGTCGCGAATGAAGATGGCGTCGGGATCGACCTTGGTATTGGGGAAGTTTCTGGCGAGCAGGTGTGCGGCCGACCAATGGGTGGTGGCGCGCTTGTTCTTGAGCAGGCCCGCAACGGCGAGAATGAAGGCACCGGTGCAGACCGATGCCACGCGGCGCGCTTTCGGCGCGGCGGCGCGGATGGCGGCGATCAGCTCGCGGTCGCGGGTGGCCGCTTCGGTGCCCTCGCCGCCTGCGACCATCAACGTGTCGATGTTGGAGAAGAAGTCTTTCGGCGGTTTGACGTAAGAGGCATCGGCCACAAGGCGGATACCCGATGAGGTTTTCAGCTCACCCTTCTCGCGCGCGGCGATGGCGATCTCATAAGCGCCAGGTTGCTCGTCGTTGACGGCGGCGAGGATTTGCAGCGGGCCGGTGACGTCGAGCAGTTGCGCGCCTTCGAAGGCGAACAGGACGACGCGGCGGGGGCGATGCTTTGGCATGGGCGCATATTAGGCCGCGCCCGGTCTGGCAGGAATGACAATTAGCCCACTTTTTCTGCCAACTGCCGATTCCAGGTTGCTTTCAGGGCCGAGGCGAACCGGATGAACAGTGCCCCCAACAGCAGCAACAGGCCGATACCGAAGGAATAATCGGCGATGTGCGGGCCGGAGAAGTGGGCGGCATAGGCGAAGGTATAGGCCAGCCAGAAGAACCAAAGGGCGGCAGTGTGGACGGGTCCTCGGGCGACAATCATGGCGATGAGGACGCAAAACTGGATGGCAATACCGGCCGCCTGCGGCAGACCAAAGCGTTGGCCCTCGCCCCCGATAGCAAAGGCGGCCGTGGCGAGACAGATGGCGTAGGCAGCGGCGAAGCCGTAAGCGAGGTGGCGGCGGTCGATCTGCAAGTGGCTCGCAAGGCTGTTCGGAAAAAGGCGCGCGAGCGGCGCGGCAAGAAACGCCATCAGGAACAGCAGACCTGAGAATTCATCGGTGGCGCGGGAGGCTAGCGACCAGCCTTCGTAGGTTGTTCCGAGCATGGTGAGCGGAAGGCCTGCCGCGCAAATGCCGCCGAGCAGGCCGCCTGCGATCAGCAGAAGGGACGAATTGAATCGAATTTGCGAAGGCGCTCTTGCGGCACTGTCTAACGCAACCATGGGAAAAATCGTCCCCGCTTGATGTCTGCGAGAACAACGCGGCAAACGTGATTTTGTGCCTAAGAAAGTTTGCGTAAGGCAACGGCAAAACCTTCGACCGGTTGCCCGGCTTCGGTGCGCGGACTGGCGGTGAGGAAGCCTGCAACTTCGTAACCATGATTTTGGGCGAGATCGCGCAGGTAGGATTCGGAATGGCGCCAGCGGCGTTTCGGGCCAAGTTCGAAACCGGTTTCGGTTTTTTCGACCGTGAAGAGAAAGGTTCCACCCGGCTTCAAAGCGGTGGCAGCCGCGGCAAAGACCGGATCGAGGTCGCCCAGATAGACCAGCGTGTCGGCGGCAACGAGAAGATCGTAACGGGCGGGTGTTTGGGCGAGCGCGGTTTCGAGATCGGCGACCCGCAGATCGTCGTAGATTTGCCGGGCGCGGGCTTTTTCGATCATGGCGGGGCTGAGGTCGATGCCGTCGAGGCGGGCCGCGATGTCCTTGAACGCGATGCCCGCGAGACCGGTGCCGCAGCCGAGATCGAGGATGTCGTGCTTGGCGAACTGCAATCCGATCAGATCGGCCAGGCCGCGCAGGATCTCGGGGGCGGCATAAGCAAGCTGGCCGCGCATGCGTTCGTCGTAGTCGGTCGAGAACTGGTCGAAGAGGTGGCGGACATAGCCCGCATCGGAGCGTTGCTGCGCGCGCATGGTTTTGGCGCGTTCGACAAGTGCGTCGCGATCGGGATGATCTTCGAAAGCATCGAGGGCTTCGAGCGCCTTGGCCGGTTCGCCTGCCTCGAGCCAGGCTTGCGCCAGTTTCAGCCGTGCGTCATCGAGTGACGGGTCGATGCGCAGGGCGCGGTGGAATTCGGCGATGGCGGTCGGAAGAAGCTGCGCTGCCAGCAATGCTTCGCCCAGCGAAAGGGCCGCTTGTGCGATGCCGGGATAAAGCGTGGAGGTGTCGCGCGCAGTTTCCAGTGCGGATGCGATGTCGCCGGAAGCAATAAGGGCGCGCGCGAACAGGAGGCGGGCCATCAGGCCGGCTCTGTTCTCGTTTATCAATGTGCGGAGGATTTCGGCCGCTTCGTCGGGGCGGCCTTGGTCAAGGAGATCGTTGGCGCGATCTACCGGCGAGGTTTCCATACTTACCTCCCCCTCTCGGGGAGGTCGGCGTCGTGAATCGGCACGACGACGGGTGGGGTTTCACGCTCCGTATTCGTTGCGAGTCCCCACCCGCCATCGCTGCGCGATGTCGACCTCCCCGCATAGGGGGAGGCAAGACGGTGTTCACGCGGCAAGAATGCATTTGCCGTTGTTGAGGACGACGACGTCGCGTTCCTTCAGCTTGCAGCGGAAGGACAGCACGTTTCCATCGACCCACATTTCGGTGACGATGGTTTCGCCGGGGAAAACGGGCGAGGAAAAGCGCGCGTCGAAGCTGGTGATCTTGGTCGGATCGAATTTGCAGACCGTGGAGATCACGGAGCGGCAGGCCGTTCCATAAGTGCAGAGGCCGTGCAGGATGGGGCGCGGGAAGCCGGCCATCTTCGCGAAATTGGGATCGCGGTGGAGCGGATTGCGGTCGCCCGACAACGCGTAGAGAAACGCTTGGTCCGGGCGCGTATCGGCTTCGTGCGTGAGATCGGGCGCGCGGGTCGGCAGTGTGTGGGGTTCGGGCGCGCCGTCCTTCGGGCCGCCGAAGCCGCCGTCGCCGCGCGCGAAGATCGTGCTGGCGAGCGTGCAGAGCTTGGTGCCGGAATTCTTTTCGCGGATCGTGCGCTCCACGATGATGACCGCGCCCTTGCCTGCGCCCTTGTCGAACACGCCCGCCACGCGCTCGTCCATCAGCACGTCGGCGGAATCGGGAAGCGGCTTGTGGAGCGTCAGGCGCTGCTCGCCGTGGACAACCATCATGTAATTGATGTTGGCGCGGGCCAGCGTGTTGGTCTGGCCCCAGCCGATGACGGTGGCCATGGTGGGGACCGTCTTCAGCCCGTTCTCATAGGCGAAGGAAAGCTCGTCGGCGTTCATCGGGTCGCGCATGAAGCCCACGCCCAGCGCATAGAGCATCGTTTCGCGGTCGCCATAATGCGCGGCAACGTCGGTCGCCTTGGCCTGCATGAGTTCGTCGTAATTGATGGGCATTCGGTCCTCCCGTGGCTGGTCGGGAGTGAAACGAAAACGGCCGCCGCGGGCAAGCGCCGGGATGCGCGTCAAACCGCCTTCTTCTGCGGAATCGCGACGGCGGGGCCTTCGGTCCAGACGTCGGTCAGGGGGACGCCTTTCTGTTCGATGGTGGCGACCGCGTGGGCATAGCCTTCGGCGATGGCGCGATCGAAGGCTTTCCAGTCGCGCAGGCCCACGTCTTTCAGCGGCGGTTCGAACAGGTAATCGGCCTGCTCGCGCACCACGCGGCGCTGGGCTTCGGAACCGACCGTGCCGGAGCGCATCAAGATGGAGACGATGGAAGGCGAGCCGCGCATGCCCTCGCGGATCAGCCACCAGAACGGGCGTTCGCCATATTGATCGTCGGTGGCCTTGAGATCGAGTTCGCCGGTGACATCCGAAGCGATGATGGGGCCGCTCGACTGTTCGGCCATCACGTCGACGGGAAGGTTGTTCATCACGCCGCCGTCGACCAGCAGATGACCGTGGAAGGTGACGGGCGGAAGGATTCCGGGCAGCGCCACGCTTGCGCGCAAGGCACGCCACAATGGACCGCCGCGATGGGTGTGGATACGGCCGGTGGTGAGATCGGACGACACGCAGAAGAACGGCTTCGGCATCTCCTCGATCCGGATGTCGCCGAAACCGTTTTGCAGCAGACGCGAAACCTTGCGGCCGCGAACGAGCGCGATCAGCGGGAAAGTGTAATCGTCGAGCGGATTGGATTTGACGAAGGCTTCGCGCAGCCGCTCGGTGAGTTCTTCGATGGACCATTCCATCGCGACACCGGCGGCGACGATGGCGCCCATGCTGGTGCCGCCCAGATGGTCGATGGGCACGCCCGCTTCATAGAGCGCCTTGAGCACGCCGATATGCGCGAAGCCGCGCGCACCGCCGCCTGCAAGGACGAGACCCACGGCACGGCCAGCCACGAAGCGGGCGACGCGGCGGATGTCGTTGGGGTTGCCGACGCGGATGTGATGATGGGATTCGAACAGGCCGCTGCGCAGCGCGAAATGTTCGGGCAGGTCATGCGTCTGGTTTTCGGGATGGAGAAGAAGAAGCTGCGGCAGGCCCGTCGCGCGTTCCTTGAAGGCGGGCATGTCGAGCGGACGCAGCGGCAGCGGGCGGTCGGAACGCGCCAGCAGGAAAATACGGTCGGCCTGGCGCAAGCACAGATGTGTCCACGCGCTGTCGGGCGCATCGCCGCGATAGAAGACGACGTCGTGATCGGCTTCGAAATTGGTGAACCACTCGGCGGATTGATCGGACGCACTGGAATCCAGAACGGCGGAATGCGAACCCATGTCGCTCAGAGCGGCGGAGAGGCGATGGGCGATGGGTTCGGCGTCAAGACCTTCCTGCAGCGGAATGATCGCGAAGGTCTTGGGGCGTGCCTTGGTGTCGCCGCCGCGCGTGGTGTTCTGCAGGCGCTTCACCATCACGCGCATGAGATTGAGCATCACGCGGGGATAGCGCGCGATCAGACCATTGAAGGCTTCGGGACTGACGCGCAGGAGTTCGCTGTCGCGCAGCGCCACGAGTTGGGCGGAATGGGCTTCGCCGGAGATCAGGGACATCTCGCCGACGGTTTCGCCTGCGGGTATGTGGGCGACCAGTTTGCGGTTGCCGCGTTCGTCTTCGACGAAGACGCCGAGCGAACCGGTGACGACAAGAAAGAGCGCGCGCGAGTTCTCGCCGTCGCGCTGCAGGAGCATGCCGCCCGGAAGACAGAACCAGTTCGCTTCGCCGAGCAGGCGCTTGAGGCC
>Ga0207649_10000485_pt1 | contig 28250 bp, 23 predicted proteins | sample KBSC43metaG_FD_184317 | JGI IMG/M metagenome (GOLD analysis project Ga0207649, IMG submission 184317) | Corn rhizosphere microbial communities from Kellogg Biological Station, Michigan, USA - KBS C4-3 metaG (SPAdes) (version 2) | ecosystem: Host-associated > Plants > Roots > Rhizosphere > Soil ... | reverse complement strand
GCCTTCACAGGTTCGAATCCTGTCCTGCCCATTTTTTCGAAAGCATGAATCCCACGGTTCTTTCCCGCATCGCGCCCGATGGCGGCGACGTTAACCCCGGAGAGGTGCGCAAACTCGTTGCGCAGGTCTGTCCCTCAGAAAATTACCGGGACCGTCGTGTCCTGCTCATCGTGCCGGATGCCACGCGCACCGCGCCCGTCGGCCTGGTGTTCAAGGCCCTGCACGAGCAAATCGGCGCGGCGACCGCGGCGTGCGATGTGATGATCGCCCTCGGCACGCATCCGCCCATGAGCGAGGAAGCCATCTGCGCACGGTTGGAAATCACGGCGGAGGAGCGGCTCGGAAAATACGCGCGCGTGCGGCTGCTCAATCACGAATGGAGCAATCCCGATGCGCTGGCGGACATCGGCACGATCCCTGCGGACGAAATTTCGCAACTCACCGATGGGCGTTTTGCGATGGACGTGAACGTGACGGTGAACCGGCGCGTGTTCGACTACGACCAGCTCATCATCATCGGGCCGGTTTTTCCCCACGAGGTCGTCGGCTTCTCCGGCGGCAATAAATACCTCTTCCCCGGCGTGAGCGGACCGGAGGTTCTGAATTTCTTCCATTGGCTCGGCGCGGTGGTGACGAACCCGATGATCATTGGGAACAAATGGACGCCGGTGCGCAAGGTGGTCGATCGCGCGGGCGCGCTCGTTGCGGTGGACAAGCTTTGCTTCTGCCTCGTCGTAAAAGGCGCGGAGCTCGCCGGCATCTACGCCGGCACGCCGGAGTCCGCGTGGGACGAGGCGTCCGAGCTTTCGCGCGCGCTGCACATCGTTCACAAGGACCGGCCATTCCACACGATCCTGTCGTGCGCGCCGGCGATGTATGACGAGTTGTGGGTCGGCGGAAAGTGCATGTATAAGCTCGAGCCCGTGCTGGCCGACGGCGGCGAACTCATCATCTACGCGCCGCACATCCACGAGATTTCCGTGGTGCATGGGAAGCTGATCGAGGAGATCGGCTACCACTGCCGCGATTACTTCCTCGCGCGCTGGGACGAGTTCAAGGACAAGCCGTGGGGCACGCTGGCGCATTCGACGCACGTGCGCGGCATTGGAAAAATGGTGGACGGCGTGGAGCACTGTCGTGCGCGGGTGACGCTGGCGACGGGAATTCCGCCCGAGGTTTGCGCGCGGATCAACATGGGCTACCGCGATCCGGCGACAATCGACGTGGAGAGCTACGCGAATCGCGAGGACGAGGGCGTGCTGCTCGTGCGCAAGGCGGGCGAGATGCTGTATCACCTGTGCGAGCAGCCGGAATGGGCCGGCGGAAATTTGCCGAAGTGAGCGCGCCGGCCGGTCCTTTCATCGTCATGGGCGTCTCGGGCTGCGGCAAATCGAGCGTGGCCAGCGAACTCGCGGCACGAATGGGCGGAGTCTTTCTCGACGCCGATGATTTTCATCCGCCGGCGAACAAGGCGAAGATGGCGGCCGGCCATCCACTTACCGACGAGGACCGTTGGGGCTGGCTCGACGCGATCAATGCAGCATTACGAAAGGAAGTCGCCGCCGGCCGGCTGGTCTTCACAGCGTGCTCGGCGCTGCGACGGGTTTATCGGGATCGACTTTCCGTCGGCCTGCCCGGGTTGCGCTTCATCTATTTGAAAGGCTCGAAGGAATTGATCCGCGAGCGACTGAACCACCGGACAAATCATTTCATGACCGCAGCGCTGCTCGACAGCCAGTTCGCGACGCTCGAGGAGCCGGTGGACGCCATGACGGTCTCCATCGACGCGCCGCTGGAAGCGGTCGTGGACGAGGCTTTGCGCCAGTTGAATTACTCGGCGGAGAGCAGCCGGTAGCCGATGGCGGTCTCGGTGCGGATGGTTTCCGGATCGAGGCCGGCGGCGGTGAGCTTGCGGCGGATGTGGCTCATGAACACGCGCAGGTATTGCGCCTGCTCGGTGGCATTCGGACCCCAGACGGCGGTGAGCAGTTGCTTGTGGGTGACGATCTTGCCGGCATGACGGGCGAGCACGCGGAGAAGGGAGTATTCCGTGGCGGTGAGGGAAACTTCGTTGCGGCCGACGTGGACGAGGCGGGCGGCGAAGTCGATGCGCAGCGGGCCGCTCTCGAAGACGGGTTCGTCGGGCGGCTGGGTGCGGCGCTGGAGCACGCGGAGGCGGGCGAGGAGTTCGGCGGTGTCGAAGGGTTTCGTGACGTAGTCGTCCGCGCCGAGGTCGAGCGCCTGCACCTTGTCTTCGCCGGAGTCCTGCACGGAGAGGATGAGCACGGGCACGCTGCTCCATTCGCGCAGGCGGCGGAGCACTTCGAGGCCGGGCATTTCGGGCAGGCCGAGGTCGAGGAGGATGATGTCGGGCGCGCGGGTGGCGGCTTCGGCGAGGCCCTCGCGGCCGGTGGCGGCTTCGCAGACTTCGTAATCGTGGGCCTCGAGGGCGACGCGCAGGAGGCGGCGCATTTGCGGTTCGTCATCGATTACGAGGATGCGATTCACTGCCCGTGTTCTAGCGCCGATGCGGGTTGGGTGGCAACCGGGAGGAAAACGCGGAACTCCGCGCCGGATCGGCCGTCGGTGCGATTCTGCGCGATGACGCCGCCGCCATGGGCCTCGGCGAACCCCTTCACGATGGAGAGGCCGAGACCGAGGCCGCCGGCGGCGGCTCCCGGCTGGCGATAAAATTTGTCGAAGAGACGCTCGCTGGATGCGGCGTCGATGCCGGAGCCTTCGTTGCGGACCTGGATCGTGAGGCCGCGGTCGGAGACGTCGGTTGCGATCTCGATGGGGGAGTCGGGCGGGCTGTGCTGGGCGGCGTTGCGCAGGAGATTGACGAGGATTTCCTCGAGCAGGCCGGGGTCGAGCTTCACGGCATCGTCGGCGATCTCGCGCTGGAGCGGACGCGGGCCGATTTCGGTTTCCACGCGGGCGGCGGCGGCATCGACGATTTCGTGGAGGTCGCACCAGGCGAGCACGGGCTGCACGGCGCCGGTCTCGATGCGCGTGATATCGAGGAGGTTGCCGATGACGCGCTCGAGGCGGCCGACGGCGGTGCCGATCTCGGCGAGCAGCGGTTGCGGGTCGGACGGACGCTGGCGCAGGCGGTCAAGACTGGCGGCGATGATGGCAAGCGGCGTTTTGAACTCGTGAGAGACGCTGTCGAGGAGCGTTTTCTGAAGATGCCGGGAGCGTTCCTCGACGCGGGAGCGCTCGGCCTCGTCCTGAAGGCGCGATTGCTCGACGACGAGGGCGAGCTGCGTGGCGAAGGTCTCGAGCATCTGGCGCTCGGCGAGGCGCAGTGCGGCGTTGGCGGGCACGAAGACGGAGAGCACGCCGACGGCGGAATTCTGGGTGCGAAGCGGGAGGTGGAAGCCGGCGGATTGCGGGAGGGTGTTCGTGAAGCGGCCGGCGGGCTCGCGACGGGTGAGGGTCCAGTTGGCGACGGCGAGTTCGCGCTCGCTCACGGGCGGGCCGGCGACGGCGTCGGGGCGGAGTTGACCATCCTCCGAGGCGAGGAGGATCGAGATGTCGGCGGCGAAGATCTCGCGCATGCGCTCGACGGCGGCGCGCATGGTCTCCGCGAAATCGGGCGAAGCCGCGAGGGCGGTGCTGAATTGGTAGAGCGCGACGGCCTGCTGTTCGCGACGGCGTTCGGCGCGCTCGCGCTGACGCAGGCGGGAGTGCAGGTGCCCGATAACGATCGCGACGACGAAATACATCACGAAAAGGATGACGTCGTGTGCGCCGTGAATGTGGAACGTGAGGGTGGGGGGAATGAAGAGAAAATCCCACGCGAGGGCGGTGAGCGCGGCGGTGAGGAGGATCGGAATTTGCGAGAGGACCGTTGCGCTGAAGAGGACGGAGAGAAGGTAGAGCAGCCCCACGGCGGAGTAGCCGATGGCGGGCTGGAGAAACAGGCCGAGGAGGGTGGTGCCGGTGACGACGAGGCTTCCGATGCCCATTTCACGGGCCAGGCCGGGCTGGTGGATCGCGCTGAGATCGGGACGCCAGGGAGCGACGGACTTCTCGGTGCGCACGACGTAGATGTCGATCTCGCCGCTGCGGCGCACGAGTTTGCTGACGAGCGAGCCGCCCGAGAAGATGTCGAGCAGAGGATGGAGCAGAGGTTTTCCGACGACGATCTGGCTGACGTTGTTCTCGTGCGCGACCCGGAGAAGAGACTCCACGACGTCGGTTCCGCTGGTCATGACGACCTCCGCGCCAAGGCTGCGGGCGAGGGTGAGGTTGCTCTCGAGGCGGGCCTGGCTGGCGGAATCGAGGGTGACGCCGCCATCCACATGCACGGCAATCCAGGAGGCGTGATTTGCGGCGGCGGTGCGGCGGGTGAGGCGAATGAGTCGTTCGGAGAACGGGCTGGAACCAACGGCGACGAGCAGGCGTTCGCGGGAGCGCGAGGGGCCGAGGATGCGGCGGGAGCGCATGAACTCGCGGAGTTCGCCGTCGGCCTTGTCGGCCGTGATGCGGAGGGCGATCTCGCGGAGAGCCTTGAGATTTCCCTCGCGAAAGAAATTCGCCGAGGCGGTTGCGGCCCGCGCGCCGAGATAGACCTTTCCCTCGTCGAGCCGCTTGCGGAGCTGCTCGGAGGTGATGTCGATGAGTTCGACCTCGTCCGCGCGGTCGAGCACGGAGTCGGCGACGGTTTCGTGAACCGGGGCGCCGGTGATCTGGCGGACGACGTCGCGATAGCTCTCGATGTGCTGGATGTTGAGCGTGGTGTAAACGTCGATGCCGGCCTGGAGGAGCTCGAGCACGTCCTGCCAGCGCTTGGGATGGCGACTGCCCGCGGCATTGCTGTGGGCGAGTTCGTCAACGAGGACAAGGGCCGGGCGGCGGGCCAGAATGGCATCGAGATCCATTTCCTCGATGGTGATACCGCGATGGACGATGGCCTTGCGCGGGATGCGAGGCAGGCCGGCGGCGACGGCGGTGGTCTCGATGCGACCGTGGGTCTCGAGCAACCCGATGACGACATCGACGCCTTCCTCCTGCCGGCTCTGGCCGGCGAGAAGCATGGCGTAGGTCTTGCCGACGCCGGGGCACATGCCGAGGAAGATTTTGAGGCGACCCTCTCCTGAACTCGCGCTCGCACAGTCGGCGAGCAAGGCGTCGGGATTCGGGCGGGAATCTTCGCTCACGGGAAAACTATAGCCGATCGAGGGCGCGGTTGAGCAGCAGAACATTCACTCGGGCCTGGCCGAGGAAGCCGAACTGCGGAGGCTCGAGGGATTTTTCCACGAGGCCGGAGATTTTTTCCGGCGGCAGGTTTCGGGCGGCCGCAACTCGGGCGATCTGGAAGCGAGCGGCCTCGGGCGAGATGTGCGGATCGAGGCCGCTGCCGCTGGTGGTGAGCAGGTCGGCGGGGGCGGCCGTGCCGAGGGCCGTGCGGCGTTCGTTGACGGCGTCGGCGAGTTTTTTGCTCGTGAATCCCTGGTTGCTCGCGCCGGAGGCGACGGTGGCGTAATCGGCGGCGGAAGGGCGGGGCCAGAAGTAGCGCGGGGTGGTGAACTTTTGCGCGAGCAGGCTGGAGCCGACGAGTTGGTCGCCGTTTTTCACGAGGCTGCCGTTGGCTTGGGCGGGGAAGAACGCCTGGGCGAGGCCGGTGACGGCGAGCGGATAGATGACGCAGGTGAGCAGCGTGAGCACGAGGATCGCGCGGACGGAGATGAGGATTTCCTTGAGCATGGGGTTAGGCGAGGTGAAGGGCGACGAGGAGGATGTCGATGAGCTTGATGCCGATGAATGGGGCGATGACGCCGCCGAGGCCGTAGATGAGGACGTTACGGACGAGCACCTGCGTGGCGCCGGTGGCGCGGTAGGAGACGCCGCGGAGCGCGAGCGGGATGAGCACGATGATGATGAGCGCGTTGAAGATGACGGCACTCAGAATGGCGCTCTGCGGCGAGTGCAGGCCCATGATGTTGAAGACGCCGAGCGGGCCATTCGTTCCATTGGTGGCGTAGAGGGTGGCGAAGAGGGCGGGGAGGATCGCGAAATATTTTGCGACGTCGTTTGCGATGCTGAAGGTCGTGAGCGCGCCGCGGGTCATGAGGAGCTGTTTGCCGATCTCGACGACCTCGATGAGCTTCGTGGGGTTGCTGTCGAGATCGACCATGTTGCCGGCCTCGCGGGCGGCCTGGGTGCCGGTGTTCATGGCGACGCCGACGTCGGCCTGGGCGAGGGCGGGGGCGTCGTTCGTGCCGTCACCGGTCATGGCGACGAGATGGCCGGCGGCTTGTTCCTCGCGAATGCGGGCGAGCTTTTGTTCCGGCGTGGCCTCGGCCATGAAGTCGTCCACGCCGGCCTCGGCGGCGATGGCGGCGGCGGTCATGGGGTTGTCGCCGGTGATCATGACGGTGCGGATGCCCATCTTGCGGAGCTGGGCGAAGCGTTCCTTGATGCCGCCCTTGACGATGTCCTTGAGGTGAATGACGCCGAGGACGCGATTGCCGTCGGCGACGACGAGCGGAGTGCCGCCGGATTTCGAGACGTGCTCGACGGTGGTTTTCACGAGGTCGGGGAAGTGGCCGCCGTGGGATTCGACGAGTTTGCGAATGGAGTCGAAGGCGCCCTTGCGGATGCGGCGGGGCTCGGAAAGGGCGATGCCGTCGAGGACGCGAATGTCGATGCCGCTGGCGCGGGTCTGCGCGGCGAAGGGGATGAATTCGGCGTCGGCGGGCGAGAGATTGCGGGCGCGGAGGCCGAATTTTTCCTTGGCGAGGACGACGACGGAGCGGCCTTCGGGGGTTTCGTCGGCGAGGGAGGCGAGCTGGGCGGCCTCGGCGACGTCGCGCTCCTCGCAGCCGGGGGCGGGGATGAAGGCGGTGGCCATGCGGTTGCCGAGGGTGATGGTGCCGGTTTTGTCGAGCATGAGGACATCGATGTCGCCGGCGGCCTCGACGGCGCGGCCACTGGTGGCGATGACGTTACGCCGAATCATACGGTCGATGCCGCTGATGCCGATGGCGCTGAGGAGCGCGCCAATGGTCGTGGGGATGAGGCAGACGAGCAGCGAGACGAGCACGGGCGCGGAGAGGTTTACGGTGCCCGGTTTTTGGCCGGCGGCGGCTTCGCTGTAGGCTGTGAAGGCGGGGAGCGTGGCGACGACGAGGAGGAAAAGCGCGGTGATGGCAATGAGCAGGATGCCGAGGGCAATCTCGTTCGGCGTGCGCTGGCGTTTGGCGCCCTCGACCATGGAGATCATGCGGTCGATGAAGCCGCCGCCGGGTTCGGCGCTGATCTGGATGACGATGCGATCGCTGAGGACACGGGTGCCTCCGGTGACGGCGCAATGGTCGCCGCCACTCTCGCGAATGACGGGGGCGGATTCGCCGGTGATGGCGGATTCGTCCACGCTGGCGACGCCTTCGACGACGTCGCCGTCGGCGGGGATGATGTCGTTGGCCTCGCAGACGACGCGGTCACCTTTGCGGAGTTCGTTGGCGGCGACGATGGATTCCTCGTTGCCGTCGAGGCGGCGGGCGGTGGTGTGGGTGCGGGTCTTGCGGAGAGATTCGGCCTGGGCCTTGCCGCGGCCCTCGGCGATCGCTTCGGCGAAGTTCGCGAAGAGGACGGTGAACCAGAGCCAGAGGACGATCTGAACGTTGAACGAGCTGGGGTCGCGGGCGAGCGCGATGGTCGTCCAGATCGCGCCGAGGAAGACGACGAGCATGACGGGGTTTTTGACCTGCTCGCGCGGGTCGAATTTCAGGAACGCGTCGCGGACGGCGTTCGTGAGGAGTTTGCGGTCCATGGTGGTGGTCATTGGGAAGCTGGAAGTTGGGAGATGGGTTAGAACGTGCGGCCTTGGAGCATGAGGAGGTGCTCGACGATGGGACCAAGGGCCAGGGCGGGCAGGTGGGTGAGCGCGCCGACGATGAGGATGACGCCGAGGAGCAGGACGACGAACAGCGCACCGGTGGTCGGGAAGGTGCCCGCGGAGAAGGGCGCGGTCTTCTTCCTCGCGATGGAGCCGCCGATGGCGATGACCGGGATGAGGCAGATGAAACGGCCGACGAACATCGAGACGCCGAGGGCGTAGTCGTAGAAGGGCGTATCCACGGTGAGGCCGGCGAAGGCGCTGCCGTTGTTCCCGGCGGCGGAGGTGAAGGCGTAGAGGATTTCGCTGAAGCCGTGCGGGCCGTTGTTCGCGAGGCTCGCGAGCGCGGGCGGGTAGAGGCAGGCGATGGCGGTGCCGATGAGGATGAGCGCGCTGGGGACGAGGAGCACGAGGATCGCGAGGCGGATCTCGTAGGCCTCAATTTTCTTGCCGAGATACTCCGGCGTGCGGCCGACCATCAGGCCGGCGAGGAAGACGGTGAGCACGACATACATGAGCATGCCGTAGAGGCCGCAGCCGATGCCGCCGAAGATGATCTCGCCGAGCATGATGTTGAAGATCGCGACGCCGCCGGCGAGGGGCGAGAGGCTGTCGTGCATGGCGTTGACGGAGCCGTTCGAGGCGTCGGTGGTGGTGGTGGACCAGAGCACGCTGTTCATCACGCCGAAGCGCTGCTCCTTACCCTCCATATTTTGCGCGAGATGAGTGATGGGGTTTGGTTGAGCTTCGGCCCACCAACTCAGCGCGAAGCCGCCGAGGAAAAGGATCATCATGGCGGCGAAGAGCACCCAGCCCTGGCGTTTGTCTCCGACGATCACGCCGAAGGTGTAAGTGAACGCGGCCGGCAGGAGTAGAATCGCGAGCATTTCGAGGAAATTGCTGAATGGCGTGGGGTTCTCGAAGGGATGGGCGCTGTTCACGCCGAAGAAGCCGCCGCCGTTGGTGCCGAGCTGTTTGATGGCGATCTGCGACGCTGCCGGGCCCAAGGGGATGACCTGATCGGCGCCTTCGAGCGTTTTCGCGGTCGCGTAGCTGGAGAAATTTTGGACGACGCCCTGGCTGACGAGGGCGAGGGCGAAAATGAGGGAGAGTGGCAGGAGGATGTAGAGTGTGCCTCGGACGAGGTCGGCCCAGAAGTTGCCGAGGGTGTTCGTCGAGTGGCGGGCGAAACCGCGGGCCACGGCGAGGAAAGCGGCGATGCCCGTGACGGCACTGACGAAATTTTGGAACGTCAGCCCGATCATCTGGCTGAAATACGAGAGCGCAGCCTCGCCGGAATACGCCTGCCAGTTCGTGTTCGTCATGAAGCTGATCGCGGTGTTGAACGCGAGCGGGAGCTTGAGGCCGGGCAGGCCCTGCGGATTGAGCGGCAGCGCGCCCTGGCCGAGCAGGATGGCGAGGAGCACGGCAAAGCCGAGGAGGTTGAAAACCATGAGCGCCTTCACGTAGGCGAGCCACGTCATCTCCTCGCTGGGGTTCACGCCGATGAGGCGATAGGTGAGGCCCTCGATCGGCTGAAGGACCGGCGAAAGAAAGGTGCGTTCGCCTTTGAAGACGCGGGCCATGAAAGCTCCGAGCGGCGGAGTGAGGAGGATGAGAGCCGCGACGTAGGCGGCGACTTGCAGGAGGTCGGTGGCGATCACGCAGTGAACATCGCGCCATGCCATCAAGAGCGTGAGTTAAGAGGCCGGCGAAAGGCGTTAAGATTTCATAAAGACGTGGTGGGCGGACGAGGATATGTTGCCCGCAAAGACGCCCATGGTTGCAACGATCGATGCCTCCCGCGCCCACCGTTGGCCGACGGCGGCGTGGTTTGCCCTTCGCGCGTGGGGCTTGCGCTTTCGCCATTTCCTCCGCCTTCGCCGACGGGAGCCGCGATTGATTCCGACGGGCGGAACCGGAGCGTTTGCGGTTCCGATTGCGAGATCGACATCAGCGCTTTATGCGGCGGATGGGATCACTCCCACGGAGCGCGGCTGGCAGCTTGGCAAGGTGGAGAATCTTCGCCGCGCCCTTCGCGCCATCGACGGCGTCGTGGTCCCGGCGGGCGTCGAGTTCAGTTTCTGGCGGCAGGTTGGACCACCGTGGCGCATGCGCGGGTTTGTGGTGGGGCGGGAGCTGCGGGAGGGGTGCCTCATTCCCGGCGTGGGCGGCGGGCTCTGCCAGCTCTCGAATGCGCTCTACGACTGCGCACTGCAGGCCGGGGCGGAAATTCTGGAGCGGCATCGGCACACGCGGGTCGTTCCCGGTTCGCTGGCGGAGCTGAATCGCGACGCGACGATTTTCTGGAACTATGTCGATTTGCGGTTTCACTTTACAGAAGCGGTGCGGATTTCCGCCCGACTGACGACCGACCGCCTGGTCGTAGCGCTCCACGTTGCGCGGGAGGGCTTGGAACGCGCGGCGACAAAGTCCGTGCCGGGCGGCGCGATGGCCACGGCCGAAAGTTGCGCGACGTGCGGCGTGGGCGGGTGCCTGCGGCACGTCGGCGAGGGCGAGGTGACGGGGGAAAGAACCGCGGTGATCGTGGACGAGTTCCGGCCGGAATTCGACGCGTGGCTGACGGAGCGGCGGAATGCGGAACTCGCCGTGCCGATGCGTTTCTCGCGCTGGCGGCGGGACGCCTACGCCTGGACCGAGCGTGGTTGGGATTCGGTGCGCGATGCGCCCTTCGTGGCGCTGGCACGAGCCCATCGTTCGCGCCGGCTGGCCGAGCAAGGGGCTGCCCGGCAGCGGGCGATTCTGGCGTCCGACCGCTGGCTTGCGGAGGCATTGGGGCACAAATTTTCATGGCGGTGCTCGCGCGCCGTCGTTGCGCAAAATCTGCTTCCGCACCTTCACGCGCCCGGCTTGCTGGGCGGTCGGTCGGTCACGGTATTTTTGACGCGTTGGCCGATTCGCTGCCTCGAGGAGCGGCTCGATGCTGCTTCCCAGCGGCACCCGGAGAGTCCGACGTTGGCGGACTTTCGCGCGGATCCGGCGCTGGCGGAGGCCGAGTGGGAGGCATTGGAGGCAGCGGAAGCACTGGTGACCTGCCATGCGCGATTGGCGGAAATCTGGCCGCACAAAACGACGCTCCTGCCGTGGGACCTGCCGGCTGGCGGGTCGAATGGAATGCCCGCCAGCGCCGGCGGGTGCGTGGTCTTTCCGGCGAGCGGAGTGGGCCGGAAGGGAGCCTACGAATTGCGGGCCGCGTTGCGGGAAACGCCGTTTCCGCTGCGCATTCTGGGCCGCGAGCAATTGGAGAACGATCCGCAGTTTTGGAGAGAGCTTCCGCGAGCCCGCGAAGGTCGCGATTGGCTCGACGGGGCACGGGTGGTCGTCCTGCCGGCTTGGATCGAGCATCGACCTCGACGCTTGCTGGAGGCCATCGCGGCGCGAGTGCCGGTGATTGCCACGGACGCCTGCGGGTTGCACGGATGGCCGGCCGACGCCGTGGTGAAGATCGTTCCCACCGGTGACGTGGCGGCATTGACGGACGCCTTGCGCGCCGTGGTCGCGGACGAGGTGATCGCGTGAAATCGCGAAAAGCAAAAACCCCGGTCGTGGGACCGGGGCTTTCGAAGATAAACTCGGTGAGGCGGCGGGTTAGGCGCGCTCGACCTGCCAGTATTCCAGCTCCACGGGCGTATCGCGGCCGAAGATGCTGACGGAGACGCGGAGTTTGCCGCGCTCGGGGTCGATCTCTTCGACGATGCCGTTCTGGTTCTGGAAGGGGCCGTCGGCCACCTTGACCTTGTCGCCGACCTCGAACTCGATCTTCGGCTTGACGCTGTCTTCGCGCTCCTGCATCTGCGCGAGCATGCCTTCGACTTCCTTTTTCCGCATGGGAATCGGGCGGTCCTTGGCGCCGGCAAAGCCGATCACGCCGTTGGTTTCGCGGATGAAATACCAGGTGCGGTCCACGAGCTGGTTGTTGTCATCCAGCAGGTGCATGTTGACGATAATGTAACCGGGGAAGAACTTGCGCGTGGTCTCGGTCTTCTTGCCGCGCTTGATTTCCTGGACGCGTTCGGTGGGGATGATCGCTTCGAACACGACGTCCTCCATCTCTTCGCTTTTGATGCGTTTTTTGATGTTTTCGAGCACCTTGTTCTCCTGACCGGAGAGCACGTGCACGACATACCATTGGTCGCGTGGGGCTAGACTCATGAAATTAGGCCTTCGTCAGAAAGTTGACGATTTGAATGAGGACGACGTCGAAAAACGCGATGTAACCGCCGACGATGAGCATGGCGATGAGGACGACGACCGTGGAATCCCACAGCTCCTTGTAGCGTTTGAAGCCCTTTTCGTTCGGGTCCCAAGGCCACGAGGCTTTCGCCAGTTCGGCGCGAACCTCGGAAGTGAAGCGTCCTACTTTACCAAACATGATTTTGCGGAGGAGATGTGATCCGCAGATTTCGCGGATTTGCGCAGAAGGATTTCAGGAGGTTCTGGAAATCGAGTCTGCGGAAATCGGCGAAATCTGGGAATGGAAAACTGAAAAAACAGGCCAGGAGGGACTCGAACCCCCAACAAACGGTTTTGGAGACCGCTACTCTACCAATTGAGCTACTGGCCTATCTGAAACAAGTGGCTAAACCTGTCGTTACGCGATGATCTCAGCCACGCGGCCGGCGCCGACGGTGCGACCACCTTCGCGGATGGCGAAGCGGATGGTCTTTTCCATGGCGATGGGCGTGATGAGCTCGACTTCGATCGACACGTTATCACCAGGCATGACCATTTCAACGCCCTCGGGGAGCTTGATGGAGCCGGTCACGTCGGTCGTGCGGAAGTAGAACTGCGGGCGATAGTTCGAGAAGAACGGAGTGTGACGGCCGCCTTCTTCCTTCGAGAGGACGTAGATCTCAGCCTTGAACTTCTTGTGGGGCTTGATCGTGCCGGGCTTGGCGATGACCATGCCGCGCTCGATGTCGTCTTTCTTGGTGCCGCGGAGGAGCAGACCGACGTTGTCACCGGCGCGCGCCTCGTCGAGGAGCTTGCGGAACATTTCGATGTCGGTGACGGTCGTCTTCACGGTGTCGCGAATGCCGACGAGCTCGACTTCTTCCATCTTCTTGAGGATGCCGCGCTCGACACGACCGGTGGCGACGGTGCCGCGACCTTCGATGTTGAACACGTCTTCGACCGGCATGAGGAAGGGTTGATCGACCGGACGCTCGGGGAGCGGGATGTAGTCGTCAACGGCCTGCATGAGCTGGACGATGGCCTTTTCGAACTCAGGGTCGCCGGCGAGGGCCTTGGTGGCGCTACCCTTGACGATCGGAATGTCGTCGCCGGGGAAGTCGTAGCTGGAGAGGAGTTCGCGGACTTCCATCTCGACGAGCTCGAGGAGCTCGGGGTCATCGACCATGTCCACCTTGTTGAGGAACACGACCATCGAAGGCACGCCGACCTGACGGGAGAGCAGGATGTGCTCGCGGGTCTGGGGCATCGGGCCGTCCGCGGCGCTGACGACGAGGATCGCACCGTCCATCTGCGCGGCGCCGGTGATCATGTTCTTCACATAGTCAGCGTGGCCGGGGCAATCGACGTGGGCGTAGTGCCGGTTGGCGGTTTCGTATTCCTGGTGGGAGGTGTTGATCGTGATGCCGCGCTCTTTTTCCTCGGGCGCGTTGTCGATGTCCTCGTATTTACGGGCAACCGCGCCACCGGTCTTTGCGAGCACGGTCGTGATCGCAGCGGTGAGGGTGGTCTTGCCGTGATCCACGTGGCCGATCGTGCCGATGTTCACGTGGGGTTTCTCTCGCTTGAAGGTGTCTTTAGCCATCTTGTTGTCGTGTAGGGTTTGTCGGGTGAATCGCTGCGCAAAAATCGTGGAGCCCACAACCGGGATTGAACCGGTGACCTCATCCTTACCAAGGATGTGCTCTACCAACTGAGCTATGTGGGCATCGGGGCTTTTCGGCCGTATGGGTTATCTAGATCCGCGTGCGGTTCTGGTTTTCAGCCTTCGGCAAAAGGGTGAAGGGCCCCGCCCGTTTCCCATCTCGGGAACGGCGTTGACCCTGCGACCTCTCGGCGAAAACTGAACGGGCAGAATACCGAACGGGGTGGGGGTGTCAAAATGAATTTTGGGGTTTGAGGATGCGATTTTGGATTGGGTTGCCGACGCGTCTTTCGGCAAGCTCGGAGGGATGCAGACGGAATCGATGCGGCGGGATTATGCGGCGGGTGAATTGCGCCGGGAAAATCTTGCGGCGGACCCGCTGATGCAGTTCGAGCGGTGGTTCGGCGAGGCGCTGGCGGAGCCCGGCGTGATCGAGGCGAACGCGATGACGCTGGCGACGGTCGATGCCGGCGGGCAGCCGCATGCGCGCATCGTGTTGTTGAAGGATTGCGACGCGCGCGGGTTCCGATTTTTCACGAACTACGCGAGCGAGAAGGGCGGCGACATTGCGGCGAATCCGCGGGTGGCGCTGCTATTTCATTGGGCCGCGCTCGAGCGGCAGGTGCGCATCGATGGCGTGGCGGAGAAGGTCTCACGCGAGGAATCCGATGCGTATTTTCAAGTCCGGCCGTTGGCGAGCCGGCTGGCGGCATGGGCTTCGCCGCAGAGCCGCGTGATTGCCTCGCGGGCGGAGCTCGAGGCCGGCTACGCCGCCGCGGAAAAGCAATTTGCGGACGGTGCGGTGCCGTTGCCGCCGGATTGGGGCGGCTACGTCGTGCGGCCGGACGGGATGGAATTCTGGCAGGGCCGCCGAAGCCGCTTGCACGATCGCTTTCGCTACACGCGCGAGGCCGATGATTCCTGGCGCATCGACCGACTCGCGCCGTGACGCGGAAAGATTTTTGAAATTATGAAACGTGCCTTCAACAAGCTGGATGAACGCGAACTGCTGGCCCTCGCCATCACGCAGGAGGAGGAAGACGGCCGCATCTACGGCGCGTTCGCGGAGCGTTTTCGCGAGAGTCATCCGCAGTCGGCGGAGGCGTTCGCGGCGATGCGCGACGAGGAGACGGGGCACCGGGATCGTTTATTTGCGCGGTATCGCGAGCGCTTCGGCGACAATCTGCCGTTTCTTCGCCGGCAGGATGTGAAAGGTTATCTGCCGCGGCGGCCGATCTGGCTGAATTCGTTGCTGACGGTCGATCGGGCGTGGCGGGAGGTCGAGTCGATGGAGATCGATTCCCGCAAATTTTACGAGCAGGCGATTACGCGGGCGACGGATGCGCCGACGCGCGAGCTATTGAACAAGCTGGCGGAGGAGGAGGGCGGCCACGAGAAGCGCGCGGCGAGTCTGGAGGCGGAGCTGGAGCAGTCCGGCGCCCGCGCGAAGGAGGGCGCGGCGGAGCGACGACGCTTTGTGCTGCAGATCATTCAGCCGGGGCTCGCGGGATTGATGGACGGCTCGGTTTCCACGCTGGCGCCGGTTTTTGCGGCGGCGTTTGCGACGAAGGACAGCTGGGACGCGTTTGTCGTGGGCATGGCGGCGTCGATCGGCGCGGGCATCAGCATGGGCTTTGCGGAGGCGCTGTCCGACGACGGCGCGCTGAGTGGGCGCGGGCAGCCCTACCTGCGCGGCACGGTCTGCGGGCTGATGACGACGCTGGGCGGCATCGGGCACACGCTGCCGTTTCTCGTGGGTGATTTCCGGCTGGCGATGGTGATCGCGTTTGGCGTGGTGATCGTGGAACTGGCAGTGATTGCGTGGATTCGCCATCGCTACATGGACACGCCGTTGCTGCCGACGATCGTGCAGGTCGTGCTGGGCGGCGCGCTGGTTTTCATTGCCGGCGTGTTGATCGGAAATGCGTAACCATTCTGGTGCGCGGCATTTGCGCGCGCGGCGGGCGATTCGCCGCTTGACGTTTGGGGGGCATTGTCGTCTTTACTCCGCGTTTGGCCGCGGGCGCGTCCCCGTGATTCCTCAATGAACCGACTTTCCCGACTCACCTTTCTTGCCGCAGCCGCCGTGCTGGCGGTCGTCTCCTTTCTCCATGCGCAAACCGCGCCGCAGGGGCCCATCGTCAAGCAGATCGATGTGCAGTTCGTGGGCACGGAGAGCATGTCGAAGGATCGCGTGCTGGCGAACCTCGCCACGCAGGTCGGCCAGCCCTACAGCGAGCAGGCGGTTGAGGAGGATATTCGCAGCCTTTACGCGACGGGCACGCTCGCCAACGTCCGTATGTTCGGCGAGCCGTTTCAGGACGGCGTGAAAGTCACCGTGCTGTTGCAGGGACGGCCGATCGTGACCGAGGTGCTGATCGAAGGGGCGCAGCTCATCAGCCAGAGCCGGGTGCGGCGCGAGGTCGGAGTGAAGCCCGGCCAGAGCCTCAGCGAGGAAAAGATCGAGGATGATCGCCGCAAGATTCTCAAGCTTTACCAGGATCGGGATTTCGCCGACGTCGATATTCAATACAAGATCGAGGATCTGCCCGACAACAAGGCGCGCGTGATCTACTCGATCACCGAGGGGCCGAAACTCGTCGTCCGCAAGATCACCTTCATCGGCAACTACTCGGTGAAGGACAAGGATCTGCGCGGCGCCATGAAGACGAAGGTGCGGGACCTGCTCTTTTACTTCAACAAGAGCGGACGCCTCACGAGCGCGCAGCTCGACGAGGATCGCGCGGCGTTGAAGACGCTTTATCAAAACCGCGGCTTCGCGGACGTGCAGATCACGGACATTTCCACGCAGGATCTGGCGACCAAGAAGGACGGCGTCGAGGTCGTCGTGACGATCCAGGAAGGCGTCCAGTATCGCGTGAATTCCGTCTCCTTCGAGGGCAACAACGTCTTCACGAAGGACCAACTCATGGCTGTGCTCAGCATGCGCGAGGGTTCGCTCTTCACGCCCTCCGCGCCATTGCCGGGGCCTCCTGGCTCGGCGAAGCGCACCGGCGGCCTCGTCGGCGATCTCAAGGCGATCACGACCGCCTACGGCAAGCGCGGCTACATCGAGGCGCAGCCCATTCCGCAGGTCACGCCGGCCGGCCAGGGTGCGGTCGATATCAACTACAAGATCGACGAAGGCGTGCAGTCCTACGTCAATCTCGTCAACATTCAGGGCAACTCCCGCACGCAGGATCGCGTGATCCGCCGCGAACTCGCGATCAAGCCCGGCCAGGTTTACGACACGACGCTTGTCGATGTGAGCAAGGCCCGCCTCGACAATCTCCAGTATTTCTCGAACATCACGATGAGCCCGTCGGACACGATCGTGCCCGGCCGCAAGGACCTCAACGTTATCGTCGAGGAGAAGCGCACGGGTTCGTTCAACTTCGGCGCGGGCTTCAGCACGATCGACAGCTTGATCGGTTTTGCCGAACTCCAGCAGACGAACTTCGACCTGATGAACTGGCCGCAGTTCACCGGCGGCGGGCAGCGTTTCCGCATCCGCCTCCAATACGGCCTCCAGCGTCAGGATTACGTGATCTCGCTCACCGAGCCCTGGTTCCTCGGCTACAAGCTCTCGGCCGGCGTCGAGGGTTACTACCGCCAGGCGAACTTCCTCTCGACGGTGTATAACCAGTCGAACCTCGGCGTGGCGTTCAACTTCCGCAAGCCGATCACGAACTTCATTTCCGCCGATGCGGAATACCGCGTCGAGCAGATCAAAATCTACGACGTCGATACGGACAACGTGGGCCAGTTCATTCAGGACTCCGCGGGCACCTACACGCGCAGCGCGGTGACAGGCGGCCTCGTTTGGGACACTCGCGACGATCTCCGCCTCACCCGGCGCGGCGAATACGTCCGCCTCGGCGGCTTCCTGGCCGGCGGCTTCCTCGGCGGCACGGTGCAGGATACCGGCATCACGTTGGACGCATCGAAATACATCCTGCTTCCGTGGGATACCATTCTCACGCTCAAGGGCCAGCTCGGCGTGGTCGATACCTGGGGTGGCGCGACGAATAACAACCTTGGCGTGCCCATCTTCGACCGACTCTACCTCGGCGGTGCGAACAACCTGCGCGGCTTCGATTATCGCGACGTCGGCCCGAAGGATGATCAAGGCAACCCCATCGGCGGCGACACGCTCGCCTACGGCACGATCGAATACAGCTTCCCGATCATCGAGCGCATCCGCGGCTCCCTCTTCACCGACTGGGGCTTTGTCAATGCGGGTGCGGGCGACTTCTCCGCCGACAACCTCAACGCCGACATCGGCGTCGGTCTGCGCGTCGAGCTGCCCATCGGTCCCGTCCGCGTGGACTACGGCATTCCCGTCATCCACGACCAATACAACGGCGGCTCCGGCAAATTTAACTTCAACGTCGGCTACCAATTTTGAACGAACCGCCGGATGCGGCGGTCTTAACTCTCACTCTGCCCCCCGAGGCGGTCCTTTAGTCACCATTCCACACCCACCAACATGATCCAGAAACCCATCCGCACCCTCCTTCTCATCGGCTCGATTGCCGCCGCCGCTCCTCTGGCCCACGCCCAGATGAAGGTTGGCACCATCGACATGAACCGCGTGTTCACCGAGTATTACAAGACGAAGGATGCCGAGCAGAAGCTCAACGAACAGCGCGCCGCCGCGAAGAAGGAATTCGACGACCGCATCGAGACGCTTAAGAAGAGCATGGAGGAGATCACCAAACTCAACGCCCAGATCGAGAAGCCCGAACTGAGCAAGGACGCCAAGGATGCCGTGCTCAAGGAGCGCGAGACCAAGGTGGCCGACGCGCGCAATCTCGACAAGGAAGTCAACGACTTCAAGAGCACCCGCGAGCGCCAGCTCCAGGAGCAGTTCCTGCGCATGCGCAAGGACATCATCGACGACATCATGAAGATCGTGACGACGCGCGTGAGCTCCGCCGGTTATGATCTCGTGTTCGACAAGTCGGGTCTGAGCATGGGCCAGATCCCGGTCGTCGTTTATTCCCGCGACGACATGGACTTCAGCAAGGACATCATCGAGAAGCTCAACGCGAACGCTCCGAAAGTGAAGCCGGCCGCGCAGTAAGTCGAAACCCTCAACCTTTCACGAAGGGCGTCCTCTCGGGGACGCCCTTTTTGCTGCCGCGAAGTCAGTGCGCGCGAGCAGGCGCGGGAGTGCTCTCGGTGATGAGGCGAAAAGCACCATCCTTGTCGCGGTAGAAGCCGCGCAGGATCACGGAGCCATTCTTGCCGGCGGCTTCGAGCCGCTCCGACATGCCGGCCTGCTGGGCCGTCCAGCCATTCGCGATGACGCGGCCATGCTTGTCCACGACCTCGCTGATCGGTCGGGTGATTTTCGCGTATTCCGCGTCGGTGAGCCGGACCTTCGCGAGGGCCGCCTTGTTGTAGAGCGATATCCACCAGGCGCCCTCGGCATCCGGGGCGGTTTTTGGGGTGATTTCGAGGGTGAGGTTTCCGGCGGTTTTGATGCCGCCGTTGAGGTCGATCGAGTAGAGCGCGGCCACTTCGGCCCGGGTGGACAGGAAGCCCGCGAGGAAGCCGCGAATGGCCTGGCGAAACTTGGGATTGCCGGAGTTGGAGCCGTGGATGCCGATCTCGAAGCCGGCGGGGTTCTGCGGATCGCCGTAGATGTTCATCTCGCCGTTCTGATTCACACGAAACGAGATGTAAGGGATGTTCTTGAACTCGCCGACGGTGATGGCCGTGGCGGGAATTTCGACGAGCGACTTGATGACGTCGAGCGTGCGGAGGTCGTTCGCGATCACGCGCCACGGCGGCAGATCGCCCTTGCGCAGGACGCCGGTGAACATGGCGCTCGTATCCGCCTCGTCGCGGATGCGCACGATCTGGCTCTTGGGATACGTGATTTCGTCCAGTTTTTCCTGTAGCACCACGGAGTTCCATGTGTTCTTGACGATGAGGCCATGCACTGTGCGGCCGTCCTTCAGCAGGAGGCTGTCGGGAGCGATGGAGGCGTCATCCGCGGCGCGGGCGAAGTGCAGTGCGCCGAGCGTCAAAACCAGGGCCGGGATCAGCCGGGGCGTAGGATTCATCGTTGAAGGATGGGCGGGCAGTCGATAAAAGCAAGCCTCTCCAAAGCGGGGGAATTGCTCATGACCATCCTTGCTCGCCCGATTCTTCCCGTCGTCCTTTTGCTTGCCTCGCTGGCCGGTTGCGTGACGCCGCCGTCGCCCTACAAGCGCCCGCCCGGGCCGGCGAAGACGGTGAACACTGGTCCGTTCTGGTGGGGCACCTCGACCGCGAGTTTCCAGAACGAGGACCGCGGCGTCGCGCCGGGCTCGCCCCAATATTTCCGCACCGATTGGGATGTCTTCGCCGACGAGGGGCACATTCCGCCGCGCGGCGACGATGCGACGTTCTCGTGGACGTATTTCGACAAGGATATCGCCGCGCTCAAAAAGATCGGCGTGAACCATTATCGGTTCGGCATCGAGTGGGGACGCGTCGAGCCACGGCCGGGCGTCTTCAACGAGGCCGCGATTCACCGCTACGTCGAGATGGCCCGCCGATTGAAGGCCGCCGGCATCGAGCCCGTCGTCACGCTCTGGCATTTTACGTTCCCCGACTGGCTCTACGACTCGAAGAACAAGCGCCGCTCGAATTTCCTGCATCCCGACGTGCAAACCGCGTGGCATGGCTACGTCGAGCGGATGGTCGCGGCGCTCGCGCCGGTCGTGCGCGTTTACGTGCCGCAGAACGAGCCGAATGGCGACCTCTACATCGGTTACTTCGGCGGTCACTGGCCTCCCGGGCTGTTGCTCACGCCGGGGGCGCTCAAGAAGGCAACGAAGACGTGCGTGGCGATGTTCCGGGACGCGGCGGACATCATTCATCGCGCCCGAACGGACGCCCTCGTGATTGGTATCTACTCGATCCCGAACTGGCGCCGCAACTTTCTGCAGGATCCCACCGGCTTCGTTTACAACATGATGATGCGCCAGAATTTCGATCACCTCGACAAGGTGGCCGACACGATGGACCTCATCGGCGTGAACTATTATTACACGCAGGACGCCTCGGTGATGCGGTTCGTTTTCCGGCCCTACGGCGAGCAGGGGTCGAACTACACGCAGAACGGCTGGGAGATCAATCCCGAGGGCTTTCATGCCGTGCTGAAGACCGTGCAGGCTCGTTACGGCAAGCCGATCGTCGTCACCGAGAACGGCATCGGCACGCAGAGCGAGCAGAAGAAAATTCGCTACTATCGCGAGCACGTGAACCAGTTGCGGCGGGCGCTGGCTGATGGCGTGGATGTGCGCGGTTACTTCGCCTGGACGTTGATCGACAACTACGAATGGGCCGAGGGCTACGCCGCGAATTTCGGGCTTACGCACGTCGATCCCAAAACGAAAACGCTCGTGATGGAGCCGACGGGCGAGTGGTATCGCAACTTCATCCGGGCGAATCCCGAGCCGTAGCGGCGCGCCCGCGAAGGGTCAGCGGTTCTGATTATTGGCGAGGACTTGTTGCTTGTCGGCGGCGGAGAGGAAAGACGTGGAATTGATCCATGTGCGGGCGGTGGCGGGATCGGTTTGCATCCAGTGCTTGGCGAGATATCGGAAGTGGGTGGCGCGGAGATTCGGATCGCCGATCGAGTTCATCCACTGAATGCCGAGGTCGGGATTGCTGTCGAAGGCGTGGACCCAGAAGTGAACGATGGCCTGGTCGCGATCGCTGCCGGGGGCGACGTTCGTGGAGAACCAGGAGAGAGCGGTGTTGGGATCCTGCTGCACCCAGTTGGGCATGGCGGCGCTGAGCGCCCCGGTGCGCGCGGCGCCGGCGGGAAGGGTGGAGCTCCATTGGGCGGCGGCGGCGGGATCGATGCGAGCCCAGGAGTTCGCGATTTCTTCGAAGGCGCCATTTTGAAGCGTCGTGGGGAGCTGGGTCACCCAGTGGGCCGCAGCGGCTGGATCGCTTTGCGCCCAGTTGCTGGCGACATTGCTGAGGGCGTTGTTGCGGGCGTCGCCTTCGGGTAATGCGAGTGCCCAGGTGCCGGCCGCCGCGGGATCGGCCTGGGCCCAATTGGAAGCAATATTGCTCAGGATGTCGTTCCGCGTCGCGCCGGGCGGGAGCTTGGCGGCCCACGCGGCGGCGTCGGTGGGACTGACCTCGGCCCAGCTGCTCGCGATATTTTGCAGGGCGGAGTTTTGGGCGGCGTTCGCGGGGAGCTGCGCGGCCCATTGGGCGGCGGCGGCGGGATCGCTCTGCGCCCAATTACTCGCGATGCTGGCGATGGCGTTGCGTTGCGCATCGCCGGCGGGCATGGCCAGGGCGAGCTTCGCGGCGGCCTGAGGATCGTCGGACGCGAGGCCGGACATGAAGCCTTGCATGATGGTCTTGCGCACCGAGGGGTCGGTCTGGGAATCCATCCATTGCTGGGCGGAGGCGCGGTCCTGCTGGGCCCAGTTGCTTGCGATGTTTTGCAACATCTGGTCCTGATCCCGCACGGACGACATGAGGTCGAGCAGCGCGACGGCGTTCTGCGGATTATCCTGCATGGCGGAGTAGGTGAGTTGGCGGACCATGTCGTTGCGTTCCGCGCTCGCAGGCTGTTTTTGGAGCCATCCGTAGGCGCCCTCAAAGTCCTGCTGGGCCCAGTTGCGCGTGACGTTCGCAAGGGCCTGGCTGCGACTGCGGCGATCGGGAATCGTTTGAGCCCAGGCCAGGGCGGCGTCGCGGTCCTCGTAGCTCCAGCTGCTCGAGACGATGGAAATGGCGTTCGTGCGGAGGCGGCCGGGAGGGAGGGCGGCGGCGCGCTGGGCGGCGTCCGCGGGGTCTCGCTGGGCGAGCCGGGAGAAGACGGGGAAGGCGACTTCGTAGCCGCGGCGGGTGTTCTTCGAGGTCAGCGCGAGCTGGAGGGCGCGCTCGGGATCGCGTTCGGCCAACGCATTGATGAGGGCGTTTTGCGCGGTGCGTTTTAATTCGCCCTCGGGCAGGGATTTCGCCCAACGGTCGGCGGCCGCGTAGTCCGTCGCCGCCCAGCCTGATGCGACGGCGAGGATGCTCTGACGGCGCAGCGGGGAGGCCGGAAGTTTTTGCGCGTAGTCGAGAGCCGCCTGGGGATCCAGCCGTGCCCAGGCGCCTAAAACGACGGTCACCCCGGATTGGCGCTCCAGCCCTCCGCCGGTGGCGCGGACGGCTTCCGCGACGGCGCGGGCATTTTCGCGAGTGACGCCATTTTGGCTGATCCACCAGAGGTGCCCGAAGCGCTGCATGTAATCGGGCTCGTCGAGGGCCGCGGTGATCGCTGCGGCGACATCGGCATCCTTCATCGGTTTGCCCGAGGAAAACGCGAAGGTCGCGCGGGCCGCGGCGTCCCTGCCGTGCGCATCGGCGGGCCGGCCGGATGCTCCTTCGCGCGAGCCCGCGGGATCGGCTGAGGCGAAGGCTGAATCCGCCGGGCTCCGGCCAAAGGTTGCAAAACCGTAACCAATGCCGAAGGCCGCGAGCGCCACGGCGAGGAGGGGGAGCCAGGCTTTCATCACGAGGGCATTGAGGGGATTCCCCGCAGGCCGGGCAAGATTGTTTTTCGCGGCTTCGGGGTTGACAAGCGCGACCGAACTTCGGCTGAATGCGATTCCATGATTTCCCTCCTCATTGCCGGCGGTGTCTATGTGGCCACCACGACCTCAGCTACCAAGTGGCCCGACTTCAACAACCATACGCTGCGCGGCGAAACGATTCTTTCCAGCCAGGTCGTCTGCCGCAACATGTGGGGCACGCCGATGCTTCCCGACGGCAAGGGCGGCTACAGCCTGATCGCGCCGATCAATGTGGATTGGATCAAGGAAAGCCTCATCATTCCGCCGCGGACCACCGGCATGGTCGCCTACCGGCCGCTGCCTCCGCTCGTGGAAAAGATCGAAGTGACCGACGTCCCCGCGCCCGCTTCGGTGCCGGCTCCGCCCGCGCCCGCGACCACCAACTAGCCCGCCGGCCTCAGGCGCGCTCCGAGGCGGACGACGCTTCCTTCGAAGTCGTCACCGTGAGCACATCGTGCGGCGCGCTCTCGCGCTGGCCCGCCGGTGTCACGCGCACGAACAGCGCATTCGCGCGGAGTTCCGCCAGATCGCGCGCGCCGAGGTAGCCCATGCCGGCCTGCACGCCGCCGATCAATTCCCGCAACACGTCGTCCAGCGGCCCCGCGGCTTCCTTCAGCGCCTCGATGCCCTCCGGCGCGGCTTTCGTCGTTGCGTCCTTGCGCTCGTGGCCATAGCGCGCGGCGGAGCCTTCCTTCATCGCCTCGCGGCTGCCCATGCCCCGGTATTGTTTGTAGAGCTTGCCGCCGATTTCAATGATGCGGCCCGGCGCTTCGTTGCAGCCCGCGAGCAGACCGCCGCAGATCACCGCGTCGGCCAGCGTGAGCGCCTTCACCATGTCGCCGGATTTTGTGAGGCCGCCGTCGGCGATGGTCTTCACTCCCGCCCGAGCGGCGGCGCGCGAAGCAACGTAGAGCGCCGTCATTTGCGGGATGCCGACGCCCGCGACCACGCGCGTCGTGCAGATCGATCCCGGGCCCTGGCCGATCTTGATGCAATTCGCCCCGGCCGCGGCGAGGAATTCGACGCCGTCGCCGCACGTCACGTTCCCCGCGATGATCGTGAGCGCCGGGAAAGCCTCGCGCAGCAGGCGAACGGCATCGCCCACGCCCTTGGAGAATCCGTGCGCCGTCGAGACCGCGATGGCGTCGATGCCTTCGTCGAGCAACCGGCCGACGTGCAAAATAATCCGGTCGCGATCCAGCGAGCCATCCGGCAGTCGATGCGGGGAAATCGCCGCGCCGCAGACGAGACGCAACTTCGCGTCACGCGCCGGCTTCACCATGCGGCGCGACTCTTCGCCGATGCGCTCGATGTCGCTCAACGTGAAAAGGCCGCGCAGCCGGTCGGCTCCGTCCACCACGAGCAGTTTGTGAATGCCCATGTGCTCGGTGAAAAAACGGTCCGCCGTCTCGATCGGCCGCTCGCGGATTTCGCTCTCCGGCAGCGTAAACAGCGCGGAGCGCGGTGTCATCGCCTCGGAGACCAGCCGGTCGCGGTAGCGCTCCCGCACGACGGAACCCGACAGCAAGCCGAGCAGCCGACCGTCGTCATCGACTACGGGAAAAGTGCTGAAGCGAAAGCCGCGCTTCTCCATCACGTCGAGCACCTCCCCAATCTTCTGCGCCGGCGAGGCCTTGATCGGCTCCTGGATGAAGCCGTGAATGTGGTTCTTCACCCGTGCGACCTCCTTCACCTGCGCGGCATCGGTCATGTTGTAATGGATCAGCCCCAAGCCGCCGTTCAGCGCCATCTGAATGGCCATCTTCGACTCGGTGACGGTGTCCATGTCGGACGAGATCACCGGAATTTGCAGACTCAGCTGCTCGGAGAGGGACACCGCGAGGTTCGTGTCGCGCGGCAGCACCTCGGAGTAACGGGTGGCCAGCGAGAGATCGTCAAACGTGAGCCCGGCGGGCTGACAACGCGGGAAAAAAGAATCGGCGTTGAGGTAGAATTCCATGTCGGATCATGCGCGGCGCCGCGATTGCGCTCAAGGACAAATCCATGGTCATGGTGCGTGTTTCCGCTTTAAATGTCGTCCGGTTGCCGACTATCTTCCGGCGCAATGCGCGCGGCGAGAATCCGTGAAATCCCCGAAACGGACCGTCCCCGTGAAAAGCTCACCGCTCGCGGCGCCGGCAGCCTGAGCGACGCCGAGCTCATTGCGATTTTCCTGCGCACCGGCACGCGCGACCGCAACGTCATCGAGGTCGCCCACGACGTGCTCGCGGCCCGTGGCGGGCTCCACGCATTGGCCCGCGCCACCGTCCGCGAGCTCATGAATTCCGCCAAGGGCATCGGCCCGGCGAAGGCCGCCGAACTGTCCGCCGTCTTCGAGGTCGGGAAACGCCTCGCGCGCGGGCCGGGTCCACGCCCGAAGCTCGACACGCCGCAGTCCGTCCACGATTTGCTCGGCCCCGAGTTTGCCGGGCTCGACCGCGAGCGTCTTTACGTGCTGCTGCTCAACACCCGCCTGCGCCTCGTCTGGATGGAGATCGTTTCCATCGGCTCGCTCAACGAAAGCGTCGCCCATCCGCGCGAGATTCTGCGCCCGGCGTTAATTCATTCCGCCTACGGATTCGTGATCGCGCACAACCATCCGTCGGGCGATCCCTCGCCGAGCGAGGCCGACAAACGGCTCACCCGCCGCCTGCACGAAGCCGCGGACATCCTGCAGCTCCGCTTCGTCGATCACATCATCATCGGCGCGGCCGACGACGGTCGCCCACCCTATTTCAGCTTCAAGGAGAACAGTCTGCTATGAAGATTCATCCCACCGCCGTCATCGAGGATGGGGCCGTGCTCGGCGCGGAGGTCGAGGTCGGGCCATTTGCATTTGTCGGATCGCAGGCCGTGGTCGGCAGCGGTTGCCGCATTTTTGCGCACGCGGCGATCACGGGGCCGGTGACGCTCGGCGAGCGGAACATCGTCGGCTATGGCGCGGTGATCGGCGCGCCGCCGCAGGACATCGGCCACAACGAGTCGATGGTGAGTGAGGTGCGCATCGGCAACGGAAATACCTTTCGCGAATACGTCACGATCCACCGCGGCGCAAAAGATGGCGGCGCGACCATCGTGGGCGATGGCAATTTCGTGATGGTCGGCGTGCATTTCGGCCACGACGTGCGCGTGGGCGACCGCACGATCATTGCAAACAACTGCCTGCTCGCCGGCCACGTCGAGGTCGGCGACCGGGCGGTGCTGGGCGGAGGCACGGTCTTTCACCAGCACATGCGGGTCGGTCGAATGTCGATGGTGTGTGGCGGCACCAGGTTCAGCCGCGACATCGTTCCATTCGCGATGGGCGACGGCGAGAATCTCCTTGCGGGGTTGAATGTGATCGGGATGCGCCGCGCCGGATTCGCCAGCGAAACGCGCCTCGACATCAAGCGCGCGTTCAAGCTCGTCTTCCGGTCGGGGAAAAACGTGGGGCAGGCCCTCGCCGAGGCCGACCAAATGGAATGGGGCGCCGAAGCGCGCGAGATGTTTGCCTTTGTTCGGACGTCGAAGCGCGGCATCTGCGTGGATCAACCCCGCAACGGGACGGAGCCCGAAGAATAGCCTGCCATCAGGGGTGGCTGGCCGCTTGCGCGGCGAGATAGGCCTCGCGAACGCTTGCGCCCGCGGCTTCGGCGACCCGCCGGCACGACTCGAATTCCGGTGCGGAGTGCACCAGCTCCTCGCCGAGCCATCCGCGCTTGATCTCGATCGCGCCGAACGGCGTTTCCACCGGGACGATCTCACGCCGCAATTTGAGCCGGCGGCAGTCGTGCATCCGCACCCCGAAGGCGCTGGTCTCGCGCAGGATCAATCGCGCGAATTCGTCCGCCCTCGCCGGTTCGGTCAACACGGTCAGTCGAAAGGCCAGGCGGCCCTTTTTCATTTGGATGGGCGCGACAAAAACGTCCAACGCGCCGGCGGCGAGCAGTTTCTCCGTCGCGGCGGCGAGCAACTCCGGCGAAAGATCGTCCAGATTGGTCTCGATCTCGGTGACCAGGTCGCTCTCGGCGTCCGTCGAAGTTTCCCCGAGCACGGCCCGAAGAATATTCGGACGGTGCGGCGTGTTGCGGGTGCCGACGCCATAGCCGATGCGCTCCACGGCGAGCGCGGGCATGGGCCCGAAATTCTCCGCAAATTCCGCGAGAAGAGCCGCTCCGGTCGGCGTGATGAATTCCATTGGCTCATCGATCTGGCGGAGCGGGATGCCGGCGAGAATTTCCAGCGTGGCCGGGACGGGGAGGGGGAAATGACCGTGCGCGCAATGAATGAATCCCGTGCCCTCGAAGAGCGGGGAGGCGAGCACGCGCGGCGCGCCGAGGGCCTCGAATCCCACGCAAAATGCGACGATGTCCACAATGGAATCCACCGCGCCAACCTCGTGAAAATGGACTTCCGCGGGTGGCATGCCGTGGATTTTTCCCTCCGCGACCGCGATGCGTTGGAAGACGGCGAGGGCGCGGGATTTGACGAATGGTGACAGGGCGCTGGCCTCGATCAACGCGCGAATGTCGCTGAAACTGCGGCCGTGAGCGTGGATTTCGTCATGCTCGTGGTGCCCATGCGAATGGTCGTGAGCGACAGCGTGCTCGTGAGCGGGTTCGTGCTCGTGCGTGTGCCCGTGAAGATGGACGTCGAACTTTACGCCCTCGATCTGGCTGCGGCTCTGGCGCGAGAAATGGAGGTGGAATTCGTCGCCGAGGCCGAGCTTGGCGAGTTCCTTCGTGAGATGGTCGCGATCCACCCCGAGATCGCAGAGCGCCCCCACCGCCATGTCGCCGCTGATGCCGGAAAAACAGTCGAGAAAGAGGGTGCGCATCGTTTGGGGGTTTCGGTAATTTCCTCACAATGACACGACGATTCCTCCTGGGCAATCTCGCGCCGTGCTTCTCCCGATGCTGCATGGATGGGCGTCGGAGCCGGATTTCGCGACGCTGAACGCGGCATTCGGAATTCCGCTTTGGGC
>Ga0207649_10000478_pt1 | contig 28557 bp, 19 predicted proteins | sample KBSC43metaG_FD_184317 | JGI IMG/M metagenome (GOLD analysis project Ga0207649, IMG submission 184317) | Corn rhizosphere microbial communities from Kellogg Biological Station, Michigan, USA - KBS C4-3 metaG (SPAdes) (version 2) | ecosystem: Host-associated > Plants > Roots > Rhizosphere > Soil ... | reverse complement strand
CCGCCACAACATCGGCCGATGCGTTTGCAGCCGCCACGGAAGTGGCCGCGGCGACAGCCAGAGACCTGAACAAGTGCTTGTTGATGCTCATTTGTCTTCCCTTCGTATATGTGTACGCGGGCTTCTTACAAGGTCAACAGCGCCAACCCGCGGAACGCTGCTGAATGACAAGAGTGCGGCGGCCGGACCCGAACGAGGGGCCCTCTTGGCACGCCAGATGGAAGAGGCGTTTCGGTCCTGAACGCCTCAGTTCACGAACCCGCTTGCTGCTTGAACAACGCGTCCATGCGTTCCATGTCGGTCAGCTCATCCAGCCGCGCCTTCGCCTCGCGCTGAATCACCGCACTCGGAATGAGCACGGCCGCTTCCAGCGTTCGACGCAAGGCAGCGTTGTCGCCCGTCTGCCGTTCGAGGTAGGCCTCGAAGGCATGCAGACGGACCCGGTCCGAGGGGTCCGTCTCGAACAGCGTCTTCAATGTGGTGTCCGGCACCACGAGGCCAGCGGAGCGAGCTTCGAGCAGGCCCTGGACACGCTGCCCTTCGCTGCCGCGTTCGATCTCCTGCAGAAGCTTCGCCGGCTCTCCTCGGGCAGCACGCGTCAGCTCAGGACATGCGGGGTGCGTCTGCGAAGCCGGCGGGATGGCCGCCCCACTCGCCAACGATTGCACGTCGCCACCCTGAAGGGCGATCTGCTCCAGCACCCACTCCAGCGGCTGCTGATCGACACGCAGCGTCACGTTGCCATCGCTCGCCAAAGCGATCAGCGGGCTTGCAGCAGGCGAGCCCAGTGTGCTGCTGGCATGCGCCACCTCAACAGCGTGCTGGGCAACGTCCTGTGGTGAATCGGGTTGCCCGAGCGAATACCCAGCGGCGCCGGAAACGAGCGACATGACCACCATGCGTGCGACAGAGCCAATATTCACCGCGGTTCTCCTGACAGGGTGTGCTTACTCAGCATAGGCGGCACCTGTTCATCAGACCACCCCGCTCGGCTTGGAGAATCGCGAACAAGTTCTCGGCTTCGGCCATCGCGCTCAGGCCACGTCGGCCCATGGATGGCAAGTGACGGAGTGGGGCCGACAAAGAACCATCAAGACAGCCTCCTCCGGCAAACGCGCAGCGCAGTTGCGCGGACGGCTACGGTCTGAGAGTCAGTTGCGCCCCTGCCCGGACTGACTTGGTACATGTGCGTCTCCTGATCGAGGACGAGGAGAGCCACTTGGATTTCCGCATGGGTGCTGGGATCCGCGTGATGTCAGCTGTTCCGTGCCACTACTGTCTGAGACATCGAGCGCGCCGGATACGACCGCTGTGCAGCGGTTCGGCCGTCGGATCAGATGATCGGCTGGCTGCTTGCAGCCATCAGCTGTCGACCGATGGAGGCGAGCGAATAGGCAGGAAGCGGTCATCGCTCCGAACTTGCCAGCTGAACGTCTCTCCCCGCACGCGTGCTGAGCGCCACATTCCTCGCGCAATCCAAGAGAACCTGGAGGCCTCGTGGGCCTTATCGCGACTACACTTCAGCTCCGCTATTGGGAGGCCGAATACATCTCGGTTTTCTACGCAGCGGAACCTTAATGGCCGGCGATGGGGCTCGAAACTTCATCCACCAAGTTAAGGAGTTTTCATGAAGAAGATCATTTCGCTGTTTCAGCGCAACTACGAAGGCAACCGCAAGGTCCGAGACGAAGTCACCCCCGGGGCCCAATGGGTCCTCGACGGTGAAGGCAAGGCCACCCGCAAGTGGGACGGCCTGGCCGTGATGGTCAAGGACGGTGTGGTGTTCAAGCGGTACGACGCCAAGACCGGTCGCACGCCGCCCTCCGGGTTCATCCCGGCTCAGCCGAGCCCGGACCCGGTGAGCGGTCACTGGCCTGGCTGGGTGGCCACCGATGGGCAGGACTCGCGCTACATCCACGAGGCGGTGCAAGCCGCCGCCGTTCGGTACCCGCAGGGCATCCCGAACGGCACCTACGAGGTCTGCGGACCGCGCATTGGCACCCGCCAGGGCGCGAATCCGGAGAAACTTGTCGAGCATGTGCTCATCCCGCATGGCGAGGATGTGCTCGAGGACGCGCCCCGGACCTTTACCGGCCTAATGGAGTACCTGCGGGACAGGCAGATTGAAGGCATCGTGTGGCATCACGAAGATGGCCGCATGGCGAAGATCAAGAAGGCCGACTTCCCGTTCTGATTCGTGGTTTTCAAGGAGGAGCTCTGGCTCCTCTTTTTTGTTGCCGGGGCCTGCAACGACGTCACTCCGTAGCAGCGCCAGGAAGCTGACTTTCGATGCGCGGCCCGACCAGCCAAGGTCAGCAGTGGGCAAACACCGGGAACTGGCACTGCTGTTAAGGGTTGTCGGACACCTGCCCGCGCGTGCGGCAAGCGATCGATCTGCACCAGCCGGAGGGCAGGTGTCGGACAAGCCTTAACACATGCGGCCGCTCATGCTGCTTGACTGAAGGTCTGCGCCTGAAGCGGTCACTCCCGCTGTCTCAGACATTGCCGCCAAGGCCGGTTGCAGCAGCCCACTCAGCGCCCTTGGTCTCAACCTTTCGCAACGAAAGGTCGACCGCCCGGACCGAGGCGCGCTGCTTCAGACTTCTTTGACCAGCAACATCAGAGGCCCGCAGATCTCGTCCGCGGGCCCAGGCCTTCACTGCTTCGGCTCGAAACGAATGCTCGCCAGCGTCACATGATTGCCGCCCCGGCGCTGCGCCTCGGCCAGGGCGTTGTCGGCCGGGGCCCGCAGCTCTTCCTGGCTGTGGGCGGTACGCGGTGTGCGGGAAACTTGCCACGCCCATGGACACGGTGAACCCGAGGTCGTGCCCGTTGAGCATGACGGTCGGCTGGAGCGGGTCAGCTTAATGGACGACTTTGCCCGCATCGCGCCGTCCATGCCGCCGCCAACCGCGAGTATTCCTGCACGCCTTGGCGAGGTGCACGAACAGGTGCCTGCCATAGGCAGCGATGCGCGTCGAGAATTCCTTCGAACGGCTGATCCTAAAGGAATGTCCATGTGGTTTCGCTTGGCAAGTACTCGTGTTGTCGCCCTGGCTCTGGCCGGCCACCTAGCGCAGGCGGCAGGTGCCGAGCAGATCGAGCCACCCCTGTTGTTTCGGGAAGCGGCGCCGTTTCCCAGCGCTGTCGCGGTCTCCGGCAATGGCAAAGCGGCAGCCTACATCAACAGCGAGGGCGCTGTCGTCGTTTGGAACACGGCCAATGGCAGGCCCTTGGAAACCCTGCGCCTCGACGACCGCAAGGCCAGCGCAGTGGCTCTCAACGCCGATGGCGATCTCGTTGCCATCGGCGCCTTTGATGCCAGCGTCGTTCTCTGGTCGCGCAGCGCACAAAAGCAGCGACGCGCCTTCGGTGGGCACGTCGGCGCGATCGCTTCGCTGGCCTTTTCGTACGACGATAAGCTGCTGGCGACCGGAGGCACCGACGCCACAGCTCAGGTCTGGGACGTTGCCACTGGCCGCCGTGTCGGCGTCTTCGACTCGGCGTACCAGGAGAACGGCATGGCGCCCGGCAAAGTCGTAGGCTTGGCCTTCTCCGGCAATGCTCGCATGCTGATCGTCAACGAATGGTTCGATCGCCACTACGACACGGGTCGCGCGACCACCCTGTGGGAGCTGCGGGATGGCTTCGAGCTGGGATCCCGTGCCGTCGCACCGCCAAAGTGGTCAATTGGTGGCCGCTACTCTGGCCAAGCTGTGGGCGGCCAAGGTTCGATCCTGGCACTGACTGGCCCGGACGGCTTGTCGGTCGAGCGCCTGGATCGTTGTGAGGGGTCGACCCGGTCGCGCAAGAAGTCGGCCGATGCCCCGGCGCGGGGCGGTTATGCGGACACCGTGGCTGCCGATCCTCAAGGCAGATGGGTTGCCTATGCGGAGACCGAGAAGATGGGGCCAGATCCTGATAATCGGATCGGCGGCTTATTGACCTTCGTTGTGGCAGCCGATGTCGAGAAGAAGAAGGCAACCCTGGTCTCAGTGAAGCTTCCGGGCCCGGCCGTCAGCGCTGTGCCGTTTCCCGATGGAAGAGCCGTGCTGGTTCTGGTGCAGAAGGAGCAGCGAGAAGGCCCCTCCATTTACCTGGGCATCGAGCATTTGGCGCGCGGGGTGCTCTACGCGGTGGCCGTACCTGAACCTTTGCTCGCGGCGCCGGCTCTACCCGGCTCGACCGATGCCGACGGGCGTCCTTGCGCGTCATCGAACCAAGTGTTGCGTCTGCAGCAAGCCTATCGCCTGCCGGAACAGGCCAACTCGCTGAACGTGGCCGCCCGACTCGTGCCGACGCCGGAGATGCTGAGCGAAGCGAATCGCAGCAAAGGGGACCCGACGGACGTGCCCATAGAGGGCGCATCGGAACTTCGGTTCGGTTCCGACGGCAGCTTGTATGCGCTTCATCCGAATGGCCACGCACTCAAGAGCGGCGTCGCGGTGTGGAGCGTGAGCGAGCAACGCCAGCTACGCGCCCGCTTCGTGCGCGAGATCGGTAGCCAAGTCATGGCGGTGCGCGAAGGCTGGGCGTACGACCATGGCGGCTGGCTGGATGCTCTGAGCGGCCGCCCGCTCCTCCCAGCAGGTGAAAACGACGCGGATGGACATGTAAAGGCCGACCCCGACACCGGCCATGTGTTCCGCGAACGCCCTCCCCTTGCGCACTACAGTGCTGACGGCAAGCGCCTGCCTGGTCTGAAGGGCGCGTCCACCGAGGGATTGGTGGACTTCGCCGTCCGCAACGGCCGCTTGGCGGCCCTGTACGCAAACGGCGACGTGCGGCTGCTGGCCTTCCAGGAGGGCAGTGCGGCAAAGATCTTCAAACGTTTGTCGCCGCGGCAGGACGGCGAAGGAGAAAGCCGGATGGAATTGTCGGCCGATGGTCGCTTCCTGCTGATCGAAACCAGCGGCGAAGGGCCGACGAGATGGGAAGTAATCAGGCTGGAGGACCGCAAGACCGTGATGGCGGCGGACAACGCGCCTACGCCATTTCCTGCCCGGGCGAACCGGGGTGTGATTCCGTACGAGCGCCCGTTCAACCTGCTGGTGTGGGACTACGAGGAAGGCCACCCCATCGCACTCTTGCCACGCCAGCGTAGTCGCGATAAGCAGGGCCACTACATTCCGCTGAAAGCTGCTCTGAGCGACGACGGACGTCGGCTGGCCAGCGCGTCCTACGACGGTTTGGTGCGTGTGTGGAACATCGGGCAACGCCAACTGATCGGCGAAGCGCGCATAGGTGGCCCAGTGACGGCGCTGGCCTTCGATGAGCGGGCACAGCAACTGGCTGTGGCACGGGAGGACGCGACGGTGTTCGTGTTGACAGTCCCGGCACGACCTTGACTTGTTTGTAGGCCGGCCGGGAAAGGCGGACAGCGATGGACACCCCCGCTGTTAAGCCTGAGCCTTGGACCGAGAGCCGCTTAGCGGTCAGGAGGGCGGTAGGCGGCCTGATGGATAGCTTCCAACAGTCGCGGAGGCCCTTTCGTGAAAGACCGCTCGTGGCCGATCTCGTTGACTAATGTCTGATCCTTGACAGCGGGCGCGCTTCGCCAATCTAGACTTCACTATTCCAACGTTTCGCAGCGACTTGAGCCCGTTGCCGAACCCGCTGGGAAAACTGCTTCGTAGGAATTTCTTGCAGAGCGGCCGCTGCATCAGCATCAACCGGAGCACCTTGCTCCACCCATCGCAGCGCCAGCTCGACCCAGTATTCAGTTGGCCAACGCAGCCCGGAGAGAAGAACTTCCTTCGCGTCGGCGGATCCGACCGGAAACTCGGCGAACGGTCGCTCAAGGGGAAGAACGATGTCGGGTGAGTGCATATACGAATCGTAGCGCCTAGACGACCGCTTCAGTTTAGGTTTGTCCGACACCTGCCCGTCGTGCAGGACAGGGCTGCGCGTCACGCCGGCCTGAGGGTAGGTGTTGGACAAACCTAAACTCATGCGGCCGCTCTGCGGCTGGACCGGCGGTCTGCGACCTGCCCCTGAAGCGGTCACTCCCGCTGTCTCGGACATTGCCGCCCCGGCCGGTTGCAGCAGCCCACTCAGCGCCCTTGGCCTCAATCTTTAGCAGCGAAAAGTCGACCGCCCGGACCGAGGCGCGCTGCTTCAGACTTCCTTGACCAGCAACATCAGCAGCCCGCAGATCTCATCCGCGGGCCCACGCCTTCACTGCTTCGGCTCGAAACGAATGCTCGCCAGCGTCACATGATTGCCGCCCCGGCGCTGCGCCTCGGCCAGGGCGTTGTCGGCCGCGGCCCGCAGTTCTTCCTGGCTGTGGGCCGTGTGCGGGAAACTTGCCACGCCCATGGACACCGTGAACCCGAGGTCGTGCCCGTTGAGCATGACGATCTGGGTGGCGCATTGGCGTCGCAGGCCTTCCATGCGCGAATGCGCGGTGGCCAGGCCCACGCCTGACAGCAGCACCGCGAAGCGGTCCTCGCTCAGGCGGCATGATGCGTCCATCGCGCGGGTGTTGCCGCGCAGCAGCCGGCCCAGGGCCTCGAGCACGCGCATGCGCGCCTCGCTGCCGAGCGCAACCACCCGATCGGAGAGCGGATCGAGCGCAACGGACACCATCGCGAATTCCCGGTGCTCGCGGGAGGACAGGTCCACCTCACGGCGAAGTTGATCGTCGAAATGGCCGGGCTGGTACAGGCCGGTGGCACGGTCGCGCAGGGTCTGGTCCTGTGACTCGCGGCGCTGCGCCTCGGCCGCCTCCTGCTGGGCCTCCAGCTGGGCCAGGGCGAGCTGCAGCTGGCTTTCCTGCTGGCGCTGAGCGGTGAGCTCCAGCCAGAGCACCGCAAGGTGGCGAGGTGCCCCGCCATCGTGCGCTGGCAGTGGCAGGCGGGTGACGCTGAACTCCCGTTTGAGGTCACCGTCGTCGATGCGGTGCTCGCTGATCTGGGGAACGGTCTGCACCATGGCGGACTGGTCTGCCGCGCGCAAGGCCGCCACGATCGCCGGCGGCGCCCAGTCTTCGTCGGTCAGGCCCTGCAGCGGGCGGGCGGCCAGCGCTTCCATTCGCGCGTTGGCATGCACGTAGCGGCCGGTGGCGGCCTCCTTGATCGAAAACAAGGCGTCGGCCCGCTCGACGAGCGTCAGCAGCACAACCCCCCAGGCAGCGGGTGCCAGGCCGAGAGCAAGTGCCAGCCCGTCGGCGTGTTCGGCACGCGCGGACAAGGCCAGCTGATTGGAATCCGTCATTCTTTCTTTCGTCGATGCCCACAGACCGTGGTGACGGTACGGGCCACCGGCCCGGCCGCTCCCTTTGTCGGTTGAATGGCCGGGTGGTGATGAAGGCACCGCCCGGGCGATCTGGGAACCCCTGGGCTTCATCATAGCGGCGAGGGCACGGCACCAGACCGTCGCCTCCCCAACCCATGGGAGTGAAAAAGTCTCAGCTTGCAACATTGCCGCCAGGACCGGCGGGCACCGGACGCACCATCGCCGGACCGGATGCCCCGGCGTCGGGCACCGCACCGCCGCCTCCCCTTTTTGAATCATTCCATGACCCGCACGGCTGGCATGGCTTTCGCATTCAGGGGCGCACCGCACCGATCGACGCCCAAATGTAGGGCGCGATGCATCACTGAGGATCATCCGTGTCTGGTTTCAAAGCCTTCTTGAAAACGGGGCACAGCCCCACCCTGTTCGCTTCGTTCCTCTATTTCAGTTTCTCGTGCTGCATCTGGGTTCTCAACGGCGCCATGGCGCCGTTCATCAGCGAGACCTATCAGCTGACCCCGGGCCAGAAGGGCCTGATGTTGTCGATCCCCATCATCGCGGGCGCCCTCATGCGGTTTCCGCTCGGCGTGCTCGCGCAGTACATCGGCCGCAAGAAGGCCACGCTCGTCGAGATGGCCCTCATCGGCGTGGCGATGCTGTTCGGCTATTTCTATGTGAGCTCGTTCAATGACCTGCTCGCAATGGGCGTGCTGCTGGGCATCGCCGGCGCCAGCTTCGGCGTGGCCCTGTCGCTCGGCTCGGGTTCGTTTCCGCCCCGGCACAAGGGCCTTGCCATGGGCCTCGTGGGCGCCGGCAACATCGGCACGGCCGTGTCGGTGCTGGTCGCACCACCGCTGGCCCAGGCCTACGGTTGGCAGACGGTGTACGGCTTCGCCGCGGCCGCGATCGCGCTGCCGATGGTGGTGATGATCGTGTTCGCCCAGGAGCCGCCCGATGTGGATTCGCACGCCAGCTTCCGCGAACACATCGCCTGCCTCTTCGAGAAGGACGGCTGGGCGTTCAGCCTGATCTACGGGATCACCTTCGGCGGCTTCATCGGCCTGACCACCTTCTTGCCCACGTACTACTTCGATCAATTCGGCGTCAGCAAGGTGGAGGCCGGCCAATTGACCATGCTGGCCGCATTCATGGGCGCGATGGTGCGCGTCTTCGGCGGGTGGATCTCCGACCGCCTGGGCGGCATCAACACCTTGACCGCCGTGCTGGTGACGGTGTGCGTGACGCTCGTGGCCTGCGGTTTCGCCGGCCATTCGCTCGCCCTGTCGACGCTGCTCTTCATGGTGTGTTTCGCGGCGCTGGGGGCAGGCAACGGCGCGCTGTTCCAGCTCGTGCCGCTTCGCTGGCCACTGAGCACCGCCGTGGCCGGCTCGATGATCGGGGAGATCGGCGCGCTCGGTGGCGGCCTCGTGCCCAATGCGATGGGGCAATCCAAGCAGCTCGGGGGCACCTACCTGTGGGGCTTTCTGCTGTTCGCAGTCCTCGCCTTCATCGTGCTGCTGATGATGCGGCGCATGCAGCTGCGCTGGACGCGCACCTGGGCCGAAAAGGGCGGCCGCGCACGCGCGCACTGACCGGCGCAACCCCCCGGGGCGGCGCCTGCCGCCCCGCCGCTGCCTCACCCCCTGGGCAGGAACAGCAGCCAGTACACCAGCATCAGGTTGAACAGCAGCGATACGCCGAAGGCCACTTTCCAGAGCACCAGCGGATCGCGCACGGCAATGGGCGTCGTCCCCTGCGCCAAAAGAGGGCGCGACGCCCCACGTTCAAGCGCCAGCCCGAACTCCTCGGCGGTTTCGAACCGCTGCCGCTTGTCCAGCGAGATGGCTTTGAGCACCACATGGTCGAGCCAGATGGGCACGTCCGGGCGCAGGCGGGATGGTGGCTTCGGGTCCCGCCGGTAGCGCTGCTTCTGGTAGGGCTCGATGTCGCCGAACGGCAGGTGGCCCGTCAGCAGCTGGTACAGCGACACGCCGAGCGCGAAGAGATCGCTCTGGGGGTCGACCGGTTCGTCGTCCCACAGCTCCGGGTTCATGTAGCTGGGCGTGCCGCCGTGCAGGCTGCGGTGCTCGGCCGGCTCGTTGCCCGACACCGCCACGCCGAGGTCGAGCAGGCGCAATTCCCCGTCGTCACCCAGGTGCAGGTTGGCGGGCTTGATGTCGCGGTGGATCACGCCGAGGCGGTGCAGCCGGCCGATGGACCGCGCGGCGCTTTGGGCCCACGCCACCACCTCGGCCACGCCGAATGCAGCCGGGCCGCGGCGGGCGGCGAGCTGGTCGAGCGTCTGGCCGGTGTGCCAGTCGAACAGAAGATAGAACGCTGTGGCATCGGCCACCTCGTGCAGGCGCACGAAGCCGGTGTTCGCCCGTTCGCCCACCCGGGCGCCGAGCCAGGCCTCGTGGGCCAGCATCGCGCGCTCCTGCGCATCGTTCGCGCGCGACGGATGCAAGGTCTTCAGGGCACGCAGCGCACCATCATGGCTGCGGACCTGATAGAGCAGGTGCACATCGGTGTCGGCAACCAGCGAGGTGACGGTCAGGCCGTCGAGCGTGTCACCCACTTTCAGCTTTGGCGGCACCGGCAGCAGGCGGCTGCGCACCAGCGCGTCCTCCAGCCGGGATCGCGCGAGGCCACGCACGCGCAGCACGAGCGCGGTGACGTTGTCGCTCGCCCCCTGGGCCAGCGCGGCAGCGACGATCGCCTCGCTGGCCTCGGCCGCACTGCCGCCTGCGGCCAACGCCCTCAGGCGAGCCGGCGTCAGGTGGCCATGGGCGCCATCGGACAACAGCACGAAGGTGTCTCCCAGCTGCAGCTCGCCTTGCAGGTAGTCGACCCGCACGGCGTCTTCCTGCCCCATCGCGCGGGTCAGTTGGCTGTGCAGGTCGGGGTGGTCGATGATGTGGTCCTGGGTCAGCTGCTGGCAGTCGTCGCCGCGCACCAGGTAGGCCCGCGTGTCGCCCACGTGCGCCACCGTCCAGGTATGGCCGCGCAAGGCGAGCGCCGTCAGCGTGCACATGGCCGCACCGACGTGGCGTCGGTTGTGCGCCGCGAGCCAGGCGTTCTGGGCCGCGATGATGCGGTCGAGCACCACGGTGGTGTCCCAGGTGGGAGGCGCACCGAAATAGTCCTGCACAAGCGTCATCACGCTCGTCTGCGCCGCCATGCGCCCTTCACCACCGGCCGACACGCCGTCGGCGATCGCGCAGATGAAGCCGAGCGCCTCTTCATGGGGCGCCGGTGGCACCGCCGCACAGAAATCTTCATTGCGCTCGCGGGGGCCTGGGTCGCTGCGGTAGCCGATGTCGATGTCGAAGCTCATGTCTGGGGGTTCAGGGCCTGTTAACACTACGGAAGCCAGTGCGAACGGGTCTCGGAGAGCGCAGAGCAAGGCGCGGGCCGCCGCCCGGACTCGCGTCCGGGCAAGGGCCGCAACGCCGCGCTGCGCTCTCCGAGACCCGTTCCCTCCGGGTTGCAGCCATAAAAGCCGTGCGCGGCGTTGCAAATCCTCGCCGGGGGATACCCCGGCTGTGGTTTGCGCCTTGCTCACGGCTTTTATGGCTGCAACGCATCTGGCTTCCGTAGTGTTAACAGGCCCTAGGCACCGGGTCGGTGCCATGCCGGGAAATGGTGGCGGGAAAGCAAGATGTCTGCCCGCAAACAGTGCATCAGGCACCACATTGCATCCGCATCGTGCGCCACGATCTGGCACCGTGCTTGCTACTGACCGTGCACCGAACACATGTCAGAGGACAAGCGGAATGAAGAAGATGAAGTTGGTGATGATTGGCAACGGCATGGCCGGCGTCCGCACGCTGGAGGAGCTGCTCAAGATCGCACCGGACCTGTACGACATCACCGTGTTCGGCGCCGAGCCGCATCCGAACTACAACCGCATCCTGCTCTCGCCCGTGCTCGCGGGTGAACAGACGCTCGACGAAATCATTCTCAACCCGATCAGCTGGTACGAAGAAAACAACATCAAGCTGCACCTCGGCAAGAAGGTGGTGGACGTCGATCGGCGCAACCGCATCGTGCGCGCCGAAGACGGCACCGAGGAATCGTACGACCGCCTGCTGATCACCATCGGCTCGAACCCGTTCATCCTGCCCGTGCCGGGCAAGGATCTGGACGGCGTGATCGCCTACCGCGACATCGCTGACACCAACACGATGATCGAGGCGGCCACCAAATACAAGCACGCCGTCGTCATCGGCGGCGGCCTGCTGGGCCTGGAGGCCGCCAACGGCCTGATGCTGCGCGGCATGCAGGTCTCGGTGGTGCACGTGGCCCCGTGGCTGATGGAGCGCCAGCTCGACGAAACCTCGGGCGGCCTGCTGCGCAAGTCGCTCGAATCGCGCGGCCTGAAGTTCCTGATCGGCGCCAACACCCAGGCGCTCATCGGCGACAAGAACGGCCGCGTGATGGCCGTGCAGTTCAAGGATGGCAATGAAATCCCGGCCGACCTCGTCGTGATGGCCGTGGGCATTCGCCCGAACACCGAACTGGCCGAGAAGATCGGCCTGCATTGCAACCGCGGCATCGTCGTCACCGACACGATGCAGACCATCACCGACCCGCGCATCTATTCGGTGGGCGAATGCGCGGCCCACCGCGGCATCGCCTATGGCCTCGTGGCCCCGCTGTTCGAGCAGGGCAAGGTGTGCGCCACGCACCTGGCTGAATTTGGCATCGGCCGCTATGTCGGTTCGCAAACCTCCACCAAGCTCAAGGTCACGGGCATCGACCTGTTCTCCGCGGGCGACTTCATGGGTGGCGAAGGCTGCGAGGAAATCGTGATGAGCGACCCCTACGGAGGGGTGTACAAGAAGCTCGTCATCAAGGACGAACAACTCGTCGGCGCCTGCCTGTACGGTGACACCGTGGACGGCAGCTGGTACTTCAAGCTGCTGCGCGACGGCCGCAAGATCACCGACATCCGCGACAAGCTGATGTTCGGCGAATCCAACATCGGCGACACCGGCCACCAGGGCCAGAACAAGGCCGCCGCGATGGCCGACAGCGATGAGGTGTGCGGCTGCAACGGCGTCACCAAGGGGGCCGTCTGCAAGGCGATCAAGGAAAAAGGCCTGTTCACGCTGGAGGATGTGCGCAAGCACACGAAAGCCAGTGCCTCCTGCGGCTCCTGCACCGGGCTGGTGGAGCAGCTGCTGATGTTCACCGCCGGCGGAGACTACTCCGCCGCGCCGAAGAAGAAGGCGATGTGCGGCTGCACGGACCACAGCCATGATGAAGTCCGCCAGGCCATCCGCGAGCAGAAGCTCCTGACGATCGACGACGTGTACAAGACCATGGCCTGGCGCACGCCGAACGGCTGTTCGAGCTGCCGCCCCGCGGTCAACTACTACCTGATCAGCACCTGGCCCAAGGAGGCCAAGGACGATCCGCAATCGCGCTTCATCAACGAACGCAGCCACGCCAACATCCAGAAGGACGGCACGTATTCGGTCATCCCGCGCATGTGGGGCGGTGTCACCACGGCCGACGAACTGCGCCGCATCGCCGATGCCGCCGACAAGTACAAGGTGCCCACCATCAAGGTCACCGGCGGCCAGCGCATCGATTTGCTGGGCGTGAAGAAGGAAGACCTCGTCGACATCTGGAAGGACATCGGCATGCCGAGCGGCCACGCCTACGCCAAGGCGCTGCGCACGGTGAAGACCTGCGTGGGGTCCGAATGGTGCCGCTTCGGCACCCAGGACAGCACCAAGCTGGGCATGGACCTCGAACGCGCCATGTGGCGCATGTACGCCCCCCACAAGGTGAAGTTCGCGGTGAGCGGCTGCCCGCGCAATTGCGCCGAATCGGGCATCAAGGACGTCGGCATCATCGGTGTGGACTCCGGCTGGGAGATGTACATCGCCGGCAACGGCGGCATCAAGACGGAAGTGGCCCACTTCCTCGTCAAGCTCAAGACGGCCGAGGAGGTCATGGAATACACCGGCGCGTTCTGCCAGCTCTATCGGGAAGAAGGCTGGTACCTCGAGCGCACGGTGCACTACGTCAACCGCGTGGGTCTCGACTACGTGAAAAAGCGCATCCTCGACGACGCCGAAGGCCGCAAGGCCCTGTGGGAACGGCTGCAGTTCGCGCTCGACGGCGAACCGGACCCCTGGTTCGAGTTCGACAAGGCGGCCGTGGACACCCGCCAGTTCGCGCCCGTGACGGCCGTGTCGTGACCGCCCCGCGACCGCACGTTCACGCAGCTCCCATCGATCGGCCCGCAGCGCGGGCCATCGCATCAAATTCTTGGAAACATCATGAGTGACTGGAAGACCATCTGCAAGGTCGACGACATCCCGGTGCTGGGTTCGCGGCGCGTGGCGCGCGAAGGGCACGCCGCCGTGGCCGTGTTCCGCAACAGCGAGAACAAGGTGTTCGCACTGCTCGACCGCTGCCCGCACAAAGGCGGCCCGCTGAGCCAGGGCATCGTGTTCGGCGAATCCGTCGCATGCCCGCTCCACAACTGGACCATCGGCCTCGACGACGGCTGCGCCCGTGCGCCGGACGTCGGATGCACACAGAAATTCAGCGTCAAGCTGGAAGGCGATCAGGTGCAGCTCTCCCTGAACGAACTGCAAACCCTCGGCCTGGGCGACTTCGAAGCCCCGGCAGACACCCCGGCCCCGACGGGGGCGGCGTGACCGTTCCCACGGCTGCTGTCAGCGAGGCCATCGATGGCTGAAACCCGCTCCACCTGCCCGTACTGCGGCGTCGGCTGCGGGGTGATCATCGAATCGCAAGGCGCGCAGATCACCGGCGTGCGCGGCGATCCCGACCACCCTGCCAACTTCGGCCGCCTGTGCACCAAGGGAAGCACCCTGCACCACACCGCGGCGGCCCCCATCTCGCTGCAGGCGCGCCTGCTGCAGCCGTCGCACCGCGCGAGCCGGGACGCGGCGCCCCGTCCCGTTTCATGGGACAGCGCGCTCGAACTCGCCGCCGCCCACTTCGCCCGCGTGGTCCAGGCCCATGGCCCGGATGCCGTGGGTTTCTACATCTCCGGCCAGCTGCTGACCGAGGACTACTACGTCTTCAACAAGCTGGCCAAGGGCCTGATCGGCACCAACAACATCGACACCAACTCGCGCCTGTGCATGAGCAGCGCGGTCGCGGGCTACAAGGCCACACTCGGCGCCGATGCGCCACCGGCCTGCTACGACGACCTCAAGGACGCGACGACGCTCTTCATCACGGGCTCGAACACCGCCTGGGCGCACCCGATCCTGTACCGGCGCATCGAGGACGCCCGCGCGGCCAACCCCGCCATGAAGCTCATCGTGGCCGACCCGCGCCGCACCGACACCGCGGGCGCCGCCGACCTGCACCTGCCCATCCTCCCCGGCACCGACGTGGCGCTCTACCATGGCATGCTGCATGTGATGCTGTGGGAAGGCCTGGTGGACATGGCCTACGTCGCCGCCCACACGCAAGGCTTCGAAGCCTTGCGCAACCGCGTGCGCGACTACGCCCCGAAGGACGCCGCGAAACTTTGCGGCATCCGCGAGGAAGACCTGATCCAGGCCGCGCGGTGGTTCGGCGCCGCGGGCGGGCGCACGCTCTCCCTGTACTGCCAGGGCCTGAACCAGAGCAGCAGCGGCACCGCAAAGAACGCCGCATTGATCAACCTGCACCTGGCCACGGGCCAGATCGGCAAACCCGGCGCCGGCCCCTTCTCGCTCACCGGCCAGCCCAACGCGATGGGCGGCCGCGAGGTGGGCGGCATGGCCAACCTCCTCAGCGCCCACCGCGACCTGGCCAACCCCGCGCACCGCGATGAAGTGGCCCGCCTGTGGGGCGTCGACAGCGTGCCCGCCACCCCCGGCAAGACCGCCGTGGACATGTTCCAGGCCGCGGCCGATGGCGAAATCAAGGCGCTGTGGATCAGCTGCACGAACCCCGCGCAATCCATGCCCAACCAGGCGCTCGTGCGCAGGGCCCTCGAACGCGCCGAATTCGTCGTGGTGCAGGAAGCCTTCGGCACCACGTCCACCTGCGACTACGCCGACCTCTTGCTGCCCGCCACCACCTGGGGCGAAAAAGACGGCACCGTCACGAACAGCGAACGCCGCATCTCCCGCGTGCGCCCGGCCGTGCCGGCGCCCGGCGCTGCCCGCCATGACTGGGCCACGGTGTGCGATTTCGCGCGCAGGCTCGAATCCCGGCTGCGCCCGGGCCGGCCCACCTTGTTCCCGTACGAACGGCCCGAACAGGTCTGGAACGAACACCGCGAAACCACCCGCGGCCGCGACCTCGACATCACCGGCCTCAGCTACAGCCGGCTCGACGAGCGGCCCGAACAATGGCCCTTCCCGGAAGGCGCCGCCACGGGACGGGCCCGGCTCTATGAAGACGGCGTCTTCCCCACTGTGGACGGCCGCGCCAAGTTCAGCGACGTCGCCTACGAAAAGTTGGCCGAGCCGCGCGACGCCCGCTATCCGTTCTCACTGACCACCGGACGGCTGCGCGACCAATGGCACGGCATGAGCCGCACGGGCACGCTCGGCCGGCTGTTCGGCCACGTGCCTGAACCGTCGATCGAGATGAACGTGCAGGACATGACGCGCATGCGCCTGGCCGATGGCGACCTGGTGCACGTCACGTCCCGCCGCGGCTCGCTCGTCGTGCCCGTCATGGCCTGCGAGCAGGTGGCCGTCACCCAGGCCTTCATGGCCATGCATTGGGGCGAGGAGGTGCTGTCCGGCAGCACATCGACCGGCGCATCCGTCCACGGCGTCAACGCGCTGACCACGCCGGCCTACTGCCCCACCTCGAAACAACCCGAACTCAAGCACACCGCCATCAAGGTGCTCAAGGCCGAGCTGCCATGGCGCCTGCTCGGCGTGGCCTGGCTGCCCGAAGACAAAGCCCTGCTGGCGCGCGAACACCTGAAGCCGCTGATGGGTGCCTTCTCATTCGCCAGCTGCGTGCCGTTCGGGCGCGAGCGCACCGGCGTGCTGTTCCGTGCGGCGGCGTACGACGCGCCTCCCGACGACGTGCTGCAGAAGATCGAGGGCATCCTCGGCCTGGGCGGCAAGGACGTCCTACACTACGTCGACAAGCGACGCGGCCAGCGCCGCACCATGCGCCTGGCCGACGTCAACGGCCAGACGCAGCTCGAAGGCTTCATCCTCGGCGGCGACATCAGCGCCGAAGCGTGGGTCAAGCCGCTGCTGCAGGATCAGCTTCCCGCAAAGGCCTACGGCCGCATGCTGCTCGTGCCTGGTGCCAAGGCGCCCGTGGCCGTGCAGGCACGCGGGCGCCAGGTATGCACCTGCTTCAACGTCACCGAGCCGGACATCCTCGGCACGCTGGCCACCTGCGAGGGCTCGGCGGAGCAACGGTTCGCGCAGCTTCAGGGGGCGCTCAAATGCGGGACGAACTGCGGGTCGTGCATTCCTGAGCTCAAGCGGATGGTGCAGCAGCAGCTGCGGGTGGCCTGACGCGACGTTTCTCAGGGACTGCTCTGTACTGGCGATGCGGCGCAGTCGCTCGCCAAAGGGGCTTCACAGCCATCGCACCCGACTTGGCGGCGAGGAAATCGCGCAAACCGTGATTTCCTTGACCCCTACGACCTGCCTCACCCGGTAGAGTCCCGCTTTTCAACGGACGGCAGGGACCTCCATGGGCGACGCGATCGGCAGCGTGCAAGCGGTGTGTCGGGCCATCCTCAGCCCTGCCTTGTGGTTCGGATTGCTGCGCAAGTTGCTGTCATGGGAAGGGCTCTGCGCCGTCGTTCTGCTCCTCCCCATGCTGCCGGTCATGTTTGTCGTATTCATGTTGCCGCCGTGGGTCGGCTGCATACCCCAGGTCTACTGGCTGTACTGGGCAGCGCCCGCGATCATCCGCCTGGTGGCCCCGGTGGTCACCCACCACGTCATTGCCCCCAAGCTGCCAACAGACCTTCAGGAACGGGAACCACCGGAGGCGCGCGTCTACCGCCACTGGTGGGTTCCGCCGTTGGCCATGGGTGTGCTGCTCTTCCTCGGATGGTCCATTGTGGAACGGGTGGTGCCGGCCGGGATCGCCTCAAGTGCAGCGATCACCCTCCTCGTGAGCATGATCACCACGGGTGTCCTGGTGCGCAGCGCGTTGTGCACCTGTTTTCCAATGGCAATGATTGAACGATCGCTCAAGCAACGGCGCTGGGGATGGTACGGGGTCGTGCTGGCGATCACGCTCGGGGTGTGGATGTTGAACGCCGCGGCATCAGCAGCGCTGCTTCCATCGCCTCAGTCCCTCATCCAGCGCGGTGTCGAGGCTCTGCGCCACCACAATGTCATCGAATCGTTTTTGCCGACCCTGCTGCTTTGGGTGTTGGTTCAAGCTGTGATCACCGTCGTCGTCGCCGTGGTGCTGGCGCACCTGGGGGCCGCGAAGCTGCTGCGGGAACACGGCGTCACTGAAACCGACCGAGATGCGCAGCTCGAAACGGCCGCGCCAGGCGACCGCTAGCAGCGCTCTCCCATATCGCGCCTGCACCATGTTGACGTTCGTCGAAACCGGCGACCATCTCAGCCACAGAACACCGAAGGGGATGCCATGAAGCTCGCCGAGACCGTCAAGGGCTGCAGTGACTGCCGGCCCGTGATGACACCCGAAGCCATGATGGCACCGACCGCCTCACGGTAGACAGGCAATTGGGCTGCGGCATCCGCTGCGGCGCCATCGTGCCACGCGGTCAAAACGTAGCCCGTCGTTTCCGAGCGGGCAAATACCGCACCGACGCACCCTGGGAGGGATTGGAACAGCGCCACTGAGTGCGTCACGGACAGTTCATCAAACTGGGCGGCACGACCGGCGACCAGGTCCGTGGTCCAAAGGCGCACGAAATTCGACATGTAGATCTCCTTGATGTCTGCAAAGCTTCCCGGCTGAAGGCCCCACGCCCTTGTGCTGCCGGCATGCGCTACTCTAGGGGCCCCCTGCGTGCCCCGCCACTCGCTTACTGCTCAGGTTTTCCGACATGCCCGTCGCCAACTCTCCCCGCTTACCGCGGCGCAGTACTGTCGAGAGAAGAACGCCACGCCAAGCGCGTGCGCTGAACACCCTCGATGCAATCCTTGAATCCACTGCTCAGGTTGTGAACCTGGAGGGCGAAGCCGGCTTCAGCACCAACCGCATTGCGGCGCGTGCCGGGGTCTCCATCGGAACGCTTTATCAGTACGTGCCTGACAAAGTTGCGCTTCTGGACCACTGGGTCGCACGCTGGCATGCGTCAACCGCCCGAGAGATCGACAAGGTGATGGCGGACGCCTTGTCTGATTCCAACGGGCGACCGATCCCCGTTGAAGATCTCGTGCGTTGCCTGGTGAGGGCCGTGCTCGTCAATTTCGCTACCGCACCAGGGCTTCGCGATCTCATCCGCCTGGCCTGGAAGTACGACTCCGAGGAACGCATCATCCAAGGCCTCCGAAGGATTGCCGAACGCCTCGGCCTCCAACTTCAACCGTGGGCTGCCGCGCACGGCTTTGCCATTGCACCGGAACAGATCTATCTCGCCACCCGGACCGTGGTCGGCACGATCCGCTTTGCCTCGCTGGACCGTTCGCCCCTGCTGGACTCACCCGCCTTGGAGGATGGGCTGACCCGCATGGCCGTCGTCGCGCTTCTCCCCGCCCCCTCACGCGCCCCTGTTTGACCTTCCACGATCCGGGAAACGGGCCCAGGGCCCTCGCCGTCGTCCGCGCCATTGGCAGTCGGGCGCAGCGTCCGGGCTCGGACGTGGTGATCCGTGATGCGGGCCTTTCCGACAGGGGATGCTGCTGACGCCCACCAGGGACTGCACCGGTCCCGCCGGCGAACACGGCTCACATGCGAACCCTGGCTCAAGGCGCCCGCAGCAGCTGCTTCAGTTGGTCGGCGATCAAGTCCATCTTTTGGTCGCTGGTGTTGATGGCCTCGCAGCTTCCGAGCACCTTTGGCTTCGCGGACGGCCGCTTGAAATGGAGCATTTCGCAATCGCACTGAAGGCGGGCCTTGAGCACCTTCGTCCGCTCGACACGCACCTCCGCCACCCAGCAGGCGTCCGCACAACCACACGTGTGATAGAGAAGCACCTCGCCGGGAGCGTGCCAGTCGAGCGGGTAAGGCCGGTGCCCGCCAGCATCACCGGCCCATGCGCTGCCGAGAGCGGTCGGGAGCAGCCACAGCGACAGTGCCGCTCGACCGATCCATCTCGAACGCCTGCAAGCTGTCATCGCTTCGGATGAGGCGCGTTCCTGAGGCCTCATTGCTCGTTCCAGCCAGGAATGCAACGCACCCACACCGGCGCAGTGCGCAACGCCTTCGTGTTTCCTAACGATTCGTCTGGAATCTCATGACGCCCGAGCACACGCTCGTCATCGATGCGGCGCAGCTCATACCAGGTCGACCTCTGACCGTGCGAAAACCCATAGGCATACACGACGGCGTTTCGCCTGGGCCAGAAGCACCACCGGTGCACGAAACCAAGACCGCCGAAGAAGCGGTGCACACGACGGTTCCGATCCATCACCATCAAATACAGCGGCTGGGAGTAGGTGGCGCCAAGGCCAGGGTACTGAGCCAGCCAGCCCACGTACCTGCCGCCTGGCGACACGTTCGGTGCGTCGAAGCTGTCCTGGTCTTCGAATCGGGGCGCCTTGATCGTGGAGCCATCGGCCCTGGTGATGATCAATGCGGACCCGTCTCCCGAGAGGGAAACGTCTTTGTACTCGACGGCGTTCGCAGGGAAGGCCATCGCCAACGCCGTCGCCATTGTCAACAGGGTTCGAAGGGTCATGGGGCCCGCGCGACTTGCAGTTCAGGGCCGGCATTGTGCATGAGCTGGATGACACGTCCTGTGATCCATCGCGCCGGTCCGCTTGTGTCCCTCGTTCGCACGGCTGCTCGATGTACGCTGGATGGTATGGCAGGCTCCTCGGGATCGGCGCTGCCCGCGCCGTTCGTCAGCACTTGCGCTTCGGATCGACTCCCTTGGGCCAGACGACGCGCCGCTGCCCGTCGATCAGGATGGGATCGCGTCCGCACAGCCAGGCACCCTGCACCAGCAGGCGCCCGCTGGCATCGATGACCGCGAGGTTGCCTTTTTCGGTGACAGTGGCCCGCGACTCGGAGAATTCCTTGGCGTCGTCGAACCGGGGCGCAATGACCTGCCGGCCCTGGCGGTCGATGTAGCCGAAACGGATGATTTGTTCCGCCCCGCCGTAGCCGCGGGGGTTGGACTTGTTCCCGCGCAGGTGCGGCAGTTCCTTGGCCACGGCGGCCTTGCCCTCGGTCACAGGGCCTGTGCCCGCATAAGGCAGGGATGCCACCTTGCGGCCCTTGGCATCGATCAAGGCCTTGGTGTCGCCATCGTGGAGCACCGCCAGCCCTTCGGAAAAGCCGCGTTCGACCTTGCCGTGCACACGCAGGCGTTCAGTCCAGTCGAAACCGTAGAAAACGGTTTCATTGCGCGCATCGCTCCCGTAGGTGCGCTCATGGATCGACCACCAGTGCTCAGGCGTCTCAGCGGGCGCCTGCAGCGGCTGCTCGCGTGAGGAGATTCGGCCGCGGGTATCCAGCAGCACGCTGCGTCCGGCGAGGGTCAACCTCGCATAGGACGGGCCGCGCTCGCGGCCATGCAGCCAGCCCGAGTCCAGGCTCGCCGGCACCGGCGGCAGCACCCATTCGCCGCGCGAATCGATCAAGCCGCTCAGCTCTTTGCGCTCGGCACTGAACCATCCCTCGCCGAGGTACTTCAGCTCTTGATGCGCCGGCTCGATGAGCACCTTGCCCTGAAGCGACATCATTCCGCTCCCCTCGTCGGTCTCCACCGCGAACTGTCGGGTCGCCTCATCAAACGAGACGCTGCGGTACTTCAGGGGCAGCAGTTCGGCGCCCTTCGCATCGAGCACGCCATGAAGCTCCTCGAACGCCACCTCGCCCTCGTAGGTGGGGAAAGGCGAACGGGTCTTGTCGGCAACCCGCCAGCCCAGAAAGTCAGCGCCGGCCAGGATCGGCTCGGGGCTGCTGGGGTAGCGCGGCGGCACGACCCATTCACCGGCCTCGTCGACCAGGCCCCAGCGCTCATCCTGCTCCTTCGGTGCCAGGCCGTGGTGAAAATCGCCCCCGACACCCCGCGACCGGCCGGTGTCCGGCAACGTCACGGGCAGGCCCTTCTTCAGATCGAGGCGGACCACTTGCCCCGCGCGGTTTTCGCCTTCGACCACATCGGGACCGACCTGTACGAAACCATGGGCATCGTCCGGAATGGCATGGATGCCGCCCCGCGCGTCAAGCAGCAGCGAACGATCGAGCTTGCGGGCGATGGCCACGCCGTGTCGGAATTCCGAGAGCCTCTCGAAACGCGGCTCGACGACCCAGTCTCCCTGACCGTCGATGGCGCCGAAGCCGTAGGCGGTGCGCACCGGCAACGGGCCGTCGAAGGCCTTGCCGTCCTCACTGGATGCGTCATCTCCATCGGAGACCGCCTCGTGGATCCACTCCGGCCGGCTCACGAACTTCCCCTGCGGCGTCACGATGGCCATGCGCCCGTCATGGCCGTGAAGCACCGCCAGCGGCAGCAGGCCGGGCGAGGCCTTGGCCACTTCGCCCCGGCCCCGGATCAGCGAGATGCGATGGTAGAGACCCGCGACAGCAGGATCTTCGCTTGACAGCAACAGGTTTCCCGATCGGTCCACCAAGGCGAAACGCTCGCCTTTCCACATGCCGTCGGCGTCGCGTCCCTCCTGCTCGAAGCGCAGCAGCAGGTGCTGCGAGGTCTCGCTCAGGCGCGGTTGCCCCGTCATGTCCAGGTTGATGCGGCGGCCGTCGACGGTCACGAGCACCGCGCTGCCACAGCCGTGCAGCACCAGGCCCAGCCGGCCCGACACCTCGCCCCCATCGTTGCACTCCACCGGCGTCGCCAACTCCGCGAGGCGCACGCCCTTGGCGCTCAGCACCTCTCGGTGCCAGCTTGCGCCGTCGGGCCGGGCGCCGAAGTACAGGCCGCTTTCCTCGGCGCGCTCCAGCCGGCGGTAGACCGCGGGCACCACCTCGTTGCCCTGGCCATCGATCAGTCCGTGCCACGACTCGCCTGCCTCGTCCTTCCCGGCGATGGCCAGCGCGCCATTCCAGTGGTCCAGGTGCGCCCATCGCGGAGCCACCCGCCACGCGCCCGTGGTGATGTCGAACAGGCCATGATGTCTTTCATTCCCGTCGTACAGCGATGCCACGACCACGCCCTCGCGCACCGGGCCCGACAGGTCGACACCTTTCGGCAGCACAGCGCTGCGGCCGTCCAGGTGCAGCCGCTGCGCCGGGGGCTTGATGCGCAGGAGCGCGAGGCCTGCCTCATTGAAGCCCTCGCCTTCGACGTCCACATTCCCGTCGAACACCTTGATGAGCGCCCCGGCCCGGGAGATCAGCTGAAATTGCCCGTAGGCCTCGCTGACCAGCGCCGCCCCCTGGTGAAACGCATGTGCGTCGGCGAAGCGGGGCTCGATGACCCAGCGGCCGCTTTGGTCGATATAGCCCCACTTGTCTCCGAGTTGGGCCGGTGCCAGGCCATCGCGGAAGCTGCGGGCGTTGTCGTACACCATGGGCAGGACCAATTTCCCTGTCCGGTCGATGAAACCGCTTTTCTCCGAGGCCCTCACCTCGGCCAGTCCTTCGGAAAAATCCTGGATGTATTCGTAGGCCGGATCCAGCACCACGTTTCCGGACACATCGAGCAGCCCCCAGTGGCTTTGCATCTTGAAAGCTGCCAGGCCACCTCGATAGGCACAGATTTCCTCGATGACGGAATGTTCGCCCGCGCCGAAGCGCTGGCACATGCTCTGCCCCGCGCTCAAGGTGGGAGACAGCAGCAGCAGCGCGCAGGCCGCATACAGTTTGGCGTTCATGGTCGGTGTTCGCTGAAGGTTCAAGGATGGGAATCGGCGCATGCCGCGGCGGACGACGGCCACAGCAGCTTGCCTTTGGCATCGATCCACTGGATCTGCCCGCAACGGGAGACGAGGCTTCCCACCAGGGTTCCCTTGACGGTGAGCAGGTCGAGTCTCTCCGCCTTGGCCGCCCAGAGGGTGCCGTCGGACACCCGGTGGAGAAACCGGTATGCGGGGGGAACGACCATCTGCAGGCGCTCGTCGGCCAAGCCCCAGAGGGCGTCCTTGCCCCGCACCCCGAAGTAGCCTCCGCCGTCCGGAAACACGGACTGAAAACCGGTCTGCCTGTCGCGCCCAGTCTGCACATCTCGCAGCTTCAGGCTTGGCCGCACGTCGTCGGCACCGACAGCCCGCACCGGCACGGGCACCATCCACCGGGTGGAAGCGGTGATCCAGATACCTTTCAGATCGACACGTGGTTTGTCGTCGGTCGCATGAAACACCCGGGTGACCCCGTCGATCCCGGGCGCCCGGCCTTTGAACTGGAGCAGCGTCAGCAGGTGAGGATCGTTCCATGCCATCACCGCATCAGCGGGCCAGGAGACCGACTTCCCATCCAGGGACACCAACCTGGCCGTGCCCTTGTCCACCAGCACGAGGCGTTTGGGCTGTCCCCGGCTTCGGTAGGCCTCTTTGGCCTGATGCGACGCGACCTGCTGGCCTTGCGGATCGATCGCATGGAACCGGCCCGGCCCCGGTCCGATCCTCACAGCCGCCGCATGCGCGACCGTGGCGTCCAACATGGCCGATTCGCCGACCACCGCGTCGGTCCAGACCAGCTCTCCGCTGGCGAACAGGATGCCGTAGCGCCCCTTGAAAAACACCGCATGGACGCCGTCCCCCAAGGCCGCGACCTCGGACACCTCGGTTTGCCTCCCTTGCGCATCAACCACGAAATCGACACGTCCGGCCCGGCCTCGGAAGCGGCAGAGCCAGCGTTCCCGGGCGAGCAGTTCCATGTCCTCGCACTGTGCGGGCAGCACCCACCGGCCATCCTGGTCGACCAGCCCCTGGCCGCCCTCAGCCCGCACAGTGAAGGCCCTGCCGGACAAGAGGCCGACCCAATGGCTCTCTTCGCCCACCCAGACCACGCGGCTGTCGTCCACCCGCATGACACCGGTCTGGCGCCGCCGCTGGAAGATCGCCAGGCCGGAACGGTCCACCGCCATCCATACGGTCCCCGCCGGCGGCAGCAGCAGGCGTCCCGACGTCTCGGCCAGGCCGTGGTTGTCCCCCAGGGTCAGCTCCGCCCGGCCGCCCTCGAAAGGCCCCAGGGTGTCGAAGCGGGGCGGAACGACCCAGGCGCCCTTTGCGTCCACGGCGCCCCAGCCGCCCAGGGTCTTCACCACCAGCGGCCATTCCGGCTTGGCCGGCAGCTCGCCGAAGGACAGCCACTCGGGCTTGAAGACCAGCTTGCCTGCGGCATCCACCCAGCCGGCCGGCTTGCGGACGCCCTTTTTCGGCGTCAACAGCGCCCACGGCATGGCACTGCCCACTGGCGGCAGCACGACGATGTCGTGGCTCTCACGGATCGCATCGTCCAAGGCAGGCCAGGCACCGGACGCCCCGCGGGAGGCAGCGGCTGGCGGAACCTGCCCGTCCGGCAACACGAAGGACTGGCCCTCCGGTCCGTCGAGCAGCCAGTGGCCGGCATGGGACACCACGCTCTGTGCATTCAATTGACGCACCAGCCCGCCCTTCGGGTCGATGACCGACCATTGGGTGCCCCGCCTGACAGCGGCAAAGCCGTGCAGGAACGGCCGCGCCTCATCGAACTGTGGCGCGATGGCCCACTGGCCATCGCCGCCGAGATAACCCATGACCGACGCTGCCCCGGGTGCCCGCCGGGGACCGGCCAGCATCAGTCCGTCGGTGGGCTGATGCAGCACATCGATGTCGGGAGAAACCGGGCGCAGGCCCTGCGGCGTCACCAAGGTGGCCATGCCGGGCTGCTGCATCAGCACCCATCCCTGCAGCATCAGGTCGGTCTGCCAGGGAATGATGTCCGACATCGGCTGCAGACCGTCTTCCAGCCGGGCCACCGTCCGGCCGTCCAGGCCGATCAGTTGCCAGGGTCCGGCCTCCTCGCGCGCCAGGGCGCGGTCTTCGCTGAAGGCGCGCGCCTCGGCGAAGCGGGGTGGAACGAGCCACTGTCCATCACGCCCGACATACCCCCAGCGCGTGCCTTCGAGGGCCGCGGCCCGGCCTTGCGAAAAGGGCCCCACGGCATCGAAGCGGGGCGCGATCACTATCCTCCCGTCCGTCGATGACACGAAACCCCATCGGCCGTCGATCCGGATCGCCGCCAGGCCTTGCGAGGCATTCCGGCTGCAGTCGTGCAATGCGGTCTCCGAGGACAAGACGCAAGGTGGCGCCGCTTGCGCCCGGGCCCAGACGGAGGCCACCAACAAGGAAATCAGCAGGGAAGTTCTGGTCATCACGGGAGCGGGTCAGAAACGGCAGGAAGGCACACGCTGTTGTCGGTGGCGCAGCCACAGTTCATGGGCATGCAACAAAAACGCCTCGGGGGTATCGAGCGTGTCGGGGAAGTCGGCTTCGCCCATCTGCAGCGGCGCGATCGAATCCGGGGGTGCGGCGCCCAGGCAATGGGCCGCGGCCGCCCGGCAGATCAATTGCTCGACGCCGAGGAGACGATCGTGCTCGGCCGACCACTGGTCCCAGCTGGGACGCGAGCCGTCGTTCCATCGGCTGCGCTCAAGAACGTTCTTCACGTTGTCCAGCGAGGCCTCGAAGGGCGCGGGCCGGGCCAGAAGGACCTTGCCCTGTTCACCGGTCCACAGCCACTGCGTGTCGACGGCGAGGCCCGAGCGGCAATCGATGCGGGTCTCTCGCCAGGTTTGCCGAACGTCGGAGGCCAAGGCCACGGGCAGCTTCAAGCCGTCGGGCGGATCGGCCTCCAGGGAGACACGGACCTCACCCGGTGCAGGAGCTTCGAGTCGCCTGACCGGCACCCTGCGTGCCTGGAGCCAACCCAGCACTTCAGCGCCAGCAGGCGGACGCTGCAACACCGCGGCTGGAGCGGCGGAGGCCCGGCCCTGGCGGGCGCCAGGAGACAGCCGCGGCGTGAATCCATCGACCCATTGCTGGTACTGGGTTTGCAGCACCGCGAACAACTGATGGGCCGTCGGGTTCCGGGCGCCGGCCAGGGCCTTGAGGTCCGGCCGGAAAAACGCCTTCTGGGCCAGGGCCTCGGTGTCCTCGCCCAGGAGGGTGGTCACCCGGACCGCTCCGATGACCGCCACCCTGCTGGCGACCGGCCGCTTGCGCGAAGCCTTCAGGCCTGCATCCCCCGGGGCAGCGCAGGACAGGAAAATCTCACCGCCCGAAGGCCAGCGAGGACCGGTCCCGACGTTGTCGACTTCCACGAAACGCCGCAGCCAATCCGCCCGACCCAGTTCGCGCCGTGCGAGCACGCGGCCATCGCGACTGAGCAACTGATGCGAGGTGTCGACCAGCAGGCCGCTCTCGCAATCGATGAGACGCTGGTAGTACTCGTACCAGGCCTGCTCATACAAGGCCGTGGGCCAGATGGACTCACGCGAATGCATGGGATAGCGCGTCGCCGCAGCGAGCAGGCCATCCGCGCGCGGCGCGAGGGCCTTGTAATGCACGGCATGAGCCGTGTCATTCGGGTACATCGGGAAGTAAAGCCAGTCGTTTTCATCGGCTTGGCCGGCCAGCGGCGCCAGCAGGCACCCCAGGCCCAGAACCAGGGCTCGGAGGCGGCAGAATCGATTCATGAAGGCACAAGAAAAAGCGAAACGGAAGTAGACCACGGCGGGACGGGAATCAGGCGGCTACGGCTTCCCCTCCAATGAGGGGGGCCGGCTGGGCGCCTTCACGATCTCGATGCGCATCAATGAGGGCGACTGCACGCCTCTAGAATCGACGTTTTCAGCAAAGCGTGGTTCATTGCCCGTCCTTGCTGGCCAGGAACTTCAGACATGGGCATCAGCGCATACATCAAGGAAATCGGCCGCGGCAAAGATGGCGCGCGGTCTCTGAACCGCGAGCAGGCCCGCGATCTGATGGCCCAGGTGCTCGACGGGCAAGTGACCGACCTTGAACTCGGAGCCTTCGCCGTTGCAATGCGCATCAAGGGCGAATCGACCGACGAGCTCGCGGGCTTTCTCGAAGCCGTGACCGAGCGTTGCCTGCCGCTGCGTGCCCTCGGCCCTGCGGTTGTGCTGCCCTCGTACAACGGGGCGCGCAAGCTCCCCAACCTCACGCCGCTGTTGGCCTTGATGCTGGCGCGAGAAGGTGTGCCGGTGCTCGTGCACGGCATGCCGGAAGACCCCACCCGCGTCACCACGGCCACGCTCTTCCACGAACTGGGGCTCACGGAGACCACCAGCGCCGATGAAGCGGCACGAGCATGGCAACGCCATGAGCCGGTCTACATGCGCACCGACCGCCTGTGCCCGCCGCTCGCACGACTGCTCGATGCGCGCTGGACGATCGGCCTGCGCAACTCAGGCCACACCGTGGCCAAGCTGCTCGACCCATTCCCCGCCCATTCGGCCGTGCGGGTCGTCAACTACACGCATCCCGAGTACGCGCACATGCACACGGCCTTCCTGCAACACATCGGCGCCAATGCCGTGCTGATGCGCGGCACAGAAGGCGAGCCGGTGGCCGATGCACGCCGCCTGCCCAAGCTCGACGTGTTCATCGGCGGCCAACCCCGGGCCGACTTGTCGACGACCGCGCAAGAAGGTGTGCTGCGAGAACTGCCGGTGCTGCCTCGCACATGCGATGCGGCCACCACCGCGCTGTACATCCGGTCGGTCATGAGCGGCGAAAAACCTGCGCCGGTGCCGCTCGTGCAGCAGGTCGCCTGCCTGAGGAACGCGCTGGCCGCGCTGCCCCCTCGGGACGCGTTCGCCGACCTACCCAGAGAAAAATGAATTGAGCGCGTGCGCCGCACCCAGGAGCGCAAGCGCCATCACCAACAGAAGGGTCCATTTCGACCCGTATGACCAACCGGGCAGGAACCTGCTTGGGCTCTTGCGCTTGTTCTTGTCGAGCAGTTCGCGCAGCTTCACGGCATCGACGTGGTTCCACAAGCATCCACACGCCGTGCAGGCATTGAACCCTTGGTCGTCCAACACATGGACCGATCGGCGAATGGCCGCGAATTTCAATCCCTCAGGAAAGAACCGGCCATCGAACTGATTGTTCTCATCCGAGGCGATCAAGCTGCCTCTGACGACCTCCTTGCCTCTGCAGCGGTGTGTGTCAAGGTAGTTGTCGCGCCGGCCCCTAAGCTGCTTCTTTCCTCAGAGCGACTGATTCCCGCTCAGGATTCAGATACACAGCACTTGGCAGTTCCCAGTTTCTCGTCTCACGCGCCCAA